>Ga0326727_10007728_pt1 | contig 28035 bp, 21 predicted proteins | sample MB2enrmetagenome_FD_207643 | JGI IMG/M metagenome (GOLD analysis project Ga0326727, IMG submission 207643) | Lab enriched peat soil microbial communities from McLean, Ithaca, NY, United States - MB29MY | ecosystem: Environmental > Terrestrial > Soil > Wetlands > Peat | place: USA: New York...
CCTCCGATTGGGGTAGGGCGGTTTTCACCCCCAAGGTGGTGCTGGGTCCCTTGGACCGTGATCCGCCTTCGCCGGTATCCCAGCGATGATGGCCTGCCCAATCCTGATCATCCACCGGACCACCATCGCCGGCCCCCGGGTCTTCCCCAGCCCGCCCTTCCCCAACCCTTCCGAGAGGCCGCCATGACCACCACCCGCCTGCTCCTCCCCGCCGTCATTGCCACCGCCGCCATGTGGGCTTCAGCCCAGCAGCCCGCCGCTGGCGGCACTGTTGTCGTCTTGAGCCAGCCTGGCAAGGTGGACGTGGCCAATACCGAGGTCGTCTCCGCCACCGTAGTGGCCATCGACAAGCGCAGCCGCACGGTAACCCTCAAGGGGCCCGATGGCGTCATTCAGGACGTGGTCTGCGGCCCGGCCGTCAAGAACTTCCGGCAGATCCGGCGGGGCGACGAAATCACCGTGAACTTGGTCCAGGCCCTGACCTTGGAGCTGCTCAAGACCGGCTCCAACGGTACCGCCTGGGTCGAGGACACGGTAACCGGCGCGGCCAAGCCCGGCAGCAAACCTGGAGCCGCCCAGGAGCGCCATATCACCATCCTCGCCAACGTCGTGGGGGTGGACGCGGCCGCTGGGACCATCGTGCTCAAGGGGCCGAAGGGCAACGTGATGGTGCTGCCCGTGCGCAACCGGGACCAGTTCAAGGTGGTGGAGGTCGGCGACCAGGTGGAGGCTGTCTACCGCGAGGCCTTCGCCATTGCCATGGTGCCCGTCAAGAGGTAGTCCAGACGAGTCTTTTGGATCGCCCTCAGCCAAGCGCGGGGCCGGTCAACTCGTGCGTTAGGCAACTCCGAGCAATCGGTCTGAGGGATTTCATGCTGCTATTTCTCTCTCCGCCACGCCTCTAATGCAACGGGAAACTTCTGGCCCAACATTGTTGGCACGGGGGGATCCAGCTCAGGGACTTGGCTGGCGGGACCATTCAGCGCTAACAACCACCGCCCCCGCTTAGCACGATAGGGGATCTCACGCCCTGGAGTTCGCGGCTCGTCACCGCCACGGATCTTCGCCCTCGACCCTGCCGTCCCCCGGCCTTTGAAAATCCTCGGAGAGGGTGGAAAACCTGCCGGTGAAGGGCTTTTACGTGGGAGTATACTATGTTATGAATCAAGGCTCCCAACGCCGGCCCTGCCGGCATTGGTGCTCTCCAAAGGCCGGAAAACTTGCCTTTCTGCTGGTCGAAAAATCAGGGCGGGCCAATGCCGAGAAAGCTAACTTCGAAGTTGGTCTTAAAAAGCAAGTGCGGGTCCGCTACTAAGAATAGAGATTTGAAACATGTCCGAAATCCAAGAGATTCCCGAAGCAACCCAACCACAGCAGGTTTGCAGGTTCAGCGAGCTCGTGGATTTAAGTTGTGTAAAGGAATTTCTGGAATCCCTCTACCGGATTTCGGGAATGACATATACCCTTGCGGACGCAGAAGGGAACATCCTCATCGATGTGGGATGGCAAAATATATGCACGCGTTTCCACCGGACCAACCCCGGCACATGCGCTCTTTGCCATGAAAGCGACCGGTGCTTGAAGGAGCATCTGCACAGTTCGAAGGGAGAGCCTCTGGAATACCGGTGCAAGAACGGCCTGATCGATATCGGTATTCCGGTCGTCATCAATGGGAAGCATATGGCTTACCTCCTCACTGGGCAGTTCTTCTACCATGACGAACCTCCTGACCGGGCCTTGTTCGTGGCGCAGAGTAAAACATTTGGTTTTGACGAGGTCGAATATCTTAAGGCCCTGGATCAGGTGCCCTTACTCAGTCGGGAACATGTTCGTGACAACATCCTTTTTTTACAAAATCTGGTCCAAGCTCTTGGGGAATTGGGTTTGCGGAATATTCTCCTTGCTAGGGGAATGGAGGAGCGCAAACGGGCCGAGCATGCTCTGCGCGAGAAGGAAGCGCTTTTGCACAACCTCGCCGCCCGCCAGGAGGCTATACAAGAAGAAGAGCGGCGACGGGTCGCCCGGGAACTTCACGACGAACTGGGGCAGTATCTGTCAGCTCTGCGCATCAAAGTCAACCTGCTAAACCTCAGTTTGGGCAAACCCAGGCCGGACATAGCCGAGGCAATCGCCAATCTCCTGGAGTTGGTGGATAAAACCATTCAAGTCACCCGGGATGTTGCTTCATCGCTGCGCCCGGTTACGCTCAATATGGGCATCGTCCCGGCCTTGGAGTGGCTGGCTGCCGAATTCACCCGGAGTACTGGCATTCCCTGCAATTTGGAATTGCCACAATCCGATGTATCCCTATGCGAGGAGAAAGCGGTCGCCATATTCCGGATGGCCCAGGAATCATTGACCAACGCGGCGCGCCATTCAAAGGCGGAACAAATCCAGATTGTCCTTAAATGCGAACCAGAAGCTTATGTGGTCGAAATCAAAGATAACGGGGTAGGGTTCGATACCCTGGCCCCGCGGAAATTGAAATCTTTCGGCCTGATGGGTATCAACGAGCGCGCCATGGCGGCGGGAGGCGAGGTGACCGTTACCAGCCAACCGGGCAAAGGGACCCTGGTCCGGCTGCGTATCCCGTCGGAGGAAGCCCAAGAGGGAGAACCATGATCCGGATACTCATCGCCGACGACCACGCCATCGTGCGCGAAGGGCTGAAGCAAATGTTCGCCTTGACGCGCGACATCAAGGTGGCCGGAGAGGCGACTGATGGCCGTCAAGTGCTCCAGGCCTTGGCGGGTGGCGAAGGTGTTGACCTTCTCCTGCTTGACTTGAGCCTACCCGACATCAGTGGCATCGAACTGATTTGCCGGGTACGCGACCAGAATGTGAAGGTGCCGATCCTGGTGCTCTCCATGCATAACGAACTGCAGATCGTGAAGCGCGCCCTCAAGGCAGGCGCCGCCGGCTACTTGACCAAGAACAGTGATCCCGAGCGGCTGTTCGCCGCGATTCGAAAAGTGGCCTCTGGGGGACATTTCATCGACGCCGCCATCGCCGAGCAGTTGGTCTTCAATGGCAACAACAACGACCGGCCGCGGCACGAGCAATTGTCCCAACGCGAGTTCGAAATTCTTGGACTGTTGGCCAAGGGCCTGAGCGTGAACGAAATCGCTATCATGCTTGCCATCAGTAACAAAACTGTCAGTACCTACAAATCCCGGCTGATGGAAAAATTGGCGTTGAAGACCACGGCGGACTTGGTTCGATACGCCATGGGAATCGGGCTTGGTACCTGACTTGCAAGCAGATGGAGTATACGCTTCGGCATCATCCATGCCGGTTTCAAATCATTGAGTCAGGAAATTCCGACATTTATTTCAGATTTTCCTTACTGCGCTTTTCAAGATCACCTGACAACATATGGCTTCCGGCTGATGCACTCTTGAAGTGCCAAGTACGAACGGCGAGGTCCATGCCCATTGGCGACTATGGGCTCAAGGCGTTTCTATGATTCTTTCTGCTAGGAAACGGCGCAATGGGTTTGACCAATGGTCGCAATCGGGCGGAGATTAAGGGTGGCGGGGTCTATTTCATGGCCTTCTCCCCCGGTGGCCGCGTCCTCTCGATGAACCAGACTTTGCTGCAGGCGGTCGGCGCCAGGCTGGAACTGATTATCGGAAAGCCTTTCCTCTCCCGTTTTGTGCCCCGGGAAGGCCGTGATGTCTTGGCCGCCGCCATGCATCAGTTGCGCAGCCGAAACGATAGCATCCTGGCCCAGGTACCCATCCGGGCGGCCAATGGGGGTGTCCTCCAGGTGGAGAGGCAGACCCGGGTGTTGCGCCGCAGCGATGGGCGGATCAGGCAGGTCATGGCCGCGGTTTCCATTCCTGGGCTGGACGCCGACCGAGGCTTCCTGCACAACCTCATCAGCCGCGGCCTGGCTTCCGCCCACATAAAGGCACAACCGGTGGGGAGTCGGCTCCGCAAGGCTTTGGAAACCATCGTCCAGGACGCTGAGCGTGGCGGCAAAATAGTTCAGCGCCTGCTGAACTTCTCCCGCCAAATCCCTACCGAGGAGCAGGACCTGGATGTGAACGCGCTGCTCCAGGAAAATGCCAGGCTTCTGGAGTACGCCAGCCGGGTCAAGGTCCGCCTGGAGTTGGACCCGGTTCCCGCCCTGCCGCGCATCCGGGGCGATGGGAGCACCTTGACCCATGCTTTCATGAATCTTTGCGTGAACGTCTTGGAGGCCATGCCGGAAACCGGTACCCTCACCCTCCGGACCCTGAACCCAGGAAACGGCTGGATCGAAGTCCAAGTTGAGGACACGGGGAGCGGGATGCCCAAACAGGTTCTGAAAAAAGCCCTGGATTCCTTCTTCACCACCAAGGGAACGGGCAAGGGCGCTGGGCTGGGCCTGGCCCTGGTCCATCGCACGGTGAAGGCCCATCGTGGGCATCTGGAGATCCACAGTGAGCCGGGTCATGGGACCTGCGCAAGAATGTTGCTCCCCTTGGCCGCGCCAGCCACCGGCTCCCATGGACCGGCCTCGGAGCCCCGTCCACATCTCCCACGCCAGGCCACCGGCGGCCTGCTGGAGGGTTTGGGCCACGACGCCACCCTCGTCTCCGGCGGCGCGAAGCATTGAAGCAGTTCCGAACAGCCGAGAGGTTCATTTGTCCAACCCAGAGCGCCAGACCCATTCCCTGAGAACCCATCTTTACTGTGGACTGAGCTTCATCGGTCTGGCCTTCGTTGTGGTCGCCGTCGGACTGCGGAGCGTCGTGAAAGGGAGAATCCAGGCCCAGGCCAATGCCCAAGTGCTGTCCCTCAGACGGTGCTGGAACCAGCAGGCCCTTCTCCTGGTGCTCATGAATGAGGAGGTCGGGCTCAGGAGTTTTCTGGGAACGGGGAGCTATACATTCCTCACGTCTTATTTTATGAGCAGGAGCGCCGAGGAGGACGCCATCCGGGGCACCCTGGACAGCCTCCAGGAGAGCACTCATGAAGCGGTACGCGAGCGTATCGACCAGTTGCTCTCCCGCATCCAGGATTGGCACGACAAAGTGGCCATGCCCCTTATCCAAGCCCGGGAAAAGGGCCCCCTTCCGGATCCCAGGAGCGCCCTGGTCCAGGAGAAGGAATGGTTCGACACTGTAACGGCAGCCATCGCCTTCCTGGGGAGCGACCTGGACGCGCAGGACATCAGGCATCACCAGGACCTGGATCGGACCCTGCGTCTGGCCGAGGAGATCGAATGGGTCACCACCGGAGGGATGATCGTGCTGGGCTTGATCCTGACCCGCTGGGTCCTCCGGAAGGTGGCGGAACCCTTATCTTACCTGGCCGAAAGAGCCAGGACACGGGAAGGTTTTCCGGAATCCTGGACCCGCCGGACGGTCAAGGAAGTGGACATTCTCGGCAGAACCCTGTACGAACTTGAACTGAAGAACCGCGAGCGAGAGCAGATCCTACAGACCGCCCACGAAGAAGACTTGGCTGCCAAGGCCTATGTTGAGGCGGTGCAGCACTTGTCCAAGGAGGAGGACCTGCTCGCGATCTTCGTCCAGGCTTTGGAGCGTCACCTCCAGACCACCTGCCAGCGGATCCTCTTGCGTCCAGTGGCGGGTGAAGGCCTGGTCGCGCTCTTTCCGCCTATGCCTCCGGGGGAGGCCGCAGACCATTCGATCCTAGCCCGGGCGGACTTTTGCCGGGCCATGAATCAGGGGGCGCCCGTATGCCTGCGGTCGGAGGACCCCATCGCCTGCATCTGCCCCCCGGGCATGCCCCGGCAGGGCGCCTGCCTCTGCATCCCTCTGTTGGCCTCGGGCCAGATCCTGGGCCTGGCGAACCTCCAGGCCGGCGATCCCGATCATTGGACCCCGGAGCGCCGGCGGCTCGGCGAGACCCTGGTCGCCACTACGGCCACAGCCCTCCAGGCCATCCGGGCGCTGAACCAGGCCCAGGAGCGTTCCCTCCGGGACGGGCTCACCGGCATTTACAACCGGGCCTTCCTGAACGAGTTCCTCCCCAACATCGCCAACCAGGCGAAACGGAAGGGCTTCCCATTCTCCCTGCTCATGCTGGACATCGACCATTTCAAAAGGTTCAACGATCAGTTCGGCCACGAAGCCGGAGACCACGTTCTCCGCGCCTTCGCCCAATGCCTCCAGGAGAACGTCCGGAGCGGAGACGTGGTGGCGCGCTATGGGGGCGAAGAATTTGCCGTGCTGTTGCCCCACGCCGGTTTGGACCTGGCCATGGCCCTTGCGGAGCGGTTGAGGAAGGCGGTCCAGGACCTCCCCCTGCCCTGCCCCCCGTTCCCACTCGGCTGCCGGATCACCACCAGCATCGGCGTGGCCTCTTTCCCCGACCACAGCCAAAACAAGGACAATCTCACCCCCCTGGCCGACCAAGCCCTTTATAAAGCCAAAGACTGCGGACGGAACTGTGTCTTCAGCGCAGGAGATCTTTCTAGCGGCGTTCGGGATCTGGAATTGCCAGCATGATACTGGTCCTGCCATAGGAACCCCTGAACCTGTCCAAAGCCATGGAAATGCCCGCCCCCGCCCATCTCTACCGGTTGAACGAACTCACCGACCTGAGCCGGGTTTGGGAACGGTTGGAATCCCACCTCCGGCTCTCCGGAATGGCCTGCTGTCTGCTGGACTCCGAAGAGAACATCCTCCCCGGGGTGGGGTGGCAGGACATCTGCTTGCACTTCCACCGGGCTCACCCCGTCACGTGCTCCTTTTGCCGGGAAAGTGATGCCTTCATCAAGGAACTTCTGAGCCGCTCGAACGGCGTGTTCCAGGAATACCGGTGCAAGAATGGCCTGATCGACATCGTGATGCCGATCGTCACCGACGGCCACCACCTAGCCTCCATATTCACAGGCCAGTTCTTCTACCAGGACGATCCTCCCAACAGGGAACTGTTCATCACCCAGAGCAGAAAGCTCGGTTTCGACCAGGAAAAGTACTTACAGGCCCTGGACCCGATGCCCCTGTTCGACCGGAAGCATGTGCGCGGCATCGTCACCTTCCTGCATAACTTGGTGCTGCTTCTCGTGGAAGCGGGTCTGCAGAACCTGCTCTTCTCCCGCGAAGTGGAGGGGCGCAAGCGGGCCGAGCAGGCCCCGCGGGAGAACGAAGCGCTTCTACGCGACCTTTCCGCATGGGCATCCACGAGCGTTCCCTGATGGTGGGGGGGGCGAGGGGACCATTTTCAGTCAGCCGGGCCAGGGGACCATGGCCCGGCTGCGCATCCCGTTGGAAGCGGGCCCGAAGGGAGAATCATGATCAAGTTGCTCATTGCCGACGACCACACCATCGTCTGTGAGGGTCTGAAGCAGTTGTTCGCCATGACCCAGGACATCAAGGAGGCGAGCGCTCAAGCCTGGCGCCGCCGGCTACCTAACCAAGGACAGCGAACCCATTAGGCTGTTTGCCCCAATCCGGAGGGTCGCCAGCGGCTGGCGTATCAACGACGCCGTCATCGCCGAAGAGCCAACCTTCGAGACCGACAACGGCGACCGCCCCCGCACGCGCGATTGCCCTAGCGCGAGTTCGAGATCCTCGGACTGCTGGCCACAGGACCTGCTTCTCCTCCATGTCCATCACCAGCCCTTGACCGAAATTGGCGTTGAAGACCAAGGCGGACCCGGAGCGACACGCTATGGGAACAGGGCTTGTTTCTTGACCAGCAAGGAGATGGAGTATCCGCTTCGGCGTCATTTATGCCGGTTTTAGACAATCGTGTCTGAAAATTCCGACATTTATTTCATCTTTGCCTTACTACATTTTTAGAGATCACCCGACAGTAAATCGTTTCCGGGCGATGCATTCTTGAAGTGCCGAACGCGAACGGTGGGCTCCATTCCCATTGCCAAGCCACAAGGCTTGTAAGGTACCTCCCTCAGGGGAACCAGGGACCGCTTCAATTGGAATCACCCTGACACCCCCATCCTAAGCTGCACGGAGCACCTTTACGCACACCTCCTTGAACACCGGAATGCCGGCGTTGTTTTCCATGGGGCTCATGCGGAAGAGTGAACCGGCCGGATGGGGAAAGCGGCAATCGAGGCCGACGGCCCTCTCTTTCCGGGCGTCTTCGTTTGCCAATCCAAAAAAAATCCCTGCCTTTGGATTGCAGTAATGACCTGACAGTTCCTTTACCGCTGGTGAAACCTGTGCATCGGACATGGAAGGCTGAACGGTTTGCGGATGGCCATGGCGCTAAGCGGGTGTCAGCACTGTTGCCACAGTGCAAAGGGCAGCGGGAGCGCACGCCGTTGCGCCGCAGCGATGGGCGGATCAGGCAGGTCATGGCCGTGGGGCTCGACATCACCGAGCGGGAACGCCAGGAAAAGCTCCAGGCCACGCGCATCCATCTCCTGGAATCCTTGTCCAGGCAAAGCATGCAGGTTCTGCAGGGCATGCTGGCGGACCACATCCTGGAGATCTGGCCGGATCACGCGGTTTCCATTTTTGGGCTGGACGCCGACCGAGGCTTCCTGCACAACGTCATCAGCCGCGGCCTCCCTGATTTCTTCGTCACCGCCCTGGAAGACCTGGCCGTCGGTCCCGGCGTGGGCTGTTCCGGTGCGGCAGCCTACTGCGGGACCAGGGTTGTGGCCGAGGATATCCCGAGCCATCCCAACTGGATCCCATTCCGTGAGTTGGCTGCCCGGGCCGAGCTTGGGGCGTGCTGGTCGGAGCCCATCCTGACTTCCGGGGGCCAAGTACTGGGCACCCTTTCCGTATATTCCCACCAGCCCGAGTGCCCCTCGGAGTCGGATCTGCAGATCCTTCACGAAGTGGCCGCCCTGGCCAGCCTGCTGCACGAGCGCAAACAGATCGAGACCCAGCTGGCCCTCCGGAACGCAGCCACGGAGGTTGCCGCCAACGCCATCGTCATTACTGACCGTCATGGCGTCGTCGAATGGGTGAACAGGGCCTTCTCGGAGCTGACGGGGTACTCCGGCGAGGAGGTCCAGGGCCGGCCCATCAACATCCTGAAATCTGCCAAGCAGGATCAGGCCGCCTTCGAGTCGCTCTGGGCCACCATCATGACCGGCCGGGCTTGGAAGGGGGAACTGGTTAACCGCCGGAAGGATGGCAGCGAATACTTCGAGGAACAGACCATCACGCCGGTCCAAGGGGAGGATGGCTCCATCAGCCATTTCATCGCCATCAAACAGGACGTGAGCGCGCGGAAGGCCTCTGAGGCGAGGCTCCGGATGCTGTCCCAGGCCGTCGAGCAATCCCCCAACATGGTGGTGATCACCAACGCCTCCGGGGAAGTTGAATTCGTCAACCCGAACTTCACCAGGATGACTGGCTATTCGGCTGAGGAGGTTCTGGGCCGGACCCCCCTGATCCTCCAATCGGATCTCAACCCTGCGCAGGTCTTCGAGGAAATCCGGGAGACCATCCGCTCCGGGCAGGTCTGGCGCGGGGAACTGGTCGACCAGAAGAAAGACGGCCTCTTGTTCTGGGAGAAGCTTGCCATCGCACCCGTGTTCGACCACCGTGGGGTCATCTCCCATTTCGTAGCCAGCTCCGAGGATGTCACCAAGGCGCGGCAGATGGAGGAGGTGCGTCAACGCCTCTCCTTGGCCCTGGAACAGAGCACGGATGCCACCGCCATCCTGGAACTGGACGGGACGGTGGTCTATGCGAACCCCGCCTTGCATCGGGTCCTGAACTTTACGGACGGTGGCGTCATCGGCGAACCCATCAGCACCATCCTTGACGATCCCAAGGCTCCGGGCCGCCTGACCGAAATGATCGCCCAGGTGCGCCAAGGGATCCCCTGGAAAGGGCGGCACAACATTCGAACGGCCAAAGGCGAAAACCGCATCCTGGACGGCTCCCTTTCTCCCGTGCGGAACCCGGATGGCGTCATATCCGGCCTGGTGGTGGTTTTCCGGGACGTGACCAGGGAGATCGAACAGGGACGCCAGCTGCTCCAGGCCCAAAAGATGGACTCCCTGGGAGCCCTGGCCGGAGGTGTGGCCCACGATTTCAACAACATCCTGACCGCCATCCTCGCCTGCACCGAAATGATCGATTGGCAGTTGGAACCTGACAGCCCGATCCGTTCCAAGCTGGAAATCATCTATCAGGCGACCCAGCAGGCCCGGGAATTGAACCGGCAGATCCTGAGCTTCAGCCGGCAATCCGAAGAGAAGCGCATCCCCTTCGACCTGAGCGGCGTCACCCGCGAAGCGGCCCATCTGCTCAAGTCCACCCTGGCCAAGAACATCCTCCTGCAGGAAACGATCGCCCCCGCCATCTGGGTGGACGGGGATCCGGCCCAGGCGTACCAGGTGGTGCTGAACCTCGCCATCAATGGCTGCCAGGCCATCGGCTCCAAGCCAGGGCAACTGACTTTGAGCCTGGGTGAACGGGAACTGGGCGAAGCGGACGCCCTGCCGCTTCCTGTGGGCCGTTATGCGGAACTCTGCATCCGGGATTCCGGATCCGGCATGGATTCCCAGACGCTCGAACGGATCTTCGAACCCTTCTTCACGACCAAGAAGGCCGGGGAAGGCACGGGGCTGGGGCTCTCGGTGGTGCATGGGATCGTGCACGCCAGCGGCGGCCACATCCGGATCGAGAGCACCCCGGGGAGAGGCACCTCGTTCTGGGTGTACCTCCCCTGCAGGGTCGAGGCGGCCCCTAAGCCCTCGCAGCGTCAGGAGTCGGAGGTCTTCGGCTCGGAACGGATCCTGCTGGTGGATGACGAGGATATCGTCACCGCGCTGGCCAAGCAGGGACTGGAGGGGCTGGGCTACCATGTCGTGGCCAAGACCAGCCCTGCGGATGCCCTCGAGGTGTTCCGGGCCCAGCCTGGTGCGTTCGATCTCCTGGTCACGGACCTGGAGCTGCCCACCTACTCCGGAACGGAGCTGACCCGCAGGATCCGCCTGATCCGCCCCGGGATGCCAGCCATTCTCGTCACCGGAACCCTGAACACGCTGACAACCATGCCGAGCCTCTCGGTGACTTTCGACGAGACCTTGGTGAAACCCCTGATGGCTAAAGACCTCGGCGCGGCCATCCGGCGCGTCATGGACACCCGCAGGCTTCTGGGCACCTGTGAGAGCTACCCGGAAGCCGAGAGTTCCCCAAACGAAGGTGGGCACCCACGGGTCCTCCTGGCCGACGACAGCAGGATGACCCGGAACCTGCTCAGGACCTGGATGGCCAAGGCGGGTTACCAGGTCGAGGAAGCCAAGGACGGCCAGGAAGCCTGGGAACGCTTCGTCGCGGCCCAGAGTCGTTCACCTTTCAGCATGGTGCTCACCGACATCGTCATGCCAAGGATGGATGGCCTGGAACTGGTGGAACGGATCCGCAAGGTCGATCCAGATGTCCCCGTGGTGATCCTCAGCTCGGTGGCAGATGCCGAGGCGGGCAACCAGGCCCTGCATCTCCACGTGCAAGATTTCCTGGTGAAACCCTTCACCTCCAGCGACTTGCTGACTACCCTGGCCCGCCTGTCCGAGGGCGTCATGTCCCGGATCCAGAAAGAGCAGCTGGAGGAGACGGCGCAGGCGGTAAGGATGGCCCACAAGGTCATGACGGCCGTTCCCGAAAAAGACCTGCCGATCTTCTCCATCTGCGAGCCCCTGACCGAGGCCGGGGGCGACGTCTTCCGCTGCCTCCGGCGCCCTGACGGAACCGCCCTGCTGGTGCTGGCGGACGTGGCGGGGCATTCGGTGCTCAGCAGCTACGCGGTGGCCTCCTTCCTGGGCATGCTCGCCACCTTCGTCCCCGAGTGCGGGGGGCTCACCGACCTGTTCCACCGGCTGAACCAGAACATCCAGACCGGGCCCTTCCCCGACATCCCCATCGCGGTGCTGGCCGCGGACTGGGATGCGCGCACGGGACGGCTGCATGTGGTCAATGCCGGCAACCCATACGGGATCTGGCGCCGCAAGGAGCTTGGGCGGACCGGGCCCATCGCCTTGAAGGGCACCCCGCTGGGGCTCTTCAACGAACTCCGGGTGACGGAGAAGGTGTTGGTCCTGGAGCCCGGCGACCGTGTCCTGTTCGGCACGGACGGTCTGTTCGACACCCGTTCGCCCGAGGGCACCTTGTTCCGGGACGAGGTTTCCTGCCAATGGGAACGGGCCGCGGGGCTCCCCGTCGAGCAGGCCCTCGGAGCGATGTGCGAAGCCGCCAGGCAGCACGGCGGAGGCAGGATTCCGGACGACCTTCTGGCGGTGGGACTGGAACAGCCGCTCTGGGCGCCAGGCCCGCACGAGCTGGTGCTGGTCTTCCCTTCCCTGGCCGCCTCCATGGACCTGGCCGAAAGGGAATTGGACGCACTTCTGGCCCGCCATCCCCAAGGCCTGCAGATGGGAAAACAAGGGAGCTTCGACCTGAAGCTGGCCCTTTACGAAGCGCTCAGCAATGCCGTTGAACATGGCAACGGCGGTGATCCGGGAAAGCGCGTCGCGCTGAACTGCCTCCTCTCGGAGACTTCCGCCCGGGTGCGGGTGGTGGACGAAGGCCCCGGCTTCGCCCTGGACGCCTCCCCGCGGTCGGACGCCATCGATTCAGAACGCGGCCGGGGCACCTCCATCCTGCGGGAGGTCACCCAAGGCCTGCGGATGTGCGGAGGCGAGCTGGAATTCCACTTCGACTTGAAAGGAACATCTCATGACGGCCACTCCTGATCCAATCCAAGCCATCCTGGACGGCAAGGTCCTGCGTCTGGTGGCGCTGGTTCCCCTGGTCGCAAGCAACGTCGCCGCCCAGCGGACCGTCCTGAAGGAGCACCTGGAGCAGGCGGAACAGGCGGTGGTGCTGGACCTGGGCCAATCGGACCTGGTCGATTCCCTCGGCATCACGCTGGTGGTGGGTCTCTACAAGTCCTGCCTGGAGCGCAAGCTCACTTTCTCCGTGGCGGGGGCCAACGCCGAGGTGCTCAGGCTGTTCAAGTTCTTCAGCCTCGACGAGATTTTCGAAATCCGGGAGAAATGAACCATGGGCAGTTTGTCGGACGACAATCTCATCACGGAATTCGTGACTGAAAGCCGGGAGCACCTGAGCACCATTGAACCCGATCTGCTGGTCATGGAGCAGCAAGGCGGAAAGACCTCCCAGGAGGTCATCAACCGGGTCTTCCGGGCCATCCACAGCATCAAGGGCGGCGCCGGATTCTTCGCCTTCGAATCGGTGAAGTCCCTCAGCCACATCATGGAGAGTGTCCTCATGCAGGTCAGGGACCGGTCCATGGCGGTGACCCCGGACCTGATGGACGCCCTCTTCGCGAGTCTGGACCGGCTCCGGGCCATGCTGGAGGACATCCAGGCCAGCGAAGGGGTGCCCATCGCCGCGGAAATGGCCCGGTTGAAGGCCATCCTCGAAGGAGGAGGGGTGACCGTGGGCAGCCGGGTGAAGGCTCATCTCGAAGGCGAGAAGGGTAACCGGCAGTTCGACCTCGATGCCGAATCCGTGCGCTCCGCCATCAAGCGGGGCATGACCCTGTTCCATGCCAAGGCAAACCTGCACAAGGACTTGGATGCCCACTGGGAATCGCCCCTCGCTTTCATCAAGAACGCGGTCACGGTGGGTCAGGTCCTGAACACTTTCCTGGACATATCCTCCATCGGCAGCCTGGACAACTGCCTGGAACAGGACCTGTGCGTCACCGTGCAGTTCGCCACCGTACTCGAGCCCGATCTGCTCGCCCTTGCCTTCAAGCTGCCTTCGGAGCAGATCGAACGCATGGACATGGTGGCCCTGAAGGCGGCCCTTCCGCCCAGGCCAGGCCGGGCCCCTGCCCAAGTGCCGGAGCCGGAACCCCAGCCTGCGATTCCGGAGGAGGCGTCGAGGCCCGTCGAGGAGCGTGCCGAAAACGGTGGAGAGGGAACCGCGGGAAAGGGTTCCAAGGATGCCGGCACGGACACCCTCCGGGTCCGGGTCGATCTGCTGACCCGGCTCATGAACCTGGCCGGCGAGCTGGTGCTGGGGCGGAACCAGCTGCTCCGGACCATGAGCCCCCACGCCCAGTCCTTCCCAGGACTGGCCGACATCCTGCAGAACATCAACCAGGTGACCACCGAACTGCAGGAAGCCGCCATGCAGACTCGCATGCAGCCGATCGGAAGCCTGTTCAACCGCTACCCCAGGATCATCCGCGACCTGTCGCGCCAGATGGGCAAGCGGATCGAGGTGGAAATCCGCGGTGCGGAGGTGGAACTGGACAAGAGCATCGTGGAACTGCTCGCGGACCCCCTCACCCATCTCATCCGCAACTGCGCCGACCACGCCATCGAGGCACCGGAAGAGCGCAAGCGGGTCGGCAAGGATCCCACCGGGCGCATGGTCCTGAACGCCTACCATGAAGGCGGCCAGGTGAACATCGCCATCGAGGACGACGGGCGGGGCATCGATCCGCAGCGGATGGCCCGGAAGGCCGTCGAGAAGGGACTGATCACGCCGGCCCAGGCGGAAGCGCTCTCCGAACGGGAACGGGTGAACCTGGTGTTCGTGCCGGGCTTCTCCACGGTCGAGCAGGTTTCCCAGCTCTCCGGCCGGGGCGTGGGCATGGATGTGGTCCGCACCAACGTCGAGAAACTGGGCGGAACCGTGGAACTGGACACCCAGACCGGCATGGGCACCTCGGTCCGGCTCAGGCTGCCGCTCACGCTGGCCATCCTGCCGTCCATGATCGTCGGGGTCCAGGGCCAGCGCTTCGCCATTCCCCAGGTGGACGTGGTGGAACTGGTCTGGATCAGGGCCGCGGAGGTCAAGACCCGGGTGGAGCGGGTCCAGGGCGCGGAGGTGCTGCGCCTGCGGGACAAGCTGCTGCCCCTGGTCCGCCTGGCGGACGTGCTGGGGATCTCCAGGTCCTTCCAGCCACCCGGGAGCGATGCGGATCTTCCGGACCGCCGAGTGGCCTTGGCCGACCGGCGGGGCCCCACGGGGGAGACGCCGACCTCCGGCGGGGCTGGCAGGCGGGACCAGGCCGAGCGCCGGCAGGCCTGGCGGGGCGACTATCACGTGGTGGTCCTGCAGATCGGCGGCAACCAGTACGGAATCGTAGTGGACGACCTACACGATTTCGAGGAGATCGTGGTCAAGCCCGTTTCGAAATTCCTGGAAGGCCTGGCCTGTTTCTCGGGGACGACGATCCTGGGCGACGGGCGGGTCATCCTGATCCTGGACTCGGCGGGCCTGGCGGCCCAGGCGAAACTGCACTTCTCGGACCTCCAGGCCGAGGAACGGAGGCGGCAGGAGGAGCAGCAGCGGCGGCTCGCGCTCCAAACGTCCCGCCGCCAATCCGTCATCCTGTTCGAATCCGGTCGCGGCGAACGGTTCGCCGTAGCCCAGGACAAGGTGCTGCGCCTGGAACAGATCCGTACCTCCTCCATCGAACGCATGGGCGCGCGGGAGTATATCGAATACCGCGGCGACAGCCTGCCCCTGATCCGGCTCGACCAGCACTTGGCCGTGAGCCCTCTGGACACGGACGCCGAAGAACTCTACCTGGTGATCCCCAATTCGGAAGATGTTTCGGGCCGGACTTCAGGAGGCATCCTCATCGCCAATATCATCGATGCCCTGGACGTGGAGGCGGAACTCAAGCCGGTGGAGATCCACGGACCCGGCCTGTTGGGTTCTGCCGTCCTCCAGGGCCACATGACCCTCTTCCTGGACCCCATCCAAGTGGCCCTGGCCGCGACCGGAGGCAGAAGACCATGACCCAGTACTCCACCTTCTTCCTGGGTGATCGGCGCTTCGGCCTGCCGATCCTGTCCGTGCGGGAGATCATCCGCTCCTGCGAAATCACCCCCGTCCCCTTGGCGCCCCGCCACGTGCGCGGCCTCATCAACCTGAGGGGACAGATCGTGACCATCCTCGACCTGGCCGTGCGCCTGGACATCCAGGACCGTCCGGACGCCCGCGAATCCCACGTGGTGGTCCTCGCCGGAGAGGAATCCGCGCCGGCGGCCAGTGGACGTTCCGCTGACCAGGGCGGCGGCGAGGACATGGCCGGCTTCCTGGTAGACGGCATCGGCGACGTGGTGGAAGCCGACGTGGGCCAGACCAAGCCGGCGCCCGCCAACGTCACCGAAGCCGAGGGCAGGCTCCTCTGCGGGGTCATCCAGGCCGATTCCGGCCTGCTCGCCCTGCTCGACCTCCAGGGGGTGCTGCACGGGAACTGATCGATCCGCGCCTGACCTCACTTCCATTCACCCATCCAAGCAAGGAGCATCATCATGGCCAACCTGAAGTCAAGACCCAAACCCGGTTCCACCAGAGGAGCCGCCACGGCCGTCCTCGACCCGGAACCCGTCAAGCTCGTCCATGGCCCGAATCTAATGGAAGAAATGGAGCGGATCGCCAGGGCCGTCCAGGCGGGTGATCTATCCATTCGGGCGCGTCCCCAACAGTTCACCGGCGAGGATGCGATCGTCCTGGGAAGCCTGAACACCATCCTGGACGCGGTCGTCGGTCCCCTCAAGGTGGCCGCGGGTTATGTGGACCGCATTGCCAAGGGCGACACTCCGCCCAAGATCACCGACTCCTACAACGGCGATTTCAACGAGATCAAGAACAACTTGAACCAGTGCATCGACGCCATCGCCACCCTGGTGGACGAGACCGGGGCGTTGATCAGTGCCGCCAAGGAAGGCCGACTGTCCACCCGCACGGACGCCGATTCGGCCCGGGGTGTCTATCGCAAGATCCTACGCGGAATGAACGATATCCTCGACATCGTGATCGCTCCTCTCAACGTGGCTGCCGGCTACGTGGACCGCATTTCCAAGGGCGACATCCCGACCAAGATCACCGAGCCCTACCACGGCGATTTCAACACCCTGAAAAACAGCCTGAATGCCTGTATCGACGGGATGGGAGGGCTGGTGGAGGCCAACCAGGTCCTGCAGGGCATGGCCGTCAACGACTACAGCAGGAAGGTCGAGGGCAAGTATCCGGGTGTTTTCGCCGAAGTTGCAGCCGCCGTCAACATGGTGCAAGACCGGGTCGCCCATGTCATCGAGATGGTCCTGCATGTCAGTGAGGGCAATCTCTCATCCCTTCCTGGAGTGAAATCGATCGGCAAGCGTTCTGAACATGATCAACTGTTGCCAGCTTTTATTAAGCTCCTGGAATCCGTTCAGAGCCTGGTCATTGATGCCGACATGCTGAGCAAGGCCGCAGTGGAGGGCAAACTGGCCACCCGGGCCGACGCTGCCAAACACCAGGGGGAGTTCCGCAAGATCATCGAGGGGGTCAACGCCACCCTGGATTCCGTTATCGGGCCCATCAACGAAGTGCAGCGGGTCATGGGGGCCATGGAACAGGGCGATCTCACCGTTCGGATTGCCAGCGAGTACCGGGGCGATCTGCAGACGCTGCGCAACGCGGTGAACAACACCGCCATCAAGCTGGCCCAGACCGTGGCCGACATCGGCAACAACGCCAACACGCTCGCCAGCTCCGCCGAGGAACTGACCTCGGTCTCCAACAGCATGGCCTCCGGCGCGGAGCATATGACCAGCCAGGCCAACACCGCGGCCGCGGGCACGGAGCAGGCCAGCGCCAACGTCAAGACCATGGCGGCGGGCGTCGAGGAGATCAGCGCGAACGCCAACACGGTGGCCAGCGCCTCCGAGCAGGTGTCCGCCAATCTGCGCACGGTGGCCGCGGCGGTGGAACAGACCTCCGCCAACATGAAGACTATCGCCAACCATTCGGAAACCATGACCAGTGCGGTGAACTCTGTGGCCACGGCCATCGAGGAGATGAGCGTTTCCCTGAACGAGGTCTCCAAGAATTCCGGGCAAGCCGCCAGTGTGGCCGGACGCGCCGCCAAAGCCGCCAATGCCACTGCGGAGACCGTGGACAAGCTGGGCCGCAGCGCCCAGGAGATCGGCAAGGTGGTGGACATGATCAAGGGCATCGCCGCCCAGACCAACCTGCTGGCCCTCAACGCCACCATCGAAGCGGCCCGGGCGGGGGAGGCGGGGCGCGGCTTCGCGGTGGTCGCCAACGAAGTGAAGGAATTGGCCAAACAGACTGCCTCCGCCACCGAGGACATCCGAACCCAGGTCTCGGGCATGCAGACCAACACGGACGCCGCCGTGAAGGCCATCGAAGAGATCGTCTCCGTCATCAACGAAATCAATTCGATCTCGGGGACCATCGCCACGGCCGTCGAGGAGCAGACCGCGACCACCAACGAGATCTCCAAGAGCGTGGGCGCGGCCGCGCGGGGGGCCAACGAAGTGGCCCTGAATGTCCAGCAGGCTGCCACCGGCACCAACGAGGTTTCCCGGAACGTCCAAGAGGCAGTCATGGGCGTCACAGAAATCGCGAAGAACATCAATCAGCTCGCGGCCGGAACGACCGATGTGGCGAAGAATGCCGCTGAAGCATCCAAAGGCATGAACGAAGTGGCCCGCAGCGTCAGTTCGGTCAGTGGCGCGGCCAAGGAGACCACTCGGGGCGCGGGTGACACCCTTACCGCCGCCAAGGAGTTGGCGCGGCTCGCCGAAAAGCTTAAGGCAGCCGTTGCCAAGTTCACCGTCTGACCTGGGGGCATTCCACCTTATGAATGACCCCAAGCTTCGCGTGCTCATCGTGGACGACACTGTCGTCTACCGGCGCATCCTCAGCGAAGTGGTGGAATCCATGGATGACGCCACCCTGGTGGGCACGGCCCCTCATGGCCGGCTGGCCATGGCCAAACTGGAGCAGACGCCGGCCGATCTGGTCCTGCTGGACGTGGAGATGCCGGAGATGGACGGCCTGGAGGCACTCAAGGCGATCCGCCGGCTTCACCCCGCCACCAGCGTGGTCATGGTCAGCGGCACCAACTTGGGCTCCGCGCAGATCACCATGCAATGCCTGGAACTGGGGGCCCTGGATTTCCTGCGCAAACCCGAGGGCGTCGACCTTGAGGCCAGCCGGAACGAACTCAGAGAGAAACTGCGACCCCTGGTCCGCCATGTCCGGACCCGCATCAACCTGCACCCGGGCCCGGCCACCCCGGGTCGGGCCGCGGCTGGGCCAGTTCCCAGGATTACGGCACCGCCCTCCCCCCCCGTGGGGTCGCAGCTGCCGTCTCCTTCCAGCGCCCTCCGGATGGCCGCGGTTCCGGCCCGGATCGACATCGTCGCCATCGGGGTCAGCACCGGCGGCCCCAACGCCCTGGCGGAGGTGATCCCGAGGCTGCCGGCGGACTTCCCGGTGCCCGTCCTGCTGGTGCAGCACATGCCGCCCGTGTTCACGGCCTCTCTGGCGGAGCACCTGGACCAGCGGTCAAAAGTGTCGGTCCGGGAGGCCCAGGGTGGCGAAGCGGTCCTGCCGGGGTGTGTGTTCATCGCTCCGGGCGGCAGGCACATGGTCGTGAGGCACCTGGCGGAGCGCGGCGGAGGGGCCGGGGCCGCCTTCATCGGACTCAACGAGAATCCGCCCGAGAACAGTTGCCGGCCCTCGGTGGATGTGCTGTTCCGGTCCCTGGCGGCCCAGTATGACGGGAACATGCTGGCGGTGGTCATGACCGGCATGGGCAACGACGGGTGCGAGGGAGTCCGGGCCATGAAGCGGCGCGGCTGCCGGTGCCTCACCCAGAGCGAGGACACTTGCATCGTTTATGGAATGCCTATGTCAGTGGATGAGGCAGGCCTGTCCGATGAGCAGGTTCCCCTGGATCAGCTCGCCGATCGGATCGTCCAGCTGGTCCGGAAAAACCGGAGCCAGTGATGCAGGATGCCATCGCCGCCCATGAGTTCAAGCTGCTGCGCGACCTCATCGAACAGTCGTCCGGGATCGTCCTGGGAGAGGAAAAAGCTTACCTGATCGAGACACGCCTAGTCGGACTCATGGCCGAGAACGGATGTGCGGATTACGGGGCGTTCTGCCAGTTGGTGGCCATGGCCCCGGACCAGCGGCTCCGGGATCGGATCGTGGACGCCATGACCACCAACGAGACCCTGTGGTTCCGCGATACCCACCCGTTCGCGATCCTGAGGGACAAGCTGCTGCCTCCGCTGGGGGCGGAGCTCCGGGCCGGGAACCGGTACCGGATCCGGATCTGGTCCGGGGCCTGTTCCACCGGGCAGGAGGCCTATTCCATCGCCATGACCATCCTGGATTTTTGCCGGGTGAACCCAGGCCTTCGGCCGGACCAGTTCGAGGTCCTGGCCTCGGACATCTCCCCCTCGGCCCTGTTCCTTGCCAAGAACGGGCGCTACGACGAAGCGGCCCTCGGCCGCGGCCTGGGGGCGGAGCACCGGGCCCGCTATTTCCATCCGGAAGGGAAGATTTGGGCAGTCAATGACGAGGTCAAGAGCCTGGTGACCTTCCGGAAGTTCAACCTGCAGGATCCCATGGCTCCATTGGGCCACTTCGATATCGTTTTCCTGCGCTATGTGGCTATCTATTTTTCCGATGCCTTCAAGCGCCAGATCTACCAGGGAATCGCCAGGCTGCTGGCTCCGGAAGGCCATCTGATCATCAGCGCGGTGGAGTCACTGCGCGGAATCTCCGAGGACTTTGCCCAGTTGATCCACGCTGGAGGGAGCTACTACCGCTGCCGGCTTGCCTGACGAGAGGTGTGTGATGCAACAGGTGCTTTCTGTCGACGATTCCGGTGTGATGCGCAGGATCATCGGCCGCGCCGTGGACGTGCTCGGCTATGGTTTCCTGGAGGCGGCCAACGGCCTGGAGGGGCTTGAGGTCCTCGTCAGGAACCACAGGAACGTCGCGCTCATCATCCTGGACGTGAACATGCCGGAGATGGATGGTTTCGAGTTCCTGCGGCGGGTCAAAGCCAATCCGGATTTTCAGGCGATCCCCGTCATGATGCTCACCACCGAGTCGGAGCGTGGCAAGGTCATCCAGGCCATCAAGGCCGGCGCCGTGAACTACATCTGCAAGCCGTTCAAGCCGGAGGACCTCGCCGTCAAGATCACCGAAAGCCTGGGAGTGGATTAGGAGAAAAATGATGGAGAGCCTGTCCTGGAGGAGCTACGTCGCAGGCGTCCGTCACGTCCTGAGCACCACAGCAGATCGGGACCGCAAGTCCCTGGGAATGAGAATGCCAGTCCTTCCGGGGGAGCCGGGAAATTCCCCGGTAGGCTCGGAAACCCCGGCCGGAAATGGGCAGGTACCATCCTGGTGGCAGGCCTTGGCCCCATTCAGCCTGCCTCTGGCCTGGGTCGACCACGACACCGCTTGCCTGATCGCGGTGAACCAGGCCTATGCCGAGGCCAGAGGCTACCGCCCGCAGGAGATGGCGGGCATGAACCTGTCCCGAATTCTCGGGGCGCCGTGGGACGAACAACTGGATGCCATCCGCGCGGACCTGGAGAAGGATGGCCGTCTGGTATTCGAAACCACCAATATCAGGAAGAACGGCACCACCTTCCCGGTGCTGGTGGACACCACGCTGATCCGGGATGCTTCTGGGCAACCCCACTCCCGGTTCACCTACGCCTTGGACCTCACCAATCTGAAGCGGGTCGAATCGGACTACCAGAAAAGCGTGGCCTTATTCCGCACCCTAATCAATGGCATTCCGGACCTGGTCTGGCTCCGGGACAGGAATGGCATCTTCCGGCTGGCCAATTCACGAATGGAGCAATGCCTTGGGGTCGCAATGGAGGAGATCCTGGGGAAGTCCTTGCACCATTCCATCGAGCCGGCCCTGGCGGCGGTATGCCACCAGAGCGACCGCAAGGTCATCACCAGCGGGAAACCACATCTCTACGAGCAGAAAATCACTTTCGCCTGCGATGGGCACCAGGAGACCCTCGAAATCATCAAGGTCCCCTACGTCGGCGAGGATGGGCAGATGGCCGGGGTCTTCGGGGTCGGCAGGGATGTCACCATTCGTAAGCGCATTGAGAACGACCTGCTGCGGTCCCACGCCAACCTGACCGCCATCCTGGAAAGCACCGATGATCTGATCTGGTCGGTGGACACAGACTGCGCCCTGGTCGTTTTCAATTCGAACTTCGCGAGTCACATCAAGAACACCTATGGCATGGAGGCCAAGGTCGGCGAGCGGCTAGTGGACCTGCTCCCGGCAGAACGGGCTGCCATGTTGCGTCACCATTTAAACCAAGCAATGACGGGAGGCCCTTTCCGGCACGAGTGCCCCTTACCAGGGGGAAAGACCCTGGAACTGGCCTTGAACCCCGTAGTCGTCGACGGCAGGACCGTTGGGGTGTCGGTGTTCGGCAAGGACATCACCGAACGCAAGCGGGGCGAGGCCATAACGAGGGCGCGCCTCAGGCTGCTTGAATTCGCCGGGTCCCATACTTTAGAGGAGCTGCTCACTGCCACCCTGGACGAGATCGAAACCCTCACGGGCAGCACCATCGGGTTCTACCATCTGGTGGAACCGGACCAGCGGACCCTTCACCTGCAGGCTCGGTCGACGAACACCATGAAGAACCTGTGCACGGCCGAGGGAAAAGGAACGCATGACAACATCGACCTGCCCGGGGTGTGGGTGGACTGCATTCACCAGCGCAGCCCCGTCATCCACAACGACTATCTGTCTCTTCAGCGCCTGAAGGGGGTTCCGGGGGGCTATTTGCCCCTGACCCGGGCTGCCTTGACGCCCATCTTCCACGGCGACCAGGTCAAGGCGGTCATCGGCGTTGGCAACAAGGAGGCGGACTACCAGAAATCCGATCTGGAGGTCCTCTCCCGGCTGGGCGACCTCTCCTGGGACATCGCCGAGCGCAAACGGGCCGAGGAGGCCGTGGCCGCGCACGAACGGGAGTACCGAGCCCTGGTGGAGAAATCTCCTGACAACATCATCCGCTACGACCGGGACTGCCGGGTCCGCTTCGTCAATACCCGGTTCAAGTCCACGGTGATTCCGGAGCAAGATCCTGCCCTCGGCAAAACGCCCCTGGAAGTGGCCGCCCAGGAGGGCTTCCAGGGCGATGTGGCAGATTATAAGCACTACCAGGCCATACTGACCCAGGTCATCGCCCGCGGCGAGTCGGCGGACGTGGAAATGCACATGCCCGACGGCGCCGGGGGAACCCGAATCCACAGCATCCGGCTCGCACCTGAGTGCGATGCCGAGGGCCGGATTGTGGGGGCGTTGGGGTTCGGACGCGACATCACCGAGCAGCGCAGGCTCGAGGAACAGTTGCGGCAATCCCAGAGAATGGAGTCCATCGGGCGGCTCGCGGGTGGGGTTGCCCACGATTTCAACAACATGCTCGCGGTCATCCTCATGAATACGGAAATGGGGCTGCAGCATGCCAAGGACCACCCTAAAGCCGAGAAGGTCTTCGGCATGATCCGGAATGCGGCCCTGCACTCCGCGGACCTCACCAAGCAGCTGCTCGCCTTCGCCCGGCAGCAGCCGATCTCGCCCAAGATCATCGACCTCAACGAGGGCATTGAAACGGCGCTCAAGATGATGCGGCGCCTCATCGGCGAGGAGATCGAGATCGTCTGGAGACCAGGTTCCGCGGTCTGGAAGGTTTGGCTGGACCCTACCCAGCTGGATCAATTGCTGGTAAACCTGCTGGTCAATGCCAGGGATGCCATCAGCGGAAAGGGCACGATCAGCATCCGGACCGAGAACCTGGTCCTGGCCGAAGGAGGGGGCGCCGGCAAGGCCAAGGCGGCGCCCGGGGAGTACGTGGCCATCTCCGTCAGCGACGACGGTTGCGGCATGAGCCCCGAAATGCAGGCGAGGATTTTCGAACCTTTCTTCACGACCAAAGGGATGGGAAAAGGCACCGGGCTGGGGCTGGCCACGACCTACGGGGTGGTCCGGCAGAACAAGGGTTACATCCATATCGAAAGCGAGGCCGGCAAAGGGACCACGTTCCGCATCCTGTTCCCTCGCTGCCAGGCCCTGGCCCCAGGGAACGAAGCCAAGGAATCGCCGCGGCCAGCCGGTGCCCAGTCCGGAGAGACCCTGCTGGTGGTGGAGGACTGCGTGGCGTTTCTGGAAACCATCAAGTCCCTCCTGGAGACCTTGGGCTATCAGGTCATTTCCACCAGTCGGCCCGAGGAGGCCATAAGCCTGATAGAAGCCAACCGGCACGCCATCAGTCTGGTCCTGAGCGACGTGACCATGCCGGGAGTGGATGGCTTTGCGCTCGCCAAGCAGGTCCAGGCCAAGTTCCCGAATCTCAAGCTCCTGCTCATGTCCGGGTATCCCGCCGACGGCATCAGCAAGCGCGGCGTGATCCGGCAAGATCTGGAACTGATCCAAAAACCATTCACATTGTTCGAGCTTGCCAAGAAGCTTCGAGCAGTTCTCACTGCGCCGCAGGGCTCTGCACCTGAACTAGATAGCAGACGCCCTTGATGGGGATGCAGGTCTCGTCCATCCCCGTCAGATCCAACCCCCCCGACGCCCCCATTCCAACCTGCTTCATCTGTGCCCACCTCACAGCCGCCATGACAGGTGGCGACACATCTAATGTGCCACTACTACTGCAATAGCTCGCCTTGTCCAACACGCATGAAGAGAGAATTCACGAATTCAGGCCCTCGAAACCAGCTGCCCCGAGGCACCGATGAAATACTCACCGATTTTTGCCAATAACCACCACATTTGGATGGCACTCGCGCTTTGGCCTTTTTTGGTAGTTTCCCTCCTTGGGTCGGATTTCGCGCCGGGCCGCACGGCCCGGATCCTGCGCGTGGTCGCGGCCTCCAGCCAGACCAAGAACCGCGTAGCCTGCACCGACGCCGAAGTGGCCTCTGAATTGAAGTTGCTCGGAATGGAAATCGACCCTCTGGCGAAAGTCGCTTGGACGACCAATGAGCGGGACCTGATGGCGTTGGTTCAAGACGGCCACCTGGTTGTCTGTGGAAAACCGGCTTTCCTCGCCAAGGGCGCCAGCATCGCCCTGACCCAGGAAGGAGGGCGACCCACCATCTACGTCAGCATCGGGAATGTCCGAGCCAGCAAAATGTCCCTACAGGGTTCATTTTTCAAGATGGCCAAAGTGCAACAATTAACAGGTCGATGCGAATTAATTCTCTCCTTGTAGCCTCGGCGAAGCTGACATTTCGTACCAAGCACCTCTGAAGGGTCCAGGGGCCCCAGCACCACTGCCAAGCGCCTAGCGGCGTCGGTGCTAGCTGCAATACCGTTCACTTTGGGTACATCACTCGGATATCTGGCACATAGCGCCGGTTGCATACAACTTTACGCGGGCGGAGATGCCAGTTGCACATCTTCCGCTTCACGCCTCTTGGATTCTGTCGAGTGCGGCTTGAATTGACCCGTTCATCCAGGATTTCCAGCAACACGGCTTCGTGAAATGCGCGCCTTGCCCGAGGGGGGGAGAGCCGCTACCGGCGGCAACTTCCTGCGGGCCACGCGGACTGCATGTATGAACGATAAGCAGTCTGGATCCACGCCTCCTCGAAGCGCCGGTTCATGCATCAGTCCTCGGACTGCAAAGTGGGCCATGACAAGGCCATAGAATTCCTGCCGGACCAGGTCTGGGGTCCGGCTGCGTAGCAGAGTCTGGCGACCTCGTAGGTGGGTTTTCAACTCGTCGAAAGCGGATTCAATTCCCCAGCGCTCATGGTAGAGGGCGGCCAAATCCTTGGCTGGCGCCCGTTTCGGGTCGAGGATGGTCGTGACCAAGCGATAGAGTCGGTCCTCATCAGGTGGCTGGCTTGGGGCCGGGGCTCGGCCATCCAACTCGTATTCCACCACCCTGACCTTCAGGCTGACATCCTGTAGTTTGCGCTTTTGCCTGTAGGCATGGATGGTTGTGAGGAAGGAGCCATCTTCAAGTTCTTGCTCCCGCACAAATTTATTCGTGGATTTGATCCGCCATAACAGATCAGCTCCAGTCGCCTGGGCTTCTTGCCAAAGGGCGAAGCTATAGAAGCCGCGGTCTGCAAGGCATAGCATGCCCTTCCTCAGGAAAGGCAGCACCTCTCTCGCAAGCACAGATTCATGCGTCGTGATGGCGCCCATGCGGGTCCCAAACAGAACATGCGTGCCACTTTCGACAAGGGAAGCGAACCGGATTTGCGGGAACGCGCTCGTCCCCCTGCTCGCACTGGGACGCCCAAAGGCCGCCTCGTTCTCTGGCTCGTCGGGGATATCCAGGGTGCTGCCGTCGATGCTGACCAGTCGCCAATGCCGAAACCAGGCGCCCTGCGTGGATTCCGTGGCGACGGGGCGAACGACTTCGTCATGCAGCAGTTGAAGTGCCTCCCATCCGAGTCGGGTTCGGGCCTGGGAAATACCGGACTTCCCAGCCACCTTGATCTGGGTGCCCGCTCCCATCAGCCATTGGACCCCTTCCAGTAGGCAGCGCAGGACTTCTCGCGTGGATGCTTGCGTAAACAGCGCCAAAGCAATGACATAATAGATCACGACGTGGGCAGGGAGATCCCGGTTGCGAACGCTCGCCTTATGAGTCCGCTGAAGGACCTCCTCGATGCGCTCGGGCGGGAACATCCTCGCCACCACCCCGAGGGTGATGTAGTCGGAGATCCTACTCCCACCTTCCAGCTTGGCTGCCGTCCTGGCCATAGTCGTGCCCACCTATAAAAATAGGCACTTTGATGGCCGTGTCAATCCTTAAATGAACATTATTGCCGTTAGCCCTACCAAACAAACCTCCTGATAATTCAGGGGAGTTATTGTATTTAAACGGCATAAAAAATTTCAAAATAGATGACTCCGTGTCCAAACCGTGTCCAAAACCTGTTCCCTGGCAGGGGTGGATTACCACTTCCACGGGTGGAAGGTCGAGCCATCGGCCCCGGCCAAAGCCTACTCGGGTAGGGTGCCCTCATGGCTGCCCTGAGTGTTGGCATTGCGACATCTTTGCGCTACGGCTGACTGTGCTGCAACGTATGCCAGCGGGCACCCTGCGTTCACCAGCATGGATGCGCAGCTGTGTCGCAGTTCATGGAAGCCTCCGTCACCATGCCGTCGAGGATCTCGTTTTCTTCGGCCAGGTGCCATAGAACATCCTCCAGGTGCTCCACCAAGCGTTCCGCCCACCCCTGGGCCCTGAAAGTGCCGGACCCAGAGTCTGCGATTCCACCCTGGAAACGACGCCACCCTCCGCTGGTTGACAAGCCTGGACGGCGGTCAGGACACGGGCGGCTGAGCAGTACTACTCGGCGGTTTTACGCTAATCTCTGGTCCAAACAGCAGGGCGCGGTTCATAGCTAAGGAGGCTCGACATGGCAGGACGGATGGATGGCAAAGTCGTGGTCGTCACCGGCGGTGCGCGCGGCATGGGCGCCGCCCACGCCCAACGGCTCGCCGAGGAGGGGGCACGGGTGGTCATCGGGGACGTTCTCGATGCGGAAGGGGAGCAGACCGCCGCCGTACTGCAGGCAAATGGGCTGGCGGTCCACTACCAGCACCTGGACGTCACCTCCCGGATGGACTGGCGGCGGGTCATCGCCGACGTGGTCGAGCGCTTCGGCGGCCTGGACGTGCTGGTCAACAACGCCGGGATCACCCACGACAACCCTCTCCTGGAGGAAACCCTCGAGGACTGGAACTCCCTGCTGGCCGTCAACGCCACGGGTGTCCTGCTCGGGATGCAGACGGCAATCCCGGCGATGCAGGCACGCGGCGGCGGCTCGATCATCAACGTCTCTTCCATACTCGGCCTGACCGGTGGGAGCAACAGCGTCGCCTATTGCGCCAGCAAGGGTGCAGTGGAGATGATGACCAAGACGGCGGCACTGGAGCATGCCGTCGACAAGATCCGCGTCAACGCGTTGTGCCCCGGCGGCGTTCGCACCCCGATGAGCCCGCAGGCGGGGGGTGGGGTGGTGCCGTTCACGCCCATGGGACGGAAGGCCAACGTCCGCGAGGTCACCGGAGCCGTGCTGTTCCTCGCCAGCGACGACTCCACCTTCGTCACCGGCGCCGATATTGTCGTTGACGGCGGCTACCTGGCCCACTGATCCCCACGGGGCAGCAGGAATCCCACGGCAACTAAGAAGTGGTAACAAAACCTGCAACCTGGGTCTGGCCTTCCCGCCATTGAAAGCCTGAAGTTTTTTCTCTGTGACCCTCTGCGAGTCCTCCGCACCTCCGCGTCCAAGTGGTTCTTTAGGCGGG
>Ga0326727_10007729_pt1 | contig 28035 bp, 21 predicted proteins | sample MB2enrmetagenome_FD_207643 | JGI IMG/M metagenome (GOLD analysis project Ga0326727, IMG submission 207643) | Lab enriched peat soil microbial communities from McLean, Ithaca, NY, United States - MB29MY | ecosystem: Environmental > Terrestrial > Soil > Wetlands > Peat | place: USA: New York...
ACCCCCCCCCCCTCCCGGGGTGGGGGGGGGGGGGCGGCCCCCCCCGCGCAACGCAGAGCCCCATTGCCCTCACCCTCGGTCCCTCTCCCGGAGGGAGAGGGAAGGCATCGCCACCGCGTCGAGATGGCCCGCGCCATCAAGGTCCGCGGCGCCCGCGAGCACAACCTCAAGGGCATCGACGTGGACATCCCCCGCGACCGCATCACCGTCTGCTGCGGCCCGAGCGGCTCCGGCAAGACCTCGCTGGCCATGGACACCGTGTATGCCGAGGGCCAGCGGCGCTACGTCGAGAGCCTCAGCGCCTACGCCCGGCAGTTCGTGGACAAGATGCAGAAGCCGCGGCTGGACCACATCGAAGGCCTGTCGCCGGCCATCGCCATCGAGCAGAAGCACGCGGGCCACACGCCCCGCAGCACCGTGGGCACCGTGACCGAGATCTACGATTACCTGCGGATCCTGGTGGCGCGGCTGGGACAGCCCTACTGCCCGGCCTGCGACGAGCCGGTCGGCACGCAGTCGGCCGACGAGATCATCGAGAAGCTTCTCAGGCACCCGGCGGGCACGAAGCTTTACCTGATGGCCCCGCTGGAGGTCGAGGTGGGCGAGCGCTACGAGGCCCTGTGGGAGGAGATGCGGAAGGCGGGCTACGTGCGGGTCCGCATCGACTCGCGGACCTATTCGCTCGACCAGCCGCCGGAGATCGACCGCCGGCGGAAACACCGCGTCGAGGTGCTGATCGACCGGCTGGTGATTCGCCCGGCGGCCCGGGCACCGCGCGAAGCGAGGTCGCGGCTGGCCGGCAGTGTGGAAAACGCCTTGGCGCTGGGGCGGGGCGTCTTGAGCGTGGCCTTCCCGCGGCCGGACCGCCCCGAACCCGACTGGCCCAGCGAAATCCACAGCCAGCACTTCGCCTGCCAGCGGTGCGGGCGGAGTTTCGAGCCCCTGGGGCCGCACCACTTCTCCTTCAACAGCGCGCTGGGCTGGTGCCCGGCCTGCGAGGGGCTGGGGGTGCAGACCGGCACGAATCCGGCCGCCCTGCTGCGGGACCCCAAGCTCACGCTGGCCCAGGGCGCCGTGGCCCTCTGGCCCGCCGCCTCCTGCGGCCTGTTTGCACGGATGCTGGAAAGCCTCTCGGCCGCCACGGGCATCCCGGCCGACGTGCCCTTCGACCAGCTCGGCGGCAAGCACCGCCGGCTGATCCTCCACGGAACAGGCCAACAGTGGTTTGACGTCCGGGGGCAGGGGTCAGGGGGCAAGGGTCAGGGGGCAGGGGACGCAGAGCGGTCCGTTGTCAGTCGTCAGTTGTCAGTCGCAACAGACCACGGACGACGGACCACTGACCACAAATCCCCAATCCCCAATCCCCAATCCCTTGCTTTCCGCTTCCAGTACAAGGGCCTCTATCCCGCCCTGGACGAGGCCAGCCGTGTCTCGCCCGGGCTCCGCACGCGGCTGGAGCACCTGGTGGACGAGGTCGAGTGTACGGTCTGCGGCGGGAGCCGGTTGCGCGACGATGCCGCGGCCGTGCGGTTCCGCGGCCGCACGATGGACGAGTGGTGCCGCATGAGTTTGGGGAAGCTGCTGGCCGAGTTCCGCGCGTGGCAGCCGACGGCCGCCCAACAGAAGGTGGCCGGCGAGGTGTTCCGGGAGATTTGCAACCGCACGCAGTTCCTGGTGGACGTGGGTTTGGAATATCTCGCGCTCGGGCGGCCGGCCCCCACGCTCTCCGGCGGCGAGATGCAGCGGATCCGGCTGGCGGCCCAGGTCGGGAGCGGACTGTGCGGCGTGCTCTACGTGCTCGACGAGCCCACCATCGGCCTGCACCCCCACGACAACCAGCGGCTGCTGAGCGCGCTGGAGAAACTCCGCGACCTGGGCAACACGCTGCTGGTGGTGGAGCACGACCGCGACGTGATCGCCCATGCCGACCGCCTGCTGGACTTCGGGCCGGGAGCGGGGCTCCGCGGCGGCCGGATCGTGGCCGCCGGCACGCCCGCCGAAGTCCGCCGCCGCCGCGGCTCGGTCACCGGGCCGTACCTCTCCGGCAAGAAGGCCATCAGCGTGCCCACGAACCGCCGCACAACCTCGAATGGCTGGCTGGAAATCCTCGCCGCGCGGCACAATAACCTGAAGAACATCGACGTGCGGATCCCGCTGGGCACGCTCTCGGTCGTCACCGGCACGAGCGGCAGCGGAAAAAGCTCGCTGGTGGAAGACATCCTCTACAACGCCCTGGCCCGCACCCTGCACCGCGCCAAGACCTTCCCCGGGGCCCACGACGCCATCCGCGGCGTCGAGCGGATCAACAAGGTGATCCGCGTGGATCAGCAGCCGCTTGGGCAAACGCCGACCTCCAGCGCGGCCACCTTCACCGGCGTGCTGGACCTGATCCGCGCGCTCTACGCCCAGCTTCCGGAGGCCAAACTCCGCGGCTACACGCCGCGGCGGTTCAGCTTCAACGTGCCCGGCGGCCGTTGCGAGAAGTGCGAGGGCAACGGCCAGCTCCGCATCGAGATGCACTTCCTGCCCGACGTGTGGGTCGAGTGCGACACCTGCCACGGCCGCCGCTACAACGAAGAGACCCTGGCCGTGCGCTACCACGGCCGGTCGATCGCCGACGTGCTCAACCTCTCCTGCGGCGATGCGCTGCGGCTGTTCGAGAACATCCCGCGGATCCGCCGCATCCTGGAGACGCTCTGCGACGTGGGGCTGGACTACCTCACGCTCGGCCAGCCCGCCCCCACGCTCTCCGGCGGCGAGGCCCAGCGGGTCAAGCTGGCCGCCGAGCTCTCCCGGCCCGACACCGGCAACACGCTCTACCTCTTGGACGAGCCCACTACCGGCCTGCACTTCGACGACCTGGCGAAGCTCCTGGACGTGTTGGGACGGCTGGTCGATCTGGGCAATACCGTGGTGGTCATCGAGCACAACCTGGACGTGGTCAAGACGGCCGATTGGGTCATCGACCTGGGCCCGGGGGCCGGCGACGAAGGCGGCTACCTCGTCGCCACCGGCACCCCGGAAGACATCGTCAAGCCGCTTGCGGCTTCGCGTCGCGATGGAGCGAAATCGTCGCGTGGAACGACGAAGCCGCGCCGCCGGTCGCTTGCGGTTTCGCGGCCCGCGCCCGCCATGCGTTCCTACACCGCGGAGGCCCTGGCCCCGGTGCTGGCGGCCGGACCCTTTGCCAAGCGGAAGACCTACGACTTCGCCGCCGCCGAGTCCGCCCGCCAGGGCGACCACGACATCGCCGAGGTTGGCCAGGAGGCGCACATGCCGTGGGAGATCGACGGCCCGCGCTGGCACACGGTGGCGCGGGTCGGCCGCACGGGCGGGCCGTGCCGCTGGGACGGCCGCATCCTGGCCGACGTGGTCGCCCGCATCGAGCGGAAGCCCGCCCTCTTCAGCCCGACCGACTGGGGTTCCCGCAGCGTGGTCGAGATTCGCGCGGCCAAGCGGGCCGACGGCTGGTTCTTCCACGCCATCACCGGCGAGGAGTGGCTGCTGAAGATGAAGTTCCGCACCGCCCGCAACACCTTCCAGCGCGACGAGCTGGTCCAGCGGTTGGACCTCAAGCCGTTGAACGACATGCCGGACCTGCCGCTCTATGGCACCGAGCCGCGGGTCCGCTGCCGGAATCTCCGCGGGCCGTGGCAGGAGATCGAAGTCCGCGTACACGCCTACGACGAGATCGACCGGCCCGAGTTCTGGAAGTTCGTCGATGAGGCGGTGGCCGGCTTCGAAAAATTCTCCCAGCGGGTGGAGCACCACGCCGACGTGCTGGCGCCGTGGAAGCAACTGGGGCGCAAGTGGCACCTCAGCCGCCGCGGGTTCCCGCTGGGCGGCACAGTCGAGTGGGACGCCGAAGTGCTGGAGGAGCTGATCGAGCTGTTGGCCGAGACGGCCCGCGGCGGCCAGTTGCTCTGGAACAACAAGCAGGTGGTGCCGCTTTACATTCCAGGGCAGCACGAGCCGTGGGCGGCCGTGCAGACCAAGAAGCTCGACGCCGTGTACCTGACGCTGATCGGGCCCAAGGGCCGTTTCCCGCAGGGCCGCCTGGCCGGCCTGGGGCTGGATGCCCGCGTGGACGGCAGCCGGCCCGGCTACGACATGCTGCGGATCAGGTTCCACACGCTGGGCGACTTGCACCACGCCGACCTGCCGGCCTTTTTGAAGGAACACCTCGCAGCGTTGAAACCATAGGTCTTTGGTCTTAGGTCTTGGGTCTTAGGACCTGGGACCAAAACCTAAGACCCAAGGCCCAAGACCTAAGACCCATGTCCGACCTGCTTCTTCCCGGCCGCTTCCTCTTCCGCTTCGCGGTGCCTTGCCCGTTGCGCGAGCCGCTATGGACCGCCGACGGCGCGGGCCTGGACGAGCGCTGCCGGCTGCCGAGCCTGGCGGAGCTGGAGGGCCGGCCGGCATGGGCCGACGTCCGCGCGGCCTGGAGCCCGGCCGGCCTGGCCTTCGCGGTCCGCGTGACGGGCAAGCAGCAGCCCCCCTGGTGCCGCGCCTCCCGCCCCGAAGACAGCGACGGACTCCAGCTCTGGATCGACACCCGCGACGTACACAACGTCCACCGGGCCGGGCGGTTCTGCCACCGCTTTATTTTCCTGCCCCGCGGCGGCGACCATGCCGACCAACGCTTCGCGTCGGTGCCCGACGGTGCCCAGCGGCTGGACGAGCCCGTGGCGCAGCTCCAGCCGATCCACCGTGCCCGCGAGCAATGCCGGCCCGTGCCGCCCGAAAAGCTCCAGGTCCGCAGCCAGCCGCTTTCCGGCGGTTATCTCTTGGAGGCCTTTCTGCCGGCCGAGGCCCTCACCGGTTTCGACCCGCAGGAGCACCCGCGGTTAGGCTTCACCTACGCCGTGCTGGATCGGCAACTCGGCGAGCAGACCCTCGGGGTCGGCAGTCCGATGCCCTACCAGGAGGACCCGAGCCTCTGGGCCACGCTGGAGTTGGTGCGGTAAGGGAAGTCGGGAAGAAGTCAGCAATAATTCCCGAGCCCCAGGTCGGGTGGGCGGACGCCCGCAGCGACCTAGGAGCAGCCGAGGGCATCGGACCGAGGCTCGCCGAGCGCACCGCCCCGGCCCTGCGCCGAGCCGACGCCGAGGCGGAAATCGCGCTGTGCCGCCGGCGCGGCATGGCTACTGCCTCAAACGTCCAACGCCGTACCCCGGCTCGCGTCGAACTTCGTTGCCGCGGTCGTCGTAATAGACCGAGAACCGAAACTCCTCATGCACGTGCGGCGCCGCCGGCGACACGTCTGAGTTCCGGAACCTGGGCTGGAGCAAGCGCACCAGAGCCGGCTGTTGTTGGCAATCGCGCATCCATCTGGGTGGAATCATCCCTGCCCGGGGTGCCACCGTGGAGGGTACCCCACCCACGCTAGGCTCAAGAAATCCGAGAAGGTCTGGGGCCCTTTGGCAGTCCGAAATCCAGACCGGCGGCACGGAAGGGAGGACGGGCACCGAACCAAGCTGGTCCCAAGGGAGTCCCGTATTGATCCCCGCAAGCACCCCGTTTGTGCAGCACACCTCACGCACGTGCCTCGCGATTTGAGAGACACCATCTGCGCTCGGCAGTTTTGTTTTCCCCCCATTAAACGGCGTAATGACTGCCAGCGTCGTATCGCGAGACGCCATGGCCGCGTAGAATCGATCGAAATACCCGTTGGCCGAACCGTGGTGCGCAACCTTGATGAAATGAGACGCGCCGATCTCTGTAACCGCACCCCCGTCAATGTCGGCCGACGCCTGGGCCTCGTCGCACCATGTCCGCCAGAGCGCCTCCTCTGCGTCGGCCATCAACAGCAGCCGGGTGTCCCCGTACCTTAGCATCAGGCTGCCGCTGGCAAGGTTGTGGTCGACGGTCGGGAATTTGCTGCTGGCTCGGAGGGTCCCATCGTCCTCAAGTATTGATCGGTCGGCGCGAGAAAGCTGGCGGTTATAGGCCGCCATCGCCTGGTCGTCCGGCGTCAGACGGTGCACCGCCACGGTCCCACCACACATTCGGAAGGTTCTGGCGCGCTGGAGGTACCGCCAGGGGATCCGTTCGTGGCCGGGGACGGCGTCATAGAGGCGCTCAATCTCCAGGGACATAGAACCGGCCGGGAGGCCGATTGCACTCTCCAGCTCGTCGCGGCCGCCCGCTCGCGTCAGGGCATCGTAGTATTTGTGAAGCAACCCTGCGGGGAAGGGCTGAAAAACCCAAAACTCGTCGAGCTTGAAGCGTTTCGCGAGGCACGCCGCGCCAAAAAGGTGGTCGGCGTGAGGATGGGTGCAGGCAAGAAACCGCAGTCCGCCCAAACCCGGAAACCGGGCATCGAGAAACGCCAATAGCGGTGGGGGCTTATAGGGGGCGCTGAAAGCGTCGATAACCCCAACAGTCGCGTCGGGGAATTCGATTACGATGCTCTCGCCATAGCCCGGCCCGATGACGTGAACGCCGATAGTGCTATCTGTCATGGCGCCCTGCTTCGATCAGGGGCTGTCCCCTTTGTATTCCGTTGTGCTCGCGCGCATTTGAATACGGGATTCGGAACGCCGGCGAAGCTCCAGGCGTTCCGACTCCTCCTCAGGCGACAATCGCGGCTCCTGGAGCACGTCAGTATCTATATCCTGCGGCAGGACCGATCCATCCTCGCTGATCCAGAGCATAAATCGCGATCCAGCCTGGAGGCCACGATCGCGCACCAAGTCGCTCGCCAACTCAAAGGGCAACCACGACCCCGCGACATCAGCGGCGCAAATGGTCGTGTCTTCCCCGATCGACCGCACAACGGAGAGCGCCGCGCAATCGCCGCGGCGCGCGTGGGGCGGCGGGCGGTCGACCCCCCTAAGGCGCCCCCAGTCGTCCTTCCATCTCGCCTTGTCCGGAAGCATCGCGAGGGCCTGGGCAAGAAGGTGAATCGCTCGAGCCTTTTGCAGCCCGACCTCACTGGCCGCCGGCTCGTCGGGGTAGTCCATAAAGAAGCTACCGAGTCCCTTCCTCGGCCAGAAGAGCGGATTGGAGAATGCCTTCTTCGACATAGCTAACCCCGTGGCTTGCCCTGTTCGCCCATCGCAAGAACTTTGTCTTTCGCGTCCGCGGCGTTGCGGATTATCAGATCGTTCTTCCGACGCGCGCGCTCGAGTTCTCTCGACAGCGCGCGCAGATCGTCGAAATCTAACGTCAGATGAACCGTCCGGCTCCTTCCGCCTTCGCGGTACTCGATGACAAGCGTGTTGCTGAGTATTGTTGCCCGCCTCGCCACCGCCTCATCGTCATAGAGCGGACGGAGTTCGGTAAGCACGTGGACGTCCAGGAGGACGCCCGGGCGCGTGATGTACAACTCCAACGCCTTACTAAGTAGGCCGAAATAACCGTCGGGCTCGAAGAGGGGCCTGACCTTGCCCGCCAAAGCCTTCCACTTGCCGAAGTCGTCTGCCCTGAGTTCCTTCCTCTGCTGTAGGGCGTTGTCCACGAGTTTCAGGAGTTCGCCCGGTGGAAGTTGCTGGTGTCTCCGGACTTGGTTAAGGGGAATAAGAAAGTATCTTACGAGCCTTTCCCACGCCTCCTCGCTTCCCTCCCCCACTTCCCTCGCCAGGCGATTGACCAACGACTGCACGTCCAGAGTCAGCTCGAGTTGCGGGAGAAGGGCTGAGAGCCGGGATAGGGCACCTTCCCCAAGTGCGATTATCGCCCTGGCCCCGTCCAGGCCGTCCTCAGTAATCCGGAGAAGATTACTCATCCCAAGCCAAATGAGTGAGAAACTGAGGCGGTAAATGTCCTATTATTAGCCACCGGCCAGCCCGAGATCAATACGTGACTGCCGGAAACGTTGTTCGGACCGGTCTACCGGCGCGCGGCCAACACCGTATAACATACCACCTTAAACCGGACGCCCCCCGTTGCCAATCCCCTGCGAAAGAAATCTCGTTTGCGGATGGGGAATCTTTAGGCAATCTCGGGCCATCACCACCAGTATGGTGTATTTTTAATCCACCACTGTATGTATTTCACGAGGTGTGACACCACCCGTCTGGCTGGGTCTTGTGGCCCCCACGGTTCACAACGCGCCTCCGCCGCCACGCGTCGTCGTCACTCTACGATCGCCGATCTCGACCTCGCCGTTGTATCGCCCAGATTCTGCCCGTCCGCAGCATCGCTACATCCCGCCCATCCCCAGGTCCGCTGGGCGGACGCCCTTCTGGTGCTTGGCGAAGCCGAACCAGGTCGGCTGGTACTTGCCCACGAGGTCCACGTTGGCCGCCGGCGGAATCTTGTCCTCCAGGCCGACGCACCAGTAGACGGCGTTGACCAAGAGCCGCCGCAGACCGGGGCTGGCCAGGTCGGCGGCGGCGCCCATCGTGGTGGTAAAGACCCGGCCGCTCTTGCCGCCGGGCGCCGCGTAGGTCTTGATCCAGGCCACGGGCATCATCGGCTCGTTCTTGCGGCCGGCCACCGGCGGATCACCCGGCTTCATTCCCGTCAGGACCTGGCCGAGCACGAGCGGTTTGCTGTCGCCGGGCAAGGGCAGGCGGACCTCGTAAACGTCGGTCGGGCACCAGATGTCGCCGCAGCCGCGGACGATCGGGTGGTCGGCCATGCCCGGGGCGATCAGGCCCCGCGTGCTCTCGACGCCGTGGTTGCCGTGGTGGTTGATCCATGTCTCGCCCAGCACCTGGCGGCCGAAACCGTCCGCATATGCCGGGTCGCGGCTGTCCGAGCTGTACTTCGAGTAGGTCTTGCCCGCCGGGAACTTGAAGGCATGGGTGGCCGTCCGCATGCCCAGCACCGGCCGGCCGAAATCGAGGTAGGCCACGACGTGCCGCATTTGCTCGTCCGGCAGGTTGCGCCAGCGGGTGGCAATGACCATCAGGTCGGCCGAGCGGAGGGTTTCCAGCCCGGGAATGTTGTCGTTCACCACCGGGTTGATCGTGCCGTCCTTTGGGTCGATGGCGAACAGCACGGTACACTTGAAGCCGTGATGCCGCGCGAGGATGCGGCCGAGTTGGACCAAGGCCTCCTCGGAGCGGTACTCTTCGTCGCCGGAGACCAGCACGACGTGTTTGCCGTGGCCCGGCCCGGCGGAGCCCTGATAGACCACCCGATCCTGAGCGGCCACGGGGCTGGCCAGCAGGGCCGTCAGGAGAATTGTTGCACAACATGCCGTGAGGGGCGTGTTCATGGATCGCATGGGTCTGACCTTTCGATAATGAGGAAACAAGGCTGGGTTTCGGGCAGTTGCAAGCTCCTCCCCTCTCCCTTTGGGAGAGGCACCCAAAGCGTACCCGGGGGTGAGGGGATCTCTCGACCCACCGCCCTCACCCTAACCATCTCCCGGAGGGAGAGGGGACCTGAAGTGCTCAACTCGCAATAGTCCCGTTGCTATCGTCCTCGGCTGCGCAGCAGCTTGGCGTTGGCCTCGCCGCCGTTGAGGAGATACAAGAGCGGCAGCGGGCGGTCCACGCCGCTCACGGTGTGCGGCCGCCGTGACCAGGGCGCCACCCCGAACACGTTGGCCATGTCCATCCAGTATTGCAGCCGCGCCGGCGGCAGGCCCCACGCGGCATGGAAATGGTTGGCCGGGGCGCACTGCTTGTACTCGGCCATCGTGGCGTACTTCGGCACGATCCAAGTGTGCGGCCAGGTCGGGTTGGAAGTGTGGGCCACGGCGCGGGACAGCTTTTCCGGCAGCTCGACCGTGGTCGCCTCGTCCCAGACCAGGCTGAACATCCCGGATAGCTCGCTGTAGGCCAGCCGGGCCGCGATGCAGTCGATCCCGCCGGGCGTGATAAACGTCACGCTGTTGCCGCCGCCGGGGAAGTAGTACAGCTCGGCGCCCGGCATGCTCACGTTGGCCATGATCTTCTCGACCGGGTCGCCGGGCCGCCCCGCCCAGTCGAGGCTGGCCGAGCCGCTGTTGTCGCCGTCCACCAGTCCCTCGCGGGCCCACAGCTCGTCGCCGGTCATCGCCACGCCCAGCCGCTCGGCCAGGCCGCGAATCTCCCACGGCTCCCACACCTTGCGGAAGTCCATGAACAGCGGCGGGCTGCCCCCGGAGAGCCAGGTGCTGAAGAGCATCGTCAGGAGCCCCTGCACGTCGGCCTCGGTGGCGAAGGGCATGGGCGGCTTGCGGCCGTTGTGGTCGAAGCTGGAATTCAGCAGGCTTTCCATGGCGTCGGCGATCGGCAGGGGGATGCCGCGCAGGTCGCTGCCCCATTCGAGCTGGTTCATGAAGCCGCCGCCGACGGCGTCCAGCTCGGCCAACAGGTCGCGCACGATCAGGTACAAGGCCAGCGACTTCTCGAAGCGCTCGGGGCCGTTGGGCTGGGTGAGATCGAGCCGGCCGCCGACGTGCTCGTCGATCCAGGCCCGCAGCCGCACCAGCTCGTTGCGGTCGTAAGCCCCCTTGGCGAGCATGTCGGCCAGCAGCTTCATGTCCAGGCGGGTGATCTCCAGGCCGAACGAGCGCCGCGTGGGCAGGACGTGGGCCAGGGCGGTCTCCATGCCCATCGAATCGTGGCCGAAGACCACCACCCGCCGCCCGCGCAGACCGGCGAAAGTCACCGCGGCGTAGCACCAGTCGACCAGGGCGGCCACCGTGCTTTCGGTGGGTTGGGGGCTCGTGCCGGTATCGGGCCACGTGCCGACGTTCAGGTGCGCCAGCCGGCCGCTCTGCGCCAGGGCCCCGTTGACGGCGTGGGCGTAGACCACGCCCGGCTTCGGCCCGCTGTTGCCGCAGGTGATGTTCACCGGCACGTGCGGCGGCAGGTGGGCCAGCAGGCTCATGAGCGTCAGTTGCGGGAAGGCCCAGGTATCCGGCGCGCAGACGACCGCGTCCACGCCGGCCTGGCGGAAGAGCCGGCCCACCGCGTCGGCCTGCTTCTCGCCGTCGACCAACAGCGGCGTCCAGACCACCTCGACCGGGGCGCCGTCGGGCGTGCGGACGGCCGCCGCAATCCGCTCGGCCACGATGCCCACGATGTTGGCCGCCCGCTGGCGCGACTCCTGGTCGATCCGCGGATCGCCCGTGCCCATCACGCCGATGGTGACCGAGCGGGCTTTGGCTTCTCCGCCCTCAAGTTTTCTGGCTTGGGCCATGGGTTGCACCTTGGGAACCGTAAAGGAAATTGTGCGATTCATTGTGGTGCAGGCGTCCCGCCTGCTCGGAAAATGCAGGCGGGACGCCTGCACCACAAGCGCGGGACGCCTGCACCACAAGTGGCGCCCGACCGACTTACACTCTTTCGGCATCTCCGGCCGAATGTCAATATTCGCGGCGGACCTTGATGCCGGGCTGCGGGATGGGATACTTGCCGTTGGCGTCGGCCACGAGCGGCGCGGGGCCGTCCATCGTGAGCTGGTCGACGCCGGGCGCGAACTCGTGTTCGCAGTTGAGCATCTCGTCGTAGGTGATGACCCGGCCGGTGTGCGCGGCCATGCGGCCCATCGAGGTCACCAGGCTGGCTTCGACGCCCCGTTTCACCTCGTTGTAGGGTTTGTCGTTGCGGATGGCCTCGACCAGGTCGTCCCATTCGTTCTGGTACGGGTTTCCGCCGCCTTTGGATTCCCAGAGCATGTCCGCCCGCTTGGAGCCCAGGCCCTTGAAGGTGGCGGAAGGCCCGCCGCAGTCGCCGCCGCGGGAGACGATCGCCGTGCCCTTGGTGCCGTGGGCGAAGCTGTTGTAGAGGTCGTCGCAGCCGGGCATGCAGCGGCCGTCCATGAGGAACTTGGTTTCGTCCGGGAAGGTGTATTCCACGCTGTAGAGGTCGAAGTTCTGGTCGACGGCGTCGCCGCGATAATGGCGCCCGCCCAGGGCCTGGGCCTTGATCGGCCAGGCGCCTTTCATCCACCCGCAATGGTCGATGATGTGGATGTAGAAGTCGCTGAAGCAGCCGCCGCTGGCCCAGAGGAAGCTGTGGAAGCGCTGGATCTGGAAGGCCACCTCGGAGAGGCCGTTCGGCCGCCGTCCCGACTGCGCCGATCCCACCGCGCCGTGCATGCGGTAGCCGCGAATGAGCACCAGGTCGCCGATCTCGCCGTCCTGGATGCGCTTGGCCAGTTCTTCGAGCGCGCGGCTGTGCCGGGACATCAATCCCACGCCCACCTTGAGGTTCTTGGCCGTCGCCTCCTCGGCCAGCTTGAGCATCTTGCGGGACGTCGGACCGTCCGCGGTCAGCGGCTTTTCCATGAAGACGTTCAGCCCCTTCTGGATGGCGTAGGTGAAATCCACCCAACGGAAGGCCAGCGGCGTGGCGAAGATCGCGATGTCGCCCGGCTTCAGGCAATCCATCGCCTTCTGGTAGGCGTCGAAGCCGACGAACTGGCGGTCGGCGGGCACGTCCACCTTGTCGCCGCACTGCCGCTTGAGCTGCTCGTAGCTGCCCTTGGCGCGGTAGGGGAAGACATCGGCCAAGGCCACCAGCTTGAGGGGGCCGTTCTTGACCGACAGGGCGTCGGCCGCCGCCCCGGTGCCGCGGCCGCCGCAGCCGACCAGGGCCACCTGGATCGTGTTGTTCTCGGCGGCATGGACGTGCGGGACCGCGCCCGCCGTCAGGGCCGCCGCGGCGGCCACTTGCCCCGACGCTCTCAGGAACTCGCGACGCGAGGAAACGCTGCGTTTCGGCTGGCTCATCGTTGATCTCTCCGGGATCTAAGCGTGTTTCTGTTGCGGGCCGTATGCCCCCTACTGGACCTGTACTATAGCGGTTCCGCCGCCGGATGGCAAACGGGGGAGGACTTGGGGCGGGATCGCCCGGCTCCTTCCCCCCCGGCCGGGCAGGAGGCCGCCTGGCTGCATCCTCGGGTCAGGGCTACAATGCCCGATACACGTCAACCGAAAGGGCGAGCAATGGCTATCCACGTCAAAGCCACAAGCCACATGCGCACACTTCACGCGTCGATTCTCTTGGGTTGGCTGGGTTTGGCGTCCGCCGTGGGGATCGCTTGCGACGCCGCTCCGGCCCAGTCTCAGGCGGCAAAGGCGCCGCTCCGCATCGCATTCCTGGGCGATTCGATCACCGACGGATACACCTATCCGCAGTTGGTGCGCGACTCGCTGGCCAAGTCGCGGAAGATCGACGTGCTGGCGATCAACGCCGGGATCGGCGGCGACACGATGCCGGGGATGGAGGCCCGGCTCGAGCGCGACGTGCTCGACCATCATCCCGACCTCGTGACGATCAGCGCCGGGGCGAACGATGCCGCCCGCGGCGTTACCGCCCAGGACTATGAAAAGGCGATGCGGGCCGCCGTGGACGCGATTCTGGCCAGGAACATCAAGGTGATCCTGCTCGCGCCGGTCTGGTGGCCTCACAAGAGCCCCAACCGGATGGATCAGTACGAACAGGTCATCCGCCGGATTGCGGCGGAGAAGAAGCTGCCCGTCGCGGAAGTCACCAGGTGCATGTCCGCCGACGCCGCGGCCGGACATCCCCAACACGCCGCGGATGGCGTTCACCCCAATTACACGGGCCAGCGGAGGATAGCCCGCGCGGTCCTCGACGCGCTGGGCTACCCCGACGTGCCGGTGGTCGAGCGGGTCGACGCCGTGCTGGACCCGGACGTGGTTCGCGACTGGTCCTTCCGCACGGTGGGCAAGTCCGAGCGGCCGTTGACCGCGGCCGCCGTCGCCGCCCTGGCGGTCGATGCTGCCTGGAAAGCCGTCCACGTGCCCATCGCCAAGACGGACTACACCGCCCAGGACTGGGGGAGCCTGGCCTGGCTGGACGACTTCCGCAAGGAAGGCATGGCCATTCAACTGGATGTCAACGTCGGCCCGGCGGAGAAGTTCATCGGCCTGGCCAAAATCCCGTCCGACCGCGACAAGAGCATGGTCCTCCAGACCGGCGGAGATGTGTCGGTGGTCTGGCTCAACGGCAAGCAAGTCTGCCGGAACGAGTGGCAGCGCGGCTGGCACCCCGGCCGCGACGCGACCCCGGTTGCGCTCCGCCGCGGGACGAACACGCTCGTGGTCGAAACCGGCCGGAACTGCTGGATCCGCATCAGCGACAAGCCGCTGTGGTGAGTAGCGATTCCGGGGCAATTTGCGTAACTACCAGTTTGGCGCTACGACGAAGGAGGTCGAAGTCCAATGTCTCATACGCGGCAGGGGGTTGGGTTGGCCCGCTTGAGTCTGCTCTTGGCGGGCGGAGTGGGTCTTATCGTTTTCCCTCGGCCGGCACGCTCGGCCGATTGGCTGGAATGGCTCGGGATCGCACCGGTGCAGGCGCAGTCGCGGCTGGTCATCTCGGTGGAGGCGGTCTATCCGGGCGCCAGCGCCCGCGTGCTGGCCGACACAGTGGCCGCGCCGATCGAGCAGCAGGTCAACGGCGTCGAGAATATGCAGTACATGCGGTCGCGATGCACCAACGAGGGCCGCTACACGCTCCGTGTCACCTTCCGGGAGGGCGTCGATGCAAACATGGTGCAGGTTCTGGTCCAGAACCGGGTGGCCCTCGCCCTGCCGATGCTGCCGGGTGCGGTTGTGCAGCCTGGCATCACGGTCAAGAAGATATCGCCCGGCCCGATAATGATCGTCATCCTGCGTTCGCCGGACGGGAGTCGGGACATCCACGACCTGAGCAACGCGGCTACTGTTGGGCTTAGAGACGAGTTGCTCCGCCTGCCCGGCATCGGTGAAGTGACGTGCTTCGGATGCAGCGACTGCGGCGTGCGGATCAAGCTCGATCCGGAGAAGATGGCCGCCAACAATGTCACGGCCTGTGACGTGGCCGCCGCGCTCCGGGAGCAAGACACCAAGGCGGCGGCCAAACAGGTCCGCAAGTCGCCAGCGCCGGGCGGTGGGGGATTCCAGTACACGATAACCGGGATCGGCCGGCTCACCGACGCCGAGCAACTCAGGGAGACCGTGCTGAAGAGCGATGCCGGCGGCCACGTTATCCGCCTCAAAGACGTTGCCGGGGTCGAGGTGGAGACTGGCTCGCAGGGCAGGAAGGCGCTCCTGAGCGGCAAGCCGGTTGCGGCCCTGGCGGTGTATCCTGTCCCGAAGGTCCGGCCGCGGCAACTGAGCACTGCCGTCCAAGCCAGGCTAACGGAACTCCGCGCGAGCTTTGCGAAGGGCGTTGACACGGATGTCAGCTTCGACTTCACGCCAAACTTGGACGCCCCAGACCGACCAACAACTCCCGAGTATTTGCTGCTCGATCTAGTCTTGCCCAGCGGCGCAACGGCCGAGCGGACTCTCAAGGTCTTGACGCGCTGCCAGGAATTGCTGCATGAGGTTGCGGGAGTGCAATATCTACTGGCATTGTCCGAGAATCCTTTCGATCCCTTCCCTGCGCAGGCCTGCCTCCTCGTGCGCCTGGCTCCCGCCGGCAAGAGGCCGCCCACCCGGGAGAGAATCGTCGAGACCGTCCGCTCGCGGCTTGCCCAGTTGAGCGAAGTGACCGTGCGCGTGCGCGACTTGTCGGGGCCGGGTGGTTTCCTTGCAGGTGGCTACCCGGTCGACATGGCCATTTACGGCCCCGAAGAAAAGGAAGTGGGAAAGTTGGCCGTCAGGCTCGCCAAGCGGTTGCGGGAAAGCAAGAAGCTGACGGACGTTTGGGCTGATTCCGAGCTTGAACCAACCCCGCAGACTTACGTTGACATCGATCGCACCAAAGCGGCTAGCCAGGGGGTAGCGGTCAGCGATATCGACACCACGCTGCAGGTCGCCTACGGTCGGCTCTGTGTCAACGAGTTCAACCGCTGCGGATTGACCTGGCCGGTGTGGCTTGAGTCCGACAGCAAGAAGCCCGTGGACATCGGTAAACTTGCGGTCCGCGGCACCTCCGGCCAAATCGTTCCGCTGGGCGATATCGTCTCGCTGCGCATGATGGCAGGCCCCACGTTCATCGAGCGATTGGACCTCGATCCGATGGTGGAGGTCTCCGCCAATCCGGCCGCCGGCGTCTCACTCGCCCAGGTCCACGCGCTCTGCGAGACCCTGCTGGCAGAGATCCGCAAGGAACTCGGGCTGAGCGAAGGGTACCGGCTGAGTTGGCTTTGACTCCAAGGCGGCCTACTCGACCGTCCGCGGCGGGGGCTTGGCCTGGCCGGGCGAGCCGAGGCGCATGACGCGGTCGGGGGAAACCAACTCGTCGAACTCCTCGCCCGTCAACAGGCCGTGGTCCACCACCAGGTGCCGCAGGTTCTGCTGGAGTTGCTCCTCATCGTTGCCGGTGAGATGCTCGGCCAAGTGCTCGGCCTCCTCGTAGCCGATCCGCTCGACCAGGGCGGTCAGGGTGGCGGTGCTGTCGCGGACGTGGCGGCGGCACTGGCGGCGGTCGGCCTCGATGCCCGCCACGCACAGCCGGGCGAAGATGTCGCAGGCCCGGGTCAACAGGTCGAGCGATCCGAGCAGGCTGTCGGCCACCAGCGGCAGGAAGGCGTTCAGCTCCAGGTTGCCGGCCGCCGAGGCTTGGACGATCACCTGGTCGTGGCCCAGCACGGCCATGGCCGCCTGCACGACGGCCTCGGGGATGACGGGGTTGATTTTGCCGGGCATGATCGAGGAGCCGGCCTGGCGGGCGGGCAGGCGGATTTCGCCCAGCCCGGCGTGCGGCCCGCTGCTCAAGAGCCGCAAGTCGTTGCCGATCTTCAGCAGGTTGCTCGCCAGGGCCCGCAAGATCCCGCTGACCTCGACGAACACGTCGGCGTTCTGGGTGGCCTCGACCAGGTTTTCGGCCCGCGCCAGTCCCAGGCCGGTGATCTGGCGGAGCTGTTCGACGACGCGGAACACGTAGGCCCGCGGGGCGCCCACGGTCGTGCCCACGGCGGTGCCCCCCAGGTTGACCACCCGCAGCCGCTCCTGGCACTTGTAGATCCGCCAGCGGTCGCGGGCCACGGCCTCGGCATAGGCGGACATCTCGTGGCCGAGCGTCACCAGCACGGCGTCCTGCAACTCGGTGCGGCCGATCTTGACCACGTCGGCGAACTGCCGCTCCTTCTGCTGGAAGGCCTCCAAGAGCACAATGACGGCTTGCTCCAGAATCCGCAGGGCCTCGATGGCCGCCACCCGCAGGGCCGTGGGGTAGGTGTCGTTGGTCGACTGGTGGAGGTTGATGTCGTCGTGGGGATTGACGGCGGCGTAATCGCCCAGCGGGCGGCCCAGCAGTTGCAGGGCCCGGTTGGCCAGCACCTCGTTGACGTTCATGTTGGTCGAGGTGCCCGCGCCGCCTTGCAGGGCATCGACGATCACGTGGGCGTCAAGCCGGCCGTCGAGCATCTCCTGGCAGGCGGACTGGATGGCGGTGAACTTGGGCTCGTCCCACGCGCCCAGCTCGTGGTTGGTGCGGGCGGCGGCCAGCTTGACCGCCCCGTAGGCATGGACCAGCCGGCGGTGGACCGGCCTTTCGGCCAAGGGGAAATTCTCCACCGCCCGCAGCGTATGGATGCCCCACAGCGCGTCGGCCGGCACTTGGCGCTCGCCCAACAGGTCGGTTTCCGTGCGGTTCATTGGCCGCCAGTGACTCGTGAAAGTTGTCAGTGGTGCGTGGTCAGTTGCAACGGACAACGGACCACGGACAAACGCCTGCCCGAATCCCTGCTCCGCGCCGGCCACCAGTCCCTCGTTCCCACGGTCCTCCGTGGGAACACCTGGCCGGCCGCTCCGCGGCCCTTCCCCGTCCGCACCGCGACATGGGGGACGCGGAGCGTCCGCTCAGTGCGTTCCCACGCGGAGCATGGGAACGAGAGAAAGCGCGAAGGGCGCGTTTCTCCTCACCCCTCAAAAGTGCAAATCCCGCGCCCCCGTCTCGCGAATCCGCCGCAGCCGCTCGATGAGATCCTGCTTCCGCGGTCCCTCGGGCAGTTTGGCCAATTCCTGCTCGATGATCCGCATGCCCGCGGCGCAGGTCTCCACCGTGCCGTAGTCCATCAGGTATTCCGTCAACGTGGAAAGTGCGTTGGGCGTGCAAAACTGCTGGATGAACCCGGGAATGGCAAATTCCATGAAGTGCTCGCCGGTGCGGCCCAGCCGGTAGCAGGCGGTGCAGAAACTGGGCAGGTAGCCGTCGACCATGAGCTCGCGCATGACGTCGTCCAGCGGGCGGATGTCGCCTAGTTGGAACTGTTCCCGCTCCATGACCTGGCTCTGGCCCAGCTCGCTGTAGCCGCCCAGCTCGATGCGGCTGCCGGCGTCGATCTGCGAGACGCCGAAGCCCATCACCTCGCGCCTCAGGGCGGGGCTTTCCCGGGCCGTGCAGATCAAGCCCGTGTACGGCACCGAGAGCCGCAGGATGGCCACCAGCCGCTTGAAGTCGTGGTCGCCCACCAGGTGGGTTTCCTGCAACTGCACTCCGCTGGCCGGCTGCAGTCTGGGGAAACTGATCGTGTGCGGTCCGACGTGGTAGTGCTGCTGCAAGTGCAGCGCGTGGGCCACCAGCCCCAGCACCTCGAACCGCCAGTCGCCCAGCCCGAAAAGGGCCCCGATGCCCACGTCGTCGCAACCGGCCTCCATGGCGCGGGCCACGCCGTCCAGCCGCCAGAGGTAATCGTTCTTGCGGGTGCGCACGGGGTGGACGCGGGCGTAGGTGGCGTGGTGGTAGGTCTCCTGGAAGATCTGGTAGGTGCCGATCCCGGCCGCCTTGACCGTTGCATAGCCGGCGTGGTCCAGCGGGGCGGCGTTGACGTTCACCCGGCGGATGCTGCTGGGGGCCGCGGGGCCAATGTTTGGCTCCCCTCTCCCTTTGGGAGAGGGGCAGGGGGTGAGGGCATTCGGAATTGGCAACACCCCATCAACTGCCCGGCTCCCCTCACCTCGGCCCTCTCCCGCGACCATGCTGCGCATGGTGCCCGGAGGGGGACCTTCGCGAGTCGCTTCGCGCACGGCGTAGACCTGGCGGACGCAATCGGCCATGAACGCGGCATCGTAGCGCGGGTGCTCGCCGAAGACCAGGATCAGCCGCTTGTGGCCGCGGGCCAACAGCGCCTCGACCTCGACGCGGAGGTCCTGCGGGCCGAGCGTGCGGCGAACCACGCGCGTGTTCGAGCGGCGGAACGCACAGTACATGCAATCGTTCGTGCAGTGGCTGCCGACGTACAAGGGCGCGAAGAGCACGATGCGGTTGCCGTAAACGTCGCGCTTCAGTTGCCGGGCGGCGTCGAAAATCTGCTCGCAGCCGGCCGGGTCGTCGGCGGCCAGCAGCACGGCCGTCTCCTCCACCGCGAGCGGCTGCTTGGCCAGGCTCTTGGCGATCACCTCGCGCAGCCGGCCCGGCGGGGGTTTCTGCTCCAGCAACCCCTCCAGGTACGGATCGTCGATGAAGTCGTACCCGCTGGCACTGAATTTCGTGCGGTCAATCGTGGAGAGCATGGGTGTAGCGCGGTGCGTCGCCGCGGCCGCGGCCGACGCTGCGGCCGAGGCTTTCGATCCGCGCCTCGGTGCAGTGGTGGCACTGCCGGGCCGTCTCGCGGAGACACGCCTTGTTAGGGTAAATCTCGTAGTGTACGCGGTACTGCGGCGGGGTCAGGTTGGGCATGATCACATTCGCGCCGCGCCGCAATCCCAACTCCCGCCCTTGGTCAAGGTTCAACGTCGCCAGGGCCGTGGTGGCGGGGATGTTCGCCCGCGGACACGCCAGCCGCGCCAAGGCAATCACTTTATACGTCATCAGCTCGGTGGCGGGAACCTGGTCGCTAAAGGTCTTGGGTCTTGGGTCTTGGGACTTGGGACTTCGGGCACCATGTACAGCATGGTCGTGAGACTGGGAACTAAGACCTAAGACCCAAGACCTAAGACCGTTCTCTTTTTCGACCTCCGCCATCTCCAACGGAGTATCGGGATGTGCCAGGTACGGTCCCACCCCGATCATGTCCAGGTCCAGCGTGCGGAACAACTCGATATCCCGGGCCAGGTCGTCATAGCTCTGTCCGGGGATGCCGATCATCACGCCGCTGCCCACCTCATAGCCCAACCGCCGGAGCGTGCCCAACAGCGCGATGCGATCGGAGTCCCGTCCCGGATGCCCGTTGGCGGGCGGCGGCGGGTGGATCCGCTCGTAGAGGGCCCGGTTGGAAGTCTCGAATCGCAAGAGATAGCGATCCGCCCCAGCCTGCCGCCACAAGGCCAATTCCTCTTCGTCGCGCTCGCCCAGGCTGAGCGTGACGGCCAGCGGCGTCGCACGCTTGATCTCGCGCACCAACTCGGCCATCCAGTCGGCCGTGATACCTGGGTCTTCCCCCGCTTGCAGAACAACCGTCCCGTAGCCGAGATCCACGGCTTGACGGGCGCAGGCGAGCACTTCATCGCGGGACATGCGGTAGCGGGGCAACTTGCGGTTCTCGGCCCACAGCCCGCAGTAGGCGCACAACCGCACACAATGGTTGGACAGCTCCACCAGCCCCCGCAAATGGACGGCATCGCCTACGCCCTCTTGGCGGGCCAGGTCGGCTTGTTGCCAAAGCTCGGCCAGCCGGGTCTCATCGCTTTCGCGGAGCCAGGCGGTAATCTGGGGAAAATGCATAGCGGCGGAAACTCGCGAGCAGCCAATCCATTATACCCCCGCCGCCCACCCCGGGAAACGACCGACTACATCCGGTTGGGGCGCGGTCTCCCACCGCAGCCCCTACCGCGACCGCAGGCCTCCCTGGCCGCCGCGGAGCCCTGACGGTCGGCCCTCGGCAGGGCCAGAGATGCTCGCCGAACGGGAGCCCGCCCCGGGAAACGACTGGCTACAGCTTGCTCATCTTCTCGATCAGATCCACGGTCCGGCAGCTATAGCCCCACTCGTTGTCATACCAACTGATGATCTTCAGCAGGGTGTCGCCGATGACCATGGTCTGGTCGGCGGCGAAGATCGAGCTGGCCGGGTCGCCGATCACGTCGCTGGAGACGATCGGGTCCTCGCAGAACTTGAGGATGCCGCGCAAGGGGCCGGCGGCAGCCTCCTTCATCGCCGCGTTGACCGCCTCCTTGGTCACCGGCTTGGCCATCTCAACCACCAAGTCCACGACGCTGCCGGTGGGCACCGGCACGCGCATCGAGATGCCGGTCATCTTGCCCTTCAGGGCGGGGATTACCAGCCCCACCGCCTTGGCCGCGCCGGTGCTGGTGGGAATGATGTTCAGCGCAGCCGCCCGGCAACGATAGAGGTCCTTGTGCGGCAGGTCCAGCACCCGCTGGTCGTTCGTGTAGGCGTGGATCGTCGTCATCAGGCCCTTGACGATGCCGAACTTCTCCTGCAGCACCTTGGCCACGGGCGCCAGGCAGTTGGTCGTGCAGCTCGCGTTGGAGATGCACTTCATGGCGGGCGTGAGTTTGTCGTCGTTTACGCCCAGCACGCAGGTCAAGTCGGGCTCGTCCTTGGCGGGGGCGCTCAGGATCACTTTCCTCGCCCCGGCCGCCAGGTGCGTGGCGTAGCCGGACTTGCCGTCGCCGCCGCGGGCCGTGAAGATGCCCGTACTCTCGACCACCACGTCCGCCCCCAGGGCTCCCCAGGGGAGCGTGGCTGGGTCCTTGATCGCCATGGCCTTGATCTTCTTGCCGTTGATGACGAGGCTCTCCGGCTCGGCGGAGACTTCGCCCTGGAAGCGGCGGTGGACGCTGTCGTACTTCAGCAGGTACGCCAGGGTCTTGGTGTCGGTGATGTCGTTGATGCCCACCACCTCGAAGACGGCCGGCTTTTCCGCCAACCGCCGGAAGACCAACCGCCCGATCCGCCCGAAACCATTGATACCAACACGGATAGCCACAGTACGTTCTCCTAATGACAGTTAAGGTTCGCCCCTCCTTATGAGGGATTCTTTCTCGAGACCTTCGGCCCAGCAGGGCCCTGGAAGCTGGCAAAGAATCCGGGATTATAACCGGCGGGCCCCCGTGCGGCAACCGACTCCCGCAGCTTATGCTTCAGCATGGGCTCGTGCTGGGCATTCGTGCCGGCGGCCCTCGGCGCCGCGGTGGTTGTCGTGCGGACGGCACTGGAGGACCGCATGTTGCAGAACGAGCTTGCCGGGTACAAGGACTACGCTGGCCGGGTCCGCTATCGGCTGATCCCCGGCATCTGGTGAGAGCCGGCGCACCCGTGCCGAAGCCGACAGAACCCGAAGGAGAAAAGCGATGGCCGGTTCGCGATTCGTCTATGTGACCTACGTTCGCACGACGCCGGAGAAACTATGGCAGGCGCTGATCGACCCCGACTTCACTCGCCGCTACTGGTATGAGACCCGGCAGGAATCCGCATGGAAGCCGGGCGCAATCTGGCAGCTTATGACTCCCGACGGGCGGGTTGCCGACAGTGGCCAGATTCTCGACATCGAGCCCGCGCGGCGGCTCGTGCTGACGTGGCGGCATGAACTCCAACCCGAGTTGCACGAAGAAGGGCATTCGCGCCTGACCTACGAACTGGAAAAGCAGGGGGAGTCGGTCAAGCTCACAGTCATTCACGAGATGGATCAACCCGGCTCGAAGCTCATCGCAGCGCTGTCAGACGGGTGGCCGCCGATCCTGGCGAGCCTCAAGAGCCTGCTCGAAACGGGCGAACCGCTGGCGGAAACCGGCCGCTGGCCGAAGGGGCTGTAACAGGACGGACGAAGGAGTTAGGGATCAACGATGCTCTCGCCATGTTGTTGCGCCGGGCTGTGGACGTTAGAATAGACTTTGGGTTTTCCTACGACAAAGGGCTCGCACATGGCTTCCCAGGCATCCACGACGCACACTGAGTATGCGCACATCGTCCATACGCCGGGCCTGCTTGGCGGCGAAGCCCGCATTGACGGACACCGAATCCGAGTCCGCGACGTGGTGGCCGCTCGGGACCGGGGGGGAATGACACCCGAAGAAATCACCTCGACCGCGTATCCGAATCTCACGCTGGCGCAAGTCTATGCCGCCCTGGCATACTACGAAGACCATCGCGGGGAGATCGACCGGGCCGTCGAGGACGAGGCTCGCTTCCTGGAGCAGTTCCGCCGCGAGCACCCCGAGTTGGTCCGCGACCACGCATCGCATAAGGGTTGAGCGGTGCTGAAGGGCTACGCTGACGTCCATGTGGTTTTCGCCATCGTCCAGGCCCTCCGTCGCCGCGGAATGGACGTGGTTACTGCCCAAGACCGCGGGCGCCAGGAGGCCGCTGATGCAGAACTGCTAGCGGAGGCCTTGGCCGATCAACGAGTGATCCTCACGAATGATGCCGATTTTCTCGTTTCGGCCGCACGTTATTCGGCACAAGGCGAGACGTTCGCACCGATTTACTTCTGGCCGCAGCAAGGGCGTTCGGTCGGCGAGACGTTTCGGCGCATCCTGCGTGAGGCATCGTTGGAGGATTATCGCTCCGCGTGCTCTCGCGTCCATTTTCTGTGACCGCTATTTGAGAATCATCTTCCTGCTCGCTCCCGGTTAACCGCGCCTTGCTCATGAAGCCCGTCGCTCGGCCATTTCGTGCTGGAAGACCCGCCGCCAGGCGGTGCTGAGCCGCGCGGAGAAAAAGGTGCCCAGTCCCATGGCCAGCACCATGCCGCCGCACCAGGCTGCGGCCCAGGGGCGGACCTCGCCCAAACCCAGCGGCAGTGGATGGTCCAGCGGCGTCGCCATGACGGCGGTGGTGGCCACGGCGTAACCGGTCGCCACGGCGGCGAACACGAACATCACCACCCGCACCGTGGCCCAGTCCGGGGCATTGAGCATCCAGACCAGGTACAGCGCTTGCAGTCCGGCCACCAGCAGCACGCTGCGGGCCCACCCCGGCGAGGCCTGCAAGCCGAGATGCCGATGCCACGCCACGGGCAAGAGACTTAGCACCAGGAGCGCCGCCAAGAGTGCGGCCAGCCGCCAGACCGCCTGGAGCTGGGCCCCGCCCGCCTCATAGACGCCGGGGGGCAGCGTGCGAGGCTGTAGACGGGCGGGGATGAGGTTCCAGCGGCGTGCGGCGCCGCGAGCCCGCCCGGCCCCCGGTTTCTCACGGGCTTTTCCCGTCCGTGGTCGCAGCCAGGCGGCCAGCCGCCCGGCAAGGCCGGGGCGTTTCTCGCGGTGCCCGATCCGCTCCATCATGGCACCGACCACCAGCGGGATCGGCGCCACGTCGAGGTCCGGTGACGAGGGCTCCGGCTGTGCCACGCTTTTTCTTGGGCCCGGCGGCGAGGGTTCTGGGTGGGGCACGGTTTCTCCTCGGTCTGGGGGTGGCGCACGCTCAACAAGTGGCCGGGCCGCCGACGGCGGGCCGGCCGGCGGTCTGATCGAAGGCGGCATCCGCGGCTCTAGCGGCGCTGCCGGGGTACCCGCGGGGCACCCTCTGGGTCCCGCGCTTGCTCGGTCGGCCGGGTCGGCTGAGGGCCTTGCCGGCCGCGGCATCCGTGGCCGTGCCGACGCCGGCCTCAAGGACGGCACCCGCAGGACCCTTCCACACACACTGCACCGAATCCTCAGCCCGGCGTAGCGAGGATCGACCTCCAGCAGATGACCGATCGGACAGCGGGCATGGATGACCATAATCCTTCAGCTTCCCCCACCAGGCCCGACGGGTCAAGGTGCTTTCCCACGCAACATCCCGCGGGGGCTGGATGATGCACAAAGCAAAAAAACAACGCCGAACGGTTGCCGACGTTGCAGAAAGCCAACACCCGCGGCAGCCTGACTGCCTCGCCGTCGGGGGATCAACACTGCAAGCGCTTGTCTCCACATGAGTTGCGGCCGGCAGTCGGCCGGCTCGTCGGATTCGGCACCCGAAGTGCATTGCAACGGAGGTCTTGGGCCTTGCGTCTTAGCAGCTTGGATCAACCCAAGGCTAAAGACCCAAGACCTAAGGCCCAAGCCCCAAGACCCCCACCTTGAGGAGCACCCCGTGCCGAAAACTGCTGCCAAGCCCGCTGCCAGGCCCGCTTTGACCCGGAAGTCCCCCCACCAGGCCGCGGATCGGAAGTTGCGTCGGAGTGCCGGCCGGCCGGGCGGGGAGCCGCCGTGGGAGGAAGATCGCGCGGCCGACTCGGTCGGCGGCGCGGCCCCGCCGCAGGCAGACGATCTCCATCCTGAGGACCTGGCCGCCGACCTGGACAGCCAGCTCGAGCTCGATCCGGAAGAGCCCGGCGGCATGGGAGCCACCGGCGAGGATAACCAGATCGAGGACCCGATCCGCATCTACCTGATGCAGATGGGGGAGATCCCGCTGTTGAGCCGTGCGGAGGAGTTGCAGACGGCCCGCCAGATCAGGCGGAGCCGGCGGCGGTTCCGCTACATGATGCTCTCGACCGACTACGTGCTGGCGGCGGCGGTCGAGATGCTCCGCAGCGTCCAGCAGGGGCGGAACCGGCTGGACCGGACAATTGAAGTCTCGGTGATCAATCTCCGCGAGAAGCGGCGGTTGCGGCGGGTGCTCGAGCCGAACCTGCGGACGCTCGATCACTTGATGGGGCGGAACCGGCGGGACTTCGCGGCGCTGATCCGCAAGGGTGGGCCGCAGCGGGCACGGCATGCGGCTTGGCGGCGGCTGGTGGAGCGCCGCGGCCGGGCCGCCCGGCTCGTCGAAGAACTCGGCCTGCGCATCCAACGCTTGCAGCCGGTGCTGGAGCGGCTCAGGCAGATCGGCCGGCAGATGGACGAGCTGGCGGCCCGCATCCGGCTGGCACGCGGCCACGGCGGCGATGTCCAGTTGCGGGCCGAGCTCCGCAAGCAACTTGCCAACCTCATGCGGATCACCCGGGAGAGCCCGGCCACGCTCCGCCGCCGCATGCTCCGCACCAGCGCGCTTTCGTCCCACTACGAAGCCGCCAAACGGCAACTCTCCGCCGGCAACCTGCGGCTGGTGGTCTCGATCGCCAAGCGCTACCGCAACCGCGGCCTGAGCTTCCTCGATTTGATCCAGGAGGGCAACACGGGCTTGATGCGGGCGGTCGACAAGTTCGAGTCGGCCCGCGGCTACAAGTTCTCCACCTACGCCACTTGGTGGATCCGCCAGGCCATCACGCGGGCCATCGCCGACCAGAGCCGCACCATCCGCGTGCCCGTACACATGATCGAGACCATGGGCCGCGTCCGCGGCGTGCACCGCGAGCTGTTCCAGCGGAACGCCGCCGAGCCGACCGTCGAGCAGACCGCCCAGGCCGCCGGCATCCCGCTGGACGAGACCGCCTGCGTGCTGCGGATGAGCCGCCAGCCGCTCTCGCTCGACCAGCCCGTGGGCGAGCACGACGACACTTACTTCGGCGAGTTCCTGCAAGACCACCGCGAGGACGATCCCCTGCTGGAGATGAACCAGGAGATGCTCAAGGCGCGGATCGAGGAGGTGCTGCAGGGACTGGACTATCGCGAGCGCGAGATCCTCCGCCTCCGCTACGGCCTGGTGGACGGGTATTCCTACACGCTGGAAGAGGTCGGCAAGATCTTTTCGGTCACCCGGGAGCGGGTCCGCCAGATCGAGACGAAGGCGGTGCGGGCCTTGCAGCACCCCATCCGCGCCCGGCAGCTCTCCGGTTTCCTGGACGACCGCCGCGGCGCACTGCTGACCGCCCTGCCGGCCGACCCCCCCGCCGCGGCCGTGGAGAGCGTGTAAGGCACCGGGCCACGCCGGGGCCCTGCAACAGCTAGCACAGCTAGCATGAAACTGGGCAACGGGCCGTATTGACGGGGGCTCGGCGGTCGTGGTAAAGTCTGCGGGCGGTGTGCGCGCAATCTTTTTCAAGGAGGAGAGACCATGTCAACCGTCGCAAGCAATCGGCCCCTCGTGGATATCGCTGCGGTCGACCTTGCCTTCCGTGTCGGTCAACTGACCGAGCAGTTGCTTATCGACGGCGGCATTGATCGAGCCGCTCAAGCCGGCTCCCCGGTCGTTACGGCGGAGCACGTGCGGTCCTCCTTTGACCGTGCCATGCTCGATCACATACTGCAGATAGCGACGGAGAATCCTCATGGCACAACCGCAGGAAGCGGGCGACAGCGCACTGGTGCGTCTCGAGAAGCGGCTTGATTCTTCCGCCGCACAAGAACTGCCAAAGCTCGTCAACGACTTGAAAGAGGCCCTTCTTGTCGAGGCCAATCGATTATCGCTTGCCGAGGCTATAACCGACGACGACCTCCTCGTCGCTCGTAACCGGCTGTGCTTCCCCGACCGCGACTCCCTCCAATTCGCCGATGCGCTCTTCTCACCTCCCCACAAGTTCCAGACCATTCTCGCGCTTGTCGTCGCGCAGTTGGGTCTCGATTTTGAACGAGAAGCCGGAGAGCAGACCCAACCTGCGGTCTCGGCCGGCCAGGGCGAGAACGGCGGTCGCCGGCTAGCGGATGATCCGCCAGCGGCTGGGCGGCCAGTAGATATGGGTGACGACGCCGATCATGTATGAGGCGGGCACCGCGTATGGGTTGTGCCCGGGCGCCCCTTTCTTCCAAAGCCGCGAATCCTTGGCCGCCGCGGAAAAATCGCCCAGCACGAAATACTCGTCGGCTCCCAGCCTTGCGGGTTTCTCGGGCGTTCCCCACATCTGGACGGGAAAGTCTTCCAGCTCCGACAGATACTCGATGCCGCGGATCGCCTCCGGCGGCGTGAGCGGCTGCCCGTCGATCCACACGCGCCCCTCCTTGATGATGACCTCCTCCCCCGGCAGGCCGACCAGCCGCTTGACGAAATTCTCGCCGGGGTCCTCCGGATACCGGAATACGACTAGGTCCCACCGTCGGGGCCGCAAGAACTTCGCCACGCAAAAACGGTCCGCAGCGTGGACTTGCTCGCTGGCGTCGTCAACCAGCGACGTGTGAAAGTCTTCGCAGATCATGCGGACGCCCCCCTCCCGCCGTCCCCATCGAGGGTCTTCGACGGAGCAATAAGCGGGCTTGCCGCACCGCCGGCAGGGTGCGGACCAGTGCCGCCCCAGCAGCGTGGGGGCCATCGAGTTGGTCGGACAAGAAAACGCCTCGAAAAGGAACGGCCGAATGACCAGCAGCACCAGCACCCAGGCCGCAGCCACGTCCAGGAGGGTCGGCAGCCAAGCCTGGATGGCCCTCAAGAACCTCGCCCTGAGCAAGGTGGCGATTAGCAACCAAGGGACCAGCGTTGCCGAGGCAATCCCGAGGAGGGCTCCCAATATCGCTCGGCCTATAGGTGGATCGGTCGGCGCGGGCAGCGC
>Ga0326727_10007732_pt1 | contig 28017 bp, 36 predicted proteins | sample MB2enrmetagenome_FD_207643 | JGI IMG/M metagenome (GOLD analysis project Ga0326727, IMG submission 207643) | Lab enriched peat soil microbial communities from McLean, Ithaca, NY, United States - MB29MY | ecosystem: Environmental > Terrestrial > Soil > Wetlands > Peat | place: USA: New York...
CATGTCCAAAATCAAGACACTAAGCGGGTTGATTCCCATCTGCGCCTGGTGTAAAAAAATCCGTAACGACCAGGGCTACTGGCAGACCGTAGAACATTATATCGAAGAACACTCGCAGGCTGAGTTTACTCATGGCATGTGTCCCGACTGTCAGAAAAAATTTATGGCCGATGACAAATAAATAGTCATTGATCGCGCATGTAGTTACGTTTTATCATATTTGACACGGCAGGTGAGTCAGAGTATAGTCAGAACTGTAATAAGTTGCTCCCTTATCTTTTTCCCGGCTCCCTCTCAAATTATCCTCAGTGGATTCATTTAGCCCTCTTGGAATAATGTTCCTCCCACCGGCTGCGGCCAATTTCCCTCCAGGTGACTTTGGATTACTGCACCTGCACACAGAAAGGATGGTTCAATATGTCTGCTGATGTCGTTTTGCATCCGGGAGAATCTCAAGAATCACTTCTCCGCCGTTTCCAGAAAATAGTTCAGACCAGCGGTATTCTTAAAGAATTCAAGGTTCATCAGCGGTTCATGACGAAACGCGACGCCTATCTGCTCAAAGCCAAAAATAATGCCCGAAGGAATAAGCGTAAGAACCACAGCAGCTAAAAATCGGCCGTTTAAAAGTGCGGCGGGCCCGGAAAACAGAACGTGAATAACTAACCAACCGGATATTTTCGTTAAATGAGGTCCGTAGAGTGAACCGGAAGGTGGAAAATGACGATTAATACCCTGACCTCAAATCCCCTGGAGTTAAAACCGTACTTATTAAAAGAGGTTGAATTATTCCCGCAAGAAGAGGCGTTACTGGAAATCGAGCGCGACCCCGAAAGCAGAGACTCTGCGGGAACTGCATCTGAGGTTTACGTTGAAGAAAATCAGGAAGTGGAAGAAGATCCTGTCCGCCTTTATCTTCATGAAATCGGGCGTGTGCCGCTGCTCTCCGCCGCAGATGAAAAAATAACCGCCCGCCGGATTGAAGTGGGAAAACGTGTTTCCGTCATTAGACATGGGCTCGGAATTGGTGATAATCAGGCTTCCGCCAGCCGGATTTTCCAGGCAATAATAAAAGACCTCGGTTTATCCTGGGAAATTATCCGGCAGCTTCAGGAAAATGTCGGTTTACCCGAAAATACCGGTTTCCTGCAAACAATCACTGCGCTAAAATTCCGGGCAGCGATTGATGGTGTCATTGACCCGCTGATGGTCCAGGATATTGCCGATAAATTGGGTTTATCTGCCCCGCCGATTGAGGTTCGATTGATTGCGCTTTCCGTCGAAATCGCGCTGCTGCCGGATAAAGTATTGACAGCTATCGGCCGTAAGGTCGCATTGTCGGGTATTCCCGGGCTGGTGATAGAAAGCAGTTTTATCGCCAAACTGGACGCCAATGAAGTTTTTCTGTCCGCATACCTGGCAGGTGTCGAAAAAGCGGAAAAAGCGGCCGCCGATTACCTGGCTGAAGCTAATTTAAGGCTGGTGGTCAGTGTCGCCAAGAAGAACGTTGGGCACGGTATGTCGCTGTTGGATTTGATACAGGAAGGGAATATCGGTTTAATCCGGGCAGTGGAGAAGTTTAATCCGCATAAGGGTTTTAAATTCAGTACCTATGCGACATGGTGGATACGCCAGGCAATTACCCGCTCCATCGCCGACCAGGCGCGTACCATCCGCGTGCCCGTGCACATGATTGAGACCATCAACAAGTTAATGAGAGTCAGCCGTAAAATGACACAGGAGTTAGGCCGTGATCCGACTCCGGCTGAAATCGGAGAGCAATTAGGGCTTTCCGCGGCCAAAGTACGCAGCATTATCAAAGTGGCGGAAATGCCTGTTTCTTTAGAACTCCCGATGGGGGAAGAAGCCGATAGTCATCTCGGTGATTTTATCGAAGACCATAATGCCATCCAGCCTCCGGACAGCGCTTCGAAAGAGTTACTCAAAGACCAGATTACCACCGTATTATTGACATTAACTCCCAGGGAACAGCGGGTAATTCAGCTCAGATTTGGACTGGAAGACGGCCGCAGCCGGACCCTGGAGGAAGTAGGCCTGGAGTTTAAGGTCACACGCGAACGCATCCGTCAAATCGAGGCTAAGGCGTTACGTAAATTACGTCACCCCAGCCGCAGCCGTAAACTTCGGGATTATCTGGAGTAAAGAAAAATCACTGGATAAATTTAAAATAAATTCAGAAAAAACATTAATCGCAAATCATGAGAAAGGAAGGTAACAATGGTCGCATTTCAGCATTTTAAAAGAGGTTCACATTTAGTCAAAGCCCGGATTAACGCGCGGCAGGGCCGGCGCAGAAAAGCCAGGAAACTGGGCAAGAACTTTGAAGGATAAAGGTTGTCCATTTTCATTGCGCAAGATAAAAAATCTTTGGTTGCCCGCAATTTTAGCAGCTAAAAATGACAAATAAATTGGAGTATAACCATGAGTAATTCAATGAGACATAAGCTCAATCGTCTGGCCAGGGCCAAAGTAAAAGCAAAACAGAGCAACACCAGCCGCAATGCTACCCACGTCAGGAAAAGCGCCTAACCACCGGCTTACTTACTCTCCAGCTTGTCCAATTGGCTGACACTGGTCACATGGTCCATCTCATTCAGGAAGTCCTTTAACGAGCCGCTCCGGTTCCTGATATTTTGAATGGCCGTGCCGATGGGGTCGGTATAAGCCGGGGTGTCTGCGTAAGTTCCATAGAAAGCAAAATAGGCCTGGTTCAGTTTGCGGATGTAATAGCCCTGGGTTTGCAGGTAATCGCACTGCGCATCCATGTATTGTTCCGCCTCGTCAATTTGCCCGGCGGCGAGGTAAGCATCCACGTTCTGCCGGATTTGTCTCATCGCGGCGTTAAAATCGAAGGCCGGAGCGGATGAGGTTGCCGCCGGCGGATTAGTCGTTGCCGGGAAATAACTCGCGTAGTATTTATCATAAACCTGCTGACCGATTTCCGAGCTGATAATGCCGGCCAGCGATTCGTTCATCGTGATAATATCCTGGCTGCGGGATATCCCCAGCAGGTCCAGCACATAGCGGAACCCCAGCGGTTTGAATGCCAAATATTGATGTGTCCACTCTTCTGTCGCCGTATCAAGGACGCTCTGCAGGCTCTCATCGGCATTCACAAAAGTGGGGAAGGTCACTCCCAGCCCGCCCAGTTCCACCACCAGCGCCGAATAGCCTGACGCCGCCACTTGATTTTCAATGTCGTTCATCTGCGCGTCGGTCATGTTCTGCAGCAGTAAAATGTCTTTTATCCGGTCGATTTGATTCCTGGGCGAAATGACCAGCAGGTGCGGCGGCTCTTCCAGCTCAAAATCAATCGGGGGAAAATTTATGCCGAGGAACGAATCGAAGGGGTTGATAATGCCGTTTTGCCGCAAAACAGTGCGAATCTGCAGCTCGATAATCGTTTCCACTTTTTTCTGCATCGCGGTTTCTTCGGCCGCAGAAAGCGTATTCTGCTGCATGTCATTAAAATAGTCAACCACAAGCTGCGTATCGCCGGCGGACAGGTTCCGGTTATCCCAGGTCTGTCTGATTTCGCCGAAAATGGATTTGACTTCCCAGCTGAAAGTGCTGAAGTGGTAGCCTCTGGTTGCCGTGTCCAGCGTTTTATCCAGGCCGCTTTGAGACGAGGGCGCGCAGCTTACCAGGATTGGTGCTGTCAGTAATATCACTCCGATGAGGAGAAACAATTTGAATTTCAAATTCACATCCTCATGTATCCGGGAGAAGGGTTTGGTTCAAACGATAGTATTATTTTTATTATAACAAGTTCGCTAAATTTCAGTTCTCTGATTGAAAACTCTTTCGTTCGGGTGCTAAACTGACATCACACGAGACGAATAGTTTACATAAAATTTCGTCAGGTCTGATTTTTGCTGTTGATACCGAACGGATGGGGACGGGAAAAATGATAATCAATACGGTCTTTACCGGAATTATCGCGGTCGTTATCGGCTATCTGTTAGGCTCAGTGCCGTTTGCTTACATTTTTACCCGGTTAGCTGCCGGCAAAGACGTGCGGAAAGTCAGCGGGGGAAATGTCGGTGCGCGTAATACTTTTCTGAATATCGGCAAATCGGCCGGCATCGCCACCGGTGTTCTGGATGTAGCCAAAGGGCTGGCTGCTGCCGCCATTGCCTGGTTGCTCATAGGTTCGCCGTCTCTCACCCTGGTCAGTCCAAGCGCTTTATTTGTGCTGGCCGCAGGACTGGCCGCCGTGGCCGGGCACATCCGGCCGCTTTTCCTTAAGTTCAAAGGCGGCAACGGGCTGGCCGTAACCTTCGGGGTGTTCCTGTTTATCCTGCCCTGGGAAATGCTGGCCGCCGTTTGTATTACCATCATATTATGGGCGCTCACCCGCAACGTTATTCTGTCGTTTAACCTCAGTCTTTTTTCCGTACCGTTCTCCGCCGGTTTTTTTACCCATTCCTGGGTGTCAGTCCATCAATCGACCCTACCGAAACTGAATCTAATTTTTCAATCATCTCCGCTGTGAGAGCGGGCACTGTTACCGGCACCATTTCCTGCAAGATTTCCCAATTTTTTCGTGGTATTGGATTGCCATGAACATTGAAGAAAGATTCAATCGCATCCAAGTCTGATACTGGCACTCCGACTTCTACATCAACGTCCAACACACCACAAAAAGTTGTAGGGTCGTCCATCTCCATATTATTTCTTATGTCAAATAATTTATCCCGACGTTCGAATTTCGTGCGCACTCGTAATTTAAGATCAACGGCGGTAAACAATTCGTGCCATTCGTCATCAGTGGGTTTACTCTTGGTACCAGTTACTCCAAACCTCTCAAAAAAGGTTATCATTTCAGCGTTTGCCGATTCTTGATTCGCCAACAGAGTTCGTTGTTCCTTGATTTTTTCTGCTTTAGCCTCCAACTCGTCTAAATCGTGCGTTTCCTTACCCTTGATCTGGTCATAAAATTTAATATCGCCAGATTTACCTTTCATCTCCGCATCGGTTTTTTCTTCCCACGCTTTCATCAGACGGTTATTAATAACTGACTTTCTCTCCGCGATTTTTTCAAGTTCTTTGGAAAGTACCTCATCAAGATTAACCGATGCCTTCTTTGGATTCTTATCTCCCGCCGCTTTCTTTAGATGCGTCACCATTTGTAAGACTCTGGATTTGACATACGGGTCGAGATCGTCTTCGTAAATGATGCGGTTTATGGTCGTAGGTAGCGGACAGCGATATTGTTTTCTGCCGTGAGCAAATCGCCCGTGGTACACCTGCGGTTGTCCGTGTTTGTCTTTCCGTTCATTGCTGAAAATAAAACCTTTGTAGATATAATCCTGTCTGCCGTTGCGGGTGGAATTGCGCGAATGCAAATCAAGGCGCGTAATTATCCGTTGCCTTTCTTCGTGGGTAAACAGTGGAGATTCAACAATAATATCCGGCATATAGGTCTGTTGTTCCAGTGGTTTTGGTATCGGTATCCCTCTAACTTTCCCTTTACGATGTTTCAATTGGCGTTCGCGTGGGGATTCATGGATGTTCACAGTTTGCAGTCCATAATATTTACCCTCATAGACTGGTCGGCGTGCAACTCGATAGATAGCCTTTTCGTACCATTCTCCGCCATTGCGGGGTTTATAACCCTTAGCAACAAGTTCTTTGATAATTTTTACTGCCGTTTTCCCTGCTTTGAGACCATTGGCAATAAGTTCGACAACGGGATATCGTAATTCATCTTTAATTAAACGGGGATGTAAGATCGGCGGTTTTGCTTTTAAGTTAACCTTGACCCATTTGTAACCATCCACGAGGTGATAGGACGTGGGCAATCCCATTTCATTTACACGTTCGGCTAGTCCTTCTTTCGCGCCTGTGCGTGCACGCAACACCCCTGCCTCTTTCTCTATGCCCTGATTAAATACCTCTCGTTTGCCTGACAATGTAGTTACGTCCGGTATTTGTCCGTGTACAGATAGAACTTCGACACCGTACTCCCGACACTCTTTAAGGAAAATCACTCGCTGTTCACCCAACCCTTCCAGCCTATCTATATCAAGGCAGATGACGATATCGATCTCTCCCGTGACGATTAATTTCCGTAAGGTCAGGAATTGCATACTGGCATACAAGTCAAGCGATCCATAGGTTTCAGTTAGAGTATGTGTAATTTGGCACCCGCCCTTTTTTGTTATCTCCGTTCTGCAAAGATGAATCTGCGTTGGGATAGATACTTGTTTCTGCCCACTCGTAGAGACTCTCGCCCAGATTGCCACTCTCTTGAGAGTACCTTCGACGTTTTTACTAAATTGATCTAGTGTCATATTAATTCACTTCCGGCGATGTGACTTTTTTTGTAACAAATAATCCCAGTTGACCGCCATTGCTTAACTGAGTTCCATCGGCAATGATGAGTTCAACCTTTGCTTTTACCAGTTCATCGATGAAATCTTTAAGTTGGTTTAGATTTGACATTAAGCGATCAGCAGTGGCAATCGCCAGTGCGTCCATAGAATGTGTTTTAACCATTGATTTTAATGTCTTAAATTCTGGATTCTGAGAAAGTTCGATACCATTCGAAATGACTTTGAATGTTTTAATGACGGTATAACTTTGATTTTCAAGTATCGACCAACAATCGGTTACTTGCCTATCAGCATCCCGCTGAGTGGTTGATCTTGCCCATATCACGGCTGTTTTTGTAGTCATATTAAAATTTTCTCCTAAATTCAATTGATTTATTTTTGTGCATAAAAAAGCCAGTCATCCGGTAGCCCGTGATGCTGGCTTAAAAATAGATGTTGATATTATTTTATTGTTACTGTAAGATTTAATAAACATCGCCATGTCACCGCATCGGCGATACCTCTAATGAGTTCAGCTTGCCACTGAACTCATTCTTGTTTCAGGTATTCGATTCAGACTCCCTTTTAAGGCGTTTCGGTATTTTAACACAAGCCAAACGTTTAATGCAAGGGTTTGTCGTCGGGCTTTGGATGCGGCATATATTTAGGATGCCCTGGCGCAAAAAATCCCTTGACGTTCGGCTTGGTTCGTTCCTTGTCCCAGTATGGACTACGGCATTTGGGGCACCGTGGGACGCGACCGAAACGACGGGGAAACCAATCTTTGCCGCATCGCATACAATGGCACTTTACAATAAATTGATCTGGCATTTTAATCACCCATTCCCCCCAGTATCATTTCTCTAATCGACTGTGACCAGGCGGCACTCTCAAATACGCCTTGAGATATCAGTATTTGTGCGTAATGTTCGGCGCGGGATGCGTCTGCCTCTGCCTCCTGCTGGCGTTCTTGGTCACTGATCGACCGCCAGTAATTCGGATGGTTTTCTCTGATGTACGTAAGACTTTTAGCCACTAAGTCCGCGTGGCTGGGCGGGTATGTAGTTTCTCTAACCATTGACGTTCATCTCCTTTTACAATATTTTTACAATACTTTGTGGTCTTCTTTACAATACTTTACAAATTCGGTATAAAACGATGGTATGCTTGACACATATCACTTTTTGATTCTGGCGCGGTAGATGGTAAATAAAATACTGCCGATGACGATCTCCACGGCAATAATGACAGCGGCGGCAAACCAGCCGCCTTGATGCGTGATGATGGTCAATAACAATCCGATTGGTAACAATGCCAACGCAATCCCGAAAACGTGAGACGCCAGTTTAATACTCATCTGAATATTGCCTTGCAATCGTCACACTCAAATCTGTTTCCGTAAGTGATGTGCACATTGTAACTACCGCAGTAGGTACACTTAACGCGATTCGGGAGTTCCTGGTAATCATCATTGTGTTGTTTACCCAGTATTGAATACGCTTCGGCTTCTGTTAGATAGAATAAACAACCATAGTGCGGGGATAAATCTGTTTTGAGATCGGGACAAGTGGGTTTTGAAAGATGGTAACACAAGTAGCAATCATCCGGTTTACGGTTTGTTTCAGTATCTTTTTGCTTTCGCTTGAATAGATTCATATTTTCTCAACTCCTTAAAAATAATTAAAAAAATACGGCATCGGGTCATAACGCCGGTGCCGCGTAAATATTCTTACTACTGTGTCCATGTCTAGTATTGGGCTTTACCTTTCAGTTACCCGCCGTGTATTTCTAGTGCGGGGTTCTGTGCTTGGCCGTGAGAGGTAGGTTACCCTAACCCTTTTCAGATTCGTCCCAATTGCCGTTCAATCCGGATTGGGGTTTTAGTGAGGCTTGTAAGTCTTTTCCGTACGCTGGGAGTCTGACTGACGGTTAACGAATACCGCCTTTGCCTGTCTCACTCTGGCTATTGTTTTTCTAATACTGATCTCCTTAACCCTCTCCCTACTATCCCACGTTTAATAATTATATCCTTATATGGATAGTAAAAGCAAGAGTCATTAACATCAACTTACTTTACTTTTCCCACCGATTTTGAAAAATGCTTTTTAGAATTTGAATTCAAATTTACAGTTGGTAGGGGGGGGCTTGACATAGGGTATATAATGACCAAAACAGTGAAGAGATGGTTACTTTAAGTATTTTTCAGTGAGGTTTCGATATGGATGGATACGGGGATATGGCGCGGAAAGTACGCAACGTGGCAATCATCATCGGTATTGTGATTGTCCTCTGCCTGATTGTTACGGTATTGATGCCTTTATTCCGAACAACGACCAGTTACGCGGTAGCCAACGTATCCGGCAACTATTGGGGTTACAAAGCCGCGATGAGTGCAACTCCACTGTGGATTTATTGTTTTCCGGTAATCATCGGTGGTGGATTGGTTTGGTTAGAACTGAGATCGCCGCTGAAAGGATAGGCAAATGTTAATTGAGATTACAAACCGAATTAAAATTATTCAGCCGCTTTACACCCAGCGTAAAGATAATCCCGATGCGTGGTTAACTGCCGAACAGGTAGCAATCGAAGCTGAGATGCCGGTATCATTCGTTATCGAACTGCTAAAAAGATGGTGCCGCTGGGGATATTGCCAAGAAAACCACGGACTTTACAGACTTACCGAAAACGGAATTAGATTCGCGGATAAGATCAAATAGTTTTAAGGAGACTAAAATGTTAAATGAGAATATTGCGGGCGGCGGGAATATTGCCGGTACTAGCGGCGGTACGCTAGTCAGTAACAGCGCGGGTGTCACTATCAACAAGACGCCTATCCCCAGTTCCGGACTGGTGAAGACAACGGTTACCCCCAATAGCAGTAGCAAAATGAATATCACGCCGAACAGTGGACTTACCAAGTCAACTGTTATCCCGTCATCTTCTCAGTCGGTGATTGACCCCGCGTTCCTTGCCGATCATGTCAAACCTGGGAGTGGCGATCTCTGGCTTACCAACGAAGACTACGCCAAACTATCCCCAGGCGAACAACAGGCATATAATACCGGCGGGTATTCGGCATTACAGGCATATTGGAAGTCAGAGGGCACGGCGGCGGCAAATCAAACAGCCGCAGATACCGCGCAATTTGACGCCACTTACCAGACGCCAGGTGCGGGTGACCAGTACATCACGAAATCCGATTACAATAACCTTTCGAAAGCCGAACAGCAAGCCTATACCACGGGCGGGTATGCGGCATTACAACAATATTGGGATCAACAGAAAACCGTTTACAACAATTCTCCTGCCGTACAAGCCGCACAAGCGCAGGTCACCGCGCTTTTGAAGGAGGCGGCGGAAGCGCAAGAGATATTAGAGAAAGGCACCCTTAACGGTATTCCTGAATCTGAATTATCCGATACGCCGGTTGATACTACCGCGCTTCAGCAAGAGATGGATACGTGCAACGCGCAAGCGGCATTACTCCAGAGTTACATTGATGCCCAGCAATCCATACCGGCTAATGTTGCGGCATTGACCTCTTCCACATTGACACCGTATATTACCGTGAATAAGAACGGTTCATTTAGTGTCAATGCCGTGCAAGCCGCCAGTATCGGTGTTGACCCCGCGACACTCAAAGCGGCGGGTGTCACGGATGCCGATATTGCCCAGGGACAAGCACAGCGGTCACTTGCACAGTACGCGGTATCAGGGGGTGGCTTTGATCTCAATCGCGCGGTTGCCGATGGTGTTTCCCCAGCCACACTTATGACGGCATATAATTTTACCAGTGACGATATCGTCAATGCCAAAGCGGTGAACGCGACGATGGCAACACTGGCAAAGGGTTATCAAGCCAACGGTGGTTATCAGGTAGCACAGGCAATCGCGGATGGCGCGATTACTCAAGATCAAGCGTCAGCGGCAGGTTTTCAAGTGTCCAAGTCCGATATCGCCACCGCGCAACAGTATAACGCGACGATGATGATCTTGAATAAGGGCTATAAATCCGGTGATGGTTATTTGGTCGCGCAAGCGGTCGCCGATGGAAAAATCACACTGAAACAAGCACAAGATGCCGGATTCAATGTAACAGCCGCCGACGTGTCAAACGCAGAGAATAATTCCGGTTCGAACTACGTTAATACCCACCCAGGCGATTATTCGACGGGAGATAATACCGATACCAACAGTCAATCGGTAATCGCGGTTAAACCTAACGCCAAGAAACCCCCAGCGGGCTATGATGGTTTTTACACTATTCAGCCGGACGGCAAGGGTAATTACGTCGGGTATTACGCGGTCAACGATCAGGTCTATTCAATGTCCTTCCCCAGCTTAGTAGCCGCGCAGAAATACCAATCACAAGCCATTAGCAAGAGTCTATCCCCACTGGGGAAAGTCCTAGCCGTACTCAACGGACAAGGGCAACAAGGTGAACTGGAACTCATTCAAGCGGCACGCGCGGCGCATACCGACCCACTGACCAAGTTATATTCTGAGGTTACCGGCAATCCCGTGGACTATTCCCAAAAGGTTAGTCCGTTAACTAACATCATGGATGTTGTGAATAATCCTGAAGCGCAATTTATCAGCATGGGGGCTATGTCCGCGTTCGATGATGCCGTAGCCGCTGGGGATGATCTGGCAACGACGGTAGCCAAAGCGTTATCGTCTATCCCCAAGCCCATACAGTACGCGGTCAGCGCGGGTATGAGTGGATTATCCGGCTACTCCACGGTCAAGAACTGGGGTAGCATGACACCCGTGCAAAGAGTACAGAGTATCGGGTTTACGATCTTCCCCGTGGTTGCATCCGGCGTCACGGCATTGGCTGATATGCCCAAGAATAGTGAACTCAGTATCACACTGGATAAGGCTAATCAAGCGGCGGAAACCGCCAACCAAGCGGCAATCAAATTGACGGAGACACCGGCGGACGACCCCAACTATCAAAAGGTTAGGGCTGATGCATCGGACGCCCAGGCGGACGCGGCAACCGCGCAGAATAAGTTAATGCAATCGATCAAGGATAATCCAACGTCGAAAATGGCTAAGTATATCCAAGATCAGATACTAACCAAAAGCGCGACGGAGGCGGGTATCGCACAGAAAGAATTATCACTGGCAATGAAAGCGCAGGTCGCGGATTCGGACTATTGGACTGGGGATGGAAGTGTTACCCATGAACCCAGTACGCCACAGGTCACCGCTAACCCCGCTAACAGTAAAATTGGGAGTAGTCTGTTAAAAATGGTGCCCGATGATATGACGGGTACCGATGCTATTGACTATCTGTTACAAACTAGCCGGACTCTACGTTTCGGCAACGATGATGTTGCCGCCGCGTTAGTGGAAGGGATGAAGACGGGCAGGTGGACGGCTGAGAGTATCGCTAGTGCGGCACCGGAATTTATCAAGGCAACCGGCGTCCAGTTCAACGCGCCGGTGGGTACCGCTGGCAAGTTCAATTCTCCCGTAGGGTATTATCCGACAAATGATCTGGCGTCAGCCGATGCACAGGCGGCAATCGCCAAAGCGCGTCAAGCGGATGAAGACTTTATTGACAAGATATCCAATACCGATAACCTGACTACCAAACAACTGAAAAAGGTTGAGAAGCTATCGGGATACGATGGTCTTGCCGATGATGTAAAGGCTGTGAACACAGCCGCTAAGAACTTGAAAGCGGCATGGGCAGATGTGGATGCCGAACGGCTGTACGTAACTAAGAACGGTTTCGTTGACGCCAAACTGGGGACGCCGGAATACTTACAGAATCTTGAACGGGTACAAGCGGCTGAAAAGAATCTGGTGGATGCAATGGACAAATACAACACCTTGATTCAACCACGGACTACCATCTCCCCAGCGTCGGGTTACTCAGGTATCATCTCCCAAACTGAAACCGACATTGAATCTGAAACCCGCGAAGTATCACGGTTGGAAGTCAAAGAGAAAGAGGCATTAACTGATAACGGTCGATCAGCGGCACACGATGATTGGCTGGCAATGCAGAATAAGGTTGACAGCGATAAACTCAAATTAGAGATGCTTAACAAGGCACGTGATGCGGGGATACCCGCGCCTACCGTGCAGAAGATCATTAGTCTGAAACCAACCACAGAAGAAGAACAACAGCTAATCGATCTGATTAACAAGTATGCCGCGTCCCACCCCAAAGTATCGCCGGATAGTAGCGGCGGACTAGCGACAGCCGTGAAAACCGCAACGGTCAAAGCCCCCGTGGTTACAGAGACCAAAGAAGAGATCGCCGCTGGGGAACAAGTACCGGACGTAGAGGATGAAAAGAAAGCCGCACCAAAGATTACCGACGAAGATACCGCACAGTCTAGCGCATCAAAGATCAGTCCGTTGTTTACCAAGACCGCGCAAAAGTATGAGAGTAAAGAGACCAAGACTGAACAACCTGGTGCCATGACGCCGGAACAAAAGGCGCGACAATCCGATACCGGAGATGAACAGCAAACGACATGGGCAGTTAGCAATACGCCGGTACACGTCGATGCTAAAGTGGTAAAACAGCAATTCGTGACACCGGATGGTAAGACGTTATCGGCATTTACCCCCAAAGCCCAAACCGCGATCATCGACATTACGGCGGCGGCAGTCCAGACGATCAGCGATCTCATGAATAAGTCAAAGGGTAAACCCGTGACTGATGTGCAGATCAAGAACGTCACATCAACCGTGGTCAATAATAAGATCAATGCCATTACCAGTTCCGTAATCAAGAATCAGTTAAAGCCGGTGGCGGGTACCATTGCCACGACCGCCACGAATATTCAGATCAAGACACAGACCAAGACAGATACCAAGATCAAGACTGAAATCCCGATCAAGACGACCACGCCGCCGACGAATAACATATCGCTTCCCAAGTCGTCTAACTCTAACCAACCGCCATTAACCCAGTCTCAGAAACTAGCGGCTATCGCGCATAACCGTGGGGCTATCGGCTGGAATCAAGGCGCATTGTATGGTAAGCGTCGCTGGGACATCATACTTTATCCCTACGATGAAGCCAGTGACCACCTTATAATATTTTCAAATCGCCCACCTGCCGGTGCCCATATCGTTACGGGTGCCAAGTCCGCGTTCGCCACGGCAAAGGTACTGTACGGGAAAGCCCCGTCTAAAGACCTGTTGATCAATGACGTTGGATTTGAACATCTTACGATCTCACCTACGGGACAAGGCGGTGGTATTTCCCTGCACTATACCCCGATAACCAAGCGTCCGACCGCTATCAGTGGACATAAAGACCTTCCAAACACTAACAAACAGTCCATAGACGGTAAAGGTCAAGTGTTTCCGCTTCGTTGAGGTTCGTGGTAAGCGGTAGGACGTTGTTAGCTGGACTTTGCCGCGCCGCGCCGCTTTAATGATGAAAAAATATATAGAGGTTGACAACAACAACAAAGTTGTAATCAAGAGTAGCATCGGCGGCAGTCTAGCCGTGAGTGAAATCTGAGATTGGTTACTTTAACATCATATTTTTTTACGGGAGGTACCGAAAAATGGAATTGACGGGTTATGATAAACGCAATTATGTTAAACTAAAGATTCTGATTTTCTTGCACCTGATTTGTGAACAGCAGGGAAAAGATGTGTATCTATCCAGCGGACAGATCGCCCGTGCCACTAACTCTAAATATTGCACGGTACGCACTCTGTTATTGGCTAGGTGGAATGACCGCGACTGGATTCAATGGCACAAAGACCGGCGCACCGGACAAATGGTAAAGCGTCTACGCCACGGCTTTAAGTTCGTCCATCTGGTTGACCTTAAAGGAATAGGGGGCGGCGCGGATTATCGTTATGGTTTTAAGATCACAGACGCGGGTGAAACTTACCTAGCCCGTGCCCACCGCAAGGCTGAGAACGATCTCAAACCGGAACTCAAATATATGTGGGAACGGAAACTGAACACGGCTTACGCCGAAATCGCACGGTACAATAGCCCGATCTTGTCATGGTATGATCACCTGGCGCGACGATCTTACTTTATCCGGCAACCGTTCGAAGTGAGAGTAAAGGACGGTAAACCGTACTCAGAAGACTTTGGTATAAAGTTAGATGATATGCCCACTGGTCATTTTTACACGGGCGGTATGCCGGAGGCTTTCTCCGTCGCAGAGAAGCTAAATATTAAACCGACTGCCGCGTTCCGCGCGTACGTCTTTTCGTCTATTCAGATCGATGAACGGGCGACACAAGCCCATCAACCAAACCCGTTGCCAGTGCCCGAAAAAGATTATCAACAACCGTATTCACCTACTGGTCTTAAAAGACTACGAATGAATATAAATCCCACGTCAATTCGGAATATGCGCGATTTACTTTCCCGTAACGTAGAATCAAATAATGGCGACAACGGCGACAATTACGGGAGTGCTGGCTAGATGTTTGAATCGCATCTTTGTCCACGGTGTCATTGCCTGGGGATGACCACTGGTTGGGGAAAGACCAGTTGTCTTTTATGCGGGTTTTCAGATACAAACACAACGGGAAATGACGATACCGACGACCCCGATATCTTGGGTGATTTATATCCGCAACGTTCACCGCTTCTATTCCTCTCGAGGGAGAACACTTTGAAACAGTTAAATTTCGGGATTGGTTCCCTAATCCGAAAGTGAACTAGGCGTGAAAAGCCCCGTAAAGGTAGATGATACCTTAAATCGGCACTCTGTAATCGAAATCTAGCCCCGATCTAACCATCGTCCGATGTTTGATACCCCTTAATTTGTGCCTATTTAGTATCCAACCGACGGGAAAACCGATGATGAACTTTACCGTCGGTTAGAATCAAATAAAAGAAAGGACTGGTAAAATTACCAGTCCTTGCACGAAAAGCCCGTAACTTTGAGTGTAATTAACGGGACTGGGGCGGAAATTAGATACCCAAGTCCTCTTTGATTTCTTGGGCATGACTTTTCAGAAAATCCATCACCGAAGTAAGGTATTCGGCTGTTTCTGGTAGGGAGACAGCTTTATGTTTATAATATTTGTCGATACATTCAGATACACTTGTGCCCCTATCCAATAACTGACGAATTGAGGTGCCATTTAAGTAATCTAAAATGAAATGCGCGTAATAAGCCCTAATAAAGTCAGTCCCTTTGATTAGAAGGAATTGTAAATCTTGCTTTTGGATGATCTTATTTTTAGCCCGATCATGCAATTTTGGGTTCAAATCATTAATAGAGAAATTACTATGGTTTGCCCATTCGATCTTTCTTTCCTCTGTATGTTGCCTAAAATCTTCGGGCATGGGGATTTTCTTATCAGCAGAGCTTTTACTATCAATGGCTTTTTGAATGTAGTCCGATATATCAGGTGGTATCCCAAGTTTTGAGTCCCATTTTTTATGAATTTCCCAGTTTGGCATATTCGTTTCCCCCTTCGAAAGAGATTGTAGTATCTTGAAGGTGTAAAGTCAACGCAATCGGGTAGTAATCGTAATTTGCTTGAGGTTAACTTCAAATGATTCTACCTAGTGAGATTCGAACATGAATGGGCATAAATAGACCATTGCAATTTAGTCTGATTATAGCTACGCTTGGGACATCATGAATTGGCGTGTAGCAGTTTATTGCCCTACGGAGCCCGAAAATGAAACTGTTAATAGGACTTCGGTTTGCTTGCCGAATCGTGTTACATCATTATTGACAAATTGTTATGATCTGCCTATGACAGACTGAGATATAAGTGTCAGTGCAACATCGGAGGACAGGTTTCTACTATCCAACTTGAAAGAATATTTACCAATGTAATATTGTAATATTACTTGACAATATAATATTTTATGTTTTATTATATGTAAAAGCCTTGATATAGGAGAATTTATTGTGGATACAAAACAAAAAGAAAAATTGGAGCGCTATTTTAAGAACTCATCACATTTTCTTTGGGGGCTGGGGGAGAAGAATCAGAAAGTCACATATCCATGGCTTAGGAACAAGGGAAAGAGACTTTGGGGAGCTAATTTTGATTTTAGAGATAGTCCATATCGCGGCGTGACAGAACAGTTACTTGTCAATCCTGGTATAGAAAGGTTGCTAAGAGATCTGATAGTGCCGCGGGTCAAAGAACAATTTAGTGACAAAGCGATTGAGTTTTTAAGGTTATCTTGGAATGTTGGAAATCTCCCTAGCATAACCTATCTCAAACAATATAATGTCGAAGACGCTTATCCTTTTATCGAAATCAACAGGCAATTCAACTATGTGGAAAGATGGGGCGAACTTGCTGGAGTGTGGTTTGAAGAGATTGAACCGTGGCTTAAAGAATGAAGTAGACCGTCCTCAGGTACAGAAAAACCCAAAATAATGCTAGGGGTTAAAGATGGATGATGGAGATTTTTTACCCTAGCGACGCATTGGGTGTTCTCTTCAGCCGCAACGTCACTGAAGACCTGGTCAACAAGAGCGGTAACATCGGCAGTACCAATTCCCAGAGATGAAGAATAAGAGTAAAAAGGGGCGAATATGGTAAACATTGGGAGAAAATATTCACAATGGCGTACAGCCGCATACGAATGTAAAATTGCATCTTCCGGTTATCCCATCAAAGGGAAACTGATACTTGGTCGATATGGTCTTTTTGAATCAGAGAAAGAATGGATAATGCAAAAACTCTCTGAACATGCTGCGCAAGGGGCACATTACCCGTTTTTAATTGTCGAATATCGTCTTGAATCAAAAGCAAAGGCAAATAAACCGGAAAAACCAGCAAAGGAAATTAAATCCCAAGATATAATTTTTGACCCCCGTCCAAAAATTCCATCAACAGAACAATGGGTGGCTGTTGTTAGTTCGCTAACTGATTGTAAATTATTAAATAACGGTAAATTTCCTACTGACAAATAACTGACGGGTAATATCATGGTTTGCCGTCGGTGGGACGGCAACCGCAGTAATACACAAAAACTAATTAGTAGATGTGTTGATCGAATCCAAGAAAATCAAAGTATTATCGACGTAGCATCTCTTATAGCCAGAAACAATATTGTAAAGTCCAATTAGCGATTCTTTAAGTTGGTCGGGCTCAGAAGGTCTCAATAAATAATGATTTACTGCCCCTTTTTTGAGTGGGATTTTATATTTTACAAAAAAATCGTTTAGGCTTACAACATTTAGCCCTTTGATAGGATGTTTACTCAGTTCTTCAAACCGCTGTTCAGCAGTATGGTGTAAAACAACTGAATATGCGAGAATTTCATCTTGCAATTCGTAAGCGTAAATTAGCGGCTTCCCGAAATACAAAGAATTTTTTGTATCTGCTGTCAGATGTCCAAAGGCTATGGCTCCTTTAATGGGAATACTTAAAGATATGGCGTTTTCTACAATATATTGAGTCCAAAGGGCAGTCGTGATCAAAGATATAGCCGAATCATCTCCAGAGAATAAGATTATCGAATCAGAAAAAGTGATGGGTTGGATTTGGATACTTATGTCCTCAGGGCTTTTAACACGGTCTTTAGAAAACATGTTTGAAAGTATTTGCATTTCATTTATCGGTTGTTTGACTGACAAAAGGTCTTTTAATATTTTTTCGTGTTCGTCTCGAAAGACTCGGTCTGTGAATCCCAATATATCCAGAAAGACGACAAATCTGTCGCAAGTTGGGGAAGGCATCAAATTATCTGACTGGACCGTCATGCAATAATTATAGTATTAATATATTGCTTCTTCAACCAAGTTAGGTCATTCGGTTCTTTTGCATAATGCTGTTAATCCTGTTTGAGAATGAAGACTATTTTTGTATTTGCACCAATAGAAAGACTCTCCGAAGATTGGGTATATGCGGAATTATCATGAGACCGCCCAAAATTAGGGCTGTCCTTCAAATGTGCCCTGGTGGACAGTCCACTTTAAGCACTTTTCACGATGGGACTGGGGAGACCACTTTCGGTGGACAGTCCCAATTATCGGATTCTGATAAAGGTGGAAGGTGGGTTTTTGACGGATTCCGTCATTTTCCCGTCGGATTCCGTCACGACTTTAACGGATTCCGTCAAAGGATAGTGATAATATAACTATCATCGAATCTGGCAGGTGTGCGAATCAAGCACCTGAATCACTGGTCAATTTGACCAGTCAACCTTTCGATTCGCAAGGTTGGGAATTTCCCAACCTGAGTCCGCTAAATGGAACGTGATAGCTTTTAACTTCTGGACATTTTGCCCATAAGTTTCGTATTCAAACCGCGACCGGAATTTACCGGAAATCGGCGGACGATATAGGGCGAAAGAAAAAAATATCTATATACATCAGGCGTAAAGTATATAGTTACATAACTATATACAATAGGCGTAACGTATAGGGTTAAAAGAGTGTCCGAAAAGATTTAGAATTTAACCTTATCTTCGATTTCAAGCGATTCAATAACCTGAAGCGTACTCAAATATCTCAGTGTCATTTTTATATCGCTGTGTCCAAGATGAATCTGAAGAGACTTTGGGTTGCCGCTTCTTTTCAATCTGGAAACCGCGCCGCCGTGTCTTAACAAATGCGGGTAAGTCCTTTTCTCTATCCCAGCCGCGACCGCACATTGTTTGATGATCTTCCAAGCCCGCTGGCGGCTGATCGGGAATAGCTTATCGGTATCAGCCAGATTGTGCCGCCCGATGTAATCTCCCAGCCGGTAACTTAACGTTGCGGGCACGCTGATCACCCTGGGCTTGTTTCCCTTGCCTATCACGAAAAGCCGGTGTTTGCCGTCTACCGTGATTTGCCGATGTTGCTTGGTAATTTGCAAGGTCTCAGATATTCTCAGGGCAAGTTGAAAGGTTGTCAGGATAAGCAGTTCGTTTCTCTCACCGTTTCTCATTTTTCTGGCGGCGTCCGCCAGTGCCGCCAGTTCGCTTTCGCTGATGAAACTAACTGGGCGGGTGGAGTCCGACGACGACGGTCTATGTTGACGGATTGGCGAACTGTTAACTATTTGGCTATCTTTATCAAGTGGTACTAAGTCAGTGTCCATTTGGGCACCCCCCCTATTTGTTTACATTAGACATATCATTTGTTAACTCTGTTTAACCGCTTGTGCAGATATCTGCACAAGCGGTATTAGTCTCAGTTACAAATTCGGCACCACGTGGTGCGGAATTGGTTATTAGTCTCAGAGATCATCGGGTAATTCATTCCCCCAAACTTGCCATTTATCACTGTGTTTTTCTCTGGCAAACATCTCCGTGTATCGCATATTCGGGAACATTGCTTCGATGAGATCATAGATTTGCATCGGTTTACGGCTGTGTCTTGTCTTTTTTTCAGTAATGACTGAAGGAAAGCGGTCGTATGTATCAAGTAGAGGAAAATTACCTTTGGTGCCGACTAATAATGTTTCGTGTTGTTGCATACACCAATACCCCATACCCGCTACCACCTTATCCCAAATAATATTTACCTTATATTCAAACCCCCACCCTGCCATTACTTGCAATGCGTCTGCCAGTTTAGGGGATGGTGACCAGAGAAATAAGATACAATCGGGCGGGGTAATCATTTTCTTTTTTAGTGCTATGATTTTTTCTAACGCCATTGTGGGGTAATGGACTTCAACAGCCCAGGCATTTACCCGTGAAAAATTGTATCGCCACGGAGGGTCAGCGTAATAAACGTCAGCAATCGGTATCGGGATAGTGACTCTCTTCAGTTTGGAATCTCTATCCGCCTCAAATGCGCGAATCGGAGTAGTACCCAGCGTCGAAACAAGGTCAGGACGTTTCTCTAATATCTCAGATAGCTTCGTACCCTTTTCAACTTCATCCTTGTATGTCTTTAATTTCGCCGCATTGCCAATATGCTTGACGAATTTGTTACCATCATAAAGGGCGTAATAGACTTTGCCTTTGATTACTTTTTTTCTTATCGCCATTCCAGACCGCCCCCAGTCTTATTTAATATATTTGGAAGTTAGGTATTTACACAGGCGCGTATGGATACCTAACTTTTTTCACAGTATTTTTTATAATCGGGATGTTCCGCCATTTTTCCACTATCGGAAATTTGGCGGATGATTGGCGATTTTTCCACAACCGGAATTTTCGTCAATGGTACCATCGGGTCAAACAGTACCACGGTTTCAACCGGCGGCACCGGCTTTTTTTTACAAATCTTCAACAAATTAAAAATCATACTTGACTTGCCTTCTGTTTTTCCCGTTGGCGGGCTTTGCGACAACGGAATCCACAATATTTTTTACTATTTCGTCGGTAAGGCATTGGCTTACCGCATTGTTGACACAAAATTAGCGTGACATTTTCGCGGGAGTGGTTAAGTGACGGGTTGGCTGACACCGTGCCGCCAGTTAATGCCGTACCGTCAGGAGAACCCGCTAAACAGGTCGCTGGTACCCACCAAGAACCGTGTCCGCCACTTTTTGCCTCTTCCCGCAAAATTAAGTAACACTGACGGCAATACCGTGGGTCTGCCGATTGTTCTGAAAGCGGCATATCGGCAAGATGGGAATGGCACCAGAATTTACCCATCGGGCTTTTTATTTCGGTCATAGCCTGGGGAGAATTTATTTTACTGTCCACCGGCAACCCTCACTTGCAACCGCTTTAATGCTTGTCGGCATCTGTCAGAACAAGTCACCGCATCCCGTCGCTTATTAGTTAGTAAAGTTTTACAAATTTGGCACCGGCGATTATCCGTGACATTATCCGTGACAAAATTCATTACGGTTTGTGAACATCTTTTAGCTGATTTTTCTATCCATTTTTCATTGATTTCTATGCCGATACAACGTCGTCCCAGTTTCTTGGCGCACCACGCAGTTGTACCAACCCCACTAAACGGGTCAAATATTAAATCTCCTGGGTTACTACATTCAGCGACTAATTTAGAAATCAACCTTTGCGGTTTCTGACTGGGATGACCATAAAATACATCACTGCCATAACTAGCCGCCATTGTTGAGTTCATCACATTAGCGTGTAAAACTCTCCAATTCTTTTGTCCATTACGTTCAAAGAGACGTTCATACATTGATCCGCACCCGCACTGTTTATCCCAAATGTGAATCGCGGTGTAATCATTAAAAGGGAAATCCGTTTTAGCCGACCAGAATATAAGCTGGCGGCAGGGTATATCACTTAAAAAGCTAATATCGCTATTACCGTATTCAAGATGTGCATCAGGATAAGGCGGGTCAGTCAATACCAGATCGATAGCCTTTAGCGGCAAGTCCGGCATCAACGCGCGGCAATCGCCCAGGTAGAGAGTTACCCACTCATCACTGTAATAAGGTTTAATCATATTACTCCCGTGTTAACCGGCGGCAGGTAGACGGTATCCCCTTCCGTCCAACCCGCCGCCGTATCGTAATGCCACTGGGAACCGGAGACCGCTTGAGATTCAGTATCCGATTTTGCGCCGTAAGGATTCGGCAACCACGGCATGGCGACCTTGAAAACCACTGACCACGGACGGGACGGACGGGGACAAGGATACCCGCCCGCCCGCCGTGTATCGTATTTGCCGCTGGGAGTACCTTCCGTGATAGCAACAACACGGCAGGCGTTTTGCCCCGCTGAGTATTTGACGGGAACCATCCGGCAACCGCGACCGTAAGTAATAACCGTCCGTGGGTGGTTACCAACCCACGGACGGGACGAAAGTCCCAGTGTGAAAAAGCGGGTATGTGCACTAACCGTTGTCACGCCGGAACTAGCGACCAGTAGTAAATTAATAATCTGCATAAACTGAGACCTTTTTTATTTGACTAACCGCAATCGCCATCGTGGGCGTTGCGTATTCGATTTCTCTGTCGTGTAAACAACAACCGGCGGGATTTGGGCAATCCAAACATATCCAGTCACTATGTCCTGGAATATCGCACCGGCTATCACTTTTTCTATAACTACGATCAACCTGAGTGGTTGGCTTTAGCCGGTTTGACGCCTGACCAGAAATGACGTTATGCCGTTGCCGTGTTACCATCCTTTGTCGCTCCCCTATTGTTTTTACTACCGCTATATAAAGTTGACTCATGATCGAAACCGCATGACCTAAAGAACGTGTCGATCTCTTTTTTTAATTCAAGTGCCTTCCCTTGAATAATTTGTAGGTCAACGATGCGTTGTTTAGCGTGGTCAGCCAATGTTTTATAGTCAGAGTATCCTTGTTCCGCTTTAGGCAACCATTTGTTTTTGTCTTTTTCATTGTCTATTATTGATTGACTGATACTTTTACAAACTGTTTCCATGTCGATTTGAACCGGATGTTTTGGACTCATAATTTTTTACTCCTTTTTTACTCCATTTTTCTATTTTTTTTGCCCTTAAATAATTTTTTTACAAATTGTAAAGTAATTTTTTACCCCGTCCCTTCCATCATTTTTTGTGTGTTTTTTGGAGAAACACACACTTTTTTGAATCTAATGTGTGTTTTTGTGTGTTGTCTACACCCCCTTGTAACTATTTACGCTATCCAAGTTGCTCACGCTAGGGTTATAAAAAAACACACAAAACACACATTTTTGTATCTGTCTCACGTCTAAGGTTTTTCGACTGAGAAACACACAAAAACACACACACAAATTATATTTTCGTGCCTGACTCACGCCTGAGTAGAAACACACATCATTTTTTGGCAAAACACGCATCATGGTTTTGTACCTGTTTTCGGAACAACTTTTACCACCTTATACCGTATTGCCTTTCGGTATGTATCTTTATCTTTGGTCAACATCAGTAACGACGGGTAAACAACTTCTAGTTTTTTTCTGAATGCCCAGCCCAACCGTCTGGCGTAATTAGCGGATTTCTCATTTTTTTCAGATGGAACCGGCACCGCATCAGCCAACGATTTGTAGTTAAGGTCTTCCATCTTGGCGATGAGATCGGGAGTCGTGATCGGTTCACTCCCGATGGTATCAAACCATACCTGCAAAAAGTTCTCCCATACCGGCGTATCGGTATCCATCTCTTCATAAATAGTGTCAAGATTACCCAAGAAACCATCAACCATCATGATATCTAAGACACCACCGACAATTTGTGCCCAACTTTCGAAACTGCCGAAAGATGGTAAATGACAGGGTTTGGGTTTACCAGCCCTAACCCATGCGGTAGCGATGGTTAACATTGCCGCCAGTATATCTCCCCTTTTTTCTTTAACCCACGATTCAAGTTCGGGATGAACAAATAAGGATGGGTCTCTTCTCCAGGGATGCGGCACTCGTGGATTAATTCTTACCAGTACGCACCGGCGCGGCATGTCCCCTGCCAGTTTTATGTTGTTCCCAGTCGCGATCAACGTACATTGATTCGGCAACGTCATCATTTCCGACCGACCAAGTACCCGATCTTGAAAGGTTTCGGCAGTTATCAGTGCCGCTAAACTGGGAGTCATTAACGTGTGTTCAACGTTGTCGATGGTAACAATAGGTTGACCACGAAGCAACAAGCTAAAGATTGCCTTGCGCCAAGACTCATCATCTTTTTGCGCGGTCATCAACGCCGCCGATTGTCCGGTAGCGATGATGGATACTATATTTGCCAATATCGTGGCACCGGAGCCCGCCTGGGCTTTATCAAATAGATGTAATGGCGTTACTCCTTTGATTATTGGTCTGAGTATCGGCGTAAACATCGCGGCGTAATAATTTGCTTCGCTGGCAACCGTCTCAAACTCATAATTACAGACAATCTCTTTAACTAGATCGATTGCCGCAACCAATTCTGTTACCGACGGATTCGTGGGGATATCCGGCAATTTCAAATCTTTAGCCGGATAATGGTAGAGACGGGTCATGCTATCATACCCAGCCTTTGTGATGATAGTACCGTCCGGTCTGAGTACCGGACATTCGATAATGTTTTCTAGTGGTGGAAAACTATTGTTTGATTGTGCCAGTATGCTTTCAGTAATATTATCTGGTGGCGGCACGTTTATGAGATGTTTTTTTTCATTTTTAATTTCAACCCGATAGAAATTAGCAACTTTAGTAAGTTGATTCCGCAAAGCGGCTTTATTCACCAAATCGATGTAGGGACGATGACGTTCGTCTAGTGCAACATTCATTAACTTACCTTGCCGAACAAATATAAATGGCGGGTCATTTGCCCGATATAGGGCTATGGTCGCTTCCATTGTCGGGTCGCGGAGTTGACGATTAGATACAACTATCGGCGGGCGTTTATCTTTTGGGGTATCTTCAGTATGACCGTGCCCGTCAAGTGACTGTACATATTCTTCTGCTTCAGTGGCAATAGCTTTTTCAAGTTCTAAGTTCGATAACCAGTCCATTATCGCGGCTTGAGATAATCCGTCACGAACGCGGGTATCAATCAACAGTTTCAGTTCATCAATAGTCAGTTCTAACACTTTGCCACCGCCTCTCTGAAACCGACGTTATCCAGTTTCATAATAAGGTCGATGAAATCGCCGTGTGCCTGACAGCCATAGCAGTGGTACCGATTCTGGTCGGCATAAACCATAAAGCTGGGCGTTTTTTCCGTGTGAAACGGACAAAGCCCCTTAAAATTTTTCCCAGCCTTTGTTAATTTGATTCCATAGTCTTGTAAAATCGCAACGATATCGGCATGATCTCGGACACTTTGCAGATCAACGTAGCCATAGCGCACCACGGGTTTGGGGGCAGTGGCTATTTTAATTTGAATGGCGGTTTCAACAATTTCTTTGTACCACGTCCAATATCCGTAATCGTCCCAGTCTGGGCGTCCACGCACATCCGCCATATGCGCTTCGTGGCGTAATTGTGCCAAATTAAATCTGTTTACCAGTTCCATTGCATCGGTAATGTTTTCAGCCATTGCTACCACCGCCTTTATCAACGTTTCCGGCGGCGGCTTTTTCTTTTTCGTTGCGCCGTTTCTGAATACAATAAGGACAATGGGTTTTCATGGCTAAGCCCTTCCGGTACAGCCATAATTGTTCATCCTTTGTAAGTACCCAGTCGCGCCCGCACGAAACACATTGTAAAATGACTGTTTCAAAATTTGGTTGATCTTGATTAATCTCCACTAACTTAAAATTCTCCTTTAAGATTTCGAATATTTAACAGTATTCTTAAAGGTCTTTCCCTTAAAATGTCATCGCTCCAACTATTCTCAATGGCGTTACGCGCCTTTTTTTTAGTGATGGTCTCTCTTTTCGCATCCCGATAGTCCTGCCACTCTTTTGTTGAAAGAATGACAATCAATGGGAGATACTTATCGGTCTCCCAGTGGCAATAATCGATGTATCGTCCTTCGTGCAGATATTGGCACCCGATACAACTATGTTGATAATTTCGTGGGCAAAGAGTCGGCATCGTATTCTCCATAAATCGATTTCGGCATAGCATTAATTTATTTTTTCTTTTGGTGCCGCTCCTATGGTTGCGGGCTAGGCAAGATCAGCTTCATCCCCCTCTTGTTTATCCGGTTCGCCGGTTCCGGTATTATTTTCTGACGGTAATAGGTCAAGGACTTGTAATATGCGTTTTCTCCGGCTTGGTCGGACGATTCTATCGTGTTCGACTGCGGAAACCTCAAACGGATTCACTCTAGCCAAACTAGCCAAGTCTAATTGGCGCAAACCCCGCGCTAAACGGGTTAAACGGATTTTTTGCCCCAGAGTCACGCCGTCCAAGATCAGCATTTCTTTTTTCGCTTCTGCCATATCTACACTCTAAATCAATCAATTTGCTTGTGGAACGCCCATTTCCTGCACGGTCTTAAACATCTTTTTTAGTATTATCCGGTGACACTTTCGGAAACATTGCTAAATCGAAATCTTTTATCTTGTTTTGTGCGGTTCGGGGATAAGCATATACTGGTAACTTAAAACCGTTGTATTCACCAATCTGACACGCAATAACTAAACTGTTTTTAATAATTTTGCCGACGTACCAGAGACGTGCACATAAATATAACGGGTCTTCATGGTTGATAGAGTATCGCCAATCACTTGCTATACCCTTCATATTGGCGCGTATTCGTTTGTCAGGACGATTCATGATATCATCCGTGTGCGTCTGCATAACCCAGTAGCGATCTTGCATCCGTCGTTGATCTAGTTGTGCAAAGGTTACATTTTCGCTATCCATTGCGCTTCTAGTGGCGACCGCCCACGCTAGAAACTTGGACGTTTCGCCTGTAATTCTTGGTTTCAACCATTCTTCAGAATTGAATCCGGTTAGGATAAATTTTTTAACACACTCACGATGGTAAATGAAATCGGGATTATTAACGTACTTTTGAAAAAAGTTATTGGCGGCATTATTAAGTGTTTCAACATCACCATCTATTAAATCGGGATGCTGGGTAAACCGTTCATCTAAGGCATTAAACGCGGCAATCATTTTAGACGGTTGCAAGAACATCAATTCTTGTCGGTATTCTTGTATTCCTGGACGTGTGATTGATCTCACGATCTCGATGTACAGTGCACGGATGGATGGATTTAACTCTAACGCCGCTTCCAACACTAGAGAACAGTAGTATGGATATTTTCCTTCAGGAAACACTTCGCCTGGGCGATTACGCCGTTTGTGTGGCGCGTAAAAAGATTGACCAGCGGTCATTGTTTTTTGTCCTTCACGTTTTCGTTTCATCCACAAGGGTTCGGGTTCGTGTAATATTTTTTGTAGCTTTGGTAATTCGTCCATAGTTGATCTCCTTTACTTTCGGTCAAATTCGGGATGCGCCTGAAAAAATTCGCGGCGTTTGCGGCGGCATGGCGGGCACCACCTGGGCGCGGATAACGTTCCTATCCGCGCATAATAGGCTTGATCAGTCGCTTCCCATGTAAACGACGCACCGCACCCTGCACAGACGATAGTCTTGTCAACGTACTTTGGCGCGGGCGGCGCGGGTTTAACTACCGGCGCGGGCACCGGCGGCGAAAGAATCCGGTTGATCGCTTGCTTGATAACGGTTTTATTACTCATTTCGGTTTATCCTCCTTTCTTTTTCGGACTTCGTTGGTTAAGCACTTTGGGCACAAGGTCGGCGGATGATGGTAATGTTCCGCGTACCACGTCATTGTTGCCACGGGCGGCGTCCACGGAAAGCCGCACCGGATGCAAGTGATGGTCGCGCCACTGGGCGGTAGCTTTATTTCTTTGGTCAAGTGGTTACCTCCTATTCTTTCGCCGCTTCTCTTGGCGGCAATTAAGACAGCGTTTAGGTATTTCCAAGCCCAGCCGGATAAATTTGCGTTGATGCGTTCTGCTGAGAAAAAACGCACAGCCGCAATCAACACACGTTATCTTGATCGTCCGCGTTGGTTCCTTCGGTTTTTCTGGCATTGTGAGTACTCCTACAAACGAAGAGATGCCCGCCGCAAACGGTATTACCGTCCACGGCGAGCATAGTGCATCATTTGGCGACCTTTGACTTGGATTTCTTTACGGTTGACTTACTGACTTTGACTGGGGTACGCTGAGTTAGCAAATGCAAGGGAAACCGTAAGGGTGTATTGGTAGACTGATTGCTGGGTTTATGCCCTTTATCCGCTGATTGTGGTTGCGCTGATGCTCACTCATTTCGGGCCGGTCATCGCGGCGAACTGCTTGACGACCTTTTCCGCAGAAAGAAAACCCGCTGATATGCCTCCACCATAGAATAAATATTATGGCCGGACAAGGACGGGAACAGGAATAATCCAAGTTCCAAACAAATCCTAAATTC
>Ga0326727_10007733_pt1 | contig 28013 bp, 32 predicted proteins | sample MB2enrmetagenome_FD_207643 | JGI IMG/M metagenome (GOLD analysis project Ga0326727, IMG submission 207643) | Lab enriched peat soil microbial communities from McLean, Ithaca, NY, United States - MB29MY | ecosystem: Environmental > Terrestrial > Soil > Wetlands > Peat | place: USA: New York...
TAAATTGTTTGCAGGTGAAGATACAGCGCATCAACCACGGCTCGGCTGAGCAGTTCAGTTATGGTTTCATCTATGGATTTGACCAAGACATCGTTGAACTCTATGCCGAGTTGTGGTTGTTGCAATTCAATCAGCGGATCTTGAAAGCCTCCATGCATCAGCGCGTGAGGGATTCATTCCTCGATCTTCACTGTGCCTCGCTTTACCAGAATCTTATCATCATCTTTGAGGAACACTACTAAGTCGCCGTTTTCAGCCCTCAGGAATTCACGAACCCGTTTCGGGAGCGTCAACTGATATCTCCCAGTAATCGTAGACTTACCTACAACCTCCAATGAACCACGCCTACATGGAAACATCGAATCCGTGAACATAGGCAGTCTGTTACCGCCATTAGCAACTCTCGGTAACAACACAAGCAAACCTGGAAAAACCTTCGAAAACTGCTCAAAATGAGGAGAACACGGTCGTAATCGAGCTATTAAACGCATGATAAGGTGGGGCCGGTGGGATTTGAACTCACGAATTTCGTGGGTTCCATCAGCATTCCCTTGTATCTCGCAAGTACCTCGATTCCATTCTATGTGCGAGCGCACCATTACACGGACACACTGGCAGTGAAGCCTAAACGGCACTTCAGCAAGCTCGAACTTGGAATTTTCGCTAAGGCTCTCAAGTATCTGTTAGTCGAGGACTACCGCATTCATGAAAGGACAGGACCGTTCGGCGCGCGTCGTAACCCGACTTTTGAGACATGCTGGGAACCTGCATGGTACCAAGTTCTGTATCTCAACGGTCGAAGGACTGGTGACAATAGTGCGGTCTTACGTGAGTGAATCGACGTGAATCACGTCGCTATGGGGTGGTTTGAGCTAGATTTCATAGAAATGTAACTGCTTTAGATATAGAACGGTCACGCCGAGCCTTTCTAGACAATTTTACTATCTTTGTCTAGATAAAAATATGACTCCAACCAAAGCTGCCAGTTACTTCCTCCCGCTGCTGTTCCTAGCCCTCATAACACTAACCCCAGTTAACGCTTCAACTCAGTATTCGATCCCAATCAACGGGCGCTATACGGTCCTGACGATCAAAATCTACATCCCGGCTACTCCGAAATGGGCGCATGATGTCGTTTTGAACGCAACGATCGCGTGGAATAGGGCTCAGCTGTGGAGCCTCGAGAACAATTCCACCGCCACTGTGTACAATTTCGTAGAGGCAGATGATGGGACCGCAACTTCAACTGTGAGTTTCTCAATGCCCGCAGCGTACGCTTCAATCGCGGTAGGTTGGACTAACTACAAGTTTGCACCTGGTTCACGAACCTCGATAGTATCCACCCAAACATGCCTAACGCCAACAATCTTCAACGATGCGCAAGGGAGCAACGCGACTGCGAGGGAGTATGCGTTTTGGCTCGCTCTACATGAGCTAGGCAGGATTCTAGGTTTGGGTAGCATACTCGATGGCAAAGATATCATGGAACCCAGGTACACCCCTGAGAGGATCACCCAAGTACCGAAGCTCTCAACACTCGACCTATACGCACTACAAGTATTAGCCCAAGGAACCGCCCCAACTTTCGTAACACTACCCAACGGAGTCCAAGACCAATTCACTCCCGTCACAACCTTCCTCCCGTAGCCCTGACAAAAGTAAGCCTACCGGCCGGAGCTAAGGAAAGGTGGCTATAATGTTTGATTCGTTTCCTGAAATCTGGCCAGACAGGTGACGTCATGAAGCATCGCGGACGTGTGGCCTGCGAACCAATCGATCAGTCAGAGCGAACTAATATGACGGGTCCACCTCACTTTTAGCGACGAGTTTAATGGTAACCAAAAAAGAATCGGATGAGCTTTACAGACCATACGATACACTGAAAGCGATCGGATTCTCCACGGATGATGCCAAATCGTTTCTCGGTGGCATTGAGGATGCGGCGGCCAGCCAAATTAAAGCCGAACCCAAACGCGAACCCGATACTGTAGCGAAATACAATGAGCAACGGTCCGAGCGAAGACATTCTCGCGTCAAAGGTCTCCTACTAATCGTGTGGGGGTACGCAGTCGCCGTCTGGCTCTATGTCATAGCTATGCAACTTGTCTATCCAGACTCACTTTACTGGCCGGTTGCGACTTGGTTGCCAATCCGGTTGGATTACTTTGGGGAATCAGCTTTCTTCTTCTCCTTCATCGTATCCATCGCCGTAATGATGTGGAGCACGAGCCGGAGTCCGAGAACTGGACGACACCCATCCAAACCAGATGCCGCCAGTTCGGCGTGACTCGTCCTTTTTTTCCCCCCCGCAAGCAACAATAATCAGATACAGTAAGCGGGTTACCTTCCTTCAGAAGTAGCGACCGAAAACTTGACTGTGCTTACTGGGCAAGTTATTGCGGTCTTGAGTGTTAATTTCTTCCTACTTCGTGGGGCCAGTGGGATTTGAACCCACAACTCGTGGGACTAATCACAGTCCATACACCGTTGGACCAGCACAAAATGGAGATATGCGAAATTCACAGTCAAAGATGGACTCTTGTCGCACCTCTAGTTGCTTTCTAGCTTTCTGATAGCGATCTGTGTGTCCCCTGTGCTACGTTGTTCACGTAATTGATTAGTGTCCAGTCCGCACGCTCTGTGAAGTTCAATCCGAGTCTCGTGTAGAGGTTCTTGGCGATGAGTTTCTCCATGATCTTAGCGCCTGCGTCCAAGTTTTGTAGCGCTTGATGGAAGGTCTCAAGGTGGTCGGGGATCTCCTCACGTTTAAGTTGATACTTGCTATGGATGTACTGATAGAGCGCGTCCCGCATAGTTTCTCCAAGAGTAAGGAATCCTTCGTCAACGGATTCAAGCAGGGCGTTCTGGAGACGAGTTAGATGCTTTGGCAGCGATGTCTTGTCATCACGTTGCGCTAAGAACGATCCCTCGGTCCCCTATTTCGAAAAGCTTGACTTCCCTATCATGCGCTGTTCCCCTGGCCTTTAGAACCACCATCTCCCTCGTCATCATCTTCTCGACCTCATTGAAGCGCATGAGGATGATGTTGTCCGCCAGGGTTGAAATCCCGGATGCTGTTGCCTCTGCCATCGTTCGCGAGGCTGTCGTTATGATCGCTGTTAAGCTTTTCTCCTTACATAGGAGTTGGAGGTAACGCACGAAAGTGATGAAATCCTCTTCTGAGAGCGTACGCTCCACTGCGGTGAGAGTATCAAGCGCAAGGATAGCGGGCTGGTTACTTTCAACCTGTTCCCTTATCAACGTGTAATAGTGGAGGGGAGTCAGTGCCTCTGGCACGTACGATTCGATGATCAGCTTATCACCCAGTTTCTCAGAATCTAAACCGTAACTCTTCAGCGTCCTTCTTATTTGACCCACTGGCTCTTCGAAGGACAGGTGGAGAGCCCTCTCTCCGTTCTTGGCATTGGCGACGAGAAGTTGCAAGCACAATGTTGTCTTGCCGATTCCCGATGCACCCGCAATGAGGGTTACAGAACCACGGTAAAAGCCTCCGGCGAGCATCTTGTCCAAGCCCGGAATTCCGGTGGTCAGTTTTTCGGTCGAGGCAAGTCCGATCGCGGGTCTGGTGGGGAGGTTGATTATTCCTATCCCTCCATACCTAATGTCAATGACATACTCAAACACGGAGCGTTCCACAGGGACACCTCTCATTTTGACGATGTCCAGGATCCTCTTCTCTAAAGCTGCTCCTCTCACGTGTCTGAGGATTATGACGCCATCAGCTACGAATTCCTCCATCCCAAATCCTGTTCTGGAGTCGCCGTAGGGTATCTCACCAATCACGATAGTCGTAATCCCTTGGTTCTTTACCATCTTCCCAAAAACCATGTGAAGGAATGTTCTCGATTCCTCTGGACCCAGAACCTGGAGTATAGCTGTTAACGAATCAACGACAACTCGCTTCGCGTCGAACTTCATGACCGTCTTCAATATGTCGGTTGTCGCTTCCCTCATTCCTGCGTTCGTCATTGCGGGATAATCCAAGAACTTGAACAAGCCTTTCTCTTCCAAGGTTTTCATGTTCATGCCGAATTGTATCATGTTGTTGTAGTAGTCTTCTCGATTTTCGGCGAAGGAGACGTAGACGCCTTTTTCACCACGTTCGGTGGCACCGTAGTGCAGAAAACGGGTTGCCATGATTGTCTTCCCGCAACCCGGATTGCCAGACAACAAGATTAGGCTGCGCGAGGGGAATCCTCCACCAAGAATCCTATCTAACTCAACTGTCCCGGAAGCGACTTTATCTAAGAACCAGACCTCCCAGTCATGGTACATCGTATACGATACTCAGTGGGTCGCTTGACCGTATTAGTTCTTGCATGCATAGACTTGGCTACCTCATAGTATAGTTGCCCTTTGGACCCAATGCTCCTCTTCTCATATTTTCTATGACTTCTGACAGTTCCGTCTCTCGCAAGTCCACGACTTTCTCTCCTCTAAGCAGGACTTCGACTGCCAGTGTCTCCAGTAGTTTCGTGGCGTAATCCCCGAAGAGTTCAACAAGTGCTTTGTGAAGCTCCGTCGGCGTCTTGACCATTTCTCTCAGGTTTGAATTGTGTCTCTGTTTGAGGTGAATCGACATGAGAGCGTTGAAGCCAGTTCCGGCGCGGTCTGCGGCTGTCTCGATCGCGGCCACGATATCATCTTCGATTTCAGTCATGGACACCCAATCCTAGCGCCGTGATGTCGAAACTGGTTACTCTCATCTGGTGAGGTGATCCCCTTGGCCTGTTGGCCGCGACCTCTCTTGCGAGGTCGTTCAACTCGTAGCGCATCACGAGGATATTGTCGGCCAAAGCAGGTTGAGACTCCCGAATGTTTCTCTGCTTGTTCAAGATTCAAAGCTAACAGACTCCGAAATAGAATTCAGTATTGAGCTGAACGACTTCTCCGAGGCATGCCAGTCACGATGCCTTGAAATCCTGAGAATGGCTTGCTAAGCTTGATACCATGGGAGTTGATCGTATACTCCCTGAGAACCCGATCATGGCCGCTTCCTCTCATCTTCAATACAACTAACGCCTTCCGCATGGTAGACTCTATCTCCACCATTCTCAGGAGGACGATGCAGTCTACGAGAAAGCTCACGCCTGCTTGCGTCACTGAGAAGTCTTGACCAACAATTTGTGACGTTTCCCATGTGGATAGTGAACTTAACCTCTTGGTCTTGAAGTAGTTCAAAAGTCTATAGGTCTCCTGTCTCAGGTTCTTCATTTCAACGTACATTGCCAGGTGACTTAGCGAGTCAATTACGATCCTTCGAGGTTTGAGTTGTCTCATGGTTTCGTCTAGTAGGTGTTCGTCGTCGCCAGCAAGGAGTAGGTCTGGTGAAGTGCACACTAACTTGAATTTGTTCTCTCGTTCCAGTTTCCTCAGATCCCAACCGAAAGACGCGGCATCACGATAAATCTGGTCGGGCATTTGCTCGAAGGTTACGTAGATCCCATTTTCGCCAAACTTCATTGCGCCATTCACTAGATGTTGCAGGGCGAGAGTCGTCTTCCCCGTTCCAGGGGCTCCAGCAAGCAGAATGGAATCTCCCTCCATGAATCCTCCCCTCAGCATCCTGTCGAATTCAACTATCCCAGTTCTAACCCGACTCGTAGTCAATCTCCTCCTCTCTTCAGGCGATTCGAGATAAGCTCCTGAATCTCCCCGTCCCTCTTGACGTTAAGACATATGATCTCGGAGTTTCCAATCTTCTTCCTCTGAAGAATACCAATCTCCAGCAAATCCTTGACATCTTTCTCAACCTCCGAAGCGCTTCTACCTATTCTCAAAGCCACTCCTTCAAGCCGATCTAGAAGCCCAGGGTTATGATGAAACAACTCAAGTATGCATAGCTTGACATCCGACGATAGTAATTTGTCCAAAACTTGGACTTCTCCGTTCACCACTATTGCTTCACCCCGCTAACATCAAATTGACAGTGAGAATGACCACGGGCAACACAGAGTGTCTCAGTGACATCAACTTTCTTACCAAACATCTCTGAGAACAAACCCGTGATGTGTCCACGAACAAAGTCACAAGTGAAGTCTGATGAAGGAGAGCCAGCCCCTTCGAGATGAGCACACTCGAAGCTATTGAACGCCTGCACAGATGCAGTAGTCTTATCAAAATCCAGACTTGTTAGCTTGAAGTCTCCCCAACCTTGAGCCGCGTACAGAGTTATCATGTCCTTCATATGTGATCTGACAACTCCTGCACCGATCTGATCGGCAAGTCCTTGGAAGCCAGTTCGTCCGGCCGCTTCACCCATACCAAATACCAGAGCCTTTCCTGCTTTTCCTTCAGGTCCGAAAATTCCCTTTATGCGATTGAGCATTGCGCTAATTACATCTGCTTTTACAATCATTGACCTGGACGATCCCCATCTCAATTGTTGATGTAGTGAGTCGACAATGATGCCTTCAGGTACTTCCTCACTCAAGGAGACTTTGCTGACAATCGGTAGACTCGAAATCTCTTTGACAATATCATCAATAGACGATTCAATTTCAGTCACGTCGGCAAAGAAACCCCACTCTCCAGCGTCATGAAATCCTGTTAGAATATTGACCTTGTGTTTACTCAGAATGGAAGCGACTTCTGCTATTCCTCCAAGAGTGTTACCGGCTATGATTGAAAATTCCACAAGCTTTCTGTTACTTGGGACAAGTTCAGCAACGAAAACGGTCTTATCGTGAAGTGCCACAGGGGAAAAAACTACTCCGCCCAGAGCTTGTGTCAACAATTACTCCAGCTTGGTGGGGCTACCTCATTCATTATCTATTATCGAAGTGAGAGATATTAGATAATTGTATAACAAGTTGCGTAAGCTTGGTGACAGTTTGGTTATCAGACCCTTACTCCTTTACATCGTTGAAAGAAGCGACTCTTGTATGAAGCAACTGGGCGATTCAAGGCTTACGAGCAGATGTCAGGTCACAGTTCCAAGATCCGTGCGGCGGTTAATGAAATTGAATAAAGGCGACCTTCTCGTGTTCGTTGCACGTAGGAAAGAGATCGTGTTGAAAAAGGGCGAAGTTAAGATCAACGATTGACTACGCCTGAACTTGGAATCCTGCGTTCTCTCTCTGCCAAAATGGCTCAAAATGAGGAGAGCATCACGGATTTCCCCGTTCATGCGTTCCATCTTGTTATTGTTGAAATCGCCAGCAAATCTAATGTGTCGAATATGCTCGGTGCGAGTTTCTAGCTTCATGGTGTGAAATTCTTTCGTGTATGCTTCATGGAAGTTTGCTGCTCCGTCAGAAACAAGGGTCTTGGGGATCTTACCCGCAACTAGTTTGGCAGGTTGGAATAAAGGTCGGACCAGTGGGATTTGGACCCACCGTACGGTGGGTCCATTTGGCATCTGCCCCGTTCCTGTCCCAGCCACACAAAAAAAGTGAGAACGCTCGGGCAGCTCGAAGGGATTCGAACCCTCGAATATCGTGGGTTCTGGCTGATCCAGCCTTCGCGAGCGTCAACCTACATTACACTATCCTAATACCATTACCGCCACTGCCGCTCGTCAGGGAGCATTCTTAGTGGCGCAGGCCATTGGGGTACGAACAGACATTCTTGACCCCACGGTTCGAGGAACCACGTCCGTGAGGCGAGACGGTTGGTATGACATCCAGCCCTCCGTTAAAGCGAGCGATTCGGGCGTCGCCTTCAGTTAGTTGTGCGTTTGCGTCGCAACATGAAGACGCTCATTCCCAGTAGTACGATTATCGCCAAGGCAATCCCTGCGTATGTGGGGGTGTAGTCACGGGTTGCTTGAGTGGTGGTCATGGTCGTTGCGATCGTGACGGTTGTTGTGGGGTTCATCGTTGTCGTTGTAGACGATGTTCCGGAAATCTGTACGTTCACGTCAACAGTGTGGATGAGTGATCCACTGCTTGAGGTGACGCGAAGCACGAAGTTTCCCGTGGATGATGTTGGTTGAGTGGTGACCGTCAGAATCGAGCTTGCTGACTGATTAGGTAAGGGCGTCACTGGAGTTGGAAGTGTAAAGGTGACACCTTGAAGAGCTGAAGTCAGCCAGGAGGCAGATAATTGTACGCTGGAACTGAAACCGCTTAGCGAGCTAACCGTGAACGTGGAAATACCACTTGAGCCCTGTGGAATGTAAAGCACCTGTGATGATGCGGTGAGCGTGAAGTCTGGGAAACTGTTAGAAGTCACAATCAACGTCAGCGTGTAAATGTGCGACAACCCTCCCGATCCGGTGGTCCCAAGTAAAGGAATGGAATAGGTACCCGCCCGCACGGTTGAACCAACCTTAATGGAAACCCTCGAGTTTAGGGAAGCACCCGCGAGTGGAGTTATCTGGTTAGGAGAGAAAGTGATGCTGATGCCCGGAAATATCGCGTTTGTGGATAAGTAGACGGTTGAGGAAAAACCGTCAACCGGATTAATAGTAAGAGTGTTCGTGCCAGCGGTGCCTTGTGGGATATTGATTGAGGGAGACGCTAGGGAGATCCCGAAATCTGGAGATGAACTAGTAGTCACGACCAAGCGTAACGTTGTCGAATGTGTTGGACCTCCAGGTTCAATCGTCCCGGTCAATGAGATTTCATAAGGGCCGTAGGGAACGGTTGAGCCAACAGTAACAGTCAGAATGGAACTCAATGACGACCCTGGGGCTATTATGATCTCACTTGGTGAGAATCCCAGATTGACGCCCGACGGAGCCCCGGCTGAAGATAGGGAGACGGCTGAGGAGAAGCCATTGAACGGGCTCACTGTTACCGTAACCGAATCAGAACCTTCCTGCGGAATGCTGATCGAGTTTGAGAGTACCGAAATGTCAAAGTCAGGTGGAGCAGAAGAAGTCACATCCAAGGCTAAGGTTATCGAATGTGATTGACCTCCGAGGCCAGTTGTTCCTGTTAACACGATCTCATACGAGTCGGCAGGAACCGTTGTGTCTACGGTAATTGTCACAGTAGATGTTGGGGCGCTTGTAATGGGATTGATTTCGCTTGGTGAGAAGCTCACATCGATCCCGGACGGGGCTCCCGTTGATGATAGGGTGACAGTTGAGGAGAAGCCCCCTATTGGAATCACGGTGAGCGTGGCTTCACCGGACGCTCCTTGCGCAACACTCATCGAGTTCGGTACTATGGAGATGTCAAAGTCAGCTGGTGGTCCGGAGGAAGTCACGATTAACTGGAATGCACATGAATGCGATTGCCCTCCATCACTGCTTGTCCCCGTCAGTGAAAGATCGTACGACTCGGCTGGAATGTTCGCGCTAACGGTAAAGGTTACCGTCGAAACCGTAGAGGCCCCTGAACTTACGAATACATCGGTTGGCGAGAACACTAAATCAACACCCGACGGAACTCCGCTTGAAGATAGGGATACAGTCGAGGAGAAGCTCCCGATTGAAGTCACTTGGACGTTTGCCTCCGCGGAGCCCCCCTGCGGAACACTGTACGAGTTTGGTAATACTGAGATTTCAAAATCAGGAGACGGGCCAGAGGAAGTTACGGTTAAGGTGAGTGAATCCTGTTGCGAAGCTTCACTCGCAGTCGCCATCAGAGTCAGCGAATATGATCCTGGGGGCACGCTGGTTCCAACAGTGAAGTAGACTTCACTGCTTGCACTCGCTCCAGCAGGAGGAGTCACGGGGTTCGAGCTGAAACTCGCGCTCACATCACTAGGTAAACCCATGATTTCCAATTGAACAGGCGAACTGAAATCGCCGAACGAGGTGACTGTTGCAGTGGCGCTTCCAGAACTCCCTTGATCAACACTAAGATAGGAAGGACTAATTGATACCGAGAACTCAGACATAACGACCTGTCCCCGGACCGCGTTCTGTGAAAAAACGGTCGCGAATAGGGAAGCGACTAGCAGGGCTAGAACGACGAAGCGTCGCACTTGCATTCAGAACCCGCACACTAATTTTGATTCGGATGCGACCTCTTCCTGAATACGAAGAGCCCGATCGCGAAAGAGATTGCAATCCAGAGTGCGAGGTCGCCTACGAAGTTCATCCAGTCAACCGTCCACGGTGAGCCTGGATAGACGATCACGTAAAACCACGGTAGAGGCAGGCCATGCCATGTCGCCCCGACCAAGTCTGTGGGGGTTACGTCCACAAGTCCTGTGATTAGAGTAACTAATAATCCAACCAGAAGAGCGAATATAGATAATGAGAACTTCCTCTGCATTCGATCCACGTCTCTGCAAGCCACTCCGCAAGCCGAGGATGATATTCCCTTTGTGACCTTAGATCGGGAAGTCGAGTGAACCCCTCATCTAGTTTAGCGACTCGAGTCAATCGCCTTAGAATACATAATCATGGAAATTGATGTTACAGGAAAAATCCAAAGAGAATTACGTAGATTAGGAGAATGATGATCGGCATCAGCCTCACCGAATGGAATTGACTTCGTTGATATTCAGCCATCGCTTCTCCATGATGGTATTTCAGAACCATGATGCCCGACCCACTTTTCGGTCCATATTTCTAGTATGGTAGCAATAGAATCGCCTTCGAAACTTGCCCCTAAACTATTGTGTAAAGCCTGGGAACCCTTAGAGTTCCTGAAAGGCTCCGAAGGAGAACGACTCCGATGGAAATATGGCGACGACATTGTTTGCGTAGTCAAGCAACTTGATTCGAAACAAGTTGTGATATTCTGGGCGTTGAAGTGGCGGCAAACAGATGGAGAGTTGATTCGAAACTTAATCTTTCTCAACATTCTTTCACAAGGATGACGATGCGTGTGACGGGCTGACGAGAACGTACCGTTACCTTTTCTCCGGTGTCGTCAAGTCCTAGGTTGCGAGGGCATTTTCTCTCCAATTTTTCGTGGTTGTCAAAAGTCGGTTGCCACAGTCACCAGGAATGGTTGGCAAGTCAGAAATATCTTGGTCGCTCATTCGGAAACGGTTCGGGAAGGGTGATCAGAACTTTTCCTTGAATTGGTACTACACGACAGGTTTAATGCCTTCCATGTCCGGTGTGTTCTTGATGAAATTATGAAAATGTTGAAGATGACAGTTCTGGCGGTCGTGATAGGCGTGGCAATCACACTGGTGACTGGTCTCGTAGATCATACGCCTAATGGGCTGATGGGAGCAACGTGGTTCGGGTACCCGCTAGCATGGTTGGTCGAAATGGTCGTTGGTCCTGGGTACAATCCTTGGGTTGTTAGGCCACTGCGGTTGATTGTGGACATAGTTGCTTGGACTGTACTTGCTTGGGTCATCCTGTTCGTGGTAGCTCGCTCCAAGAAGAAGACAGCATAGTCTCTTCTTTGGCTCTGTCCTGAATTCTTTTTTTCAAGTTCCTTCAATTTTATGGATCCTGAGCGTTAAGGCGACCTGTTTAAGAATCGTAAGACGGGCACACCAATAGACCCCACACTCGACAGTTTGCTTTTGAACCTCTAGTAAGTGAGGATGTTCAACCGTTAGTTGGTCTATTGTCGGCTGCCACAGTTGTAGCAATATCTTTCTTCCATTGTGAGTCGCGACCCGCAATTTGCACAGAATTTAGTCGGCAGTTGTCTGGTCGAAGTGACAGATTCTTTAGTACGTCGATAGAACGTCCAAGCCAAGTAGTATGAAGCTATCGTCGCGCCTAAGCCTCCGATGAACCAAAGCAGTCCCAACGCAGCGAAGAAATTGTTAGTAAAATGCAACGCCACCGCTAGCAAATAATACTTCAACGTCTTGCGCTTGTAGATCCCATACGCCACGATCGCGGTACCTGCCCCATGAAAGCCGATTGCAGGCAACCGAAGCAAAAACGGAACACCAGCATGAACATATACAAAGAACTCAGCAATTCCGAATCCTAATCCAGCAAGGAAACCGTTGCGCACAAGAATGTTCCCAGGACGCTCGTAACGATAAAACAAAGTGCTGGCCTTGCAAAATTCCTCTACCAAAGGAGCGACAAGGGTGGCAACTCCGAAAAACGTGAACCAGAGATGTGAGACCGCCTCAAAGAAGACTGCAGTTGGAACACCAATAACTATTCCCGCGGCGAAGAAAAACAGTTTCTCACCAAAATAGTCCTGTGCGAGCATTAGGGCATTACACCTGATTCGGTCACTTGAACTTCAGATGGAATGAGACCTCACAAGTGCCCTATGAAGGATTCAGGTTCCTTTCTTCTTAGGCAGCTCAGTGCCACATTACTAGGGACCCCATTGTTCTAGGATGAGTTGTTTAAGTTCTGATAGAAACAGACCCAAAACTGCTCCCGCTAGTAGTTCCGCCTCGGCGTTTCTGTTATCCTCAAAAGCGAGCCAAGTAATCGGCATCAAGAACAAGCCGAGCACAAAGTGATGAATATGGATTCGTTCATGTGTCACGTACAGCCTGAAGTGAAGGAAGTCAGCGAAGAATCTGGCAGCAACGTATGATCCAAGCGTTGAGATTGCGAAGCGAACTAGACTAGGGTTGGGTGGCTTTCGCTCGTGCCTATGCTGATAGGCCTTTCGAGACTCCGATTGTGAATCATCATGACCTACCCTGATGTGTTTCAAACCAGACGCCAACACCATTTACGAATCCGTCGATCAATCACATAATGATAGCGTTGGATCATTGTCTTAGCAAACCACACACCACCACCCAACAAACCAATAACACAACCTAAAACAACAGAAAACAATTGAACAGCCAGTTTTGTGGGTGGTACTGATGGTATGGGCTACCAAATTTGAACCGTCAATAAATAACGAAACTATGGTGCGCAGAGTGTACCTTGGGTTCCAAAGTTGAAAAGCACATCATACTGTTAAACACCGCCGAGAGCGCGCCCCTGAAGAGCAGAACAGCAGTGAGAAGCGTCGCTATCATCGAAGGCTTCCAAGGCGTAGCGTTTGGTACAATGGATGGCCTGATCACTATACTCGGCGTTGTAATTGGAATTGCCACTGCCACGCAAAATTCAGGAGTGGTTGTCCTCTCAGGTCTCGTTGCAGGACTTGCGAATGCTTTCGGGAATACCTTTGGGTTTTATGCATCCGAATTAGCTGAACGGGCTGAACATATCCAGGAGAATCAGCATGTTAGCAGCATGGCTGAGACTCGAAGGAGCACACTTCTGGCTTTCGCGTACTCACTAGCATCGACGTTAGTAGTAGTGGCTCCGTTTTTCATATTTCGTCTAACGTACGCCATGATTACCTCATTGATTCTTGCGTTGGCGTTGCTGTTCGCGTTGGGAGCGGTTGTAGGGAAGTTTAGCCATGCGTCCTCATGGAAGTTTGGAATCCGCTACGTGCTCCTAGGCTTAGCGGGAGCCGCACTATCCTTCGTGATCGGAGCAGCTGTAGGAAGAGCCCTGATTCTGGGCCGATTGACGCTTTAATGAAAAGGCGAGTTTACGTTTCCTGTTTCGACCTGCAAACGGCTTCATGGGTGAATCGCAACGTAATCTGAACCGTCAATTCCGGTGTATCGGTACGCTCGTGTGCACCATTAGTACCACGCACACTAAGACGAAAACTACCTGTCTTTAGGCAGAGTCACCGAAGCCGAGAAAAAAGGGAGGAAGAGGTCAGGGGACTTTAGAGATTATTTGAGGAATTCGAGTAGAGTCTTGTTCACCTTTTCAGGTTCTTGTGAGAAGAGTGCGTGACCGCTGTTCTCGAAGTACACGAGTTTCGCACCGGGTATTTTGTCGGCTATGATCTTGGCGTTTTCTGGCGGTAGTAGGATGTCTTTCTTGCCGTGCATCACCAGTGTGGCCGCCTTGATCTTCGGGAGTCTCTGATATGTGTCGAAGTTCAAGATTGCTCCTATTTGTCGCTGATAGGCATCCGCTGGGATTGGATCCTTGAGAAGCTGTTGAGTAACGACGCTCATCAAAAACGCGTTGCTCTTGACAAAGTCCTCAGTGAATAATAGTTGAATCCAGTTCTTGACAACGTCCTCCTCAGTCATTCCTTCGCGGGGTCTCATCAAGAGGCTGAGCACTTGCGGAGATGGCTGCACTGAATTGCTGGCTCCGCAGGTCGTTGAGCAAAGCACGAGCTTCTCAACTTTGTCAGGGTGGTTGAGTGCGAACTCTTGTGCTATCATCCCGCCCATGGATATTCCTAGTATGTGAGCTCGCTTGATCTTCAGGGCATCCATCAGGCCAGCTGTGTCGTCGGCAAACATTTTGATCGTGTATGCGACCTGGGGTTTGTCCGTTTGCCCAGCGCCCCGGTTGTCGAAAATCACCGTCTTGTATCTCTTCGAAGTCTCCTGTATCAGTCGGGGATCCCACCAATCAATGTTGGCGGATAGCCCCATGATCATGACTAGAGGAAATCCGTCGCCGTGAACCTCGTAGTAGACGTCTATGTCACCAACTTTGACTTTTGCCAACTTAGACGTACCTCCTACAAACCGTCTGGTGGTTCACCTTTTGAGACTTTGGATGCTTTTCGGCATTTGGCAGAGACCAGAGAGCGGAAAGAGAATCTGTCTTGTCTTGCCATTCTGAAGTAGGCAAAAGTAACTCGTCGAAAACGTCCTCAGCGTTGACATATTCCGGATTCGCATAATCCCCCGCATCCTCATACTTCTTCATGACGTCGCGAACATCCGGCGGCAGTTGACCTTGGGTTCCTCCATGCCCATGCTGCTTATACCTTGGTCTTGTGGGTTGGCAGAAGAGGATGTTGACTTGGATAAGGCATCGAAGATCTGGTATAACGGGCAGTTGGTCGATTGGGACAGCGCAAAAGTACATGTCCTAACGCATGCGCTCCATTATGGTACCGCCGTCTTCGAAGGGCTGAGATGTTACAAGGCAGATCATGGGCCTGCGGTTTTCAGGCTCTACGATCATGTTTGGCGGCTCATCAACAGCGCCAAAATTTACCTAATGCATTTGGAGTATGAAGCTGACGAGATTGCCGAGGCAATAACGGCTACAATCAAAGCTAACAACTTACCAGAATGCTACATTCGCCCAATTGCCTTCTACGGCTACGGAGAAATGGGCGTAAACCCGCTCAAGAACAAGGTCGACCTCTCCATAGCCACTTGGCACTGGGGCGCGTACTTGGGTGAGGATGCATTGACCAAGGGAGTCAAGTGCATGGTTTCATCGTGGCGGAGAATCAGCCCTCTAACTCTCCCCCCTCAGGCCAAATGCTCCGCCAACTATGCAAACGCAAGTTTAGCTAAGATTGAGGCGGTAAAGGCAGGGTACGTCGAGGCGATTATGCTGAACACTCAGGGTATGGTGTCGGAGGGTACCGGTGAGAATATCTTCCGCGTAAAACGCGGCGTCCTCTCCACTCCGAACGCTGCGGCGGGCATACTGAGGGGGATCACCAGGGACACTGTGATTCAGCTTGCCGCGGACATGAACATAAGTTGTCACCGAACAGAGATAGCCAGAGAAGAACTGTACACCGCCGACGAACTATTTCTCTCCGGCACAGCCGCCGAAATCACACCAATTAACGAAGTCGACGGAAGACAAATTGGAAACGGCGATAAACCAATCACACGCAAAATACAACAAGCCTACGATGATGCTGTTCACGGCCGGAACAAGAACCACACGGACTGGCTGAGCTATTTGAAATGACACGCGCAGCCACGACTTTCTTCCTCTTGCCTAGTCGTTCTACGGCAGGGTAACGTCACGTTGTCGTCTGCTGAGCTACCCTGTAACAAATCGTCTGCTGGTTTTGGTCTCTATTTTTCTGTAGGTGGAGAAAAAAGTGTAAGTGTGCCTACAAGGATTCTGGGTTCAGGCTTGTTTGGCTTGTAGCCATACTGACGCATCAGGTGGTCCAGACACATTGTCGAACTGCGAGATACTCTGCTGGCCCTGTCACTCAAAGACGCTCTAAGAAATGCAGGATCAACTACCCCGACAAACTCGACATCCACAAACATCAATTGAGTAGTCGTCTGTTACTGACTTATTTGTAGCCGAACCTTTGATTGTAAATTTTATGCGTCATTACTTCTATGACCCATGCAAACAATGGTTCCCTAGGACTCTTGATGAGCGAATAGGTCATTCTGTAGTTGTCGTCCAAATTGAATACGAAAAGACAGGGGATTGGTGCAGGAAATTGTCGATATTTCTTGGGCCATCGATCACGAGACACTGGGTCGCCTAATGTTTGACGTTGACTGAGCAGGTCTATGGCGTCATCAATTAGCTTAACTAGGTACTTGTCTTGACTGTTTGTTGAGTTTCTTAATCCGTCGAGGTATTGCTTGAAGTCGGGGTGCCCTTTGACAAGACGGGGCTTTCCTCCAGTAGCTTGAGGAGCTTTGGATTGTCCGCGAACACCCAAACGATGGCCCCATCCTCAGTGAAGATAATCTTCTGAGACGCTTCTAAGTATTGCAAAATCCTTACCAAAGTTCCGTATTCAACCTTGTGAGGTAATTCCCGCATCAAAGCACGGCGCGAGGGGAAACTTGCTTTATCTCGAATACAACGTTCAACCATCATCTGTGTGACCAGTGTTGGGCTGTGTCCTATGGACGGAACTGTCTCTGCTACTGATCTTGGGGAAATGGCTTGCAACTCTCACACGTCAATATCCTCATACACGCATATAACTATATACACGTTGCTAACCGTAAGCTAACGTGGATGCCGTTCAGAAACTAGGCTATACCGTAAAGGGATCAGCTGCCATTAGCGGTCCAATTTACAAGAAGATCGACGATCTCTGTTCATTTGGTCTTTTCATAAGAGAGAGGAGCCCTTAGAACAACCGCACTTGCGGCAGAAGCACTAGACACCAACGATTCCGCAAGAGCTAATGACGGTAAGGCCCGCTCTGTCCGCAAAATTAGCATCGTTGGTACATGTTTTGATGCGTGGAACGGTCAAATTCCCGATAATACCGCATTCGCTGGCAAATTAGTTCAAATTGTTGATGTTCCGTTCTCAGAGGCCCAAAAACATGTAGAATCGCTCAGAAAGCTCTTTAAAATAGAGACCAAAACCAGCAGACGATTTGTTACAGGGTAGCTCAGCAGACGACAACGTGACGTTACCTACGGCAGGAACCGCCTGATCAGAACGATGTTTGCGAATATTGCAATGCCGCCCACCACCATCGGGGCTGGATAGCCGAAGGTGAGGTACAGCCCGGCTGCAACGATGGGACCTGCGATACGGACGAGGTAGATTGATGTTGCTAGGGCGCCGAGCATTTCTCCCCTCCTCTCTTCGGGGAAGATGGCTGCCGACAGGTGGAACTGTGCGGGCACCCAAGTTGAGATCGCGAAACCCCACACGATGCCGTATAGAGGAACCAGAGGCTCAACCGGGTAGAAGGCCCATCCCAGTACCATGGCCGCTCCCAGGATTTCCGATGTCATAAGCAGCTTTCTCGCACCGATGCGGTGCGTCAACCACCCACCCGGAACGGTGCCGAACACAACTCCGATGGGCTGCGTGAGGGCGACAACTCCGAATTCAAACTGGGTGAAGCCCCGAATTGAGAGAAGGGCATACAAGATTCCCGTTCCGAGTGACCAAGCTATTGCATCCATCATGAAGATGCTGAAGAAACCTCGGAACTGACTGATACCATCCCACGTAGCCCTAAGGCTGAGCGGAGCGCTGTGAATCCCATTCGCTACGCCTTTGTCGCGAACCTTGACGAAGAGCAAAGCGAAGCCTACGGTCTCGAGGCCAGCCGCGAGTACAAGAAGAAGCGGGGGACTTAGGGAAGCCCCGTACTGCCCCGCAAGGAATCCGGTTATTGAACCGGGTACGAAATTCGCAACTAGCATAGTGCTGTACACTCTCGAACGGTCAGGCGTCTCGATGTAGTCGGCCATCATCGCGTCGATCACTGGGAGTGAGAGGAGGCTAAGACCCCAGAGGAGGTAGGCGAGGTAGACGAGGGCTGGGGAACCGAAGAAGAATGCACCCGCGGATGTCAGCCAGCACGCGATGAGGAAACCACTTCCTGCAAGAATCAGCCTCCTGCGTCCCCGGCGGTCCGAGAACCTCCCTCCCACCACTTGCATTAAACCGGATATCGCTCCGTATCTTCCTGCCGCGCTCTCCAAGATTCCGATTGTGGCGACAGAGATTCCGAGAGAAACCATCCATGGCTGCCAAAAGATCCTGATGTATCCGAGATACATGCCTTGGAGTAGGCTGTAGACGATCAGCGTACGAACGGTCGGCTGTAACGAGAAAACCCTCGCGCCAAGCGGAGCCATACGCGGGCGCGAGATGGACACACGAAGTCTCGAGAGCGCGTTAGACCAGCCCCGCGAATTGGTAACTCAGGTTACAATCCCCGACGTTCTCCGTTTGGCGTCCCCTGTCCAGGACGAGCTGGAAGACTCAAGGAGATAAAAAGAGGATTATCCTTGCCGGTGAGAGTGCTCGCCTATTTGCGACCCTGTATTCTGATTGCTATCACATCTGTTGATGATGCCTAATTGAATCCCTACGAGTTGGCGAGCTCACCCAACGGAAGAGGCACAACACAATTTCCCATCGTAAGACAAACTGAAACCCAGCTGGTGCCATCGTCCATCAAAAACTACGTTGCGCATGTCTCTAATCCCGATGAGTTTCTTGTTGGGTCTAATCGACAAGAAAGTCATAGAGGAAAAAGCTTAGGCAAGTTCAGTTTCAGAGGAGCAAGAAGTTTTAAACCCGTAATCAGGATTCGAATACAAACCTGAACTGAGGTCTCGTTTAGAATCTTGGGTGTGCGGAGCAAACGGTTCAACTTCGGCTTGTCTTCAACCGCATTCTTAGTTCTCATGACTCTGGGCTACGCTGTATACGCGGCTGATCGAACCGTACTTGCGTCTGTGCTGGCGCTGATGGTCCCAGCGCTCAGCTTGACAAATTACGAGATCGGTCTCCTCGGCTCAGCTCAGTACATTGGCGTTCTGTGTTTTGTTTTCCTCGCAGGTCACCTATCGGACAGGTATGGAAGAAAATCCGTGCTAATTATCGGTCTGGTGGTGTTCACTATGTTCACATGGCTGATAGGGTTCGCGTCGAGTTTCTTGGAAGCTTTTGTCTTTCGGCTCATCAGCGGTTTCGGTGAAGGAGTTTTCTGGCCCGTCGCGATGGCGGCTGTGGCATCATATTTCAAAGAACGTAAGGGATTGGCATTGGGCATATTTTATGTTGGTTTCGATGCAGGGAGCGTTGCGGGTCTCTCGTTGGGAGGCCTCGCCTATTCCCTCTCAGGAGACTGGCGAACTGCCTTCTTCGCGGCACCATCGCTGGGTCTAATCGTCATAGTCGGCGCCGCGGGGCTGAAAGGCAAATTCACGTCGTCAGGTGAGTTTGCGGCACGGATAAGATTGGGGAGAGACGCGTTGGAGCTCCTCAAACAGAGGAACGTCCTTCTTTTGATGGTTTTTGCACTTTTGGCAACCTGGGCTTCCGTGTGGCAGGTTGTGTTCTTACCCTACTATTTCTTCACAGTTATGCACTTCGGAATACTGTCCTCCGCCCTATTTTCTGCAGTAGTTTCTATTTCAGGCGGGGTTGGTAAGCTCGTCTTGGGTGGGACGTCCGACGTTTGGAAACGGAACAGATTATTGGCGTCAATTTCTCTTGCGGTGCTGTTGGCGTACGCTGTCTTCTTCGCAGCTTCAAACTTGACCGTGGATCTTCTATTCGCATTGATCATGGGCTTCTTCAGTAGCTCAATCTTTCCAATCATGCAGGCGCTGATGGTGGATAGCTGTAGTGGTAGAGTCGGGACCGCGCTCGGTCTCACCACAACATCTCAGTCGGTAGCCACCGTCATTTCACCCATAATCACCGCATCTCTCTTCGTTATAGGAGTCGGAAGGGCTGTGGCCTTGGGGGCCATGATACCTGCGGCACTGACGCTGCCGGTGGCACTGATGCTTAGAGACCCTCGACCATCAACCACTCGATAGAAAACGGTCGCCGCAGAACTCAACGTTTCTGCCGGCGTTTCTTCGTTACATTGTTAAGGAAGTCTTCGGAGTTGGAGCATGTAGCATCGTTATCTCAATCGGGATTGGTGTTTCGCGTAATCGTCTTCCGACGATTTTCTCTATTGCCCTCACCGCCGCTGGAGGGACGCCCATCGTCGAACTCTCTCCAACCCCTTTCGCCCCGTGGGGTAGGGATGATGGGTTGTTGGCGAGTTTAACTTCAACTGTGGGCATTATCGATGCACTTAGTATCCCAACGTCGGCGATGGTGGCGGTGAGTAGCTGTCCGTCATCATTGTATTTGATTTCTTCAGCGAGTACTTGGCCGATGCCTTGCGCAGTTCCACCGATGATTTGGCTTTCAATCATGGCAGGGTTAAGTTGGCGTCCAACATCATAGTAGGCTGCGCACTTCTTCAATCTGATGTTTCCAGACTCGTCTAATTGAGCTGTGACAAGGTTGGCTCCAAATGCGTTCAACTGTTCCTTTTGTGAGTGGAATACTGTTGCGTCGAAGTCATGGTTCAACAGTTCGGTCGGAGAATATGTTCCAAGCTTCGCAGTGGCGTCAGCCTTGATTTTTCTGGCAGCTTCAATCAATGCAGCGCCTCCAACGATCGTAGTCCTGCTGCCCCAAGTCCCGACACCCTCATCGAGTTCGTTCGTATCCGATTTCTCGAAATCTATTACTGATTGAGGAATGTTGAGTTCTTCGCTGACGAGTATGCGTGCCCATACGTCGTGCCCCTGTCCATGCGTGCTTCCGCCCAACCATACCTTCACCCGTCCTCCTTTGACGGCTATTCGAGCTGATTCGCCAGGTTGAGCTGCGGGGATTAGTACGAAACATGAGAAGCCGACGCTCTCACCTTCTCTCTTGTCATAGTATCCTAACTCAGTTATTGCGGATTCGAGAAACGGTTTGAATGGGTCGAGCTGTACGCCTAGAGGGGAGGTGAACGGTTCTCGGCTAGCGTTCCTCAACCTAACCTCGACGGGATCCATCTTCAATTCATCTGCGAGCAAATCCATCATTCGTTCTATGAACATGGCCGCTTCAGGCCGGCCAGCACCACGATAGGGGCCAAGCGGAACTTTGTTCGTATACACCGCTCTCGAATCGACAAATACCTGCGGAATCGCATATGGCCCTGTGATTTGGAATCCTATCCACCGGGGGGACATTGTTCCCATCCCCAGCGCGTATGCGCCTGCGTCTATCAGCAGGTCCGCCACCAAGCCCTGCACTCTCCCCGTCCGATCGGCGTATAATTTCATCTTCGCCCTAGCCCCTCTTCCTTGATTCGTTGCCATCTCGTGTTCCATGCGGGTCTCAATCCACTTCACCGGCCGTTTCATTTTCATCGCCGCATAGCACGCGATCACATACTCGGGGTAGATGCCGCCCTTACTTCCGAATGCCCCGCCGGTATCCATCTGAATGATTCTTACTGACTTGGGGTCGAGCCCCAAAGATTCACACAAACCTTCCTTCCAAGCGTACACGGATTGAGTCGAAGCCCACACCGTGAGCAGCGAACCATCGTAATCAGCGACTAGCCCTCGGGGTTCTAACGGATTAGGGGAGATTCGCCGGTTCAGAAGGGTATCTTCTACGGTCACCGGAGCAGAGTCCAGGTTGAACTCCTTGCCCATCCGGAAGTTGGAAAAGACATTCGAAATTGTACCTGCGTGAATCGGAAGTGAACCTGGAGCTAGCTCAGGGTCGACAATGGCCTTGAGAGGCTCATATTCGACCTCAACCTCATCCATCATGTCTTCGGCTAGGTAGGGGTCATCTCCAAGAACTGCAGCAATAGGCTCGCCAACATAGTTCACATACCCCGAAGCGAGTACTGGTTGGGCGACGCCGGACCCTGCGCTTGCTCCTTCCCCGACTGAAGATAGTGTGGCCTTGAGTTCAGAAGAATTAATCCCGCCACTCACCTTGAGCAGCCTAGCTCTGCCATGCAGGCTCCGTACTACAGCCAAATGCAGCATACGAGGGAAATGTAGATCGTTTACGAACTGTCCGCGGCCTTCAACCAGCTTCCTTGACGCATCCAAAGTTATCTGCATCACAACCGAAGACTAACCAAGACGAACTTCAGAGCTCCATTACCAACAATCCTTAAAGACCATTTCCCGATCCTCGTATGAGACGAACTTGCGACCTCGATCGTTCGAATACTATGCCCCTTCATCCCTACACGAGGCCCTAACCTTACTCTCAACAACGGAAGACGCGAAGGTGCTCGCGGGAGGCCAAAGCCTGATCACCATCATGAAGCTCCGCTTGGCAACTCCGAACGCCCTGATCGACATCAACGGGATTACGGAATTAAGCTACATACGTGAGGAGAACGGTGCGATTGCAATTGGAGCTTTAACTCGTCACGACCAGCTTTCACGAGATAGGATCATCCAAGAGAAACTCCCTCTTCTCGCCGAGGCTGCTAATGTGATTGCGGACCAGCAAGTGAGAAACCGCGGAACGATCGGCGGTTCACTGGCCCACGCCGACCCGACTGCTGACCTTCCCACCGCATGCATGGCCCTGAATGCGAGCATCATAACTCGGAGTGAGAATGGGTCACGTTCTGTCGCATCCAGTGATTTCTTTCGCGATTTCTTCACCACGGCACTCAAACAAGATGAGATTATTCAGGAGGTGCGGATTCCGATCCCTCCTCCCAGATCGGGCGGCGCCTATGCGAAACTGGCGAAGGGTCACAATGATTTCGCACTAGTTGCGGTGGCAGTCCAAACCTCCTTAGCGTCAGGCGACGTTTGTAATGCTATCAGCGTAGTCCTTGGGGGCGTTGGCTCAACACCGACACACGCACCTGAAACAGAAAAACTCCTCATGGGACAGGTAATTGACGACCGACTAATCAGGCAAGCGTCACTGAAGGCTGCGGAAGGTCTGACTCCAAACCCCGACTTTCGCGCGACCACCGAGCTGAAGCTGAAAATTATTAGGACCCTGACTGAGAAAACGCTCAGAACAGCAGTCAGCCGCGCCCGTGGAGGAAACTGAGACGACAAAGGAAACTGAAATCAACGTCAACGTTAACGGCAAGCAATACAGCCAAAGGGTTCCGTCCCGCATGCTACTTGTCGACTTTCTTCGGGATAAGTTGGAATTGACTGGAACCCACATCGGATGCGACACAGGCCACTGCGGCGCCTGCACCGTCATGCTGAATGACGTAACAGTCAAGTCATGTCTACTTCTTGCAGCACAAGCGAACAACTCGAAAATACTGACAATCGAAGGCGTATCAGCGGGCGGCAAATTGCACCCGCTGCAAGAGGCTTTCCTAGAACACCAGGGGCTTCAGTGTGGATACTGTACTCCAGGCATGATACTCTCAAGCTTATTTCTCCTAAAGAGAAACCCAGCCCCAAGTGATGACGAAATCAAGAAAGCTATTGATGGTAATCTTTGTCGTTGTACCGGCTACCTTGGCATCGTAAAAGCCGTGAAAGCTGCTGCCTCTAGAATGAGTCGAGGGTCGATTAACCAATAAGGGCTAATTGGTTTCCTGTCTCAGGCTGCCGTTATGGCGGATGCCGTCGCCAACCGTTGAGCACGCTAATGACCACTGACGTCTCGTCGTATGGCCTGGGACGTCCCGTTTATTTCATTTGAAGCGTTCAAGGGTATGTGTAACTAGACTTTAGCCGTACCTTTGGATAGTTGAAATGACGGCGGTACAATCTGACCTCGAAGGGTTGGTTCAGGGTCTTCACCATATTACGCTCGTAACGTCAAACGAGGAATTGAACCGAAGGTTCTACACGGAGATTCTCGGCCTTCGACGAGTAAAACTTACAGTAAACCAGGACGACATTTTTCATCGGCATTTGTTTTACGCCAACGATAAGGCTGAGACGGGCAGTGCGATAACATTCTTCGAATGGCCTGGTTTGCTCAAAGGCGTTCCCGGGCTCACTTCTCCCCATCACCTCTCCTACGCCGTGGCGGTATTGGAGGCACTGCCGAAATGGCGGGCTTGGCTACTCTCGCACGGAGTTTCCGTGAACGGCCCGTTCATCCGAGACCGCCGCATCTCCCTATACCTGAAGGATCCGGATGGGGTTATGGTTGAGATTACGAAACCAAACGATGAAGACATCACCCCGGAATACGTGCATGAACTGAATAGGGAAGTCCCGGTTGCGAGCGAAATCGGGTCCGACATGAGGCTGACGTCATTTGATCACGTCAGTCCTGTGACATTAAACCCAGAGGTCACAGTTCGGTTCCTCGACAGACTGCTAGGCCTGAAGAATGCATTCAAACGAACGAATCCAGATCAGAAGGATACCGCCATAGTCGGCGTAGGTAACGAGGATCGACCTGATTTTCTGCGCTACCTCGCGTCTCCAAGGGCGCCGCTGGGCGAGGTGGGGACTGGTAGTGTGCATCACATAGCAATGTGCGTTGAGGATGACGTCGCTCAGCAGAGGATACTTCGGCAACTGAATACATTGAACGTACGTAACTCTGGCGTAATTGACCGCTTCTGGTTCAAGTCCCTATACTTCCGCGACCCTGATGGGAACCTTCTTGAGATCGCAACCAAGGGGCCTGGATACAGCGCTGACGAACCCGCTGAGAAACTTGGCTCACGATTGGTACTTGCGCCATGGTTGGAGCCAAGGAGACATGAAATTGAGGGAGCGCTCAACGAACTTGACGCCGGAAACGCGCATACTTGGCCGCCAGCATACCCAGCCGTCCTCTCACCACCTGAAACTCTCTCAGAAAGCTAGCAACTGTCGGTTAAGGCTCTCCAGCAAATAACGAATCAAGTAAGTCTACGGATTCCGTCAGAGATTTTATTCGCCACTCCGGTTCGATATCGGAAACATTCTTCAGCCCTCTCCTCCTTGACAGAACAAACAGTGAGTCTGGCCCCCATCTGGAAATGTCAAGCCAGTGTGGCTCGAACAGGATAGCGCGCATTCCCGCCTTCCTAGCTCCCCAGTAGTCGGCTTCAGGGTTATCCCCAACATGAACAACGGATGTGGTTTCCGTGCCGAGCTGGTGGGCAGCGTAATCGAAGACCATTCGGTCTGGTTTGCGTCGCCTCAACTCATTCGAGAAGACCGCTGCGTCGAAGAACTTCATCACGCCATAGGTTTGAAGCAATCGGCGGAGCGCCTCCCCTGGACTTCGACCCGTATTGCTGATGAGCCCTATCTTGTACCGACGACTTCGTAGTTCTTCCAGAACCTTTGGCGCATCCGGGTTCAATTTGGGTGGTGTCTCGAATATCGGATCAACGTAAGCCTTCTCTAGACCTTGCATCCAAGCCGGGTTCAAGGTGATCCGTCGTCTGGCGGCTAACTCAATTATCAAGCTGATCTGATCTATTATTGGCACCTCTTCGTTACGGTCCCAGATGTCTTGGAGCTTCGGGCCGCTCTGTTCGTAGCCGCGCTTCATATCATCCATCGCTAACTTGATTCCATAATCTTCTAGTGCAACTTGGAGACCCTCATACCTCATTCGTCCACGAGTCTCATCGTTCTCCGGCTCGTCGAAAATTAGCGTCTCCCAAAGGTCGAAGGTAACGAATGCATTCCTATTGTTCGCTGACACGTGAACGCTTCAGTGATACTGGTCTAAATCACTTTCTCGACATCTCAGGTCATGGTCAGAATGGTGAGTTCTCGGATGGAAACTCATCTGCCATGCTTATTTGGCGTCTTGAGTGGGTTACCGTATGATCGAGATCTTTGAGTTAGCCGGCCTATTCCTTGCTGCTGTCGCAGCTGGAGCCATTAACTCTGTGGCTGGCGGCGGCACTTTGATCTCATTTCCTTCCCTCGTCGCGTTCGGGGAACCCGACATTATCTCCAATGCCACGAACACCGCTGCCCTCTGGCCAGGTTCACTGAGCAGTGCGATAGGTTATCGACAGTTTACACACGTAAACCGAGCTCTGCTCACACTACTGATTATCCCCAGCTTCATCGGTGGCCTCCTAGGCGCCGTAATCTTAGTGGTTACACCTGAAAGTTTGTTCCAGCTGGTGGTTCCTTTCCTAATTCTGTTCGCGACAACTCTTTTCGCCGCTCGAAATTTCATTTCACGAAAATTAGCTATGAAGACTACGGAAGAAACTGTTACAAGATCAGGCAGAATCTGGGGATTCTTCTTCCAGCTTTTCGTAGCAGCCTACGGCGGGTACTTCGGGGCAGGAATTGGAATACTGATGTTGGGTTCACTTAGCGTCATGGGGCTGCGCGACGTCCACGCCATGAACGCGATTAAGACGCCCCTTGCGGCCATAATCAACGTAACGGCTTTCCTCTTCTTTGCGTGGAGGGGGTTGGTGGTATGGCCGCTCGCCCTCCTCATGGCTGTCGGTGCAATAATAGGCGGGTATGTCGGTGCGCGTTCAGCGAAACACATCAAGCAGAGTTACCTGCAGGCGTTCATAATCGCGGTGGGCATAGTCATTACGACATGGTTTGTACTCAGGCTTCTGTAATGAGAAGGCAGAGCCTTGTTGAAGAATTGAAAAAAGGAACTGTTCGAGGCTTTTCTTGTAACCCCGGGAACAGCTTGGGAACTTCGTTTTCTGTTAGGATATTGAGGTTACGTTGATGTAGTTGCCTGGGCAGGATGCGCCGCTGGAGCTTGTGTTCGCGCCTTGATAGAGCTGGCCGCTCACGCTGACCCATGATCCGTTGCTTGGAGCATTTGATGGCAAATTGTGCAGGGTATAGTATTGGTAGGCGTAGCTTTCGGAGTAGTATGCGTTGGCAATTGGAATCACTAGCACTGTGCATCCGTTCTGTGCCTGGAATATGTATCCAGAGCATGTGACCGTATTGTTGGAACCGGTCTGGCATGGAGGATAGAAGTTGCCGTTCCAGTAACCGTAGTAGGCGCCGTTATAGTAACCGGCGACCCACGGGTTCGGTGGGCTATACGGGTTATACGTGTTGTAACCTGGCCCCGGAGGGTACATGCATCCATAAGGCGAGCAGTACTGGTAGTATCCGGAACCTAAGCCCACACCATTACCAATGGCCGCTACGTTTGTGGTCGTGGTTGCAATAGTCACTTGACTTACACTAAAGACAGTCTGGATTTGTGTGCTGTAAACGCTCTGAGTGTTTGTAAGGAATTGCTGCTGTGTCACCGTGTTCACGCGCGGGTTCATCGCTGTGTAGCCCGCAAACCCTAAGCTCAGGATTGCAACTAGCACTAGTCCGATAATGGCTGCAGTACGAAGGGAACCACGCCCTCCGTTGTTTGTTTGCCCCACTGGTTGACTGGGCTGCTTGGATTGTTTCGGATTGGATTCGTCTGGTTGATCGTTTTCACTCAATATTCAATCGCCGACTGTACCATTTCCGAAAAAATTTGTTAAATCTATTTCCACCCGGTAGAACCCTAGACTGGAAAGTAGAATTCTTTGTACTTGGGAGTAGGGGAGCAGAGTAGGCGCTTTATTTTCGCCAACGACCTTCTGCGGCCTGACTGTTGCCAAGTGAGAGTCAGCAACCTCATAGTGTATTACGCATAGTTTGTTGTTCTTAAATAGACGAATGATTCACTTTGTTAATAATGAGATATAGGTCTCATATTTCCGCTGGGTGTTACGTGCGGATCAGCTTTAGGCGTAGGTATCTGCTAGCGTTTGTGGCGTTCTCGTTAGCATTCGCGATTACCGCGCCTAAGGCTGTGTCTGGGGATCCATGTTCGGCTCAGTTAGGGTACCCAATAATCCCGTCTGTCTACGCGAACGCAATCGTCACGGCTATCGTGCCCGTCTCGGCAACTTGTTCGACCTCCTACGGCAACCAGTTGTACGCCAACGCTAACGCCTACGACTTGAATACGAATACTGCCGCCGATTCAGCGAATACGATACTTGCCTCCGTCAACGGAGGCTATACTTTCACAGGACAGTTGGGTTTCAATTTGCCCGCATCAACTCAGGGCCACTGGGTGCAAGTCTCGGTAAGCATCTTCAGCAGCCAAGCCGGCGACCCGCTGACTACAACGGGAGAAGCATTCCAGGTCAACACGGAAACGGTGCAAGTCATTACGACAACGGTCTTCCCGCAAA
>Ga0326727_10007734_pt1 | contig 28008 bp, 18 predicted proteins | sample MB2enrmetagenome_FD_207643 | JGI IMG/M metagenome (GOLD analysis project Ga0326727, IMG submission 207643) | Lab enriched peat soil microbial communities from McLean, Ithaca, NY, United States - MB29MY | ecosystem: Environmental > Terrestrial > Soil > Wetlands > Peat | place: USA: New York...
CGGCATACCGGAGCTGAAAGCAACGCGAAATCTGGTGGGGCAATTGGCGTGAAATCCACTGGCGTGAAAAAAGGACGCACGGTCAAAGGCGGCAAGGCGGTTGGAGCGCGGAGTGGCAGGGGTACAGTGGCGGTGGAAAGTCTGCCGGTAGCCGTGGTGACGCCAATTGAAAAAGCGGAGCCGCCTGGGACGCAACCTGCGGTGACGATCCCGGAACCGGCGGTACCGGAACCGCGGCTCGTGACGGTGATCATCGAGAACGTGACGCCGCTGATCGACGGGGGGCGATTCCCCATCAAGCGCGCCGTGCAGCAAGACCTCACGGTCGAAGCGGATATCTACATGGCAGGTCACGACGTGGTCTCCGCAGTGCTGAAGTGGCGCGTGCGCGGAAAGCCGAGCTGGAGCGAGACGGCGATGAAACCGATCCCGAACGGGCAGGATCGCTGGCGCGGGGTGCTCTCGGTGTTCGAGAATGCGGAGTACGAGTTTACGATCGAGGCGTGGGTAGACGCATTCCGGTCGTGGCAGCATGAATTCCGGAAGAAGTTCGAGGGGGGAGTGCAGGACCTGACGAGCGAGACCATCGAGGGGGCGCATCTGATCGAATCCGCGGCGGCGCTCGCGGAGAAATCCGGGGCCGGCGCGTGGGACGCAGCGCGGTTGCGTGAAATCGCAAAAAAGATCGAGGCAGCGGAGCCGAAAGAGGTCAATGAGATGGCCCGCTGGGGCGAACTGGAGGCACTGATGGCGGCGTGGCCGGACCGGACACTGACGACGGAGTACGAATTGGCGGCGGCGGATGCGCGAGCGGGATACCCGAGGGTAATGGTGGACCGTGAGCGGGCGGTACACGCTGCGTGGTATGAGTTTTTTCCACGGTCGGCGGATGGACTGCCGGACCGGGGATCAACCTTCCGGGATTGCCTCAACCGGATCGACGATGCGAAGGCGATGGGATTTGACGTGATTTACTTTCCACCGATCCATCCGATCGGCGTAACGAAGCGAAAGGGGCGGAATAACTCGGTGGTCTCGAAGCCGGGAGACCCGGGGGTGCCGTACGCGATCGGGAATCGGCATGCGAAATGTCCGAATGGCGGGGGACACAAGGATATCGAGCCGGCGCTTGGGACGTTTGCGGATTTCGACTGGTTGATCGACGAGCTGGCAAAACGGAAGATGGAGCTGGCGCTGGATTTTGCGCTGAATTGCTCGCCGGACCATCCGTATGTCCATGACAAGCCGGAGTGGTTCTTCAAGCGGCCGGATGGGAGCATCAAGTACGCAGAGAATCCGCCGAAGAAATACGAGGATGTGTATCCGCTGAATTTCTTCTGCGAGGATTGGCGCGCGCTATGGGACGAGATAACGGACGTTGTCCTCTTCTGGGCGGAGAAGCGGGTGCGGATCTTTCGCGTGGACAACCCGCATACAAAGCCGGTGGCGTTTTGGGAATATCTCGTTGCGAAAGTGCGGACGAAATATCCGGACGTAATATTTCTTTCTGAGGCATTTACCCGGCCGAAAATGATGAAGATGCTCGCGAAGGCCGGGTTTCAGCAGAGTTACACTTACTTTACCTGGCGTAACTTCAAGCATGAGCTTACGGAATACTTTACCGAGCTGACACAGACGGAGATGAAGGAGTATTTCCGCGGCAACCTGTTTCCGAATACGCCAGACATCCTGCCGTACCTGCTGCAACAGGGAGGAAGACCGGCGTTCATGATCCGGGCGGTGCTGGCGGCGACGCTGTCGAGCGTGTACGGGATTTATTCGGGATTCGAGCTGTGCGAGAACGCGGCGCTGCCAAACCGGGAGGAGTATCTCGACTCCGAGAAGTACCAATACAAACAGCGAGACTGGAACACGCCGGGAAATATCAAGGACTTGATAACCCGGCTGAATCGAATCCGGCGGGAGAATCGCGCGCTGCAGGAGTATGAGAACCTGAGGTTTTACCAGTCGGAGAATGATAACATCCTGTTTTACGGAAAGGCGACGGAGTCGCGGGATAACATCGTGCTGGTGGCAGTGAACCTGGACCCGTACCAGTCGCACGATGCTTACATCCACGTGCCGGTGGAAGAGTTCGGCTGGATGGACAGCGATACTTACCAGGTTCACGATCTGCTGACGGATGAACGTTATCTCTGGAGAGGCAGCCGCAATTACGTCCTGCTCAATCCGCAAACCAAACCGGCCCATGTCTTCCGGGTGCGGCGCTGGCTGAGCCGGGAGCAGGATTTCGATTATTACCTGTGACAGGCGCGGACGAGGAAGAGGTGATTCCGACGCGCCCGACGCCGGTAAGCCCCATCGAGTATCTGCCGGAGGATTACTTCCGGCCGATGGACATGGCTGATGTCTTTCCACGGACGGCGCCGCTGGAAGTGGACCTCGGGTGCGGCGACGGAACCTTTCTGGCAAGCATGGCGCAGCGGTACCCCGAGCGGAATTACCTGGGTACGGAACGGCTGTTTGGACGGGTGCGAAACACGAGCCGGAAAGTGGAACGTGCCGGATCAACCAATGTGCGGCTGCTTCGAGTGGAAAGCGCTTATGTGGTGAAGCATCTGCTGCCGGGTGGAAGCGTCAGCAGGTTTTATGTGTTGTTCCCGGACCCGTGGCCGAAACGGCGTCATTGGCCGCGACGGCTGATCCAGTCGGATTTTCTTCACGCAGCGGCGACTGCGCTCGCTCCGGGCGGGGAACTATGCATCAAGACGGATGACGCGGAATACTTTCAATTCATCGAGCGAGCGGTAGCGGAGTGCGGGCTGTTCTTGGGCGGAACGTGGGAGGAAGACGTGCCGCGAACGGATTTCGAGCGGCATTATGTGGCACAGGGCCGCGCCTTTTACTCGCTGTGCCTGCGGGCCGGGCCTGCGGCAGCGCGTTGACCATTCATAAAGCCGGCAACTGTAACGTGGCGTTGGTTTATATTTATCGTAACGGCGCCGGCTTCGGTCTGAAGGAAGGGAGTTACTCCCATGCTGTATAAGCCGCCGGCCCAGCGACGGTCCTGACCGATGGGAGCGGCGTATCCAGGTTCGCCGCGGATCGCGGCGAAAGGATGAACTGCGCCTATGAATTCTTCCGTGCCGGCCGTGTCGGAAGATTGCCCATCGAGGATGAGAACCGAAGCGGAAAGGTCGTGCGTGTGATCGAGAAGCCAATGCTCGCCGGTAAAACCGCTGTCGGACATTAGGAGAACACGCGTAGTGCCATACTCAATGCGAAGTACCAAGGATTTCGCTGTGGCGGTGCTCGCATCGAGGCCGGCGGGAGGGAATAAGATCGAGCATTGCACGACCGGGCCAAGCTGCAATTGATCACCCGACTCGACGATACTCTTCGGAAGATGGGCTTTTTCCAAGGCGGCATGGAGCGCGCGTCTGGTCGCGGAACGATCCGTCAGGCTGGACTCGACGATCTCGCGGGGCGCGAAGTCATCGATCACGTTCTGGTAAGCGCCGATGCTATTCGCGGCGCCGTGAGTGAGAATAAGTCCGTCGAGGCGATTGACACCGCTCGATTGTAAAAAAGGACGGACCGTGCGGGAGTAACTGGTCTGGCTGCCGCAATCGACCAGCCAGACGGAACCGGGGCTCTGGATGACAATTGCCTGACCCGGCTTCAGATCGAGCACCGTGATGCGACATTCGAGCATGCCGGAGGAGGTCGAAACGAAGAAATGGCCGCCCGGAAGGAGCGCGAAGAAATGGACAATGCCGAGCATGCAGGAGGCAAGGAGCCAATTGGCATTATTAAAGAGAAGCGGAATGACGCCCACTGCGGAAGTTAGGAGAGAGAAGATTCCCTGGGCGAGGATGCAGAAGGCGAGCGGTACGAGGAGAAGATTGGCCACGAAGCCGGAAGGAGTAACCAGATTGAAGTAACCAGCGCTAAATGGAAACGAACCGAAGGAGGCGGCGATGGAAACCGCGGCGAGGCCGGAAACCTGACGCCAGCATACTTCGCGGGCGCGCTGCCACGGGGTCCAGAGCAGGCGGGGCAGGAAAGCGTCGGGGAGGCCAATAGGAAGGAGTGGCTTCTGGAAAAGATCGGCGAAGAGAATAATGGCGGCTACGACTCCGAAGGAGAATTGGAAGCCGGCCTGAAACAATTCATTTGTATCCCAAAGCAGGAGGATCAACGCGGTCGCGGCGAGCGTATTGAATGAGAATGGTCTTCTCTCGACAAAGCTGGCGCCGAACATCACGGCTGCCATAATCGCGGCTCGGACGCTGCCGGGACTAAGTCCGGTAACCAACGCGTAGGCAAAGAGAATGGGAATGATGACGAGTGCGAATGCGCGGCGGCGGATATAAAGGGGCTTTAGAAGAAGGCTGAGAATGAGTGTCAGGAGGGCGATGTGCAGGCCATTGACTACAAAGAGGTGCAGGGCGCCGACGTGCTGGAAAAGGTCTCGATCCGCCGCCGGGGTCTCCTGCTTTAGACCGAGGGTGATGGTTTGAATAAGGCCAGCGATCTCCGGATCGTCCTCGATGCCGGCGCTCAGGCGGCGCTGGAGGAAGGCACGGCAACTTCGCGCCCAAGCAATGAGCGGATCGCCTTTGCCGTGGGCGAGCACACGATTCTCATCGGGGTAGGGGCACGACAGTTCGACGAAGATTCCCCGGCGGGCGAGCCACGCGGGGAGATTGAATTCGCCAGGATTGCGCGGGGGCGGAATGGATGCGATGGAGGCCGTGAATGCGACCTCGTCGCCCCAATCCGGAGGTGGACCGCTCCAGTAAACCTGGGCGGAAAAGTCGGTCTTGAAGACGCGATCATCGACGGTCAGGCCGGTTACGCGCATCTCGAAGCGGGAATGGGAGACGCGGTAGGAATAGCCGGCGGATACAGGATCGGCCGTGACAACACCGGTGGCGTGTATGACTGAGACACCTTGATTTAGTAAGTCAGCGGGGAACCGGCCCGGATTGCGGCGCCAGTCGAGTTCGTGGCGGATGCAGAAGAGGGTGAGGACGAACAGGCAGAATGGGAGGGATCGGCGGCCAAGAAAAGTGGCAAGCGCAAAACAGAAGGATGCGAGACAGGCCAGCGGGAGACTGAATGAAACCAACTCGGAGAGCAGGATGCCGGGCGCGGCGCAACAGATGAGGCCCAGGCAAGGCTGGCGTTGGGGTGAGGCCCGCACGGCAGGGATGCCGGCTTATTGGGCCAGGCGTTCGGAGGGGCGGCCGGGGTTGACCTGGTACTCGGGATACTTGGTCTGAAGCTGGTTGAGGACTTTTGCCGCCTCATCGGACTTGCCCTCGCGCATGAGGCAATCGTAGGCCTTTTTCAAGGCAACGGGAGTGACCTGGGGATCGTCGATGATTACGGCGATGCTTAGGAATATCTTGGCAGCGGCGTCTGAATCGCCCCGTTGCAGCTGGATATCACCACTAAGCAAGCGCCCCTGGGCATTCGGGAGTCCCTCAGGCTGGAGAGAGCACGCTTTATCCGCGGAGGCCTGAGCATCGTCGAGCTTGCCCGACTCGAGCTGAGCGCGGCCGAGAACGAGAAGGCCTTTGCCCTGGGAGACGGGATCGCTTTGAGCGGAGAGGTATTTGTTAATGGACGCAACGGCGTCGGGATATTTATTTTCGCCGAGTTGGGCCTTGCCTAGGTTGAACCAATCGTCGGGAGTAACTTCGTCGCGCGTGGATAACTGGACAAGATACTTTACGGCGTTCGGATAATCCTTTGCAGTAAGATAGGATGTGCCGAGGTAGCGAAGGACTTCCGCCTGGACCTTGTCCTTGGGGTTTCCGGCATCGTATAAGTCCACCTCAGACGCGAGGGAGTCGCGGTCACTCAGATTGTAGTAAGCAGCAATGATGCGAACTGTGGCCCGCTCGAAGAACTCGGCCTTGTCGAGTTTGCGAGCGTTCTCGAGGGGAGCAATGCACGCCTTGTAATCCTTCGCGGAAAAAGAGGCAGATCCGATCCAGTAATTTGCCTCCGCGGCCACGGGGCTGTGCGGATATTCCGCGAGCAATTGCTTGAAAGTGTCGGCCATGCCACCGTTGTCCTGCTGCTCCCCGAGGATGAGGGCCTTTTGCTCGAGGGCCAGTTCGCGCTCCTTGGTCTTCGGGTAATCGGTGAGGAGCTGGCTAAAGTCCTTGAGGGCCGAGGGGAGATCGCCGGTCTGCTGGTAAGCCACAGCCCGTTGCGCAAGGGCGGAGGCGACCAATTTATCAAACGGATAGTTCTTAAGAAAGGCGGTCAGCGCGGCGATGGCCCGGTCGGGCTGATGAATTTGCATGTAACACCAGCCGAGCTTGAAAAGAACGTTTGAACGATAATCAGACTTGATCGCGGCGTCTTGAAGCGATGCGTAAACCGCGGCGGCATCGGCGAATTTCCCGGTCTTGAAGAGCTCCTCCGCCTTCATGAGTGTGACCTGGTCGCGCTTGGTAACATCGGGGTTGCCGGCGAGGTATTGGTCAATGGCGGCGACGAGACCGGAGTCATCGGCATTGTAAAGGCTGATCAGTTGCTCGTACTTCGCCTCGTCGGCGTAAGAGGAGGCGGGATAGTCTTTCACGATCTGCTCGTAAAGGACGCTGGCACCGGAGTAATCGCCCTGCTGACGCTTGGAATTCGCGGCGAGGATGAGTACCTCCGGCTTGCTGTCGGCGGGCAGGGTGTCGAAGGCGTCCTGATATTTTGCGAGGAGTTCCTTGTATTTGCCGGACTCATACAGGACGCGGAGGAGGCCGATCTGGGCGATCGGTTTCCACTCGCCGATCTCCGGAATTGCGAGGGCCTTGGTGAGATCGGCGGCGCCCTTATCGGGCTGGGCGAGATCGATATTGAGGAGGCCAGCTTTGACGAGGGCCTCAACTTTGATCTGTGGTTGCTGGGCCTCCTTGGCCAAGGCCCGGAATTGCTCGAGCGCTTCCTCCTTGCGGCCATAATTGGAAAGAATTTCGGCGAGGGCGAGCCGGCTGGGTTCGCGATAGGGGTTGTCGCCCTTGGTGCCGATGATGTCCTCGTAAGTGATGCGAGCCTCGGACGGGAGCTTTTCCGCCTCGAGACAGCGGGCGCTATAGAAACGGGCGGCGAGCGCGACGGCGGGATCGGTGAGGCGAACGGATGCTTTGCGGTAGTAATTGAGCGCGGCGTCGTAGTCCTTCGCGGCATAGGCCATATCGGCGAGGCGATATGCTGCGGGACCTATGAACTGGCCGATGGCGAAATCGAGCAGGAGGGTTTCGTAGGCGTTTTTTGCGGCGTTGACGTTGCCGATCCTGCGATAACATTCGCCGAGGCGGAACATGGCGGACTCGCGGTCGAGGTTGGGTGCGGTCGGGTAGAGGTTGAGATATTTCTCGTACTCGGGAGCGGCCTGCTCGACGAGGTTGCGGGAATAAAAGCCGTTCGCGAAGTCGAGCTGGATCTGGTCGGCGGATTGCGCGGCCGCGGCGGGAGCGGCGGCAGGAGGCGGCACGGCATCCTCGTTAATCGTGGGAGCCGCGGCACGAGGCGCGGGAGTGGCGACGGGACGCGGAGCCGGAGTCTCGAAAGGTTCCATCGGGACGGCTCGGGCGGTGGGGATGTTATCCGGATTGGAATCGATCGGGATGGCACGGCGAACCTCCTGGGCGCGTGAGCCGGCAGAGGCGGCGAGGAGCAAGGCGGCGGCGAGCGCGATGGCAGCGTGGTTAAATTCGAAATTCGAATTTCCCATGGAGCTAAATGCCGCTGGACGATGCGAAGGCGACGTTCCAGATATTCGCCTGACGGCAGATATCGAGAACGTTCATGATGGAATCGTAATTGGCGCGTTTGTCGCCGCGAAGGATAACGGCCTGATCCGGGAAGAGCTTGGCAAGTTCCCGAAGCTTGGCGACGAGTTCGTCGGCGGTGATCGGTTTGTGGTTAAAGACGATGGTGCCGTCGGTCCGCACGTTGACGACGACCTGGCCGACGTAGGCGTTTGCTTCCTTGGCATGGGTGGCCGCGGGGATCTTCACGTCGAGTTCCTTCTCGGCGAGGGAGAAGTTCCAGGTCACGATGAAGAAGACCAGGAGGACCAGGAGAATGTCCACCATGGGCGCGATCTGGAAGCCGAAGACCTCGGGCTTTGAATGGCGGCGAAAATTCATGCCGGGATGCGGAGGCTAGAAATCGTCCTCGACGCCAACGCGGGTTTTAGTGGCGGCGCCGTCGTGGCGGCGGTTGTAATTGAGGGCGAGCAGACCCATGATGTGGGTCGAGGCGATCTCGAGGTCGGAGATGAGCCGCTGAACCCTGCCGCGGAAAAAGGCATAAAAGGCCATGGAAGTGATGCCGAGGATCAGACCGCCGGCGGTGGCGACGAGGGCCTCGGAAACACCGCCTGCCAGCAGCATGTTGCGGGAGGCATCGACCGTCTGGCGGCTGGCGAGAACGCCGAAGGACTTGATGATTCCAATGACGGTGCCGAGAAGTCCAATCATGGGCGAGAGCATGCCGATATCCGCGAGGTAGACGATACGGTTCTGGAGAGAGGCAGCCTGGGTGGCGCCTTCGGTTTCGGCGATCTCGCGGACGATGGTGTACTCAGCGTTGGGATTGCGTGTGGCGAAGTCGAGGGTCCGCTGAACGATGCGGGCGACCATCTCGCTATGGCGGGAGGAGATGGCGAGAAGGCCATGGTAGTCGCGTTTCTTCAGGAGGACGTCCGCGGTGTTCATGAAATGCGCGGAGACGACGGCGCCGCGGCGCAAGGTAAAGAGGTAGGTCAGCACGAGCATCACCGTGACGACGGAAAGGATGCCGAGCGGGTAAATGGCCCAGCCCCCGCCGCTTACGAGGTCCAGGACGGTTGTGCTGCCGGCGGCAGGAGTGGCGTCTGGAGTCGCATTGCCGGTGGGGGCAACGGCGGTGATCTGGGCAAAGGCCGCAACCGACCCCAGGAGCAGGCCTGCAAGCGAACAGAGGAGCGATTTCATTAAGTTAAAGAGCGGTATAGTAAGACGACGCCAAGAGCGTTGCAACTGAGGAGAATGTGTCACCGGGATGAAGGAAAGACGAAAGTTAGCGGAAATTGCTTCAAAGGGAATTTTGACCTGCGGAACCGAATGCTCCGGGAAACTTGCTCCGGCGGCGATGCACGGGAATAATCTGGAGATGGGCTGCCGGCCCGCAGTTTACCGCCCGTAATGAGCCTCGCCACAAAACCCGACCTTACGAAGAAGGTGCACGACCTGCCGCACAAGCCGGGCGTGTACCTGATGCGGGACCGGTTGAACCGGGTGATTTATGTCGGGAAGGCGCGGGACCTCCGGAAGCGGGTAGGCTCGTACTTCCTGCCGTCGAGGCTGGGAAATGCGGACCTGAAGACGCGCGCGATGCTGGACAGCGTGTGGGATTTCGAGTTCCACACAGTGCGCACAGAGCCGGAGGCGCTGCTGCTGGAGGGGCGTCTGATCAAGGAATTCCGGCCGCGGTACAATGTATCGTTCCGCGATGATAAGCGTTTCCTACTGGTGAAGGTGGATATGGCGGACGGGTGGCCGCGGTTCCGGTTGACGCGGTTCAAGAAGGACGACGGGGCGCGGTACTTTGGGCCGTTTGCGAACGCGGGAGCGCTGCGACAGACGCTGGCTTTCATGCGTAAGCGATTCGGAGTGTTGACGTTCGGACGCGGTGTACCGACGGCACGGGAACTGAAGAGCTCGACCTATCAGGTACCGATGAAGCTGGCGGAAATTACAGTGGAGCAGTACCGGGAGCGGATCGAAGCGGGGTGCGATTTCCTTGCGGGAAAGTCACGCGAGGCGCTCGATGTGCTGGAGGAGGAGATGCGGAATGCGGCGAAGGAGCTGAACTTTGAGCGGGCGGCGCAACTGCGGGACATGGTGGGGAATCTGCGGGAGACGACGAAACCGATGCGGCGATTCACGCGGCACTCGCTGCCGAGCTCAATCGACCCGCCAGCGGATCTGCGGGCACTGGCGGATGCGCTGGGATTAAAGGATGCGCCGACGGTGATGGAGTGCTTCGATATTTCGAATATTTCGACCACGCACATCGTGGCGTCGATGGTGGCGTTCCGGGACGGGGTGCCGGACCGGTCGAATTACCGGCGGTACCGGGTCAAGACGGTCGAGGGACAAAACGACTTTGCGAGCATGGCGGAGGTGATCCGGCGGCGATACTCGCGCATCCTGCTGGAGGCGCGGGAACGGAATCCGGATGTGGCTGAGTACTCGCAGGAGGCGCCCGGGGAGGCGCTGGAGCGGCTGGCCGGGGAGGCGGAAGTGGTGGCCGTGGATGAGAATGGGGAGGAGACGCCGCAAAGGAATTTCGTGCCGGTGCGATTGCCGGACCTGGTGATCGTGGACGGCGGGAAGGGGCAGCTCTCGGCGGCGTGCAAGGAGTTGCAAAGACTTGGGCTGCACGAACTGCCGATCATCGGACTGGCGAAGGAATTCGAGGAGATTTACCGGCCGGGTTACCCGCTCCCGCTGCGGCTACCGGAGGACTCGGGGGCGTTGCGCCTGTTGCAGCGGATCCGGGACGAGGCCCACCGGGTGGCGAACGGGTACCATCAATTGCTGATGAAGAAGCGGATCGCGGAGAGCATCCTGGACGATTGCCCTGGCGTGAGCCAGAACCGGAAGCAGGGGCTGCTGAGGCGGTTCGGGTCGGTGGACCGGCTGCGGAAGGCGACGGCCGAAGAGGTGGGAACCGTGGAAGGGATCGGGGCGAAGCTGGCGGAGGGGATCGTGGAATTTCTCAAGGAGCGGGGCGGGGGCGATTGATCCCGAATGTTTGCAAAACGACGAAAGTATTCCCTATTTTGCGGACCTTTTGCGAAAAGGAGTCCCTCCCGACGTTTTTGTATTTCATGATTCCCAAGATTTTCCTATTGCCGCTCTGTGCCGGAATCGCCCTGCCGGCGCTGGCGCAGGATGCAATCACGACCGTGCAACCCGCCGGGGCGGCAAGCGCGACCCCAGCCTACCCGGTGGCGCCGGCCTATCCGGCAATAGCGCCGGCGATCCCAGCCGCGACAATAGCCCCCGATGCAACGCCGGCACCCGAGGTCCCGACGGCTCCCGCGGTGCCAGCCGCCCCCGTAGCGCCCGAGGCGACGCCGACACCGGCAGTCCCGGCGGATACAAACACGCTGGCCCCGAGCTGGGAGACGCAACGGGCGGCGCGCACTTATGTGTTCCAAATCCCCGCACCACGGGGCCAGATCACCGACCATCAGGGACGCCCGCTGGCCCAGACGCGCGTGAGCGAAAACCTGGCGCTGAATTTTCCCACGGCACCCCCGATGAGCGAACCGGAGACGCTGGCTTTCGCACATGAGCAACTGGCGCTGGTGCGGACGCTGCTGGACCGGGAAGTCACCGTCTCCGACGAGACAATCCTGAAGCATTACCACAACCGCGGGCTGCTTCCGCTGGATATCGCATTGGACCTGCTCCCAAGCGAGGTGGCTGCGATAAAGCAGCAAACGCCGGAGCATCTGTCGCTCCACGCGGTTTATCAGAGGTTTTATCCTAACGGTCCGATGGCGGGGCAAATCCTGGGATACGCGGGACGGAGCGGGCGGCAGGCCGACGGGCCGGTGCAGAATAACGACCTGCTGTGGCCGGTGGCGGAAGGGCGCGAAGGGCTGGAGCAGACTTTCAACGCGCAATTGACCGGGAGGAACGGCCAACTGAACCTCGCGTTCGACGCGAGCGGGCAAAAGGCGTCGGAGAAAATCGCGATCCCGCCACAGCCGGGCGCGAATGTCGTCACCACGCTGGACGAAGACATCCAGCGAATTACGGAGGAGGCGCTGGCGAAGGGAGCGAAGCGGGGCGCGGTCGTGCTGGTGGACGCAACCAACGGGGACATCGTGGCGATGGCGTCGCTCCCCTGTTACAACCCGAACGAATTTGTCCCGACCATCTCGGCAGCAGCGTTCAAGGCACTGGAGGACGACCCGAGCATTCCGCTGCTGCCGCGTGCGTACCGCTCTGCGTATCCTCCGGGATCGACATTCAAGGTGCCGGTGGGCATCGCGGCGCTGGAGAGCAGCGCCATCAAGCTGGACGACGAATTCTCCGGGCCGCCGTCCATCGAGATCGGCCGCCTGGTTTTCCACAACTGGAAGAAGACGGACGCGGGGATGCTGAACTTTGTCGATGCGCTGACGCAGAGCTGCGACACGTGGTTTTACCAGGTGGGGATCAAGACGGGCGCGGATCCCATCATCGCGTGGGCGCAGAAGATGGGCTTCGGGGTGAAAACCGGAATCCCGCTCGGGAGCGAGGCGGAGGGGCGGGTGCCGACGCAGGATTACATGAAGAAAGTCTATGGGCGAAAGTTCCTGGACGGGGACGTGGCGAATTTCTCGATCGGGCAGGGCGACCTGCTGGTCACGCCGCTGCAAATGGCGGAAGCGATGGCCGCAGTGGGAAATGGCGGAACGCTGTACCGGGCGCGTCTGGTCCAGCAGGTGCAGACATACAATAACCAGATCGTGACCGCGTATGACGTGGAGGTGAAGAATAACCTGGGCATTGATCCGAAAATCCTGGCGGCGGTGAAGAAGGGAATGATCGCTGTTGTATCGAGCCCAGCCGGGACGGCGGGCAAGGCGGCGATCGACGAGGTGCAAATCGCCGGCAAGACGGGCACGGCGCAATGGGGACCGAAGGCGCGTCAGCGAGACGCGGCGTGGTTTGCGGGATTCGTGCCGGCGGACAAGCCGAAGTACGCCTTCGCGGCGGTGTACGAGGGAGAGATCGGCGAGAGCACACACGGCGGGACGTATTGCGCGCCGATCATCGCGAGCATCATGAAGCAGCTCTTCAAGGAGAACGCGAAAGAGAAGAAAACGGGGCATACGCGCCACCACGCAAAAGCGGCGTCGCCGACTCCGGTGCAGACTCAGACGAATGACTAAGGGGCGGTTGCCCGGAGTCCGATCAGTTCAAATATCCATGTGCGGCCGGCGGCGGCCGTTATGAAAAGCCTGCCATTTGCCGATTGCGTGAGAACGGGATGGGCGGCACCCATGGTGGGGTCGAGCAAAGTGGCCGAGAGGGCGCCTCTGGCATCGGCGACGCGCCACTGGCCGGGCGGCGCGAGTAAAAGGTGAAAAGCGGGAGGCTGAGGGGGCGGCACGGAACCGAACCAAGGACGATAGTCGCCGTTTCCGAATCGCTCAAAGACAATATCGGGACCGACGCAAGGAGTGAGGACGAGGAAACGGATGCCGTTTTTTACAGCATAACGAGCGGACCGGAGGGGTTGCCTGGTGACGACGCCGAGGCACCTGGCCGGGCCAGCCTTGTAAAAGATGCGCCACTCACAACCGCCGGCGAAGATGAGACTCGGGTCGAGCGGATCCACGGCAACGGGGCTGGAAGGATCAGGCGGAGAGAAGAACTCGCGGGCGAGCTGACCATGGGGCGCATCGGTCGTCCAGACGCTGATCCGGCCGGGCGTGGAGTTGCCTTCCGCTGCCCAAAGCTGACCGCTGCCATCGAGGGCGATGGCACGGATATCGTCCATGCGCCCTGCCTGCAAGGGGCCGCGAGGGAAGCGTCCGCCAGCCGTTCCGGCGAGATAGGTTACCCTTTCGCATTCCACCGCAGAGCAGGCCTGGACCTGGTTCCATGGAGCGGCGAAGGCGACAAATAGGTCGCCCGGATGATACTTCCCGGCATCGCCGATGACGGTCATAGCGGCGATGCGCTGATCCCACTGGAGGGGGGCGAGTTCGCTTGCGAGCACCCAAATCGGGTCGTGCGCGAGGAGCACCTTGCCGATGGCGCCGCCGCTGAGCGACGTGGCGAGAAAGTCCGCATCGATAAGTTTACCCGGCTTGCCCGGCACGTCGGCCCTTGTGGGCACTGCCGCAACCGGGCCGGGCGGGGCGCCTACGATGGTCTGTAAATAGGCGCCGGTTTTTGCGTCGAGGATGGCGACGAACTGGCCGTGGGTGAAACTGACGTAGATGCGTCCGTTCTTCGCCGCCATGTAATAGGCGACATCTGGTTTGTAATCTCCCTTGGGTGGCCAGAGTGAGACGATCCGTAGATCGATGCGCCCATCGGGCCATGGAACCGGGGCGCCGTTCGTGGCGCTCAATCGAAAGATGGCCCGTCCATCGGCGTCTCTCCCCTCCCCACCCAGGACGTAAACCAAGCCATTGTCGACAGCCAGCGCGCGGCAGCCGGAGACCGGACCGCGACGGCAGGTCCAGCGAACATTTCCGGCCGTGTCGCAGGCGACGATGGCATCGGCATTGGCGGTGGCGAGAGACCAGCCGAGATAGATTTGCGTATCGTCGGCCGTAGCGGCGGATGGAGGACCGGCGTCGCCGCCGAAATCGCCGATCCAGCCACGGAGTTCGAGGACGGGCGCACCTTCTGCGTGAGCGCACAGCGCGAGCGTGAAGAGGAGCGGGAGAAATTTCAAGGAGACCCTGCCTTGAGGTAGCCGAAAGGAAGGCTCAAGACAAACCGCGAATTCACGCGGGCCACTGTACCTCGTGTGAACGCGCCGGCACGGCGAGCAGGCGTGCCGCTCTCTACGGTGGAGACTGGATAAGATTTACCGTCCCGCTGCCATTGGGGCCGAGGAAGAAGCCGCCACCGTTGGTCTGATCTTGAAAAAGGACACCGGCAAAATCCGTCGGTTTGGGTGTTTTACCTGGATACATGAATGTTCCTTTGAAGACGCCTGTGGACGGATTGATAGTCACCGTCAATTTGTCCGGGGGATTCGTGGTGATCAGTTTATTAGCTGCTGAAAGCCGGCAAGTTCCTGTCAGAACGACTCCGGTCGTATCGCTGAGCACCAGAGTTCCCGTGGTAAAACCAGGAAGAACGCTGCTCCCTTCTTTGGGTGGGATATAAAGCGAACCAATTACATCCAGCGTCGTGTTGAAAGCGGACCGGTAAGTTTCCTTGCTTTGTAGCGGTTTGACCCATCCAAGAGTCGCATTCAAATCACTCATGCCAACGTCAGTTTCAAACTCAAGATTATTAACCAGCGAACCCTTCGCCCCTCGGGTCGTTACAAAGGGATACTTCAGATAACTGTTCAAGGGAACCAGGCATACTCCGGTGCCAGTGATTATAATTGCACCTTCCGAAATCCTGAAACCCTCACCGTCCGGCAGCTTTCCGGCCATGAGCATGTCGGATCCGTTATTGATCGTGATTGTACCGTAGCCTGTCCCTTGCGGAACCGTACCGCTCACGTCCGGCGACCTGAGCAGAATCGTGTATTTGCCGGGTCCTGGAGGCGTTGAAGAATCGGCCCTGAATGTCACCTCCACCGTTCCATTTGCGGTAACATTGGACAACGTGTAGTTCATGCCGCCGGTTTGGACCGCTCTGCCGTTGAATACCCATTGACTGACTATGTAGCCGTAGTCAGGGCTGGCATTGAACGTCACGCTGCCACCGCTGGCCACTATCTGGTTGGTATTCGGGCTGATGCCTCCATTGACTCCCACCTTCGGGATGACCGTGTGGCTACCCGGGGCGGGCGTGAACGTCACCTCTACGGTGCTATCGGCATTGACATCGTTTAGAGTGTAGGTAGCGCCACCAAATTGTACGACGCTGCCATTGAGGATCCATACACCAACATCGTACCCGCTATCCGGGGTTGCAACGAAATCAACATTAGCCCCGCGGCTTACGGCTCCCGGCGTGTTTGGACCGATTCTTCCATTTGCTTCCGCCGTGGGCGTTACCATGTACGTTAGCGGAGGCGCATAAGAAAGCGCATTGAATCGTGTCACAAATGCGTTCGTTCCTAAGCTGCCGAGTGTGGTCTCAAAGGCCGCTGGGGTAGTCGGAAAATCCGCTGATGCTGCGCACCCCACAACGTAGACGTTACCCGAGCCATCCAGCGCGATACCATTGCCGCTATCACCGCCGTCGGCACTGCCACTTCCGCCAAGGTAGGTAGAATAGAGTAATGCGGCGCTTCCCGATAGGCTTGGGTTCAACTCCGTTACGAATGCGTTTGCAGCGCCGGAACCGCCAGGAGAGGTATGAAAGGCGTCGGCAGTGGTTGGGAAGTTCGGTGAACTGGTTTGGCCAGTGATGTAAGCATTGCCGGAACCGTCCACGGCGACACCATTACCTACGTCACTAGAGAAGGGTATAGAGCCGTAGCCGCCAAGGTATGTGGAATAAACCAATGAGCCGCTGCCAGATATGTTCGGGTTCAGTTCCGCAACAAACGCGTTACCGAACAACTTACCACGGAAAGTCTGATAGGCACCAGGGCTCGTCGGGAAGTTCCATGAAGTGGTCCATCCCGTAACGTAGGCGTTGCCGGAACCGTCCACGGCGATGCCATTGCCTTGGTCGCCTTCGAGAAAAAGATTGCCACTGCCCCCGAGGTAGGTGGAATAGACCAATGAGGAGCTACCGGACAGGTTTGGGTCCAGCTTCGTAACGAACGCGTTCCCGTACGTTCCTCCAAGAGACACCTGGTAGGCGCCGGGGGTGATTGGGAAGTTCCATGAAGTGGTCCATCCCGTAACGTAGGCGTTGCCGGAGCCGTCCACGGCGATGCCATTGCCTTGGTCACCGATTAAACCACCACCGCTGCCGCCGAGGTAGGTGGAATAGACCAACGAAGCACTGCCGGACAGGTTTGGATTCAGCTTTGTCACGAACGCGTTCACGTTCATCCATGTCTCACCAAGGGAATCTTTATATGCTCCTGCGGTGACAGGGAAGTTCGTTGAATCGGTTAGTCCGGTAACGTAGGCGTTGCCGGAGCCGTCTACGGCGATGCCATTGCCTTGGTCACCGCCACCACTGCCTCCGAGATATGTGGAATAAACCAATGAGGCGCTGCCGGACAGGTTCGGGTCCAACTTCGTCACGAACGCACTCCCGTACATTCCATGAAGGGAACCTTCGTACGCTCCGGCGGTGACAGGAAAGTTTGTTGAATTCGTTCGTCCCGTGACGTAAACGCAGCAAGAACCGTCCACTGCGATGCCATTGCCCTGGTCGCCGCCGCTGCCGCCGAGGTAGATGGAATAAACCAACGAGGCGCTTCCGGACAATTGTAGGTTTAGCTCTGTCACGAATACGTTCCCGTTTGTTCCACCAAGAGAAGCCTGAGCCGCGCCGGGTGTGATCGGGAAGTCCGGTGAACTGGTTCTTCCCGTAATGTATACGTTACCGGAAGCATCCACGGCGATGCCCGTGGCATAGTCGGAGCCGCTGCCGCCAAAGTAGGTGGAATAGGTGAGCGAAGGGTCGATTACCACCGGCCTGCCACGGTCATAGGACGCCATCCGGAAACTGACTTCAAACGTCTCCTCTGTCTTGGAGTTCGTTCTTGCCAGACGCCGCACTTCATAGCTGCCCCTAATCGTCTTCCGCTTGCCATCAACCTCCTGGTAAATGATCGGCGCATGTTCGATCACGTCGCCTCCCGGCGTCTGCAAGACGAGATCGCCGGAGGCATTAAGACTCGCTTTCCGAGCCCCCTCGACGGTGAATTGGATATCCTTGGGATCTGCGCCCGGCGCGATCTGAAAATCGTATTCCAGTTGGCCTTGGCGTCCGTAATAGACCATGTCGATGCCGGGATAGACCTGTCCCGACTTCACTTTGGCGTACTGAGGGACGTTCGTGCGCCACTTTTTAGGGTCGTTGCCGATGAAGTAGTTGCTGTTGCCCGGCAAAGGCTGCAGGCCAGTGACTTGCGTCCGCGCCTTGGCTCCCAGCAGCTTGAAGCGCAGAACATCAGTGAAGGTGTGCTTTGTAGACATACCTATCGTACCCTTGATACCCTTCCCCACCGCAGCTTTATCCTTGGGCACCGCCCGGGTGAGGGCCAGCACGGTATCACTTCCGGTAAGGAAGAGACCGTAGCCCGCGCCCCGGCAGAGAAATTTCACCCGCGGGTCGCTCTGGCCCTCATTGGTCTCAAAGGCCAGCGGCAATTGCCCGTAGGCGGCATTGACCTTGCCCTGAGCCACGGTTTTCTCATGAGCGGGTATAGTGGAGACCACTCCCTGTTTTTGTGGGGGCACCGTGCCTCTTTCGGCAACCGCCTTGCCGGGAATCGCAGCCACGACCACGAGCACCAGCCCAATGGCGAGATATTTAATGCAGTGCTGCTTTGAGTTGCTCCCGGGCGGACGAGTTCCTGGCGTGGAGGGTTGGGATGTATTCATGACATTGGTGGGTCTTGATCTGCCTATCTGCATCTTTTCCTGGCAATCCGTGATGATCCGAAACGAAAGCATCTGGAAAGTAATTCCTCGCCTGCACTGTTAAATATCGTTTAAATTGTCAGTGATTGATGTAGGACAGTTCCAGAATCTCCTGACTTCCTTGAGAGGGTGCGATGAGGATTGGTCGTACAGTTCCCGTAATACCTTCGGAGGCGACTCCGAGAAGACCACCGCCAATTGGTTCGGAGCCATATGGTTCAAGTTCAACGTAACGGGACTGTCCGGCAAGGAGATTAATGTTCACGGTTCTATTTGCGCAAGACACCGCGTGAGAGCCCTGCGCCAGATCAACAAAGAAATATGTCCCCGGAACCGCTGACCCAACACGTTGCCCGTCGACCAAAATATCCGGCTGGATTCCGGAGGCTTGGTACAGACCAGGTCGATAAATGAAAACGCGCCCTTTTCCAGAAGCGACGACTGGGAAATGCGCTTGAACTGCGGTCTAAGTTGGCCCGGAAGCACACCCGAACAGGACGAGGCAAAGAAGAGAGAGCAGACAGTTTGTAACGGCTGAGCGATTCATTTTAACATCCTTTACGATTTGGGTACTATTGGGTTCAATAAATAGCATTGATCCAAATCAGGCGAACCCTGGTCGGGATCCATAAGGATAGCACGGCACCTTGCGCCCCAAACATTATGGTCAAGCTCAACCTGAACGTATTGTGTTTCCCCGGGCGCCAAATCCAATGCCAGGTCCTGTCGAGGCGCAATAAAACCCCGCATACGAATCGTGAGTGTGCATTTGCCCGATGAATGGTCGACGTACGCGCAACCGGCGCCTGTCACAGACGCAACGTCTTCGTCGTCAATGCTGACGTCAAAGATAATGCTACCACCGAGGGAGTACACGAAAATACGAGCATTTCCTGCATTAATGGGCGGGAGTTGGTTTTTGACGGATTTATACGGAATCTTTGTCGCGCAACTACTAAGCAGCGCAGCGAGGCAACAGAGCATGAGCAGGTTGAGTATGTTCAAGCGCGTTTTGGAGGGATTCATACTTGGTATCTATTTGAACAAACCGGCATATTCCTTGTAAATCCAAATTCCATTCGCGACCAGGAGGGAAATGCGCTCGTCAGAATGTCCGCAGCCCTAAGTAGGGCCATGGCGGTGAAGTGCCAGCGGCACATCCTATCAGGCACTAAACAGAGCCAAGAATTATGTCTGCGTCCTCCCCTTGTTCTCAAGAGTGGGCAATATATGGTCAGCCTTTGGCAATCTGTAACAACCCCGTGTCTGCTCTCCATCCCGTTGGCCAATAACCGACCTGCGCTACCTGTGGTTCAACATCGGGGCGTGCAAGGGCCGGACCGAGGCCTCTCCAAAGCACTCCGCTGGCTGCCGTTTTGGCTCGCCAATCCGGCTTGCGGGGATTAGGGTTGCCCCTAGGGAATATGCCGGCAGACTTCTTCATCGATGCGCAACGAAGGATGGTCTTCTCCAAGGCTACGGGCGTCGTTTGCTGGGATGATGTGGTGGATCACATGGATCGATTGGAGAGCCATCCGGATTTCCGTCCGGAGTTCAACCAACTCGTGGATATTCGTGAGGCTTCCCGGACTGATTTATCCCATAATGATGTCCGGCGGATGGCGGAACGGAGAATATTCAGTGACAAGTCGCGGCGGGCATTTGTCGTCTCCCGCGATTTCGAGTTCGGGCTCAGCCGGGTCTTCGCGACCTACCGGGAGATCCGGGGAGAGACCGGGATCGAGGTCTTCAGGGACATGAAGAAAGCCCTTTCCTGGCTTTCTCTTACGGAGGAGCCTGATCCCGGCATGTTTACAAGGCTGAAGCCGTCCCAAGTCGCGTGAGGGCAAAGATCAATCGCCGATTAATCTCGCGCGCCAATGTCGGTCATGCCGGGCCGCGTGGAGAACGGAAATAATCAATACCGTATCGTTCGCCACCTCGTAGACGATGCGGTAGGGAAACCGATCAGGAAAAACCCAGCGGATATTCCGGCGGCGATGGCGACAGGAGGTAAGCAGGGGGTTGCCGGACAACGTATCGACTGCGTGAAATACAGCCTCGACAAATTCACGGCCCAGCCCTGCCTTCTGTTCTTCATACCAGGTTGCGGCATCGCCGATATCAGCCTCCGCCTCCGGGCGCAGAAGTACCCGGAAACTCATCGAACAAAGCGGGCTTGCAACCGGGCCTTGACTTCTTCCCAAGGGATGGCGGACGCCGGATCGCGATCATGTTCCGCAAGCCGGGAATCAAGGAGATGCTTTTCCTCGGGACTCAACTCATCCTCGCCGTCGATCCAATCGCCTTCGACCTGGAGCAACTTTTCAGCGACACGCTGCCGCTCCACTGGGGTTAGACGTGGAATTTCGTCGAGTATTTCAGCCAAGCTCATAGCAGGAGTTTAGCCGACGGGGGTCGTTGGTTCAACTGCCATCATCCCTACTTCCCTGATGCCTGCTGGTCTGCCGGGAGGATGTCCAGTTCTGCGACGGCGGCAAGCGTTTGAGGTTTTGGAATGACGAACTTCAGGTAGCGCGCCTTCACGGACTGCGCGAAGCGCAACGTTTGAAGATCCTTGCCGGGCTTCCACTTTACCGTTCCGGCGGGGGCGCCCCAGAGCTTTGGATTCTCGCTCGCGTAGACTTCCATCGCGGACACGCGCCCGTTGCCCATATCCTGGCGAGGCAGATAGGTGATGCCTGCAAGGGTTGCTTCGCGGCCGATGTCAATAATCAGGAAGTGCGGCGCCGGATCGACTTTCCCCTCGTAGTGGGTATGCCAGAAGCTGACGGGGTCGCCGTCAATGGCATTGGCAGCCAGGTTCCCGTGTTCGCGGTCTTCGCTGTCGGCCTGGAGGACCTTCGCTCCGTACCGGACCAGCAGGCTGGACGGGGGCGCAAAAACCTTGTCGAGCACGGGCAATGTCAATTCCTGGGCCGGCTGGAATTGATCGGATGCGAGATAGCTGTAAAGGCTTCGCCGAAACTGTTCCGGCGCGGCCTGCTTTTTCGGATCGCCCTTGAGATTCAACAGGCAAACCAACAACTTACCCGGACCGACGCGGGCTTCGAATACGCTGGCGAGCTTGTTATTGCGGGCGAAATTATCGATGACTTGCACGGTCGGACGGAAACTCTGCGGCGTGTCATTGAGGTTCAAGGTCCGCGAACCCTGGATAAGATCCCACCATTGCCAATTGGAGTAGGATTCGGTGGGAAACTGCGCAAAGAGCGGATGCGCGGGATCGCAGAGGATGCTCATGGTATTCGGCTTCTGGAGGTAAAACATGACCGGGCTCCAAAAGATCGGGTGGAATGTACCGTCCTGTTCATTTTCCAGCTTTCCCGCGGGCAAAAGGAGGACCTTCCTGCCGGAAGCCAACGCCTGCCTGGTGGCGTCGTCCCACTCTTTGCTTACGACGATCCCGGAGGGAACGGCAGCCGGCGCGCCGGTGGGATACACCCAAATCTCCCAACGATTCACAAACGGCGTCCCGTGAAGTGAGACGCTCACGGTTAGCCTGGCCGGCGCGGCGGCCGGCGCGAGGGAAGCGCGCATGGCGCCGAGCCTGGTTAGTTGGCCGGTGGGCACGCGGATCGCCGGCAATGAACCGGAAGCAACCACGCGGCCTTGCTGGTCGCTGATAGTCCACTCCGGCTGGGCCGAGGAGAGATCGGCGGGACCGTAATGAGCAACCTCGACGCTGGCCTCGAATGGTTCGTCGCTGGTGTAAGTCCGCTTCGGCATGAGCAGCAGCGGAACCGTGGGGCCGAAATACTGCCGGTGGACTTCCGGCGTTACGAAGCCCTTTGAATCCCAGAACGGATCGAGCACGCCGACGATGGCGGTGCCCTGGCCGGGATAGTCGTGCAGGTCGAGCAGGGAAAAACCGGGGTATCCCGCGGTGCGCAGCAATTGCTCGATGACTTCCTTATACATCAGCGTCGAAAGGGAGCCGCAGGCGCGGAACATTTGCGGCGCGAGGTCCAGCATGCCTTTTGCCCGCAGGTCGTCGCGAACCAATTCAAAATTCTCCGCCTTGAGGACGCCGGTGTATTTCTTGATTTCGTCGAGATTGGGATAGAACCCCAACTGGCCCAGCTCATGCCCGGTCCATGGACGGTTCTTATCGACAATGAGCGCGCCAGCTTCCAGATCCGTGCCCGGCCCGCGAACGGCGGCGGCGCCACGCTCGATATAATCGGCGTTCGCGGTCATTTCCCCCGAGGAGGGCGAACTGTAGAGATGCCGCGGGTCTTCCTTCTTGAGCATCGCGATCCAATGGCTCAGCAGCGTGTCGTTTTCGTCGTATTCATTGCCCAGCGTCATCATGCAAAAAGAAGGATGATTGCCGTAAGTGCGGACCATGCGTTTCAATTCCTCTTCGATGAACGGCTCGCGCTGCGGGTCCCGCCTGGCGCCGATATTGGCCAGCGGCGCCTCGGGCTGGAGCATCATCCCCTCGATGTCTGCGGCGGCGAACGCGGCCTCCGGCGGGCACCATGAATGGAAGCGCACGAAATTGAGCCCGTAGGATTTCATGATGCGGAAATTCCGCTGCCAGTCGGACAGCTCGCACGAGGGATAACCGGTCAACGGGAAGATGGCGCACTCCAGCGTGCCGCGGAGGAAGACGGGCCGGCCGTTCATCGTAAATTGGGTGCCGCGCGTGACGAATTTTCGCATGCCGAAGATGACCGAGCGTTCATCATGGAAAGAAGCGCCGCCCCGGGTGGAAAAGGATGCGCGGAGCTCGTAGAGCGACGGCGAGAATTCGTCCCACAATTTCACGTCCGGCCCCATTTTCACAACGAGGTCGGCAGTTGCTTGCTCGCCGGCGATTCTAATGGTCGTGCTGACCGGCGGCAACTGTTGGCCCGACTGGCGATCCGTGACCGACAGAGTGAGAAGGCCATTGACCGGCTGCCTAGTGGCATTGGTTATAGTAATGCGCGCCTTCGCCCGCTTGTGATCCACGTCGGGATAGACCTGCACGTCTGCGACGGAGACGGGATCGACGGCCTCCAACTCCAGCCGGCCGACCACGCCGTTCCAGTTGGTTTGGGTGCCCGGGAAGAAGATGGATGAAGCGCCCAGGTCGATCTTGAGCGTATTGTCGACGCGAAGCGTGAGCCGGTGCTTCCCCGGAACCAAACCGCAGCCCAGATCGTAACGGTGCGGGGAAATAAGGCTATCTTCCGGACCGCCGACTTCCTTGCCATCGAACCACGCCTGGGTAAGCCAGTGGACGCGTTCCAGCAACAACGTCACGCACTTGCCCTGCCATCCGGCGGGAATGTCGATATCCCGCTCGTACCATGCCGCTCCGGCATAAACATTGGGACGATACAACCCTTCCAGCGAAGGTTTTTCCGGATTCAGCAGCCCGGCGCGAGCTTCGTCAGTACTGCCAGGCAAATGGACCTGGGATGGACCTTCGGCAGGATCTGGCAACGGGGCCTGGTACCACTTTTCCTGGATTCCCGCGTTCTTGTCATCGCGATGGAATCGCCATGGGCCCGCCAGCGAGACGGTTTCGGCGGAATAACTGCTCTGAACGCCCAAGGTGGCGATCAGAGATAACACGACAATCCAACCAGCGTTTATACGACTCATAACTTCAATTTTCTGACGAGAATAGTTCCGGCAATCGACGACGGATAATGGCCTGGTACCCGGATGGCAAGTCACTTAGATAAACAGGTTTATCCTGCAGGCGGGTACCTTTTTGATTAATGCAATTCATCAGGCTCCAATTACGTCCGAGGTCCTTCGGTTCCTCCGCCTTCAGATCATAGCGGGTAAAGTCGATGACCTTTTCCTGGCTTGAGAATGACTTATCCGGATGCCCGGTCCAGTCGCGCACCAATGCCAGACGGAAATCGCGATTCATGAACCATCGAATCTCCAGATTCGTATCGGAACCACCAATACCGCTGCCTCGCTCGACGAAGCGGTAATCGAGCTTCGCATTGTCCTTGAACTGCGCGCGGAAGGCCTCGCCGAAGCCGCCCTCGGTCAAGCACTGGACATCGGGCCAGCGACGGCGCACCTCGGCTCCGTAGTCCGGCAGGCACTGGAAAGTCGGAATGCCCAATGAGACTTCCCAGATAACCGTTGCCCAGCCGAATCCATTTCGTTTGAAACCATCGTCGAAATGCAAGGAGGTGGTGAAGAGTTGCTCTTTGACGCCAGTCTCGCGGCCGAACCTCATCAGGGTTTCGATCGGGCCCAAGCCCATGCGGCTATTGAAGCCACCCACCTGCCCGACGCGGCGGGCTGCAAGAAAATCACAGCTCCAGCCGTCAAGACAGACGCAGTCGATGAAATCCGCGGGGCCCTGGGCCGGTTTGCAGTAATGCTCGCGGCTGGGGTAGTACGGATAGGAAATGGAACCTTCACCATCGCCGTTATCGACGCCATACTGGCTCCAGATGGTTCCCTGGCAAACGTGAATGCCCTCCTGCTCGGCGAGGTAACGCTGATTCTCCGCGGAAAGGAAACCTCCAATCACGCTTAGTGGCCGATAACCGCCACCGACCATCGCAGACACCAACTGCAGGCCGTCGTGCAAATCCCGATTTACCTGTTCGCGGGAGTTATACATGGGAGCAAAGTAGGCGCCGGGTAGAAAAGTGATCTCGTCGCCGAACCGCCGATGGTAATCCACGACCTGGTCGCGGATGGCGCGATAGTTTTCCCGCTGGTCATGGAGCGCCAGCCAACTGAAAGCCCAAGTCATGCGCCCGCCGGGAAAAGCCTTCCCAAAATTATCGCGCATCGAGCGCACCGCCTCGACGGTGTGAGCCCCCGCCTCGTCCCGGCCGAGGTTGAGGTCCCGCGAGGCTTCGATCTGATTGACCCGAATTACGGCGGTGAAGGTGAGGATGCGCTTTCCTATAATGGACGATCCTTCCGCCGTGCCGGCCGGCGCGATGCAGGGCGTCTGGGCCAGGCCGCGATTGCTCAATCCCAAGGCCAGCAGAAAACAAGCGTACTGGATGAAGCGGGATTTCCCAATCGGGCACTTAATCATGGTGGGGGGCGGATTTATGGAGTTTGAACCATGCCTATCGTCAACTCGTCGCGGTTTCCGCCGAAGAATTTTTGCAAAGCGGCTTCGAAAATCGGTTCGTCTGGAGCGGCGACGGCGAAGAGGGTCATCGAGGAGCGGAACTTGAGGTCATCGGGATAGCCGAGGATGGCTGAGATGTCCGAACCGGGTGAGGCGAGCATCAGCCCGGTGCATTCGCGCAGGCGCGCCCCGAGAACGTCGTGTTTAAGATAGAGCCGCGCTTCGGCGACCGAGTCGATGTTGAACCGCCTCGACATGTCGCTGAGGCCGAGGCCAGCGACCTGCGGGAAGATGAACCATATCCAGTGCGACTCCTTGCGGCCGGCGGCGAGCTCGCGCCGAACCCGGTCGTAAACGGGATTCTGGGCGGCCACGAACTCGGCGAGTTTGGTCTCTGTGGTCATCACGAGGGATCGCATAACAATGGGTTCTATTCCGGCAGGCGCCACCTTTATTACTCGCGTCGCCGCGCGAGGAGTGATTTGATTGCGGGCCTTATGAAACTCCTCCCCCTCATTACTCTCGCCGCGCTCATGATTGCGGGCACACCGCTTGCACGCGCAGGCTGGACGCAGGATTACGACCAGGCCGTCGCCACGGCGAAAACAGAAGGCAAGTTCGTGTTCCTCAACTTCACGACGTCGGACAGGAATCCGGTCACGGCGAGGTCCAATAACGAGATTCTGGGCCAGGCCAAGTTCAACGAATTCGCGAACGACAAGCTCGTTCTCGTGGACGTCTACATGTACCCCAAATCCAAGATCCAGCCGGAATACCGGAAACGGAACGAAGCGCTGGCACAACAATATGGAATCACGAAGTTTCCTGCGGCCGTCGTTACCGATGCCGGCGGCAAGGAGCTTGGTCAACTGGAATATGCGGAGGGCGGAGTGGACGCGTTTCTCGCGAAGCTGAGCGCGCTGTTGCCGAGCAAGCAGTAGCTATTTCTTTTTGAATAGTTCGTCGAAGGAATCGCCGGGGGAAGCACCCGGTTTGCCGGAGCCTTCTCCGTTAAGCCATGCCATTGCCTTCCGGAAGGTGGCGGACGGCGCCCATGTGTGACCGCCGTTAAATTGAAAAACGGCTAATTGTTGAGTGCTGAAGGCGCTCTTCATGGGGGCGATTTCCGCCATATTCGCGTCGAATGTGCCGACGGTCATCGCGATCCGGAGCTGGGGGAGTTGCTTGAGGCCGGCGGTAAGATAATTGTTCTGCTCGTCGAGCATAACGCCCGCGGCTTGCAGAATGAGCCCGCAAAAGCCGGGGCGGATCTGCACGAAGATGGAGGCGGCTCGCGCACCGCCGGAGACGCCGGTGGCGTACTTCCTGCCATCGGCGACACGCACCCGCTTGACTACGTCATCATGTGCAGCGAGGAAGTTGCCTATGATGGGCCCCCATGAGCCATTCCGTGCCTCGACGAGCATGACGACGATGAAGTCGTTGGTCTTAAGCCAGGTTTCCATGGTGGCCATCGTGGCGTCGCCACCGGAGCTCATGATAAACAGGCAAGGCCATTGTTTGGCGGGATCGGCGTTGTAGCCGCCGGGCAGCCAGAGCTTGTAGTGATAGGTGCCTAGCGCGCTCTCGGCGTCCGCGTCGGAAACGAATATCGGAACCGAGGAGAATGGCGGCGGCTGCGTCAGCGCGCACGTGATGGTGGTGACGCTCCTGTCGGCAAGGGCCTGATTGAGCGGGGTAAGCGGAGGCGTTGACTCCGCGTGCGCGGCGCAGAAGAGCAGGTGTGCGACTGCGATGAGGCGGGGGAGTTTCATTGCGTCGAATAGTGTACGCTGATCCAACCGGAAACACGCTCTTGCGTTGCACTCAGAAATGGAAGCAAATACCACCACCAGCGTGCGTACCCGACTTTGCATTCCGCGATTTTTCCGATCGATGGTCATCCTATTGACCGGGCTGCTTGCGGGTGTACTCGACGCGCGAGGGCAGGCCACGTCCGGCGGGCTGCCGTTGTTCGTGGTCGGTCCTCCGAACAAGGATACTGGATACGGCTTTCGCGGACTGATGGAGCATCCGGAGGGATGGCAATCGACGCGCGCGGCGACAGACGAGATCCTGTGCGCGGGTGCGACATTCTCCAGATACACGGACGACGAATTGCGGAAATGGCTCGCGCAGTTACGGGCGTGGAATATTACACTGGAACTCGAGGTGGGCGCGGTCAAACCGTGGGGCAAGACTGGCGACGAGACCTTCAAAAAGCAGAAAGCGAGCTGGGACAGAATCCAAGGTCTGGGAGGCAAAATCGCCTCGCTGGCCATGGATGAGCCGCTCTCGTGCGGGCGCCGGGAGATCAAGAAACCAGACGACTATGCGGCAACGGAAACGGCGCGGTTTATTGGACTGGTGCAACACAATTATCCCGATTTCAAGATCATCGAAATCGAGCCGTACCCGAGCATCCCACTCGCTGACCACGAGAAATGGATCCGTCTCCTTCAGCAAAAACTGAGGGAACAAAATCTGAAACCGCTCGCGGCGTATCGACTGGATGTCGATTGGCTGAACTTCACTGCCCGCCATGTCGGTTCATGGGACGAAGTAAAGCGGATCGAGGAGGATTGTCATACCGTGGGATATCCGTTCAGCCTTATTTATACCGGATTTCCCAAATGAACTCCCAAATTAGCACCGGCTGGATATAATGAAACCCGCATGAACACAGGAGAACATCTACCTTGAGGCG
>Ga0326727_10007736_pt1 | contig 27995 bp, 26 predicted proteins | sample MB2enrmetagenome_FD_207643 | JGI IMG/M metagenome (GOLD analysis project Ga0326727, IMG submission 207643) | Lab enriched peat soil microbial communities from McLean, Ithaca, NY, United States - MB29MY | ecosystem: Environmental > Terrestrial > Soil > Wetlands > Peat | place: USA: New York...
TCAAGCGTGCCGGCGCGACGGTCACCTACCGAGAATATCCTATGGGGCACGAGGTGACTGAAGACACAATGCATGACCTAAGCGAGTGGTCACGTAACATCTTCTCGTAGCGGTTATGATAGCCGAGTCCACTTGGACTTCTCTGGGCCTGTTCTCGGTACCTTCGGCCTCTTCCCAACGTAATATCCGATTAAGAGGGCTGCAGGTATGTCGACGAAAGATGGATTTGTAAAATTGTGGCTCAAGACACGCCACCCTACGTCAAGAAGGATACCCAGAACTGCTAGGATCTGGCTCACCCTAACCCTCGGAACAACCGACGAAAAAGCTTCGACAAACTCATACGCCAACTTGAATCATCCCACAAGCTCTCGGAGCGAATTCGAGAACGTCAGGCTGGGCGGCTTTAAGCATAATGTATTCTGCCACGAAACAGGGAACGACGTTACTTAATCCAAACTTTGGGAAAGGTCGACAACGCTCCGCGCTTCCGCCAACGTGAGTCCAAGGGGAACTATCCGGTGCAATTCGTCCGACGTTGGTCGCTCGTTCGGCATTATTCAAACGACTCCGTTCGACATGACAGCTAATTTTTCCGACGTTTCATCGCATGTGGATCGCGACGCAATGAGATTTGTTTCCTAAAGCCGAACATCCATACCTAAATATCAGAGCTCTAGATTTGCAGCAATGAAAACTAATGTGTTGATTGTTCGTGCGATTACAAGCTTCTAAGCTCATACTGAGATTACTTGCCATATTTGCCGTAGCCTCACTTCTCAAAGTACCCGTCACTTTCGCCCAGTCCCCAGAGGTTTCTGCCGAATGGGCATTGTTCAATCAAATCCTCATAATTGGCATCGCCACGGGAATAGTCGTTTTTGGAATCATGTTTTACGCTATCATAAGGTATCGGGAGAAACCGCAAAAGGGTGGTGCAAACTAGGTGGTATCGAAAGGCCACGCGATAGAGCTCCTAGCCGTCCTAATCACGTCGGTTGTGCTAGGTTACATAGGAGTAATTGCGGGAATCAACTTAATCGCCATAGACACTCCTCCCCCAGGATCGCTTCATGTGAAAGTTGTTGCTCGACAATTCTATTGGACGTTTGATTATGCACCAAATAGTTCCATCACATTCCCCAATGGTACAATTCGGCAGTTTCCCAACGGGACCAGCACTCAGAATACACTCTACGTGACGGTTGGCGAGAATGTAGACTTGGAACTCGTATCTCTAGATGTGGCACACAGTTTCTTCATTCCCCAGCTAGGCATTCACATTGATGCCATCCCGGGACATGATAACCACTATTGGTTCCAGGCTGACACGCCGGGGGAGTACATAATCGAATGTACGCAATTCTGCGGCACCGGACACTACACGATGATAGGTGAACTTGTCGTAGTCGCATAGGATGCATGGTGCTATGCAGCTGCTAGTTGAAGAAGAGAAAGAGAAACCGGCGTTTTATTCAAGCCTCAAAGGCATCCTCACCACAACACATCACACTGACATAGGAATCCTGTACATTGCGACTGCGTTCTTCTTCTTCCTACTCGGCGGCGTCGCAGCTCTTCTGATTAGAACCCAACTCGCCGAACCGGGCAACGCCGTGGTGACGCCGGAAGTTTACGATAGCCTCTTCACAACGCATGGCACTACGATGATATTCCTGTGGGTAATACCCTGCCTCATTGGTTTTGGAAACTACTTGGTTCCGAAGCTGATTGGAGCCAAGGACATGTACTTCCCAAGGCTCAACGCATTAAGCTACTGGCTCCTTCCCGTCGGGGGCGCATTGATTTGGTCGGGCCTACCCGATGCTGGGTGGACCGGGTATGCCCCACTTTCAATCTATTCTCCCGGCTACGGAATAGACCTCTGGCTGCTTGGGCTCATGGTTCTCGGAATCTCATCCATACTTGGATCCGTGAATTTCGTCGTTACGATCTACAAGCTACGTGCCCCGGGTGTGCTGTTCCGGAACATGTCCCTCTTCGTCTGGATGATGCTCGTCACTGCTTTCCTAATCATTGGCGCAACCCCGGTCCTCACGGCCGCTCTGCTAATGCTCTTTATGGACCGTAACCTCGGAACCGGTTTCTTCCTGCCTAAGCTAGGAGGCGACCCTCTACTTTGGCAACATATGTTCTGGTTCTTCGGACACCCAGAAGTCTACATCATGATAATACCAGCGTTCGGGCTAATATCCGAAATAATCCCAGTAATGTCACACAAACAAATTTTCGGCTATGGAATGATTGCGGGATCGGGCATAATGATCGGCGTCTTCGGATTTGGAGTGTGGGCACACCACATGTTCACCTCGGGACTATCGGATATAGCAAGGCTGCCGTTCATGGCTATGACCTTGGCCATCGCCGTCCCATCAGGAGTTAAAGTGTTCAATTGGATTGGCACTATGATTGGGGGAAGGATAAGCCTCAAGGTCCCGATGAAGTACGCGATAGCGTTCATCTCTACATTCTTCTTCGCTGGAGCTACAGGCGTTTTTCAAGCAGCTATTCCCGTCGACTACCTGTTTCACGACACATATTGGGTGGTTGGTCACCTGCACCTGATGCTTCTGGGCGCTTCAACGCAAGCGATCTTTGCCGCGTTATACTTTTACTTCCCGTACATGACGGGGCGGATGTATAATGAGAAGTGGGGAAATATTCAATTCGTCATTACCGAAATCGGCATCTACATGCTATTCGCAATGATGCTACTCCTGGGATTGGAAGGAATGCCCAGACGATGGTACACTTACCCGCTTCAATATGCAACACCAAACCTTCTCGCTAGCGTCTCAGGGTTTCTGATTGGGATTGGCGTCATAATCTTGGTCCTGAATCTAGTCTTCAGCTGGCTCCGAGGGCCAAAGGTCACAGGAAATCCATGGCCATGAAGTTGACAGCGTTCCAGTTTGTGTCCCTTGCCACTGCGATTTCGGTTTACATCTTGATTGTCCTTGGCGGTTTCGTATCCTCCACCAGTTCTGGTTTGGCCTGCCCAGATTGGCCACTATGCAATGGGCAGGTATTTCCAACATTCACCACGCACGTGGTTATCGAGTACACTCATAGAGTGTGGACGCTTGTGGTCACTGCGCTAGTAATTGCAACTACCGTGTTTGCATGGAAGAAATATAACTGGAAAAACAGAGTCACTAAAATCGCAACGCTAACATTCATTTTGCTACTAGGACAGATAATTCTTGGAATGCTTACAGTGGACACCCGCACATTACCTGTCGTGGTAACGTCCCACCTAGCTCTAGCGACTTTAGTCTTCGCAAGCGCCTTAGCGACTAGTTTTGTCTCGCTGACGCAAAGAGGTTAGTAACATAGTTGACGAAGGAACAGGTCGTAATAGTCTCCTTTACTATAGCGACCGTTGTAGTGATAGCGGTTATACTCCGTGCGGTGCTCACACGTTAGCTCGCGCCAGGGGCTACTCTGCAGCCAATTTCCCCTGTAATGCCAGAAGGGCCCGAACGGTATCCGCTGAAGCGGTCAAGTGGCCGATCCTGAGTTCCTGTTCTCCACTGGCGTATTCTTCCAGCATTTTGCGAGTTAGTTCGTACGGACCAGCCAAGTAGTTGGAACGAATTCCTTTTCGATCCTCCCTCCAAACTGTTATGATTTCACGATCCACCCGGAACACGTCGAACGAATCCCCAGTCAAGTGGCGCTCATAGTCACCCGAAACAGTCTGGTTAAACTCCGTAAGTTTAAGCTCCATAGGCTCAATTGTCACGGTAGAAGCTGCGGTAGACAAACCGGTCGGCTGGGTCTTCTCTGTTGTTGAGACGGCGTTTTCGGGGCTGATTTTGGGCGTTGCAGGTATTTTCTTCAGACTGGCTTCTTCTTGTGCACCCAATCTTCCAATTGAACCGAAGATTGTGTAGGATAGAACTCCAAATATCACTAGCAATACTTCAACCCACCACCGCGCTTCATTGTAGGTTGAACGTAGGAAGACCTGCAGCACCAGGTCTGCCGCAGAGACTAGGCCAAGAAAGGCGAAGAAGTATCCGAGGTATTCTATGGTCTTGTAGAAGCCTGGTTTGGGTGGCGTCATTTCCTCCTCAATGATTTCGACCCCGACGTCAGGCCTTGCTGATACTGGCTGTGGAGCAGTAGTCGACGTGGGAGTTATTGGCTTCAGGAGGTAGTAGAGTGAGACGAAAACTAAAGCAGACCCACCCACAAGCAGATTCGCAGCTAAGAACTGTGAAGTAAATGCTCGCGCACCCGGAAGGCCTGACGCAATTAGGTTAAAGGCGTAGTCGACTAAAACGAAACCTAACGCTAACCCTAAGCCTTGGAAGAGGCGTCGCGAAACCATTCCTTATCGAACCCTGCGACAATTAACTAGTGGCTAATAAAAACGCGATTTAAGGTGAGAACTGTTTCGTAAATTAGCTCCCCCGAAACCTTATATTTGCTGAAGCTTCGCAGGGCGAAAGGCTCCGCGAAATGGGAACAGACACAGACACTTCACCGACGCATCATGACGATAACACGCCTGAATACCTCGAACGTAGCGCGTGGCCAGTACTCATCGCTATGGCAATAGGAGTTGCCATGGTAGGCTTGTTTCTCCTGTTGAAGGGCCTCGTCCTCCCGGCGGCCATTTTGATGATGCTCTCATTCGGTGCCGTATTGGCAGGATTTCTCTACAGCGATACGCGAAACTGGCGACGCGGAGTGTCGAAATCACTCGGTCGTACTCCACCTGGAACTAATCTCGGGCCGTTTCCAGTCGACATAAGCTTGACGGTTCAACTGATAATCCTGACCGAAATCCTTCTTTTCGGTGGCGCCTTCGCCATGTACTTCGCCATCCGGTTACAGTTTCCTTTCTGGCCCCCCGCGGGTACTCCGATCCTAGATGACACTATAGCCCGAATACAAACCCTGATCCTCATTTCAAGCAGCGTGCTGGTCGAATGGGCCATATGGCAACTTAAGCGTGGAAATCAAAGAGCCTTCAAGTACGGGCTAATCGGTACGACAATTCTCGGAAGCCTGTTTCCGATTCTCCAATTCGGTTTCGAGTGGCCCCATCTCATCTTCAACAAAATTCTCACGCCCACAAGCGGATTTTTCGGAGCGACTTTTTTCCTGCTTACAGGTATTCATGGCGCGCACGTAGTCGCCGGGGTTATCGCGTACTGTTATACTGACATTCGCGCGTTTATGGGGCAATATTCACCTAAGAACTATGGCTTCGCAGAAGCCACGGCCACATACTGGCACTTCGTACACATAATCTGGCTTCTACTCTTTGCACTGCTTTGGCAGGGGAGTCGACTCGTAGGTTGAAGCTAGAAGATTTCGGCACTTTCGTTATCTTCACCGCACTCTACGCAGCTGGAACACTCGGCCTACCGAAGTTCTCCCTTCTAGCCTATCAGGTGAAGGTGGGCGAAATCCCGACTGCATTCGTTGCGATATTTGGGTATCCGGCAGTTCTAGGCCTAACCCTTGGACAGTTCATCGCAAACCTAGGGGTTGAAGCATCTCCGATTGCAATGATCTCACCCGTAGTTTCCTTCGTCGGATTGTTGGCAGTCTACCACTTACGCAAGGTGAACACGCTGGCGGGTTGCATCGCGTACATTATTCTAACATCAGCGTGGTTAACCTACCTATTGCCGATAACCTCAGGCGTTTCTACAACCGAGGCCGCAGTCTCCGCCTTCCTCGGCCAAACGATCGCGGTAATGATAGGTTACTGCGCATATCTCGTAGCGAAGAGAATGAGATCCCCGCAAATCGAACAAAACGCTAAGCACTAAAAGATTTTACACACACAGTAATCGCTTCCGTGAATGAGCCGGACCACGGCTCTGTCAACTCTACGTCCGGCGGTTAGAACCACCAAAAACCACTTTTGGTCAGTTGGAACCAGTTAGTTTCGGTTTCTGTGTCGAAGTAAGCCATATCCGATTATCATGACGATGGCGAGTACGGGCAGCGCTAAAACGTATTCAGATGTTGTGGCCGCTGTCGTAGTTGTGGTTGTAACTGCGGGATTGATTGTGAAGTCGACGCAATCGGGACTGTCAGCAAAGGCTTCTGCGCTATATTGGCCCGCAGGCTGACCGGGGACGGTAACACTATACGGACCAAAAGCGAGCGAAGTGGAGAAGACTGCGTCTCCTATTCCTGTTGCGCATCCTCCACTATCATAAACGACTAAGGATCCCCCAGTGGCAAGCTCCTCGTTCCCGCTGATATTGAAGGGAATCCCAGCCGTGGGTGTGGAGGGAGTGACAGTATTGGCCCACGCAGGCTTCACGGTAATGAGCAACAGCCCCAAGGATACGAGAACAAACATACCTAGAAGTCTCACGCTCCGCAGATTACATCCCACCCAGCAATTCATCTAAATGCGAGAGTTCAAGAGTAATCAACCTTCCCGCTCAGCGTTCTGAATCAGAGCCAACCATTTGTTCTCCTTCCAGGCTTCGATTCTCCCTTTGTCTGCGGGTGTTCTAGCACTAATGGCTATGTGCGATCGAACGTAGTTGTGGAGGATTTGCATTCCAGCGAGGATAGACGTGTCTGCCTTCCTGAGGTTGCGAGTTTTGCTTAAGCCGTACCTAAAAGGAAAGCTTTCGCCAAGCAGTTTTTACATATGATTGGGACATCTCATGAGTCGTTATTCTGGTTCGGAGGCATGTGAAACGAGCAAGATTCGGGTGGCGATCGTAGGTGTTGGCAATTGTGCATCATCACTGGTTCAAGGGGTGGAGTTCTACAAGAACGCGAAAGAGGACGAATTAATCCCCGGTTTGATGCATGTGAAATTGGGTGGTTACCACATTCGAGACGTAACATTCACAGCGGCTTTCGACATAGACAAGAACAAGGTTGGGAAGGACCTAGGTGAGGCAATCTACGCGAAACCAAATAACACGATAAAATTCGCGGATGTACCAAAGCTTGGTGTTCAGGTTCAAAGAGGTATGACCCACGATGGGCTTGGTAAGTACTTGAGCGAAGTAATCGAAAAACACCCATCCCACACCGTCGATGTAAGCCACATTTTGAAAGAGACGAAGACAGACATTGTTCTCAACTATCTACCCGTCGGCAGCGAATTCGCAACTAAATGGTACGTTGAGCAAGCACTCGACGCTCACTGCGCAGTAGTTAACTGCATCCCAGTATTCATCGCCAGAGAAAAACGATGGCAACAGATCTTCGAAAAACGCGGCGTACCAGTTATCGGAGACGACATCAAATCTCAAGTTGGGGCGACAATCGTTCACAGGGTATTGACGCAACTGTTTAGAGATCGTGGCGTCAAGCTAGATCGAACCATGCAACTGAATGTTGGCGGCAACACAGATTTCTTGAACATGCTCGAACGCGAGAGGTTAGAGAGCAAGAAGATCTCAAAGACAGGCGCGGTGACTTCAGTGCTTGACTATAAGTTACCGCCTGAAAATGTCCACATAGGTCCAAGCGATTACGTACCTTGGCTTCTCGACCGCAAATGGGCCTACATCCGACTTGAGGGAACAACATTCGGGAACGTTCCACTAAACGTTGAACTGAAACTCGAAGTATGGGATTCACCAAACAGCGCAGGCGTGGTTATCGATGCAATCAGGTGTGCCAAACTCGCATTGGACAGGGGCCTTAGCGGCGCATTAAAGGCACCATCAGCCTACTTCATGAAGTCCCCACCCGAGCAATATCCTGACAGCGTGGCTAGGCGAATGTTGGAAGACTTCATTCAGGGAAATGGACGAAGAGAGAGACAATCCGGCGAAGATGGACAACCACGCGTCCGGACGAAGTGAGATGTTCGAAAGCGCTATCCAAACCCAGATCTGCAGGAGCTCAACCCTTCTCCCCTAACTAAGCACGGCTTACGAGGCGGTCCGAAGCAGAACGCACCCCTCATAGTCCAGATGATTCATTGTGAAGGAGTTTTGGATCGGCAGCAACTGCCGCAATCTCAAGCAGCCAACCTCACATTAGAACTCGCAAGAATAGAGAACGTCAACTGTCTTAAATCCGCGACCACCAAATCAACGCCGCGGTGCAAACAAGATGGGCGAACCACTTGTCGGTGGCCTTCCACAATTCAAGTTCTTTATGGAATATGGACCTGAGCAGGGACGGAAAGTTACTGCAGGCGGGTCCGGCACGGAATCTAACGTGCACAAGCTTCCAATCTCCGAGAACCTAGCCGGAGTGTCGATGCGACTTAACCCTGGAGGACTGCGCGAGTTGCATTGGCACGCAAACGCTGCCGAATGGGGTTACGTTGTCCGCGGACGAGTTCGAGTGACAGCAATTAACCTCGACGGTCACTGGGAAGTAGCTGACTGCGATGAGGGCGACATATTCTTTTTCCCGCACGGATGGGGACACTCGATTCAGGGACTCGGACCAGACGAAGCCCACTTCATTTTGATTTTCGACAACGGTAACTTCTCAGAATTCGGTACATTCAGCAGCACAGACTGGATCGGCCACACTCCGGCTCAGGTGCTTGCAACGAACTTCGGCGTGCCCCCTGAAACTTTTACGCAGTTCCCTAAGGCAGAACAATGGATAATCCCCGGCCCCGTGCCGCCTCCTTTGCCAAATATAGAGGGAAACCCTCGCCCCGTCCGTTTCGTTTACAAAATGAGCACCATGGAGGCTCAACAATTTCCCGGTGGGACGCTGAAACTTGTAACTGTAAACGAATTTCCAATGTCTAGCACAATGTGCGGCGCACTGATGACCATCGACCCCGGTTCGCTACGAGAGTTGCATTGGCATCCTGTTGTGGATGAGTGGCAGTATGTGATTGCAGGGCGCATAAGGGTTGGATTATTCGGATCGGGAGGTAGGATGAGGATTGAAGAGTTAGGATGGGGCGATTCGGGCTACATACCCAGCGGCTACGGCCATTACATTGAGAGCATCGGAGACGAGCCCGCTCGGGTCCTCTTCGGCTTCAACAGCGGCACCCACAAATCAGTTAGCGCCAGCGAATGGCTCGGAAGGAACCCGACACAGCTCCTAGCAACAAACTTCGGAGTCCCCGAATCGGTCATCAAGAAGCTCGTCCTTGGAAACCAATTCGTACGTAAAGGAAACAAAACATGACTGCGGGTCAAAGCGTAATGACCTGAACGAGCGCCCCCTTCTACGCGAGGAGTGTTAATGCTGCGGCCATCGCAGAATGTTCCGCTAGTTCTTGGTTGGGCGCACTGACGATTGTGATCACGTCGTCGTTATTTGGAGAAAATGCCTTTCGGAGTTCCGCGAAGAGCAAATCATGGGGTTGCAGAATCCAGCTTTCGCCTTCACTCATGGGCATCTCTAGCTTCCCGCTCTTGTAGACGAGCGTACATGCACCCGTTGCACCAACTCGAATCGCCGCATCCCTCTGCTCGATCCCTCTGTTGACGAGTTTACCTGATCCCTTAACCAGAACTGCGGCGCTTGCCTTATCCAAAGCCAGCTGCCTCGCATTTACCAGACGAATCTCAGACAACTTCGACCTCAACGACTTGTAGAGCACGGTACCGCGTCGTGTAAGGACGCAGCCTCCCTTTGCTGTGTCGATAAGTTTCGCCTTTGTAAGATGCCTTATGATGGTTCGAACCGCACCTTCGCCCACTCCAAGTTTTCTTGACAGCTCGATCCTTCCGATTGGCCCTTGGTCACCGACGTAGAGAATCGCACGAGAAATATGAACGGCGGTGAAGGCGGGCGCGGGACCGGGGCTGGGCGTCTTTGATACCGAAAGGATCGTGTTGAGTACGCTCTGAGATGACAAGGGTCAATTCCCGTCGCAAAGAATCATCGTTTCTTCTTCGTGGACACCGATTCTTTCGCTTTCTCGCTCATCTTTCTAAACCGGCGTCTAACCTCATTAAGGGTGGTATCCTTCTTGCAAAACGCAATCCGAATCTTTCGCTCTCCCAGCGACTTGTCGTGGTAGAGGGCTTGAGCAGGCAACACACCCAACCCAGTTTTCTTCAGGAGAAAATCGGCAAACTGAACTCCGTCTTTGAACCCATCGGGGGCATCTACCAGAATGTAATAAGCGCCCTCTGGCCGGTGATATGCAAGCTTTGCTTCTTCAAGAATCTCCATGACCGCTCTTCGCTTACGGTCATAGGCTGCGGCTAGTCTCTCGTAGTAATCTGAAGGGAAATTCAAGGCTGTGATCAGGGCCTCCTGTAGAGGGGCTGGAGCGCAAATTGTCAAGTAGTCGTGCACTTTTCGTATTGCGTCGGTGAGGTTTCTTTCAGCTATCGCCCATCCCACTCGCCATCCAGTCACGCTGTAAGTCTTCGACGCACCGTTTACAGTCACGGTTTTGTTATGCATGTTTCCCAATGAACCGAGGCTTACGTGCCTTTTGCCATCGTAGAGTATGTGCTCGTATATCTCGTCAGTAACGGCGATAGTTTCTGCATCCTCGCAGAGATCGGCGATTAACTTTAGTTGTCCCGCCTCCAGGACGCGACCCGTTGGATTATTCGGAGTGTTCAGGAGGAAGAGTTTCGGATGCTTCGTCATAACATTCTTGAGAATCTCTTCATCAAGCTCAAGGCTCCTACCCTTGAAAGGCACGTAGAGCAGCTCACAGCTAGCAAGTATTGCGTCTGGGACGTAGTTCTCGTAGAAAGGATCAGTAACTACGATGCGATCGCCAGGGTCCGTCAATCCAAAGATCGCTGAGGCGACAGCTTCAGTTGAACCACACGTTACGGTTACATTCTTCTCCGGGTCTGAGTCAATCCCGTTGTACTCCTTCGCTTTAGCAGATATTGCTTCCCTCAATCCTCTGTGACCCCATGTAACCGAATACTGGTTTGAACCACGCCTAATCGCTTCGACAGCAGCTTCAACCAGCTTCGGGGAAGGAATGAAGTCGGGCATTCCCTGGGAGAGGTTGATGGCATCGTACTGTTCGCTAAGCCGCGTCATCTCGCGAATGACTGATTCGGTGAATTGACTGAGCTTCTGGGAGGCCGCCAAGGAAATCATCTAAGTTAAAGCACCGTGACGGTGACGTGCCGTCTACTTTTGGTTGCTAGGACTCTTTAGTTTCGTATGGTGGGTTTAACTTTTCTGGTGTTTGAGTTAGTGATTCGGCCTTGGTCTTGTTATCAACAGTGCGACTGACAGAGTTTGAACGGCCGGTGATGAGAGAAAAACAGTTTCATAGAGACGCTTTGTCTGGCATATACGTCCAGTAGTGATGCGACAGAAAGTTGCACATGCCGGATATGGCCGTAGCAACCCAACTTGAGTACATATACCACACGTGTCCATAGGTCGTTAGTGAGTAAATTACGCCGGTAGAGATGACCAGGCCAATTCCCCAGACCGTCCAATGTATCACAAATTGTTGTCCGAACCCGTAAGCAGCTCTTCCTTTATCCAGTGTGAACGCCCAATATTTGTAGCCTAGAAAGGCGAACACTTGCCCTAGAATCACAGCGGCCCAGTTAGAGTACAAATACCAAATGTGCCCGTACTCAGTTAGAGCGTATAATATGGCTGAAGCAAGGATCACATTCGCCCCACCCACCGTACAGAATTTAATTGCTTGTTTCCCAAAACGAGCCCATAACTTCTCGATCATATTCGAACTCTTCTAGAACTCTTCGCCGTTGCATCCAGAGAAAAGGCATGGGTGTGGCGCAACATCTAAGCCTAGCCCCGTCTACGTCACTGTGACCTAGGGTTAGACTAACGTCGTCAGGGCGGAATAGTTTTTTTTCGCCTCGATCTCTGAAGTCGCCGTACTGTTACAACAAGCAGAACCCAGACCACGACCGCTGCGCCAATCATGAACCAGTCTGCATTAGGCAGTAAGAGAATTACCGATGCCTGACCGCTCACATCAGTTTTGACCATAGCCCAGGCCCTCACAGTGCCAGCGTCGAGTCCCACCCCGAGTATGTATTGTCCTGGAGTCGTGCGTGAGGAGACCGAAATTCTGGCTTGACTTGGGTTGTTAGCGAGGCTCATAAGCGATACACCTGAGGGAGAGAAAGTCACATTGACGTCCTCAGGAGTATACGACGGCCAAGAGTAAACATAGGTCCCGTTCCCGAGAGTTTGTACGCCGCTCGCTGACAAAGTCAAAGTTGACTGCCCGCCGGGTTGCAGGTCCAAATGACTTTCAGAGGCGTCTACGGTGAAAGGAACTGTTTCGTTCGCATGGACGACTCCAATCTTGTTACCACTCCATTCAGTAAACCACACATTCCCATCCGGCGCCAAGGCGATCCATAGTGCGGTGCTGATCGGGCCAGTTGGGATAGCGAACTCGACCATCTTTTGCGTGCTGGGAACTAGAAATCCTATGCTGTTGCCCCCATGCTCCGCGAACCACACTCGACCCTCACCGTCTAGCAACAAGTCGTTTGGTATCGATATTGGATAGACTTGGGGCGGGGGCTCGTGGGTTGGATAGCGGATTATCTGCCGTGACGTGGAGTTGAACTCTACAATCCAGTTCCCACCGTGATCAGCTACCCACACGATTGCGTCGGGTGTGACCGCGATCCCGACGGGGGAACCAACGTACTGTGTGGGGTCTATTGAGGAAAAATGGTACTCGGTGAATTCTTTCGTTTGCAGGTCGAAGCTCGCGAGGGACTCGTTGTAGGCCTCAGTAAACCATAACGTACCGTGACTATCGAAGGTTAGATCTGCCGGGCCCGCAAACTGAGTGGGAACAAGATACTCCTGCAGGGTACCAGAGGACGGGTCATACGAGCCTATCCTGTTTCCCAACAGTTCTGTAAACCACATTCGCCCCTCTGTGTCCGGGATGATTCTAAACGGGAAAGACCCAGCCGTGGGAATGGTGATAACTGTGAAATTTCCGTCACTCGGATTGAATCGGATCAGTCTTCCGTTCCCGCCTGGCTCGATCAGCCCTCCTGGGTTTACTGAACCTTTGAGGGAATACTGAGTGAACCAAATGTTTCCGCTCTGGTCAATGGTGATCCCCCACATATCACCCACCCCAGGAACCTTATACTCAGTGAAGGTATCCGTTCTTGGATCGAACCGACCGAGCTTACTCGCATTCGACTCAGTAAACCAAACAATTCCATTCCGATCCACAGTCAAAGCGAGCGGAGCCGCATTCGATGTCGGCACATCATACTCGTCGATGTACCGCGGTAACGTAGTAAGTGCTGCGACTGGACGCGAAGCCACTACAGCGCACGCTGTAGCGATCCCAATAAGGAGAATACAGGCAACTGCCAGCGGGTAATGGCTGCGGCGATGCTGACTCTTGCTATCTCGCAACTGTTAGCTGCGCCGGGGGTTAGAATCTCCGATGGATAAACAAACTTTTCTACCAGACAATGCTCGGATTACTTAGTAGTGCAGGCCGCAGTTTTCGCAGTAGAATCGGTTGTATGCCGGTATCTCGGTAAGACGCGAGCCGCAATTCGAGCAAACGTATACGTCTCCCAAAATGTCGAACACAGGCATCTCGTATACCAAGTCAACCTCGTCGTCTACAAACTGCTCTTCTTCAGACAAGAGAAAACGCTCGCAATTCTCTAGACGTGGCATATTCAAAAGACTTTCTAGATAGGCGCTACGACCTACCTTCATCCCAAAAGTCGATGCAGGCGTACTTTGAATGGCCAATCTGAACAGTCGATTTTTCTTCAACAAGCACATTAACCCCTTGATGTATCAGAAGTGTAGGGGCCGTAGTCTAGCATGGTTATGATACGCGGCTTGGGCCCGCGTGAGTTGCTCCTATAGCAACCGCGAAGTCGCTGGTTCAAATCCGGCCGGCCCCACCAAGCCCCTACAACAATATCGAGGGCCATGGTTCATAGCATAACACGTAAATTTCCGAACTATGGCGTGTAGTTATGAATAAAATGCCTCCCCCCACAGCACCGACGAGCCCAAAGACCAACCTAGCAGTTCAAACCATCGACGTTACGAAAGTCTACCGGGTCGGCCATACAAACTATCCAGCCCTGAAGGGAATCAACTTGAAGATTGATAAAGGGGAGTTCGTTGCCATAATGGGCCCCTCGGGCAGCGGCAAGTCGACGCTTCTCAACGTGATTGGGGCGCTCGACCGACCTACGTCTGGGCGAGTGATCATCGACGGAATCGATATCCGAAAGCTAAGCGAAGACAAGCTAGCGCTGCTCAGAAACCGCAAGCTTGGATTCATCTACCAATCGTTCAATCTAATTCAACGGCTCACGTCAATAGAAAATGTCGAGATGCCACTCATCTCTCGCGGTATGCCGGAAAAGATCCGAAGAAGCAAATCGTTAAAGATGCTCAGTGCAGTAGGCCTCGGAGCAAAGGCAAACAAACGACCCGCTGAGCTTAGCGGAGGAGAACAGCAACGGGTCGCAATTGCCAGGGCCTTAGTCACTTTACCCGCCCTTGTGATAGCCGACGAACCAACTGGAAATCTCGACTCTAAAACGACTAGCGAGGTGGTTGATCAATTTGTCCAAGTAAACAAACAGTTCGGCACAACCATACTTGTTGTCACCCATAATCCGGATATCGCGGAGAGGACGCAGCACGTGATCTCGATTAGGGATGGGCTAGTTGAGAAGGAGCAGTACCTTCAAAGGTTGGATTCCTATTCTTTGGGTTGAGAAAGATGTTAGTTACTGATATGTTCAAGTTGGCGGCCAAAGCGCTGTTGGACCGGAAGATGCGTAGCGTCCTAACCATTCTGGGGATAACCGTAGGGTCAGCCATAATCTTGGCGTTAATTGCAAGCTCAAGTGGGCTTAACGCGGGAATTACCGCTAACATCGAGAAAACCGGAGCGAACATCCTCACCATACGAAATTCGGGAGGCTTCTTTTCCTCCGGCTCGTCGAACACTTACCAGCTTAGTCAAACTGACGTGACCTACCTGAAGGGGATCCCCAACGTTGTTCATGTCTATCCTTACTACTCCTTTGGCGCCAGTATCCAGAGCGGAGGCCAGTCGCTTTCAGCCACTGCAGTAGGAATAGATCTTTCATCTTTGCCAATTTTGTATAACGGGATAACGGTTGCTGAGGGAGCCATTCCTCTCACAGGGGATACTACTTCCGCCGCGATCGGATGGGCGATAGCAAACCCTGTTTCAGGCACACCTACAGGCCTTCATCAATTGGTTGCGATGTCCCTTACCGGGATCAAGGGCTCCAAGGGAGCGGTCTCTTACGCGGTTCTTGCACAAGCAATCCTTGCCCAATACGGGACAGCCCTTTTCGCGAATATCGATGACACAGTCTTCATGTCATTTCAGGCAGCCACGGTTGTTTCCAAGACGCCTTACTTCAGCGGAATTTACGTGGTCGTTGACAACACTGCTGATGTGGCGGCCGTTCAGACTACGCTTACAACATATTATGGAACCAACGTTCGCATAATAAGCCCCGGACAGATTCTAAGCTCCCTTCAAGGAGTCACTGGGCAACTGACGGTTTTCCTAGGCAGCATTGGAGCAGTGTCGTTATTCGTTGCAACCGTTGGGATTGTCAACACGATGTATGTTTCTGTAATGGAACGCACGAGAGAAATCGGCATCCTAAAGGCTATAGGATATCGACCGAAGCAAATCATGGGAATGTTCCTCTCAGAAGCCGCGTTGACCGGATTAGTGGGAGGCGTCACTGGACTTATGCTCGGCTACGTACTCTCCTTCTTAATGGGAGGGGAACTCGCCGGTTCAACACTCTCATTCGGCCGCGGGGGACCCGGGGGCGGTGGCGGAGCAGCAATTGTACCTGTCTTCTCTACAGGACTCATAATCTTCGCACTCACATTCCCAGTCGTCCTAGCCACGGCCGCTGGACTTTACCCAGCTTGGAGGGCCTCAAAGATGAACCCAGTGGCTGCACTAAAGTACGAATAAACGCCCCCGAAACAACTAGCCGTAGGAACACTTAGCCTGTGGTCGAACCAAAGAAAGTATTGAAGAGGCTACGAAGGAACGCCAAAATGAGTCCAATTACGCTGAGACCCTGCGGCCTCACCACAGTTTGAGACCGCTTTATCACCTGAACTTGGCCAGTGGCAGCGCCCGCTATTACGCCCAATGGGCGATTCTCGTCGCTCGCGGACACGCCCACTGTGATCGTGTAGTTTCCAGGTGGGACGTTCGGCTTGAAGACAATTAGAACACTGAAGGGCCTTGGAATGTTTGGATCAACCTCTCCCACGAAGACGCTGTTCTGTGGGCCAGGAACGATCGAGTCGGATTCAATTGTGACGTTAGCCTCGTAGGATGCGAGATTTCCGCTATTCAGTATGTTCCCTGAAATTGTAGTATTTCCTCCCTGGGAAATCTCACTTGGCGTAATACTGATGCCGTACACGACCAGGTTGATGTAACCCGTCACTGAAACCGCCAAGAGATGCGTCTCCTGGGTGTAGGAGACATCTCCTAACTGTTTGTAGGTTCCGGTAACGGTGCCTTGATACACGTTACCGGCTGCAGAGGAGGGTGCGTACACGGGGAACGTGAGGGTAACGCTTTGACCATATTGAATTGAGTCATAATGCCAGTGACCCCCTGTACCAATTAGGACTAGAGGATCCGGCAAGGAAACCTGAATGTCGACATCGTAAATTGCTATGTACCCAGTATAGTTGTTTGTCACAGTCACCGTCACCGTATTGTTCAACCCTGCAACCAGGCTTTGTCCGGTCAAAGAAACAGTTAGATGCGCAGCTTGTTGGGCGTGGGCGTCAGGCAGTTGCATGATTAAGGGCAGCAGCAAAAGAACAATGACCGACAGGATACGGCGTTTCGTAAACAAGTTCAAGCGCTTATTGCTCCTGAAGAGCCCTTATTCTCTTCTCGAGAGTTGGATGCTTAGCGAATAACCTGGACAAGGGATTCGTGCCAACGGAACCGAATAAGCAGGCCGTTCCAATCGACCTCTGTGTCGTGACATAATTCTGGGATTCTCGAAGCTTTGAGAGAGCAGATATGAGTGCGCCTCGCTCAGAGAGGTCAGCAGCTGTCCTATCCGCAAGGAACTCTCTGGCTCTGTAAACAGCCGGTTCAATTAGATGGCTTAACGGATGAGCAAACAACGCAACTTTAGCGGCAGTCGCGAATGACCTCACTGAAAAGTCATTATTCTTCATATGTGACAGCTCGTGTGCAAGACATGCATCTAGCTCTTTGGCGCTTAGTGACTCCAGCAGTCCTACTGATACTGCCAACACGTATTCCCGCTTCGAACGCGTGATGAACGCGGCTGGGTCTCCCGAATCAATCAATGTTACCTTTGGCGGAGCGACCCCCATAGTTGTTGAAAGTCTTTCCACTGATCTCGTTACTTCATGTGGCGCGTCCTGAAACTCCATTTCCGGGAATAGTCTTGCCAGCGGAAGGTGGGACTTCCTGAGTTCTAAAGACAGGGCAACGCACACGGCAGCCACGGCGCCTACTACAGCTAAGCCAACGTTCAGTGTGAAGAAGAAGGATAGCAAGTGACGAACCTCTTCGCCCTCTAATAACGAGGGATCGATCAGCTCGATGTGCAACCAACTTGCGATTGACTGCAAGCTCTCAAAGAACATGACTCCTAGAACTGCTAGAAGGGTTATGGACTGGAATCGATACGAACGCTTCACGATTAAGGCTAGGCCTAGAGCGGTGATTGGAATTAACGTTGGTAACCATAGCCCATGGTGCAGGGTTAGTGGTCCTACAAGCACCCATGCAACAAACATGAGTACTCCAGGAGCCTGTATCATCTGCCTCCCTCGCGCTTCAGCCTATCCAGGTACTTGGATATAATTCTGCGATCCTCTGGTTTATCCGCCATCCTCTCAGCCAGATACGCTACCGTCACGTCATTGAAACCGCGAAGCAGCGCTCCCATCACGTTATTCACGACAACATGCCTGAAAGCGTCCTTGGAAAGGCGTGAGGAATACAGGTAATGAGGGCCCCCCTCCTTGACGAGTTTTCGCGAAAGAACACCCTTCCGGTACAACCTGTCCAAGATCGTAGCGACGGTCGTGATAGCGATCGACCTGCTACGTGAGATCTTCTCATGGAACTCTCTAACAGAGAGAGCAGTCGGTGACTTCCATAGTTCTTGGAGCATCGCCGCCTCCAGATCACCCAAGGCAATGCGAATGTCCTTGTTATTTGGGTGAAGAACTTGCAATTTCAACGGTGAGCAGTCCTCGACTACCGGCTGTAGTTAGCCTTATATAAATTCGTTTGACTCTCCGCGTAGCATGGTTAGATTGCGATGCCAAATATCCCAATCATAATACCTATGATAGTGGCCGGGGTGACGTTAGGATCTCTACTTGTATCTCAGACTCGAAAGATCTCCAAGAAGAAACTCCTAACCGCTTCTCTAGTATCCGGCTTGCTTAACACTGCATACACCTTTCTCGTCTATACACTGGCTCCTCCAACAACCTTCACGCGTGGGACCTTCACCGGTGGAACATTCGCGGGTGGGACATTTACTGGAGCATTTACTGGGGGTGGAGGATTTAGAGCCGCCGCGGGAGCGGGTGGAGAGAACTCTTTCCTGCTCTCATCGTTCATAACTGGTTTTCTCATCGTTCTCGCAATCGTGGTAGTCGCACTCGCCTATGTTCGATTCAGAGGCGGCAAGTCTGAGGAAGAGGAAGCGATTGAGACAGATCAAACGGATCAAGCCGAAGAGAAGAAGTTAGAAGAAACGTAAGCTACACTCTGGCTGTTCTAATGTCCGGCTACACTGCTGGGCGACCAAGCATCAAACAAATCGTCGCCGCACTACTCCTATTGGCCTTGATGCTGGCTGAAGTTGCCGCCAGCACGGTATATGCGAGCGGCACCAACACGTCTTCAATCGCCGCATCGCCCGGCAAGTACGACTTACCGCTTGAGAGTGACTTTCCAACATTCAGCTCGGTAAAGCTGAGTTACCCAGACAGCGCCATCTTGACAGACAGCACAGGGGACCTTCTCTTCAACGTCACCCTGAACCCACTCATGCTCAACTACAGTTCCGCCCAAGTATGGTCTACCGGTTTTCCGAGTCATGAGGTTCAGGTGTGGGGATCAGGATTTTCTTCTAAGGATACGAGTTGTACGCTCTCAGGTCTACCATTCACGTCCTCCATGTCCTCCTGCTTGATTTCAGGTGGTAATCTGACCCTAGGCTCAACCTGGTTCAATGTCCCGAATGTACCAGCTGGCTCGTACATAATTACTGCAACGGGCTATCCAGAAAACGATTACTCTTCAGCCTCATTCACCGTCCTTCCCCCATCACTTATTCTCAACCCATCTTCCGGCAAGGACGGTGACACTGTAAGCTTCTCGGGGGTGGGATTTTATTCAACCGAGTCTTGCGTCTTGATTGGCAGCCCTGCAGCCACTCCTCCTAGTTGCTCCATCGTTGGCGGTGTCCTAACAACAGGTACATTTGCTGTCGCTCCTACTGCTCCTCCTGGTACCTATACTATTACGGTGACAACCAACGGCGGTGCAGGTGGGGATACAGGAGAAGCTTCGACTTCCTTTACGGTGACAAGCACTTCTCCTCCTCAACAGATCACACTCAGCTCCTCGTTCGACCAACCTGGAACGCCTATTTCAGTGACATCGAGCTCGGGATTTTCCTTGAGCGACAATGTCTGCTCATTGTCAGGCAATCCAGTGGGGAGTCCTAACAGCTGCTCAATTGCAGGTGGGACGATTACGGGTTCATTCGATGTCGCCAGCGTTCTGCCGGGGGGATACACTGTTACAGCAACGGCCTGCATTGGATCACTACCATGTGGCCCGGGAAGCGACGTGGCAACGTATAACTTCCAGGTGCTGCCAGCGCCTTCACCACCAATCTCGACCCAGGTTACAGTCGACATATACATCCCGCCCGACTTCTCGGGGTTGACACTAAGCAACACCTGGACCAGTTTCACAAACAATTATGACGCGAACAGCATCCAATTGTCAAAACGATCGGCCTCTGATCAGATTGGGCCCAATTGGTGGAGAGTCGAGGTTGAGAACCTCATCGTAACGCGCAGCCCGTGGCGCTATTCGGGGACTCCGCTAGTTAGCCAACGAATCTTCCCCATAAACTTGGAACAGTACATCAGGCTGTTCGAGGTGACATCACCGTCAACGGCAGGACGGTATTTCTTCAAAGCATTCATAAACAGTATCTCAATCGGCGCGGAAAATTTCCCAACTCTAGTAGTCAAGGCCAGCCGGGACCCCGCGTACATTTCCGGCGTCCTGCGAGACTCGGGCGACCGAAACGCTTCGAGAGCAGGACAACCAATAACTCTACAGTACGGGACCGGAGCCCAAGTGTTGGCAACGGGGTTCGATTATCTTGGCAGGTCGGTCTCCGCTCAAACTTTTATCAACTCGACCGCGAATGGACAATATACCTTATTCGGGGTGGCGCCTGGAACCTACAACATAACTGCTTACGCTGCAGGCTATGAGCCTGCATACAGACCGTGGACTGTAAGTGTAGCTGCCGGTCAATCGCTCGAAGGGGTGGACGTGTACCTTACAGACAGCGTACTCATTTCCGGAACGGTGTTGTCCAAGAGCCCGGAAGGAAACTTGATCCCCTGGGGGACGCTTGCAGGGTTTAACGGCATTTCGGTACCCCGAGCAATCAACATCGACCTTCTAGATTTAGCAGGCAATCCAGTAGCTTCCACATCGGCCCCGTACGGCACGACAAGTTTTACAGTCCCGACCGCAACGTCATTTGATTTTGTGATTCAAAACCAAGTTGGTTTCGACGGACGAATTCCACAAGACTACGCTAACTACACTTCAGGCCTAGCATGGGGCGACTACCTGCTCCAAGCTTACGTAACATCTTACATACAAATCGCAGAAGTTCGAGTGCATGTGGATAATTCTACCGCGGACACAGAAACTGTGTTACCTCTAATCCGAACAGGAAGCATTACAGTGACTGTCCATTTCAGGTATTCAAACGATATACTGGTAGACGAACCACTAACGGCGTTCAACGACAGCGGTCAACCTGTCTACCCTGGCGGTACGCTGACTGTTTCAGCCTACGATCAAGAGGGCATCCTCAGGGCACAAAATGTGACGTCTGTAACACCAGGTAGTACGAGTGCAACTGTTGACTTGATAGGTTTCAGCAACACTAGGGGGTTCGGGATTTTTTCGCTATTCTCACAGAATTATGGCCTCCGGCCAGGGACTTATTACATCGTGGCTCGTCTTACGTCCTCTCCGGTTTTTGCTGGTTTCGCGAACATTGGAATCCGGGACCTATACTATCAAACTGACATTGTCAGAGCTACTATCGGCCTCAGCACAGACGAGCTTCTAATCAGCCTTTCAATGTATCGCGCAGGAGGCATTCTACTGGCTCTCCGCTCGATCAATTATCAAATTCCGCCGCTTAATCAGACTTGGGCGTACCCTGGATCGACAATTAAGGTGTTGATTATAGACTCAAACGGAAACGTTTACCAATCAAATACGACACAACCGCTGGAATCAGGAAACGCAACGTTTGCTTACGTAGGCCTTGGCTTTTTGGGGGGGCTTGGCGGAGGGCTTCTTAGTGGCAGCTATACGGTGATAATCGAAACCCGCGGCTATACTCAGCAGCAGATACTCCATATTGATGTCAGGCTTGGGGGTATTTCTGACGCGGCAATTTATATGATTTTGAACCCAGTAATCGATCTAACCATCTTCTTCACACATGAAGCCATTCTCAGCTTGATTGACTCCACTTTGCCGTTCGCGCAACCGATTAACAATTTAACCGCCACGCCGACGCGCATAGAGGTTTTCGATGATCTAGGAAACTTCGTTGCAGCAAATGCAACATATATCCCGAACGGAAGCAAGACTGCTCACTTTATTTTATCTGGTTTCGACCTTTACTACGGAGACCCTCGGCTGATCTGGTCAGGCTTCTATGATACGACAGACGGAGCGAGCCAAACCCCTGGCGGGTTAATCCTATACCCATGGAACATGTCCCCTCACACGTACACAATTAGAATTTGGGTTGATGGATACTACCAGTTACAGCCCTTACGTGTAATTGTTACCCCACCACAGAACGTTTCCGTAGTTACTGTCATGGATCGTGCGTCCCGGATTTTCGGGACGGTGATGGGGCCCGATTACTTCGACGTTTCCCGTCGCCTATCCTGGGCAACAATCACGCTTGAGCCAAACAACAGCACCCTCACGGACATTATTGATGTTCGGCCGGGGAACTACACAACTTCTAGCCTCGATGGGTCTTTCCAGGTGTGGGTTCCTCAGGGAACTTACGGGATGGGAGTTGCCTTGGAGGGATACGCTACGTATTCAACTCAGGTTGCCGTCCCGGAGGGCTCGGATATGTATATGCAAATCTGGTTGGACAACTACCAACCCTCAAGTCAACTTATCTCAACCGCTATCTCAAACGCTACGAATAGCCCTTTGAGTATCAAACCGTATTTGCTGCAAGTCCCTAAACCTTGGATTGAGCTTAGCTAAGCCTCAACCCAATTCCTGGAATTTGAATGCCCCGTCAACTCCGTCTCCTTATTTCGGTCTTCGTTTCGGGGGCCGTGGTGATGGCGCTTGAACTCTTGGGGAGTAGACTGCTGGCTCCAGTATTTGGGAGCTCGATCTTTGTTTGGGGCAGCTTGATTGGTGTGGTGTTGTCCGCGCTTAGCGCGGGTTACTATTTGGGGGGGAAACTTGCAGACATCAAGCCCAACTTCAACGTCTTATCGATCGTGATCTTCCTTTCGGGTTTGATGGTTCTGTCGCTACCTGCGATCGCTCCTCCTCTCTTCGATCTTGCGATAAGGTTGAATCTTGGGGAGCGTTATGCGCCGCTACTCGCTACGACTTTATTGTTGGGGCCGCCGAGCGTTCTTCTGGGCATGGTGTCGCCTTATGCTATTCGGCTTGTAGCTGAGGGCTTTGAGACGTTAGGCAAAGTCTCGGGTAACCTTTACGCCCTCTCGACCGTTGGAAGTATACTGGGGACGTTTCTGACTGTTTTCATTCTAATTCCGCTTTTTGGGGTTAACAAGATCATTTTCTTGTTAGGGGTTGTGTTGCTGGTCGTTGCCTTTCTCGGTTTGAGTTATCGGTTCAAGTTTCTAGTCCTCATCATCCTAATCATCCTCCCGTTCGCCGCGCCCTACATGGTTAACCGTCAGTTGACAGTTGCCACCTACACGTTGGCGTTGGGCGATACAATCTACGAGACCGACACGCCCTACCACCATCTGATAGTAGCAGACGCGTACGACCCGTCATCCCAGTCCACGACACGCTATCTCATAATGGATGATAATTTGCACAGCGCCATGGACCTACAAGACCCCAACCGAACCGTCTTCCCGTACACCGACTACTTCCACATCGGACCCCTGCTTAACTCGAACATAACTCGCGTCCTATTCATCGGAGGGGGCGGTTTCACGGGCCCAAAAGACTTCTTGAGAGATTATCCAAACGTGACCGTCGACGTCGTTGAGATAGACCCGGAGGTTGTGCGGGTCGCGGAACAATATTTCGCTGTGAACGCTAGCAATCCGAGGCTTCATATCTACATCGACGACGGTCGGGTATTTCTGCAGGGCACCACGCAAAGATACGATCTCATCGTGCTCGACGCCTATTCCAGGAGCTATGTCCCATTCCAATTGATGACCCTCGAATTCTTCAAACTCATAGACTCCCACCTAACCTCTAATGGCATCGTGATCTCTAACCTAATCTCGGGAACAACACCCAGTAACGATCAGTTACTCACCGCTGAAACAACAACGATAAGCCAAATCTTTCCAAACGTCTACACGTTCGCAGTAGACGGCGCGTCAGACACGGACCCACAAAACGTAATCATCGTCGCCACCCTCTCAACACATCACCTAGGGGTCACAGATTTTGAGGAACTCGCCTCGACAAACACAATTGTGAAGATTCCGGGTATGGAGGACTACCTATCCAACTACTTCACACCTATCGGGAACAACCCACCGACACTCACGGACGACTACGCGCCAGTGGATACGATGCTCAGCCCGATTAGCGGATTACCAATCACCAACGACCAGCCTCCGCTGATAAGTGAACAGGAGGCGCTGCAAGTCTTAGTGGGGGTCGTGATAGTTGCTGCGGTGGCAGTTATTTTGACGAAAAAGAAGTTTCTATGAGAGGTTAGATCTTCGAGGCTACCCGAAGCTCTTGCATACTCCTTTGGAGCCTTGCCTGTGATCGTGCGTTACGTGTGCGTGATCTCTCGCATGCTCGGAGTTCTTGCGCGATAAGCCTCTTCGTTTCTTGTGGGTTAGGGCTTCCGCTAGTTCGATACATGCGAAGATGCCGACCCAGATTCAAAGCCTCCTGGATTGAACTCACCGTGCTAGGACTAATGGGCCTTCCTAGGGCACGTTCCCAATCTGATCGCTTCATGTCTTTGAACGTGATGCCTCGAATAAGTGCTGATCGTGCGACTGCGCCGACCAAGTGGTGAGCGGTTCTGAAGGGCAAGTGTTCTTTTCTTACTAGGAGGTTGGCAATTTCCGTTGCCGCACTGAATTCTAGGTATCTCCTACTCGACAACTTACGGTCGACAGCTATCCCACGTATGATTTCGGCGAGAATTCGCAGGCAGGCTTTGAGTTCGTCAATCGACTCCCAGAGAAGGGGCGTTAATTCTTGGTAGTCAAGGTTGTATCCCGAGGGTAAGCCGTGCATTATTGAAAGGCCTGAATTGAAATTGGCTGCGATTCTTGCGCATTTTGCTCGGGTTAGCTCGAGCGGGTCAGCGTTCTTCTTTTGGGGCATGATGCTGCTTGTTGAGGCGAACTCGTCAGGAATCGTGACGAGCCCGACTTCTGCTGAACTGTAGAAGATTAGATCTGTTGCGATACGTGAGAGACCGGAGGCTATGAGGGCACAGTTTGCCAGAATCTCTAAGGCGAAGTCCCGACCTCCAACAGCGTCCAAAGAAACATCCACAAGCCCGTCAAAGCCAAGCAGGCGTGCGATCAAACGTCGATTCAGCGGGAAACTTGTTCCAGCCAACGCCGCGGCGCCCATCGGAGAACGATTAACTCTCCCATAAGCTTCGGTTAACCGATTTATGTTCCGCGACAAGGAAGCGCCGTTTGCGAGCAGGTAATGGGCGAAACTGATCGGCTGTGCGGGCTGAAGATGGGTATAGCCCGGGAATACGGTGTCGATGTGTCTCTTCGCCGAGTTCAGGAGTGAGGATTCGAGCCCGAGTACTTGGTCCGAGAGCAGTATGATCTCGTTACGCAAGGTCATTCTTATGGCCGTCACGACTTGGTCGTTCCGACTCTTGCCTAGGTGAAGAAGGCCCCCCACCACTTTGCTCGTACGTTTGGTGATAGAATCCTCAATAACCACATGAATATCTTCCGCGTTTCGTTCAGGGAAATTGTAACTTTCAAGGCTTCTCAGCGCCCTCAGGATCCTACGGGCGTCAGTTTTCTCGATGGCTCTGGCTTTTACGAGCGCAATCACGTGCGCTTCGTTGACTAGGACGGTTGAGAGCGCGATTCGCTTGTCGGATTCAAGCGATGAAATAAAATTCACTACATCTCTTCGCGTGCCTTTCAGCCGGCCACCCTTCAGAACCGATGACATCTGGGGTCACTGCGTGGAGGCTGTCATGACTGGTGAGGTGCTGGACTTCTCGGCGAACCTTGCGAGCGCTTGTGCGTAGACTTCGATACATGCCAGGTATTCCGAGATTCTGACATGCTCGAGCTCAGTGTGGTCGAACCTCGAATCCCCAGGACCGTAGGCAAACGTTGGAATGTTTTGGTATTGGGCGAAGAGGTTCATGTCACTTGTGCCGGTCTTCTTGACCATGGCAACTTGTCCTCCTTTGACTTTCCTAATCGCCCACCGGAAAGCTGAGACCGCGTTAGAATTCGGGGAACCAAGGAAAGCTTCGGTCGGGTCCTCGAAATCTAATTGGATTCTTACGTCTTGCCGATTTGTGTTGTATCTGCGTGTGAATTCTTTGATTTTTGTGATTAGATCGTTCGATGACAATCCCGGCGGGATTCTTATGTCAATATCTAATGCCGCGTGTGTCGGAACGCTGTTTCCTAACTCGCCAGCTTCAGCGCGAGTGACACAACCTGTTACAGCTCCAAACTTGGATAGAGATTTGTTCTTCAGCATTCCCTTTTTGAAGGCTCTCCAGAACGTGCTTGATTCCTCGTAGCTGCTGGCCGAAAGCCAGGGTGAAGCCGAATGGCCTCCATTAGTGCTGAAGGAGGCGTGCAGTTTGAGGCTCCCCTTGTATCCTATGATCATATTCGAGACGCCACTCGGTTCGCCGAATATTGCCATCGCGTACTGGGTTTGATCACCGATTACCGCTCGAATACCTTTGCTGCTCGTCTCCTCCTCCACGACGGCAGCTATGGTAATCTGGAAAGGGTACGAACTTCGTTCCTTAGCGAGAGCCGCGCCAATGATCATCGCAGCTAAGGATGACTTGGCGTCGACGGCGCCGCGGCCGTAGAGCAAATCAACGTCCTGTCGAATCGGTATATGGCCGGGGACCGTATCCATATGACCGCAGAGCAGAATCCGCGGACCTTCTTTGCCAAGAACGCCGATTACATTTCCAACCTTATCGATTCGCGCGGCGAGTCCGCTGGATGCCATTTCCTTTTGCAGGAACTCAGCGAGGTCGGCTTCAGACCCGCTTGGGCTATAGAGTTCCAGCATTCCTTGCAATAGTTTAACCGGGTAACCTTGCAAGCTCCTCTTTCTCCAAGACCTTCGGCAGGGTTTCAAGGACACGATCTACCTGTTCGGATTGGATGCAGAGTGGTGGTAGAAATCTGAGAATGTTTCGTCCAGCATCGAGCATCAAGACTCCTTGCTGTAAAGCGTCTAGGATCATTTGGTGAACGTCAAAACGCGCCTCAACAGCTAGCATAAGGCCTAGTCCCCGAACCTCTCTGATTATCCGATGGGCACTCATCAGCTGCAGAAGGCCAGCCTTGAAGTATTCACCAACTTTCACAGCGTTATCCACCAACCGTTCGTCGAAGAGAACGTCGATTGTGGCGGATCCGGCGGCACAGACGACAGGGTTTCCTCCGAAAGTATTCGTATGTTCCCCCACGGAGAGCGAGTCCATCGTTTCTGAGGTCCCTGCGGTTATGCCGATTGGTAGTCCGCTTGCGATGCCTTTTCCGAGGCAAAGGATGTCTGGCTGCATTCCTGAGTGTTCAGAGGCGAACATTTTTCCGGTTCGTCCGAAACCGGTCTGAATCTCGTCTGCCACGAGCAGCCCACCTGCATCATGAATCAAATCTTGTAGTAGCGCGGTCCAGTTGCTGGATGGTACTCGTATTCCGCCTTCTCCCTGGATGGGTTCAACGAGTACGGCTGCAGTGTCGTTTGTGATGGTCTCTTTCGCGGCTTCGATGTTGTCGAATGGTATGTGGACGAAGCCTGGGACGAGGGGTTCGAAATTCTTTCGGTATTTGGTGTCCCATGTTGCCGACAGCGCTCCATGTGTCTTGCCGTGAAACCCACCTTTGACTGCTACGACTTTCCTTCTTCCAGTGGATTTCCGTGCCACCTTGATGGCGCACTCGACTGCCTCGGTTCCACTGTTGCTGAGAAAGACTCTGTCGAGGCCGGTGGGTAGAATATTGGTTAGTTTGGAGGTGAACCTTGCTCGGGCGTCATTGTACACTGAGCCGTGGCATGCGATGAGTTTCTGGGCTTGATCCGTTATCGCCTTTACGACGCGTGGGTGTGCGTGGCCTACGATGCAAGCGCCATAGGCTCCGGTGCAGTCGACGTATTCGCTACCACGATCGTCGTATAGCAGCGCTCCCTTTCCACTAACTATCGTAACTGGCTTGCGCGCATAGTACGTCGCGTAGTGCGTGTCCTCGATTGTACGCACATCGAGCTGGTTCATCGCGTGATC
>Ga0326727_10007737_pt1 | contig 27993 bp, 15 predicted proteins | sample MB2enrmetagenome_FD_207643 | JGI IMG/M metagenome (GOLD analysis project Ga0326727, IMG submission 207643) | Lab enriched peat soil microbial communities from McLean, Ithaca, NY, United States - MB29MY | ecosystem: Environmental > Terrestrial > Soil > Wetlands > Peat | place: USA: New York...
GGGCGTAGTCGAGGCCGACGCGGTAGTTCATCAGGGCCTCCGAGCTGAGCACGCCCGCGGCGGGGATACTGGCACGCTCGTCGACGAGAGTCCTTCGATCCATGGGAAGGTCAGCCACAGCTACATCGGTCAAAAAGAGAGGACCGAATTGCACGCGATCCGCACGCATCAGCTTCCATCTGGGTTCATCGCCAAATTCTCCCGTATTGAAGGGGCCGACGGCTCCTGTCATGTGCGGCCAGTTCGGGTGGGCATTGGAGAGCTTCTCAAATAATTCTTCCGAAAGAAAGCTGATGGAAGAGCCAACGTCGAGCCCGAGGTCATAGTTCTTGTTCTCGATCTTGCTGGGCATCTGGATGAGGCCGTTGTTTGCATTGACCAGCATCTTGCTCTTCACGCCGTTGAATTTCAGGCTGCCGGGCTGGCCGATGGTGAACTTGCGGTCGGGGAAATCGATGAGCACATCATAGTTGCGCAGAACGGTTGAGGGGATGTTGATCTCGGCGCTCATGCCGGGTGCGATAGCTGGCGCGCCGACGGGAATTCTTATTTCTTTCATCGGCAGCAGAAGGATCTTCATTCCGCCAATCCTAACTTCGAGCGAAACACCCGGCGATTTCGGCGTGCCTGAGCAGACTTGGCCGGCGCAACTGACGCCGAGTCCCATCAAACCAGCAACGCGCCGGTTCATAGCGAGATCGGGATTGCCGTTGTCGACCCAACCGCGGACGCTCTCGGTCGACCCGTCGGAAAGCAAGATGTCCACGTCGATCACAACGCGGCCTTGGTCGAGCGTGATGGGAACAGTGACGGATTTAGGCCGGGACGTGGGCGCGTTTTGTGGGAAGACGGTCGTACTAATAATAATGAGGATAAGGACGACAAGGGCAGCCCTGAATCGCATAGGGAGATTGTAGCGGGTCGAAGGAGCGCCGTTTCTCCAGTCACCACGCCATGCGCGTCCTGGCATGATTCCGGACTGCTGACCGAGGCGACCAGATCACGTGCCCTCATGCGGGATATGTTCGTTCACCCGCAAATCTTGTCTGGCTCGCGCAAAAGGCCGCCTGCAGGCGGCCTTCGCGGAATTTCCATTTGTGTTCTTCCGTCGTGCGTTTTCCAGCGCGTGCCATTACTTCAGGCCGATCACACCAAACGTCCCCGCCAGATTGTTGTACGGACCAGCGGTGAAAAAGAGTTGGTTGGTCCGGCCGTTGCTTGCCGAGCCTCCGCCAAACTCAATCCCCCAGAGTTGGTCGATCTCGATATCCTTGCCGTTCGTGTCCTTGACCGTGCCCACGAACTGGCCCGTTTCGAGATTAAAGGCGTTGATCGTACCGTTGTTTGTGTTGTTCGAGACCAGCAGAGCGTTGCTTAGTGGCCCGAAATTATTGGGCGCCACGGCCAAGCCCCAAGGCTGATTCAAGGGCGCGCCCGCCACGAGAGTTTTTACGAACGTTCCGTCTTCCCGGAAGATGTCGACGTAGCCGCCCGGTGCTTCGTTTGGCTGGGCAAACGTTACGTAGACCAAACCACCGATGTCCTGAATGCCGAACGGCGCGTAACCCGCCGGCAGAGTGCTGTCGGTAAACGAATTGACGAGGTTAAAGCTGCCGTCGTACACCTCGACTATGTTCTTGTTAAGGTTGGCGGCATAAAGGAGATTTCCCGATGCCCGGTTGGTAACGGCGAGACCGGTGTAGCTCGCGCCAGCCGCCCAGTTATTCACCACGATGATCGCGTCATTGCGGTTGGTCTGCGGCGCCCAGCCGCTGATGGTCCCGTCCAAAGTCGCGAACAGGAAGAACGAGTTCCACCCCCCTATCTGAAAATCTGACGACCCGTTGGCCACAATTCCGGTCGGTTGACCCGGGCCCGCGCCGTCAAACGAGGGAACTGAAACCACCAAGCCCTCCTTGACTCCAGCGCCCGTATAGATTGTCGACCAGCCTGAGCCTTCATCGCTGACCCAGAAGGGGCTGCCCGCGCTCCGAGCCAGTCCCCAGCCGTTCACTTGCAGCGGGTCTGCGAACTTGGCCGCCTTGATCTGATTCGAAACTAGATGCTTGAGTTGATACTGCGCCAGGGCTGCGCTTGAAACGAACAGTACCACGAGCCCCAGGCAAAGGGTGAAAGCCATCTTGTGTCGCTGCATAACAGAATCCTCCTTGGATTTGTGCGAGCCGGAGTAGAGAGCGAGTGAGTCGCGGACTGGCACTGTGCTCGAACCGCAATTTCTCCGTCCTGCTGGCAACCGAATGCTAGTTCCGCGGTTGCCGGCAGGTTGTCAACGCGGTGTCATCTGTTTGCACAATTCTTGTCGGCAAAGCGCAGCATTGGCTGCGCTCCGTTGTCGGCGCGAAAAATCGTGCCGCACAGACGATGCCGTAAGCCGGTTGTTATCAGTGGGCGCCCTCTCTTAGACGCGAGCAGGAACATGTCCTAAAGTATTGGCCGAGGATGCCGATGGGATAGACAAGCGGAAGTAGCCTATGGTCCCGCGCAGGTAAACCATGACAACCGGTTCGATTTCGGCCGCAGACCTCAGTCAGTTCGTTCTCGCGTCCAGCGACTCCACTCAGCTGCAGCAAGCACTGCAGACACTGCAGAGCAGTCTTGTGTCGGGTGACCTGAATGGCGCCAACTCGGCATTCCAGACGGTGCAGAAGATAAGTCAACTCACCGCGACTGCCAATGGGAGCAGCCTGTCGAGCGATTCTCAACTCTCCACCGATCTGAAGACGCTCGGCAGCGCACTGAGTTCAGGCGATCTATCCACTGCCCAGTCTGCCTTTGCGCCGGTTCAGAACGACCTGAACAGCGCTGCTTCGCCATCGCGGACACTTGAAACCAACGTTGCATCCCAGTCCGAGCAATTGGTCCAGGAACTGCTCAGCACAGTGAATTCGAGCAGTTCTTCTTCCAGCACATCGGATAGCGCGAATTCCGTGCTGGAGATGGTATACGGAAGCGGGAGCAGCCTGAACGTCTACGGATAGAGCCCAGCGCTCGATCCAGCGCCACTTCCGCGACCTTTGACTATCGGCCCAGCCGGCAAAAAAGCCCAGCGCCAAAGATTTTGTGAAACGATTCTTGCCCTTTCCGCACTATCCCAATAAGTGGAAGACATCGCGCAGTGCGGCGGTGAGCCACAGTTTAGGATCCCAATCTGGAAACTCCCGATTGGGATCCAGTAAAGTGCCGGAGCCGACGGGGAAGCGGCTCCGGCGCTTTGTGTGCAAGTCTTCTCCAGGGGGAGCAGATCGGCTCGTCTGCCCCAAGAAGTCACAGGAGGTTCATTCTTCCCAGTGCGCGCCACACGCTTCATCCCGCCGGCCGGACGCCATCGCAGCTGTCACACGGCGGTGAAGCGCACGTCATCATCACTGTCACTCACGCTAGTCCCGGAAAATACTCACGGCTCGCCATCCCAAGTGCTACACTGTCTGCCACTTCCGACTCCCCGGGGCCAGCTCTTGCAATTTCACTCCTTTGACGAAGCTTACGTCGAGCGTCTGCGGGCAGGAGACTTCCGCACGCAAGAGCATTTTGGCGAGTATTTCAGCGCGCTGATCCAGGTGAAATTGCGCTCCCGTTTGCAGTCGCGGGAGGCCATCGAGGATGTGCGTCAGGAAACCTTTGCCCGGTTTTATGCAGCTCTGCGCGACGGGAAAATCCTGCACCCGGAGCGCCTGGGATCGTTTGTGAACTCGGTTTGCAACAACGTTTTGCTGGAGCATTATCGCGCGAACCCGCGCCACAATTCGCTAGATGATGACGAACAGAGGGACCTGCTCCCCGCCCATGCGACGGATCTGCTGGGCATCCTTGCCGCCAAAGAAACGGAAAAGAAAGTCCGGGAGATTCTGGAGCAGCTTCCAGAACGCGACCGGCGCTTGCTGCGCGAGGTTTTCCTGGAGGAGCGCGATAAGGACGAAGTATGCCGCGACTTCGGCGTCGACCGGGAATATCTCCGGGTCTTGCTGCACCGTGCGAAGCAATCGTTTAAGTCGTTGTATAAGAAAAACACCGGAAATGATTCGCCGGAGTTTACTCCGGCCTGAGCTGTGCAATGCCGGGTCGCGCCGGCTCGCTTTTGTACGAGATGATACGAGGGGGCAAAAATGGACCACGATATGGTGGTTCGTCAAAAAATGACGGAAAGGTACCTGCTCGGCGAACTCGATCCCGAGACCCGGGACGAATTTGAAGGACATTTTTTCGACTGCCCGGATTGCGCGCTCGACGTCCACGCCGGCGCTATGTTCGTGGAGCAGAGCAAGGTTGTGCTGGCGGAAAAATCCGAGCCGATTTCTGCCGGCTTGCCGGCACCCGTTCCGGTCCCAGTCAAACCGGGATGGCTCGCGTGGCTGCGTCCAGTCCTGCGTCCAATGTACGCCTTGCCCGTGATGGCCTTGTTGCTGGTAGTGATCGGGTATCAGAATCTGGTTACTTATCCGCAGATGCGGCAAGCCTTGAACCGCCCGCAGGTGTTGCCGTGGGCGCCAGTGAATGTCGGTACCTGGGGATCGGGGGGCCCGGTGATTGCGACACGTCCGGGAGAGGGTTTTCTGCTTTTTGTGAGAATCCCGCCGGATGGCAGTTACTCGCATTACACGGCGGAGTTATATAATCCAGCGGGAAAGCTGGAGTGGTCGCTCACGATTCCAGCGGCATCCGCGCAAGATCAGTGGCCGGTGCAAGTGCCGGGAGCGAGTCGGCAAGCGGGCAATTACACTTTGGCGGTGCGTGGAGTTACTGCCGCGGGCGAAGCTAAGGAAGTCGGTCGGGCATCATTTGAATTACAAATTCAGAAGTGAGCTGAACCGGAGGAGCGAACCATATGGCGACAATGCCGAAACCATTCGTGACCCACGAGACATCGCATGAGTACCATGCGGAAGCTAACGTTCTCCATGGGCATTTGAAGCTTCCGTTGAACCAGGAGATTCACCAGCAAGTGCCAGTGTCATTGAAGGATCGCCGGGGTGGTCATTTCTTCCAACGCGCCGAACACTATAGCCTCGAGGGACTCATTTCCTTCCAGTCGGGCTACACGCGTGTGTCCGGCTATCGGAGCCTGAAGAATCACGGATGGGTTACGCTGGCGGCGTCCGTGCTCGAAGGGCTGAATGTTCTTGATGTGATCACGGCCGACCGCATGGTTGCGCAAGTTTCAACCGAGCATCCGCTGGAGAATGGCCATGTGCCGCATGTGACATTTCTGGGTACGCACTTCGAGAATTTGCGCGTCGGTGGCTATCCGGTCGAGGTGGAGCTTGATCTAGGGATTTGTGGCGAGAAACCCAAGGGCGACATACCTTATACGGAAGATCCCGGTTTTCTCGATCGTATTGAACGGCAATGCGCCGGCATTGCCAGCGCTCCGGGCCTTCCCACCGCGCTCCGGGCTGAGTACGATGAGGAACTCAAGCAGATCGCCGAGATCAGAAATGGCAACGGATCGGGGAAAGGGGAAGGCAAGCCGCCCAAGCTAGGATGCACACTGGTCAAGAGCATATCGCCGATTCCCATCGCGAAGTCGTACGGGAATATCCTGGAGATTCCGGGGTTCGGGGCAGTGTTGCTGGCGGCGGTCGAGGTGGGCTCGTTCGCGGAGGCCGGAGCCAGTGTTCAAGCGGGAGACAAGGTGGGCAACTACTTCAACCTGACGATGCTCCAGATGCGAATGGGCTGCATCGGGGACGGGAACGTGAGCGCAGGAAACGCCGCTCTCAACGGTGGCACGAGACCATAACCGTTGGCCTTTGCCTTCCAGTCCTAGCCTGCGGGCTCGCTTGTAGCCATCGCGATAGCCCGCAGGCCGCCTTTGAACAGGCGCAGCACACCTTTGTGCATGGCGATCTTCGAGAAAGCCAGCAAGAATCTGAAAGAGGCTATCAGCGATTCCGGACTTCCAACGTGGAATGGGCCTGGAAATTCAAGACCCTGGAAGCCGAGACCCTCTTGTGGCGTGGGGACTATCCAGAGGTGTTGAAGCAGTTGGCTGCTCCATTGCCTCCCACCGCCTTGCAGGACGAGCTGATCCAGGTGCTCACGCTAAAGGCAATCGCTCATGCGCGCCAGTTCGATGACGACCAGGCGGAGCAGGAGTTTGCGGAGGCGGAGCGGCTTTGCGCCATAACCCAGCACCCAAGTTGCGGAAAGCTCTTCCAAGGACGCGGGCTTGTCGCTTTGGGCCACAATCAATTCCCTCAAGCTCGGCAGTTTCTTCGGCGCAGCTTGTCCTTTGCACGCGCGAACGGCGACAAGTTTCTAGAAGCGACTTCCCTTCTGAATCTGGGCGCCGCGTCGCTGAAGGAGGAGCATTTCGACGAGGCCATCGACTGGTCCCATGATGCCTACGACGTGTCCACTGCGCTGACCGCCAGGGACATTGCCTTGGTCGCGGTGCTTAACATCGGATGGGCTTACTATCGGCTGGGCGATTCCGAAAGAGCCCTGGGAATGTCCCTTGAGGCCGAGAAACGTGCCGACGAACTCGGCGACTCCTTCAATCGAGAAAATGCCATCACCAATGCCGGGTATGTCTTCATGGACAGGCGCGATTTTTCGCGAGCGGAGAAGTCATTTCGCCAGGCCCTCGATCTCGCCGAGGCCGAGCACAGCAAGGAACACAGCTTTAACGCTCTGCGAGTGCTCGCACTGGCAGCGGTGCGATCCGGCAATGTTGAAGATGCCCGCAAATATTCTGACCATGCGATCTCCATTGCACGCTCCGGAAACAACCGGCTCGACGAACTCTACCCGCTGCTGGTAAAGGGCCTTGCGGCTGCCCAATCTCGAGATGACGCCGAGGCTGAACGCATCTTTCACGAAGTCGGACAGGATAAAGTTTGTCCTGTTTTTCTCCAGTGGGAGGTTGAACACTCCCTCGCCCGGCTGTTCGAAGACGAAGGCCGCGCAGATGCAGCGGATCGTGAGTATCGCGCAGCGCTGGGCACCTTCGAGTCTGCCCGATCCTCCCTGCGGCGCAACGACTCGAAGCTGCCGTTTTCGAACAACGCTTCGCGCATCTACGACGACTACGTTCATTTTCTGGTGGCGCGTGGAAAGACGGACGATGCCCTGCGCTGGGCCGACTACAGCCGCGCTCGTACCCTGTCCGAAGGATTGGGACTGCTGGCAAAGGGAGCTTCTAGCGGGCCTCCGCCACTGCACCCTGGGCGAATCGCACAGCGAGCCGATGGCACAATTCTTTTTTATTGGCTGGGCGAGAAGCAGTCGTACCTGTGGGCGATCACGCCGAAGAAGACAAGTTTGTTCGCACTCCCTCCCGGCGCGGAGATCGATGCGGCTGTGCAACGGTATCGCAGAGCTCTCGTCGGACCGCAAGACGTTCTCGAATCGTCCGACCAGGATGGCCGCTGGCTCTACCGCACGCTGATCGCTCCCGCGCAGGCGTTGCTGAGTAGGGACGCGAAGGTTTTCGTCATCCCGGATGGCAGCCTGAACAATCTGAATTTCGAAACTCTTCTCGTCTCCGATCCGAAGCCGTCCGAAACCAAGCTGCACTATTGGATCGAAGACGCGACGATTGCGAATGCCAGTTCGCTGCGGGTGCTCGGCGCGGCGCGCGGGGGCAAAGGCCGAGAGAAGCGTAACCGCAGCCTGCTTCTCGTCGGCAACAGCGTTGCGCCGAACGACAAGTATCCCGAACTGCCGAAAGCCGCAGCGCAGATGGAAAGCGTCGCCCGCCATTTTCCCGCGGCCACGCAGCGGATATTTGCGCGCGAGCAGGCGACGCCGGCAGCCTATCTGGCCAGCAGCCCAGAGCAGTTCTCCACCATCCATTTCGTTGCGCACGGAACAGCCAGCCGGCTGAGTCCGCTCGACTCCGCCATCGTACTGTCGAGAGTCGTACTATTGAAGGCCGCATCATCGAAGGCCACTCCATCATCGACCGAACCGTTCGAAAGCGGCGTCGAAAGCGACTCTTTCAAGCTCTATGCCCGCGACATTATTCGGTATCCCCTGCGGGCCGATCTGGTTACGATCTCAGCGTGCTATGGCGCGGGCGAACGCGCGTACTCGGGCGAGGGGCTGGTCGGTCTCTCCTGGGCTTTCCTCAGAGCCGGCGCCCACAACGTAGTCGCCGCCTTGTGGGAAGCGACAGACGCATCGACCGAGCAACTCATGGACAAGTTTTACGACGAGTTAGACCAGGGAGCCGGTCCGGATACCGCTCTGCGCGCCGCCAAACTGTCATTGCTTCGGGGCGGAGCATTCCACAATCCGTTTTACTGGGCGCCCTTTCAACTCTATGCCGGGTCCTGAGACCAACTCTAGAAGCCCGGCTGAGCGGTGATTCCCTTTCCTTCCACGCACTCATAGGCTCGGCCGGCCGTGAGGTTCTTGTATTCTTCCGTTCTTCCGCTGGGCCATTCGATCACCAGACGATCGACCTTGTCTCGCTTCCCCAGCCCGAAGGTCACGGGCAGTTCCGATTGCGACAGATAACTGGATCCGCCCTTGACCAGCCGTGATTGGGTAGATGTTCCGTTAGATGCCCAGATCTTCACCACTGCTCCGATGGCGTCGCGATTGGACTTCGTCCCGACCAGTCGAATCCGGATGCTGCGGTGCCCGGCAGTCTGATCGGTGCGGTAGAGATAGGCGGGGCCGTTGTTGGTGGTCATCAGCAGATCGAGATCGCCATCCCGATCGAAATCGCCGTAGGCAAGCCCTCGTCCGACTCTCGGCTGAACGAAGCCGCCACCGACTTCAGCGGCCACGTCGAGAAACGTTCCCTTGCCGCTGTTCAGAAAAAGCTGCGGCGGCTGCGCGTAACCCACGCCGCTGACGTTGCGCACCGTGTCGTCGATGTGCCCGTTCACCACCGCCAGATCGAGTGCGCCATCAAGGTTGATATCGAGAAACACGCATCCGAATCCCAGTCGATCTTTCGACGCCAGACCTACGCCGCTCTGCATGGCCACGTCGATATAATTCCCGCCATCGGAAAGCCGATAGAGCCCGGTCATCTCGTTATCGAAATTCGTGATGGCGATGCCGGCGCTTCCTGAATTGTCGAAATCGGCCACGTCCACGCCCATTCCGGCGCGAGCCCGGCCTTCCGCGGAAAAGGCGATGCCCGCATCCACGGCTCCATCTTTAAACGTACCATTGCGCTGATTCCGATAAAGTTTATTGGGCTGCGTGTCATTGGTTACCAGCAGGTCAGGCCAGCCGTCGTGGTCGTAGTCGAGCATGGCCACGCCCAGGGACTTCGAGCTGCTGTCGAAAATTCCACTGCTGGCCGTAACATCCTCAAAGGTTCCATTGCCGCGATTGTGAAACAGCCAGCAGGTTTCGCCGCGGTAGGCTTCGGGCGTGCAATAAGACTTGTACCTGCCATCGAGGCTGCAGAACACATCGTGCTCGGGAGACCACTTGACGTAGTTACAGACGAACAGGTCCAGCAGTCCGTCGCGGTCGAAATCGAACCACAGAGCCGACGCACTCAGGGCCTGCCGTCCGAACAGGCCGCTCGACTTAGTAACATCGACGAACGTTCCTTTGCCAGTATTTTTGAACAGCCGGTTCTGTCCGACGCAAGTAATCAGAATGTCGGGATAGCCATCGTTATCGTAGTCTCCGACGGCAACTCCCATGCCATACATCTCGACGTCGAGCCCGGCGCTGTGGGTCACGTCGGAAAACGTGCCGTTGCGATTATTGCGATAGAGCTTCAGCGTACTGGGCTCCGACTTAGGCTCGCGTTTGTGCCCGGGCCAATCGCGGCCGTTCACCAGCAGAATGTCCTGCCATCCGTCGCGGTCGTAGTCGAGGAATGCGCAACCGGGACCGAGCGTTTCCGGCAGCAGCTTCCCGCCGTAGGCGCCGTTGTTGTGGCGGAACCGAATTCCCGCCGGAGCCGTCACATCCACCAGCCGGAAACCGGGATCGTGCAAGGGAGAAGCTGCGAAGGCGTCCAATCGCAAGCTTGCTGTCGAAGCCAATCCTGCCATGGTCCAGAGAAACGACCGGCGATTCATGGCAAATCAACCAGCCCGTTGCGAATCGCGTAAACCACCAGCTCGGCGGACTTGTGGACTCCCAACGCGTCCATCATGTTGGCGCGATGGACGGCGATGGTGTTCGCGCTGAGGTCGAGTACGGCGGCAATCTCTTTGTTGGACTTGCCATCCACGATCATTTGCAGGACTTCGAGTTCGCGTGGGGTAAGCGCCGCGTGGCGCTTACCCCTGAGCGTTTCCGGGCGTTTGAGTTGGGAGTCGAGTACGGTTTCGCCTTTCACGACGCGCCGGATGGCAGTGCCCAACTCCATGTCCACGGCGTTTTTCAGGACGTAGCCGCGTGCGCCAGCCTCCAGCGCCTGCCGCACCAGAGTTTCCTCCGGGTGCATGCTGAGCATGAGCACCAGAGCCTGCGGATGCTTGCCCAGAATCTTCCGCGTGGCTTCCAATCCGTTCATCCCGGGCATGGCACAATCCATGACAATCACTTTCGGATTAAGCTCATCCGCCAGTTTGATCGCTTCCAGTCCGTCGCCCGCCTCGCCCGTAACTTTGATGTCCGGCTCATCCTCCAGAATGCGCCGGAACCCTCGCCGCACCAGGGTATGGTCGTCAACCAGCAAAACCGAAATCTTATCCGGCATTTGAATCAACCTTCTCCCTTGGAACTCGTAATCGAACCACCGTTCCTCTGCCGTCCGCAGCTTGCGCGGGCCGCACAAATTCAACGATGCCGCCCAGCAACTCCGCGCGTTCGCGCATCGCCACCAGTCCGATTCCCTGCTTGGCGGCCCGTGCGTCAAAACCCTTGCCGTGATCTTCCACTTCGATTTCCAAAGATTGCGGCAAAAATCGCAGACGTACCCAGGCTTCTTTTGCTCCCGAATGCCGGGTCAGGTTATTCAGAGCTTCCTGCACCACGCGATACACATGAATGGCGGCGTTGCCAGCCACGGGAAAAGAGTCGCCCGATTTCTCATAGAATACGTGAACCCCGGCCTGCCGTTCCACCACCGGCAAATACCAGTCGAGCGTGCTCTCCAGCCCGGTTTCTTCGAGCATCACGGGATGCAAAGCCTGCGATAGGCTGCGCACTTTGTCCAGCGTGCTTTGCGTAATCTCACAGACCTCACGCAGTTCGGCGCGCAATTCCGATTTCTCCGGAGCCAGATTTCCCGCGCGCGTCAGCATCATCCCGACAGCCGTCAGAATCTGTCCGAACTCATCGTGCAGTTCGCGCGAAATATGGCGCAAGGTGGATTCCTGGGTGGCAATCAGCTTCTGAGCAAGTTCGCTGCGCTGCGCGGAAAGCGCCGCGAGTTGCGCGAACAATCGCCGATTCGAGCGGATCATGTAAAGGCTGGTAAAGAGGATGGCGATCAGAGTCGCCGTCAGGAACAAATACACCTGGCGCTGAACGCGGTCGTAAATCTGCGCAATTCGCAGCGCCGCTTGCTCCTCACTCTCGTTGTTCTGCACCAGCAATCGGGACACGACCGTGCTCAACGCTTCCTGCCGGGCCCGCAGCGAGATTTGAATCTGCGTCCTGGCCTCCGCCTGATTGGGGCCCTGCGCCAGCGCAAAGGTCCGATCCGCGGCGTCCCAGAATTGCGCCACCGAATTCTCCAGGTATTGTTCCTGTTCGGGAGTACGATTCACCGGAGCAACCTTCTGCTCGCGGCGCAACGCGTCGTCCAGATCCGTCCGCACGCGCTGGAACTGCGCCGACCATGCCGTCAGCGGATAGGGCTCATCGTTGTCCAGCATGTCCCGCATTGCCAGCGCCAGCGAGTTCAAATCGTTCTGGATGCGAAGCAACTGCAGAGAGTCTTTCCGGTTGCGATCCACCAGATTGTTCTGTAGTTCGCGCAAGCCGGAGATCTGCCGCGTGATGTATCCCGAGTAAGCCACCACGGCCGCCAGGATGATGATCAGTCCTAAGAATAATTTTGGAGTTGGAGATCGATGGGGGACAGGCGAACGCGGCACGCCCCGAGAATACAACACCGGCGGCTTAATTTACCAACCTCCCCAGCGCCGTGCGCAATTCGTCCGACTTAAAGCCGAACGGACCTGGTTTGGCCTTGTAAGCAATACGCCCCTTGGCGTCGATCAGGTAAAGACGATCGGGCCAGCCCGTGTAGGCTTGTTCGGTCGAGTTGCCGAATTGATCGATCACCGCAGGAATCTGTATGCCGAGTTTCCGCACGCACGCTCCCGCTACCAGTGCCCGCTCCTCTTCATCCTTCGGACTGGCAAAAACAACCTTGTCCTTGATATTGCTCTCCATCTGCCAGACATCGCTCGGGTGCGCTTCCGTGATGTACACCACCAGAAAATCAACCTTGCTCCCATACTGCTCGTAAAGCTTGTTGAGGGCAGGAACCTCCCGCCGAAACGGCGGTCAAGTGTAACTGCCAAAGATCAGCACGACCGGATGCCCTTGCGCCGTCAAAGCAGAAAGCTGCACCGAGGCGCTCTTGTCGAGCTTCATCAGCGAAAAGTCGGGTGCAGGATCGCCGACGTGCAAGCTGCCGGCACGCGCCTGCGTCCACAAGGTTTCAAATGGAAAGAGAAGAAAAGGAACCGGACCCGGCAACTTAGCCATGAAGCGCGCAAATTGTTCCGGCGGCTGCCGCATGATCCGGTAGAGCGCGCCGCAGCCCAGCACCCACACCAGAGCGATCACGACCAAGGCTCTGAGCAATGCGCGCTTCGGGAACTTGCGCCATGTGCTCAAGTTCCAGCCCCACTTTGTCATCAAGAGTCTTTCGCTAACCGAAGTGCCGTGATTATAGGGCGGCAGACATATAGGTCAATAATGTGAAAGTGGTATTGCTGTCCGCCAAAGCGCGCGCGAAAAAGAATTTCGCAAGTGCCGCGCCATCCTGGCTCGCGTGGAAGCCTGCGAAAATACTCGATTTTGCACTTGATTTTGGGTGGCGCAGCGGTTCACCGCTGCGATAGCCGGATTGTCTTCATCATCGGCTTCAGCCGCTGAGGTGAGACTGCGCCGCCGGAAATGCTTCTTCCGCACCCTCCTCCTACCGCCACGCGCTTCGCGCACCGATGTGCCCTGGTCACAGGCCCTTATGACCCACATCACAGACCCGGTGGTCATGCGACGGCAGAATCGGAATGATCGCCTCGTAGACGACCACTAAGCAAAAGGAGCAAGGCCATGGCCTCCACTGCCACCCCCATCAAGCCGGAACTGTTGCGCACGCTTCCTTCCGATGCCGCGCGCCAGATTCAATGGCGATTCGCCGACCGCTACGACCTGCAGATGCTGGTGCAGTCGTCACGATCCGTGGCCCGCGGTCCGGTGGCGCGGCTGGTGGCGAGCGGCGGCCGCAATTCACATGATTGGACACCCGCCAAGGCCGAATTGCTGGAGGCGTTTGACTCGTCCGGGATCACGGCCGTCTTCATGGAGCCCGAGCAGGGCGGATTCATCACGGGCCCGAAGAACCTGGCGCTGGCGTTGGTCGCGTTTGAACTAGCCTGGGTGGATGGCGGGGCCGCAACCGCGAGCCTGGCGGGTTGCCTGGCCTTGGCGCCGATTCACGAACGAGGCACTCCCGAGCAGCAAACCAAATACATGCACCTGGCCGCGCCGCCTCAGGCCGGCGAGGATCGCAAACCCTGGCGAGGAGCATTCTGCCTGACCGAGCCCATCCCTTACGTTGGCGTGGATACCGGCATGCTCAACGGAAAAATCCGCATCGCCGAGTGGAAAGAAGGAGAAGAGCCGACGCTGCAGGTGGAAAAGCGCGGCCGCTTCATCACTAATATAGGGTTTGCGAATTTTGTGACAGCGGCGGTGGACTCCGGCGACGAGCGCATCAAGGGCAGCTGCATGGTGATCCTGGAAGAGGGCGATCCCGGCACCTTCGATCGCGGCACACCCACGAAAAAGCTCGTGCATCAGCTCTCTTCGACCGGCGATCCGATTTTCAGCTTGCGCATTCCCGCCAACCGGATTGTCGGCGGCTACGATGTGAAGGATGGCGTCATCGTGCCGCGCTACAACCATAGTGAGGTCATAGAAGCCGTGTTTCGCCGTACACGCGTGACCGTGGGCATCATGACCGCAGCGAAGTTGCTCTCCGCGGTCGAGCCGGTCATCCGCTATCAGCGCGGCCGGTTCCGTGGCGCGGAGACAGCAACGCCCGGATCGGTGCGCTACGAACTCGGGCTTCAGGCTCGCGAAGACGCGCTGCATCGGCTGGTGGACGTCTGGGCGACCGGCGAGGCCGGCGCATCCCTTGGATTTGCGGCGGCGCGAGCCTTCGATGAACTCGATCCGCTGGAGCGCGAAGCTGACAAACTGCTGGATGCGCAGGGAGTCACCAGCGCCAGAGCGCGCGCGAAGCTGCAACGCGAAGCGTCGGAACGCGCGGCGGATCTAGTCCGTTTGCCAGCCAGTGATCCTAATAGAGCGCAACTGGAATCCGATCCCCTTCTGCGTTTCGTTCTTTTGGATTCGCTGGCCGACGTCCTCTGCCCCGCCACCAAGCTGTGGAACACCGGTTGGGGCGCGCAGATGATGCGCGAAGCGGTCAGCCTGATGGGCGGCTACGGTATCACCGAAGACTGCCCCGGCTTCCTCGGTAACAAGTGGATGGACGCGCAACTGGAAGCGACTTACGAAGGCCCCGAAGCGGTGCAGCGCCGCCAACTCTCCATCACCATGACCAACCCGCTCTTCCGCGCCCAGTTTCAGGCGTGGATCAAGGAAATGCGCGGCATCGCGAGCGAGCGTCCCGGCACCGGCGCATGTGCGCTGGCAACCGCCATGGGAATGTGGCTGTGGACGCTGGAGCGTTTGCAGCACTCGACCGATGCCGACGGCGGTCGTCTCTACCAGAGCGCGCGCCAGGGTGTGACGTTCCCGCTGGCCGATGCGCTCTGCTGGCTGCTCGCGGCGCGTTGCCAGATTCTCGATGCCATCGAACTGGAGCAACGTGGAGCGAGCGATCCAGCCGTTTCTGAAGGACTGGCCGGCCTGGTGAATTTCATGACCGACCTGTGCCACGTGCAGTCGGCGCGGGCCAGCGGGGAAGTGGCCCGCATCTGCGCCGAGTTGGTGTTCGGATACAACCGTCACCCCGCGTGGGACGAGGCGGGATACCGTGGCTGCTACCAGCAGGACGAGTTGGATTCTCTTGAGGGCGTCATTCCAGGGATAGGTTCCTACGGCCTGGATGTCATCGGGAACGATGGCTCGCATCCGAAGAAAGCTGGCCCCTGTGCGAAGTGCCACGGAGCTGAGCAGTTTATCTCATTGCAGACGAAGCTCTCCACGTGCCTCACCGGCTGCCGGCTATCGAAAGACCGGGCCGCCGAGGCGATTTCGAAGCTCATGATTCCCGAGGCGCTGGACTACCCGGCATGAGCTCAGATTCCCAAGAACAGGCCGCAATCGACCGCCAGCAGATGTCCGTCGACATCGCCTGCGTGGGTTTCGGTCCCGCGATGGGCGGTTTCCTGACGACGCTAAGCCGCAGCTTGCTGAATTCGGATGGCTCCGTGCGACTGGAGAGCGCAACGTCCCCCGGCATGCCTCTGCAAGTAATCTGCTACGAGCGCGCCGACGGGCTAGGCTTCGGAGTCTCGGGCGCGGTAACGCGGGCGCGTGGCATACGCGGCAGTTTTCCCGGCGTGGATCTCACTGAGATTCCGATGGCGGCGGCAGTAAAGAACGAGAAGCTCGTGTATCTGCTCGATCCCGCGCGTGCGAGCCGCCGCTCTCTTACATTCAAGGTTGCCGACCGCGTGTTGCGCTCGTTTGGCCTGAAGCATGATGCGTTCGAGCTGCCCTACACCCCGCCGTTCATGCGGAAACACGATGGCCTCGTGCTCTCGCTTGGCCAGTTCAACCAATGGGTCAGCGATCAAGTAGCGGCGTCCGGCATGGTGCAGATCTGGCCCGGCATGCCGGTCGCCGATCCGCTCATTGAAGGAGACGCGGTTCGAGGCGTGCGGCTCGCCGATCAAGGCACCGATCTTCAAGGCCATCCCGACGCCGGTTTCACGCCGGGTATGGACTTGCGCGCTGCGCTGACGGTGGTGGGCGACGGTCCAGTGGGAGCGATCGGCCGCAAGATCAATGCGCAAATCGGAATGCCCCAAGGCCATCAGTCCCGCGAATGGGCGCTCGGCATGAAGATGGTCGTCGAACTCCGTGAAGATAGCGGACTGGAGCCCGGCACCGTCTTGCATACCATAGGTTTCCCCGAGCCGGAAATCTTCGGCTTTCTCTACGTTCATCCCGAAAGGCTGGCTTCGGTTGGCATTTTTGTTCCGTCCTGGTTCCGCAGTCCGGTGCGCACGGCCTATCGCTACCTGCAGCACTTCATGCTTCATCCTTATTTATGGCGTTATCTGGAGGGTGGAACCCTGAAGTCGTGGGGAGCCAAGTCGTTGCAGGAATCGGGCCGCCACGGCGAGCCATTTCTCGCAGGCAACGGCTATGCCCGTATCGGCGAAGGATCGGGAAGCACGAACGTGCTGGCGGGATCTGGGGTGGATGAAGCCTGGACCACTGGCGTGCAACTGGCGGAAGCGGTCGTCGAATTGGCGGAGCAAAAGCGCGCCTTCACTCGTGAAAATCTCGAAGCAACCTACGTGCGCCGCCGCCGCAAGAGCTGGGTCGATCACGAATCGAAGATCGCGGCCGATTCGCGCAACGGATTCCAGCAGGGTGTCATCACCGGAATGATCGGCATGGCCTTAGCGGGATTGACCGGCGGCCGTATCACGCCAGCCTTGCGTCCAAATCCAAAGTCCAGCCGAATGCCCTCGCTCGAAGAAGCTTACGGATCGCGAATTCTGCCAGCCGAGCTCAAGCAGATGCAAGAGGAATGCGCCGCCAAGGGCACTTCTCTACACGACCGAATCATGGATCGCTGTGGTTGGCCTCAGATTCCAATGGATGGCAAGCTGTTCATCTCGCACCAGGATGCTCTGCTCATAGGCGGAGGCGTGCAGGCGCCGGCAGGCTATGCCAATCAGGTGATCTTTCGTCGTCCCGAACTCTGCCGCGCCTGCGAAACCAAGTTGTGCGTGGAAATGTGCTCAGGCCAGGCAATCACGCGCGGCGAAGATGCAGTGCCCGCCTTCGATCGCGAGAAATGCGTGTACTGCGGCGCGTGCCTGTGGAACTGCCAGGCCGATGCTAACGGCGAGCAGGGCAGCATAGATTTCAAGGCCGGCGCGGGAGGACTGCACTCGACGCTGAACTGATCAAAGTTCGAGATGGACCCGCGTCACTTTGCGTCTTAAGGTCTTCCTCTGTGTACCTCTGTGTCCCCTGTGGTAAAAGGTTCCTAAACCTAGAAACCACGGCGGACATAGGGTTCACGAAGACCCGACGCCGCCGACAGACCCGATTCATTTTGTAGTTAGAGAGAACAGGACGCGAATGACCAACGGATATCACATAGTAGTCTGCGGCAGCATCGTACCCGACCCGCTGCAAACTCTGGAGCCGGTAGAGACCCCAACCGGCCCCGCGCTGAAGAACGAAATGATGCTTCCCGCCGTGCTCGACCCCTGGGCGGCCCATGCTCTGTATGAGGCCGCCAACCTGGCCTCCAAAGTCGCGGGCAGCAAGATCTGGCTGGTAAGCGTGGGACCCAAAGCAAAGCTCCAGCAGGTAATGATGACCATTGCCCAGCGAGTGAGCTTTGAATTGGTTCCAGTCGATTCCAGCGCCAGCGGCTTTGCCGATGCGCACTCGACCGCCGCGCTGCTCGCAGACACCATTCAAAGCATCTCCGGTCTCGATCGCGCGCGCTTGCTCGTCTTCGGCGGTTGGGAATCGGCCTCGCGAGGCGCCGGCGCCACCATGCAGTTGGTCGGAGAGCGGCTTCAGATCCTCGACCAGTTTCAAGGCGTCGATCAGTTGACTGTTCAAGCCGACGGTTCCTTCGAAGTCTTGGAGCGCATCGAGGGCGGACGTCATCAGGTATCGGTTTGCCAGGCCCCCCCGGCTCTATTCGGCTGGGCGACCGGCAATCTGCCCGAGCCGCGCAACAATCCTCAGATCGGAATGGCGAACATGCGCACCGTGATGCCCGCGCTGCAAAAAGCGAAGTCCGTGCCGCTGCCCGCCGGTGGATTGCACTTCCTGAGCGCAAGCCCGCCAAAACAGCAGCGCCAGACGCGCGTAGTCAAAGACCTATCGCCCGACCAGATAGCGCAAGAGATTGCGGAGTGGATGGGCAAGTAACCAGCGAAATCGGGATTCGTATGGCGCCCGCACTCGCCGGATGCTCAACAACGAGAATGCAGCCCCGGAGGAGCGACCGACCTTAGCCCAGCGCTTCGGCGCTGGGAAAGTGGAAAGAAACGATTCAAGTCCCGGAGGGACGGCCTAACTCTCACTTGGCGGTGAGAATTTAAGCAACTTGCTCAGTTTGTTCTAGCACTGCGGCAAGTGAAGAATACCGGAGACCAAACGCTGATGGCACAAAGCATTCTATTTCTGGCCCACGTTTCCGAAGCTGGCAACGCGCTCCCCAAAGTGTCGTATGAAGTCCTGGGCGTTGCCGTGAAGCTGACGAAGCAGCTCGGCGCAAGCCTGACCATCGGCCTAATCGGCGAGGACGTGTCTGCCGCAGCAGAAGCGATTGCTGCCGCCGGGGCCGAACGAATTCTTGCGGTCGCAGGCCCTGACTTCGCAACCGCGCGCTACGCGAGCGATGCGGCGGCAGCGGAAGCAATCTGCCGAGCCGCCGGAGCCGAGCTGATTCTTGCGCCCGCAACTTCGCGGTTCGCGCGCGTTCTGCCCGGAGTGGCGCATCGTCTGAACGGATGTGTGGACACGCATCTGACCGAGCTCGAAGCCGTTAATGGCGAACTGCGCGCCACGCGCTGGTGCTATCGCCAGCGCATCGAAGCGGTCATTCGCCGCGACACCCGCCCTTGGATCGTGTTGCTCGAATCCGGCTGCGAAGCAGCCTGGGCAGGAACACCCGGAGCGGCCAAAGTCGAAGAGATTCCCGTGACACTCCCGCCCGGGGCCACAAGAACGACAGTGACCGGTGTCCGCGCGCCGAAGAGCGACGCGCAAACGATCCGTCCCGACGCCGACTTGCTGTTTGTCACAGGCGCGGGCTGGACCAAGAAGCAGTCCGATGGAAAAACCCATGTCGCCGAAGCGGAAACCCTGATTCTCGATTTCCTTCATGCCTCGGGCGCATCGCTAGGCGGCAGTAAATCGCTGGTCGATCAATCCGGAGAGAGCCAAGCGGTGCTCGGCTTCATGACCCATCTGAACCAGGTCGGCCAGACCGGATCGACGCCGCGTCATCCCAAAGGTCTGTCCACGTGTTGCCACGGCGAGGAGCCTCATGTGGTGGGCTGGCGCTTCATCAACGAACGCCGTGCCGTGAATCTCGACCCAAACTGCGGATGGGCGCGAGGGAAAGCGGACGTGCTTTACGTCGCCGATGCGTTTGCAGTGCTGGCAAAGTTGAACGCGCTCCTCGCCCAGAAAAACCGAACCAGCCCCAAGACCGTGGCTTAGGAATCCTGACCAATCCAAGAGGCCCACATGCCTGAGGGAACCTCTGATTAAATCGTTTCAGGCAGAGTTTTAAGGGCATGGCTTCAGCCATGCCGTCAGAGTTCGCGGCTTTAGCCGCTGAGTGGGCGCACCTTTAGCACATCGCGTCTCGCCAGCGAAGACTTAATCGGCGTTTCCTTAGTGTGCGGCCGCCTTGCTGCCGGGAGCCTTGATCGCCATCGCGGGATCGCCAAACAGAATGTAGGTGGCGCGCACCGCGCGATCGGCAACCTGCGATTTCGCACGCAGGATGGCATCTCCCAAAGCCGGTCGAGTTGAGCTGAAAGCATTTTGCACAACCAACTTGTCGAGCGTCACCTGAGGACGCGGCTGATTCAACCCGGAAGACGCGAGGACAGCCACGGCACCACCATTGGGCGCAAGCTCCAGCGTAACCGCCAGCGGCTGCGCATAGACGTCCTGGAAGAATCCGTTCAAGCAGTTCAGGATCAGGAACACCGGCAGTTCGGAGCCGTTGGTGAGCGACGCCACCGTCGTGTTATCAAACAGATCGTCTCCCGACCACTGATCCTCGGAGCCGTGTCCGATATAGTTCACCAGCAGTTGCCCGGAGTCGATGTCCGTCACAATGTCTTGCTTGGCCGCGCCTCCGCCGATCGTGCTGGCGAAGACATCGGTCGCCTGAATCGCGGAAGGCAACTGCGCCTGAACCAGTTGGCTGTCCTGGGCAAAGTTCTCCGTATCGCTGAAGTCCGCCACCAGCAAGGCTTGCGAGGTCCAGGGGCCATTCGTGGATTGGCCTTCATAGGTGGCAACCTTGTCGATCACCGTCTTGGCCTCATCCGCCGTAGCCACCGGCAACCGGCCAGTCGCGATCGTTGGCATGCCGCTGTCGTTGTAGTCGGAGAACCAATCGTCGGAAGCGGTCATCAGGCCGGTGGTGGGCACAATCATGGTGGGCACAAAGTCAAGTTGGCCAAAGCCCAGATAGTCCCGCGGGTCAACCGATGCGCGCCCGTTGAGCAGCAGGTATTTCGGCACCGTATGCCAAGCCGTGCTGGCCGTTTGCAGAAAGTCGCGGATGGCATAGGGGCTGTGCTCGCCAAAAGTGAACTCGTCATACAAATCATTCACTGGCACCACAGCAGACGACTTTCCTTCTGCCTGATGGGCGCGAACGAGCGGAGGCAGCGATCCGGCGAAGTCTTCATGCGAGACCATCACCATCTCGCTGCCCGATTGCGCGCTGTGCCAGTGCGAGGGATGGTTCGCGTGAATTCCAGCAGGTGACGCGACCCCGTCCTCAGCCAGCGCCAGCAACGTATGGCGAATGGGTGCTGTTGCGTTGGTCGTCGTCCACGGAACCTGAATTCCCAGCGTGTACTTGCCGTTGGTCGAAGCCTGATTAGTCGAAACTTGGTTGGTCAACACTTGCGGCGTGAGCGCCACCGGCTGATCCGGATTCGTGATATCAAGCACCGCCGCGGGGACGTTTTCGAAGCCCGCGACCTTTAATTCAGCTCCGGCGCGTCCGGAGAACTTCAGCTTGCCGGAATCGGCCACGTAACTGTGCCGATACTCGATGCGAACGTAGTCCACCAGGCTTGTATCGTAGGCTCCGCCCTGCGCTGTAAGGGTAAGCGTGTTGTTCCCCTCGAGCAGCACGCCCGGTGGCAAGTTTACGCTGAGCCGGCCTTTTACCTGGCCGGTAAATGCCAGGTCGCCAACCGTGGTGCCGTTGAGTGCGATGGCGACGTCGTGAGGTACTCCGAGGAGGACGCCTTGTAAGACGACTTCGAGTTTTGCCGGCGCGGTCGATGTCTGGTCGAGGTGAGGCGTTTGCATTTCCTGATCCAGCGGCGTCTCGGAGACCAGCGGCCCAAAGAAATTGTTGCCGTTCTGCGTGATCAACGCGGCGAAGTAAGTGGTGCGCGGCTTCCACTCCACCGTGAACGGGAAACTGGCCGGCGGCTGATTCGAGCCGGAGGACGGTTGTAATTGTTGAATGCGCGCGCCCGGCGTGTCGCCCGCGACCAGCCAATAAACCCTGGTGCCAGAGTAGGGCGTGTCGATCCCGGTGCCGTAGAAGTTGATTGCCGCCTGCGGACCAAAGCCTCCGGGACCCGCGGCCGCGCCCGTGATTTCGATGGCCTGCTCGTTGGCCTCGGCATAAAGATGGAGCAACGCTGGGTCAACATTCGAATTCAATCCGGCTTTGACCAGATCCGGCTGCGCGACGCTGTACCACCCCTCGTGCGTGACCATGATCTTCACGGCGGGATGCGCCGCCAGATCGAACTGTGTCTGCTGCTGCGCCGAGGTTGGATTGGCGGCCCGCGCAACACTCTCCAGTGGATGGCTCAGTTCGCCGGAAACCCCAGGGATGGCCTGGTTTAGCTGACCAAGCATCAATGTGGAAGCAGGAGCCGACGCGCTGGCTGTCTGTTCATTCGCTGCCGGCTCACCTGCGGACGCCTCCACCGAGACCGGCCCGTGTATAGTGCGTGTGCCATTGACATCGACATCCTCGAGCCAATACGGGCTGCTGCCCGCGCCAGCCGACGAGTCGATCCAGGTGTACGCCTTGCCCGAATGTTTGGGCAGCGCTCCCCGCATCAGCAGAGCGGAACCGGCAATCAACGACGGATTCAGCCGCGTGCGCGCGCCATTCTGTTCGGCATATACGTTGAATCCGAGATTGTTCGCCTCGCCGCCCGTTTTCCAGAGCAGCACTACCTGATCCGAGCCAGTCTTGTCCTTCCTCCGCTGCGCCGCAAATGACGCCAGCCCGATCTTGGTTGGGGACGTGATGGTTTCAGTTTGCGTTGAACAGTTATTAGCGGGATTGGGATCGGTTTGGTCCGCGGTAACACACGCTGTATTCGAGGCAGTCCCCGGCGCGCCCGCCAGCGTGACAATGGTAATCGTAGCCGTCCCGGCGTTCGCCATCGTTCCCAACAAACAGCTTACGGTTCCGTCCGCCTCCGAACATGTGCCCACCGTGGTCGTCACGGAGAGATACTCCACGTTCGAGGGCAACGCATCCGTAACTGTTACATCTGTCGCGCTCGCGGGACCGTTGTTGGTCACGGCCAGGCTATAAGTCAGGATGTCACCGTCGTCCACTGTGGGGCTTGGCGTCGCCGTCTTTACGATGGCCATATCGGCGCTGTTGGGGTTCGCGACAATCACCGCAGCGGTCGCACTATTGTTGGTAATGCTCGGAACGATGTTGGTCGCCGAGGCGGTCGCGGTCTCCGCAATGTTTGTCCCGGACGCAGTGCCCGCATTCACTTGCAGCACCAAGGTGAAGCTCGCCGGAGTATTGAGGGCAAGATTGCTGCTATCGGTGCAAGTGATCGCGCCTGCCGCTCCGACAGCCGGCGTGATACAAGTCCAGCCCGGAGCCGTGATGGATACGAAGGTAGTATTCGGAGGTGTGGTTTGAGTAAAGGTAGCCCCAGTCGCCACCGCCGGCCCGATATTCGTGACACTCTGCGTATAAGTGACATCGGCGCCTGCCGCGACCGAAGATGGCGCAGCAATGTTGGTGGTAACCAGATCGGCTTGCGTTGCGAGAGCGACTACGTCCGCCGCAGTCGCGCTGTTGTTCGCTGGGTTGGGATCAGTGGTCGCGGAGCTTACCGTCGCCGTATCGTTGATCGCCGTCCCCGCCGCAGTTCCCGCAGTCACGGTTACGATCACCGTGAAGCTGGCAGTTCCGGCCGCAAAACTGGGGTTGGTGCAGGTGATGGTTCCGGTGCCGCCAAGCGCCGGCGTGGTGCACGACCATCCTGCGGCAGCGGCGACGGATTGAAACGTAGTATACGGCGGCGTGACCTCGGTCAGACTTACAGTAGTTGCCGTGCTCGGCCCGGCGTTAGTTACAACCTGTGTGTAAGTGATGGTGCTACCCGCCGTTACCGGCACGGGGTTAGCCTTATTGGTTACGGATAGGTCTGCCGAGTCCGCCACAATTACGCTGGCCGTCGCGCTATTATTGTTGGGGTTAGGATCGGTCGTAGGAGCGGCACTCACTGAGTCCGTGTCGGTGATGGTGGAACCCGCGGCCGCCGTTGTATTCACCGTAACGACGAAAGTGAAATTGGCAGTGGTATTGGCGGCCATACTGGCGATGCTGCAGACGTAGAAGGGCGTATTGAACGCGCATGTCCATCCTGCCGGCCCAGTCAGCGAAACATAGGTCGTATTCGCCGGAGGTTGGTCAAACAACGCGACCACCGTTCCCCCCGCCGTCGCGGGCCCGTTGTTGGTTACTGTCTGCGTGTAAGTAATGTTGTTGCCTGCCGTAACCGGATTAGGGCTGGCTGAGTTAGTAACACTTAGATCGGCTGTCGTAGCGTTCCCCACACCAATCGTAACGGTGGCCGAATTGTTATTCGGATTCGTGTCATGAGTGGTTGACGCGACGGTTGCGGTATCGGTGATGATGGTTCCCACGCCAGTCCCTGCAACCACGGTTACCACCACCGGGAATGTGCTGGTCGAACCCGGCGCCACGCTGGGATTTGTGCAACTGATGGATGTAGTCGTTGTACAGGTCCATCCCGCAGGCACGGGAGTGAGCGACGTGAATGTAGTATAGGTCGGAAACGCCTCGGTGAACGTCGCCCCGGAACAGTTACTGGGTCCGCTGTTGGTCACAACCTGCGTGTAAGTGATTGCGCCGCCCGCCAAAACCGTAACCGGGACGCCACTGTTCGTTACCGCCAGGTCGCAAGCCGTGGTGACCGGTGTCGCGATGGTCGTGCTGTTATTGGCCGAGTTGGGATCGCTGGTCGTGGCAGTTACCGACGAGGTTGCCGTGATCGTTCCCGCGGCGACGGTTGAAGCAACATTCACCACAATAATGATGTTGGCCGATGCGCCCGATGCCAGGGTCGGGTCGGTGCAGGTCACGGAAGTCGTCGTCGTGCACGTCCAACCCACCGGAGCCGACACCGACACAAATGTGGTATTGGTGGGAATCGCTTCCGTGAAGCTGACCGCGGTGGCGGCTGCAGGACCGTTGTTAGTCACCGTCTGCGTGTAAGTAATGTCATTGCCGGAATACACCGATAGAGGAGTAACTGCCGTACTCAGTGCCACGTCGGCTTGCACTGCCGTGGCCACTACATCGGTAGCCGTGGCGGAGTTGGCGCCAAAAGCCTGGTTAGCTGCGTTGACTGTGACTGTATCGGTGATGACCGTTCCGCCGGCCCCAGCCGCGGTGTAGACCGCAATGAAGGTCCCGTTCGAGCCCGCCGCGACGCTGGGGTTCGTGCAACTCACCGGCGTCGGCGGCACCGTGCAGGTCCAGCCCGCCGGTGGTGTGATGGAAACCAGCGTTGTATTCGCCGGCGTAGCTTCGCTGAACGTTGCGGTGGTGGCCGCAACCGTTCCTGTATTCGTGACCACTTGCGTATAAGTAATGGGGTTGCCGGCAACCACGGGATTGGGCGCGGCCACGTTCGTCACCGACAGCTCGCCCTGGGCAGTCGTCCCGACGACCGTCGATGCGAAGGCGCTATTGTTCGCCGAGTTCGGATCGCTGACCGACGAACTCACCCTTGCCGTATCCGTGACCACCGTGCCGTTCGCGGTGCCGGCATTCACCTTCACGACCATCGCGAAGGTAGCCGCTGTGCTTCCAGCCATGCTCAGATTCGTGCACACCACGTTACCCGTGCCGCCGAGGGCCGGAGTAACGCAAGTCCAGCCCGCGGGGGCCGCGAGAGAAACGAACGTCGTGTTTGCCGGAACCGCTTCCACCAGCGTGGTGTTGTCGGCCGCGCTCGGACCGTTATTGGTGACCACTTGCGCGTAAGTAATGTTGCTGCCCGCAGCTACCGGATTTGGCGACGCCGCGTTGGTCACGCTCAGATCGGCGGTTGAAACCACGTTCGCTATGTCGGTAGCAGTGTCGTTCGCCAGGTTGGTCTCGCCTCCGCCGCTCACTATCGCAATGTTGGTGACCGTGGAAGGAGCGGTCTGCGCCACATTGGCGGTGATGGTAATCGATGGATAGAAGGCGCCGGGCGCCAGAACTCCTGCTTCGACGCAGCTTACCGTCTGCGATGCGATGGAGCAGGTCCATCCCGTGCCGCCGGCGCTCGTCGGAATCAGGCCGAAGGGTAGCGTATCGTTCACCGTTACCAAGCCGCTGGACGGCCCGTACGGACTTACATTTGAAACTGGTACCGCGTAACTCGCCGCCGAACCGCGCACAAAATTCCCCACGTGGCTCTTGCCCAGCGTCATGTCGGGAGTACATTGCGCACCGGACTCCGTGCCCGAAGTCTGGGCGATCGATGCGTTGGTCACACTCGTGCCCGCCACGCCGGGCGTCGCTCCATAGGGCACACCAGGGGTCTCTGTCGTTCCATTCGCGCCGCCGCTGACGCTGAGGCTGGCCGGAGTACCGGAAACGAACACCACGCCGCCACCACCGCCGCCGCCCGGTCCGTGACGATTCCCGAGACTGAAAGCTTCGGCACCCCAGGCATCGCCACCGATGCCGCCATTGGCTTCGAGCGTTAGTCCGCCTTCCCCGCCGTTGTCGGAAAGAACGACGATCGTGCCTCCCGCTCCGGCACCACCGCCGCCATCGTTGGCGGTGTTGTTAAACGCCGCCAAGCCATTGGCCGTCAGGGTCGCCGTCCCGCTCAGAGCGTAGGCACGGATGATAATGATGCCGCCGCCGGACGAGCCACTGCTGGCCTGGTTGATGCCATCGGAGTTGTTGCGCGTGCCCGCGCCACCGCCACCACCCATCGCGATACGATTAATCGTTGCCGGAAACGCGACGCCACCCTCGCCCCCGACGCTAAGATTCGTACTCCAGGAGTCTCCGCCAAAACCTCCCGCTCCACCATTGCCGCCACCACCACCGCCGGAATTCTGATCGTTGCCGTTGGGCGACGCGTTTTGCGGATCTCCGTCGGTGCCACCGGCTCCTGCATTGCCCGGCGCGCCCCGGGCCATGCTGCCGTCAGTTCCCGCCATACCGCTGGGGTAGCTGGTGTTGGTGGCCAGGTAGTTATTTGCGCCGGAATTCACCCAGGCAGGAGTACCCGCGATTCCTTCGCCTTTGAGTGCGTCCCAGCCAGCCTCCGCCACGCCGGTGTATGTGGCTGGGGCTGGTTGCCGATAGTCGGTGTTGAGGCCACCTCCGCCGGTTAATTGCATTCCCGCGCCGCCTCGAAAGCCGAGGCCGTCTACCACTACGGTCGCGCCGTTGAGCGTCAGCGTGCCCGATACGTCCAAGGCGAGCACTCCTCCCGTGGAACCGTTCCAGGCGAGCGCCGTCGGACCCGAGGTTGCACTGAACGAAGCGTTGGTGTACTGCGGCACCAGAATGACCTGGTAGGTGCTCTGTCCCGCCGTGGCAGAGGCCGCGGCGGAGTGATAGGCGAAGACCAATCCCCCGCCCAGCCCTGCTCCCGCGATAGGAACCGAGCCAGCGGCCACCGGTCCGGTTGCGGTCACGAACTCGTAGTCGCCAGCGCTGTTCAGTGCCGTAAAACCCTGACCTGTGTAGCCGTTGCCGTAAGCGACGCTAAGCGAATCGTTGATGCTGGCATCCTGCATCTGGATCACGAGCAGGAGATTTCCCGCCGCGATCGCAGTTCCGGCGCCCGTGGCCGTGCCCACCGGAATCGACGTGGCTCCCGCCGCCACACTCGCCGTTCCGGGATAATACGTATTCAGCACCCCGGTCAAGTTATTTCCCGGCGCCGCCTGGGAAACCGTGGCGCAAGCAGCCGACTGCACGGTTGCGACCGCAGTGAAGGTATTGTTGCCCGTGTTTGGATCGGGCGGCGTGCCGGAATCGGTGACAGTCGCTACGTTGGGATATGCCCCGGCAGCAGTCGCCGTTTCCACCAACGTGACCGTCGCCTGCGCTCCGCTGGCCAGAGTTCCCACCGTACAGGTGATCGGGTTGGCAGTGGTGACGCACGTGACTGTATTCGGGTTCTCGGTTACCGAATTCAGCGTCATCCCTGTAGCCAGCAAGTCGGAGAGTGCGACCGCGTTGGCGGGGGACGTTCCATTATTGAAGACGGTGATGGTGTAAGTAGTGCTTTGACCGAGAAGAACCGCGCCGCTAACGCTGGTTGTGACGCCAATGTCGGCTGCGGTCGGATTGATCGACACCGCTCCGAGTGACCAGGTAGAGGTGGCGCTGAATACCTCCGAAATCGGCACGCTGGGCGCGCCGGTTCTAGTGCTCGCCGTGCCTCTAACGTCGCGGGCTAGGGTGGGTGCGCCGCCTCCGCTGTCCGCATTCCACTCCGACACTTGCGGTCCAGATATGGTTATAGTCTGGTCTTCGCCCGTGGCCAGCGTGTCCATGACCATTCCATTCACCACGCTGGGGACATAGAGTGTACTGCAGCCCGTAGTACCCCCCGTGCAGTCGACAGCGGTTCCGTCCGCAGACACAAACGAACTCAG
>Ga0326727_10007740_pt1 | contig 27987 bp, 24 predicted proteins | sample MB2enrmetagenome_FD_207643 | JGI IMG/M metagenome (GOLD analysis project Ga0326727, IMG submission 207643) | Lab enriched peat soil microbial communities from McLean, Ithaca, NY, United States - MB29MY | ecosystem: Environmental > Terrestrial > Soil > Wetlands > Peat | place: USA: New York...
GATCCACACCGGCTTGTCGGCCTTGCCTTCCACTACGACTCCGTCCCAACCGGCAAGCTTCATCGTGGTGCCAAACCGGCCGCCGAAATTGCCCCGCCAGAACTCACAGGTAGGAAAAGTCTCCGGTGATAGCCCACAAACACTGGTCCTTCCCGCACCCGGAACGCCGGTAGCCGCCAGAGGACCAACCATGAGGGGAAGGACATTCCGGGGATCATAAGGATCCTTCAGGTCCCATTCGCCCGGAGCTACTGCCAGATCCCAGAAGATGGCCGTTCCCATTCCGTAGCCACCCCCAAATTCCTCGTACTTGGCGGTGTCAATAGCACCAATTTCCTTGGTCGTCAAATTGACTCTCAGTATCTTTCCGGTGTATCCGTTTGCCATCATCCCTCTCCTTCCTGATGGAAGTCTCCCCCCGGGCTGCCGATAGGAAGAATGAACCCCTGTTTTAAAAAGCCGTTTCCAATCGAGCCGTCCTGGTAATTCCGATTAGGCTTTTCCTGTTACTTTCTTGAATTTCGGCTGCGATTTTACTACAGATTTGGGGAAAAAGGGGAAATTTGGGACAGGGGAGGGTGCAGGTTTGGAAGCCGGTTAGTCTGGTGGTCGACCAGTTGGCTATCCGGAGGTGCAACCTCCCTTCAAACTCCCTGAGCACATTCGATGAAATAACAAAAAGCGATGAATTGGAAGCGATTTTTCTCATCCGGTGATCGGGTCCGTTGAAAATGTTCCTTAAATGACACACAGGTTATCTGAGCCAAATCTTCAACCACTTCCGAGTTGTTGATGGATCTTGATAGAAAGCCGTTTTGGGATTCCCAGCAAGTCAAAAGAACCAGAAAATACAGGACTCCGCATATTTTTGATTTTTTGTCCTTTTTGATCTGGTTTGAGCTTTCGTTGCAGGGCCAGGATGTGAACCTGGAACCTTTGGATTAGGGGAACCCGGGGGATTGCGTGGCAGTAGTGGTACGCCCGGCAGGTCTTGAGCCTGCGACCCACGGTTTAGGAATATTAAATGCACCCGTAAGCGACGGTATCTGCTTGATTTATAAAGAGCCTAAAATAGGCATACACCATAGGGAAAGATACAAAACGATACCTCAATAGCCAAAGACGTTATCAAATATCCTATTTGGCAGAATTGTTTAGTGATAGATAGAAATGCAAACGCAAAATCCCGAAGCGCTCGGATAGCAGGTGACAGCCTACTGGGATTCTCGTCGGCTGGGGACAAAGGCTCTTTTTGTTTCAGGTTGCACCGACAAGTACCTGACTGAGAGCAAACATCTCAAGGCCGAAGTTGTAACGGGAACGGGAAAAGGCGCGAGACATGTGAGGAGTCCAGGGAAAAATACATCACCATGCGCCAAATTTATAGTATAGGAGGCTATTCCAGCCACGGCCTTAACTGCTTGTATTTGCAGCCTTACGGAGCTTTGGCAACACACACATAGGGTTTTAGCCCATAATTCACTGGCGGCTCTTTATCATCCCGATGCTGATTACAGACGATTACGGAACAGGATCAAGTGAGCCTGAAGATATGCTTCGCTGTTGAATACGCCTCACTGCCTCGCTCGAAGGATCTTTCAATGAAGGCCGTCCTCCCGGAGTGGTCCAGTAAGATCACAGTAGAAGATCGTGTCCCGTAGGTTGGACTTGATATGAAAATTGGCGACAGGGTTCGCTCCCATTCTAGCCCAACGCCTGTATATGGCAAGTGTTCATCTCTGGCCACAGTTCGATCTTGGAGGAGTTGGAATAGGTCCTCGGCGGATATATTCTCCTGGGCGAGAATCCTGCCGAGTCCCTTCTTGCCTTTTTCCACTTTGGGCCACGGTGTGTCCAGCAAGTGGTTACTCAATCCATGAATGCCGCTTGAGAGTGTCCGGATCTCGCTACCACGATTAGAATACCAATAGAATTGTTCGTTCTGTCCCGCCAGGAAAGTGAATCCGTTGTACTTGTGCGCATCTCGGGACAGTCGTTCCATGTATTGGGCCGGAGCTTCCTGGCTCAACAGGAAATTGGCGACTATCTTTCCCCGTGATGGGGCTTCCGGTTGAATTGCTTTCGGATCACGATAGTTGGTCAATGCAGCGATGCGTCCCGTCCTGGTGATGCCAAGCCAGGTGCCGCCTGCACGTAGATCCCGCCCTGCAAGCAGTTCAGGCGCATCTATCCAAAAGGAAGCTGGTACAGTGGGACGATCGTAAAACTCGTCGCGGTTCGCCGCAATAGCGATTCGGTATTGTGGGTGGGCGTCAATCGCTACAAAAATCAGGCACATGGGTGATATTAACCACTTTTCACAAGAACCATGACGCCAGCTTTTGTATTTGGATGATTGATTAGCAGCACTAATTGATCACTCGGGCTCCAATCCACATTCTTCATGAACAGGTCGCCCACCGGGCCCGCTGTACCCTCAGCGTGGCTGCTATTTAATCCTTTTTACATATTCCGCAATGGCTTTGGCTTGATCCGCGTTGGGATCGCTGACTGGCTCCTTGTGAACTGTCTTGGTGCTGTCCCTTTTTGTAAGATAAATAACCAGTTGGTCCACCGTCATGGATGTCCCTGCGACTTTAGGAATGCCGCCGGGAGGATTGCCTTCTCCCTTTTATAGCCATGGCACATCGAACACTTGGAATCATACAGAAAGGCCCCGTTTTCTGCAAACCATACCAGGGTCGGCGTCACTGCAAGAAGCGCAATCACTGTCAAAATCCAAGACCTTTGCATTAGCTCTCTCCTTCTTCTAACGCAATTTCTGGCAACGCGAGCTTTAAAAGTATCGCACAACCACGCCAAAAACGAGAGGAATGCTGCAATATTTGGAGTGTTCCTTAACTGCCACGCAGATCCAGCACCATAGGCATCGAGCGATGCACGGTCAACGAGCGGGCCAGGTCGGAACATCGTCTGCTTCCAATCCACACTCGCGACAAAATCCTTTGGAAAAATCGGGCCGCGGGAAATCGGGCATGACCTCCCAAAGTGCGTTATGCCTGTATCCCATCTTCCTTTCTTCGAACATCCTGAGTTGAGACACCGACACTGCTGTCCAAATTAGCTCCGAAAAGTGCAATTTGGACAAGGTAAATCATTGATAACAAAGGACCGATAAATTCTAAGAAAATTGAGGTTCCCTAACTGAACATATGCTGTCCAAATTATGGCCATATGGAAACTCAAATTCCAAAATGGCCAAAGCGGGCCCCAGGAGCCTTGTCAGAAGCCTTTCGGCGTTATTTTTGGGCATTACGATGGCCGTTCTTTACGCATTTTGCTGTCCAAATTATCGGGAGCTAAAAAGCTAATTTGGACAAGAGTGAGACACCGATCCCTCGACCTTATCCTTCGGCAACGAAAATATGATTCCGTCCTCTCCTGCCTGTGCGCGCCCAAGTTCTCCGGGATAGGGTAACGTTATGCAACATTGCCCCGAGAGCGCAGGCACTATAGAAAAAGCGCAGGAAGTTATCGGGTATATCGGTGACTTTATGAATGCTTCGCCTCCAAAAGACAGAGCACAGAGGATATTGATCAACTAGATTTCTTGTGTGAATAGATAAGCACGACGTCCGGCACGTAATTAGCCGTCTTCAGCGGAGCCGATACGATCCCGACATATCTTCCATGTTCAATGAGAGGGATTTGCTTGACTGCTTCTTTCAGTTCCGGAAATCTCTCGGCATTGTCAGGATTCACCCATCCATAGGCGCTCAGCGGTCCCCAGCACCAGTTGTCATCATTGAACATAGCAACCGATGAGCCCTTCCTTATGGATATGGAAAAGGCCTGGCATTGAGCAAGATGATAGCCTTGATCGGTTTTTGGCCTGATCGCTCCTTCCGGAACATCTGATTCTGTTTGCAGCATTTTAACTGCCAAAGGAGATGTCCGCAGCAACATGAATTTCTCGATCTCCTCGCCATAGCGATTGAACTCACTTACAGTCGGCATACAATTCTCATCCCGATTGGATCCACTGACGTGTCAAAAGGGCACAGCACACACCGCTGAGCAAAACCAAGACCAAATTATCTGTTTTTTGATTACTCTTTGCGCGATCGATCGTCAAACTACCTATCCTGAAATTTCGGAAGGCGCGCCAACCTTGATCCGCAAGTCATCCGCCGTCAATTTCAATGCTCGTCGCACGCGCAATCCGTAGGGGCCATCCATTCCGGCCGCCTCAGGAACGGCTTTGAGAACTTCCAAGATAGTATTGACGGCATCACGTTTTGCCCCTTCATCGAGTAGCATGTCTCCCAAACCTTCAATGGCGCGCGCCGGATCACGCCTCAGAAGCGTCGCCTGCTGGCGAAAGTTTGCCTTCACTTCGGTAGGCGTAACATCGTTGAAGACGCTGCTCGACAGCAGTGTGTTGAAGATCAGGAGAGAGCGGTTATCGAACACTCCGATGTCGAGCGAGACCGCAGCAATCATTCGAAGAATCGCTGCAAGCTGGCCTCCTGAGGTCCAGGCTTCTTCCGGAATCATGAATGGCTCTTCCGGAGCAGAATTCGCCATCGCCGGTATTGCGGGAGGGAATATTGCACCCCATCCCAAGGGTCCGTAAGCGGTTTTGAAGATGAATTCGCACCATGTGTCGCGAAGGTCCCGATACGCGTCCAGGGCGGCGGTTATGACCTGCGATAAAGCCTGCTCCTGGATACGAAACACATTGTCCTCGGAGACAGGCTGCCGACATTCGCACGCAATTGACGCCCACCAGGAAACCGGATTTAACAAAGGATTCACGCTCGACAACATTGTCCTCTGTACACGCAGGGGCTGCAGTTGGCGGATGAGTTCCGCGGTAAAGTCATTTGTGAAGAGTCGTATCCAGGGCCGCACAAAACTCCGGTATGCCGCGTCTCCTATTTTTGAAACAGCTTCGACCGAGCCAAACCGTGCTTCATCTTCCCGGCTGTCATCTAGGCCGTGGATGTCCTTCATTGTCCGCATCTCGAAGCGGACCGAGTATTCGCTCTTACCCAGCTCTTCCCAGCCGGCAACGGAGTCTCCACGCCCTATCTTCATTTCGTACAATCCGGGAGGGACCGAGTCGATCATTTCCAGAGTTCCGATAAGCTGCGAATATTCCTTCCGCGCCACACCTCCGGAAACGAACACGCCCAGGTGGCCGATCGTCTCGTGGATCAAATAAATGATCACTCGTCCGCTCTCAATCAGGACACGCTCGCTTCCATAAACGTCTTCAATCCAGTTCAGGGCCTGCTGAGGCGGAGAGATATTGTCGCCGCGCGATGCGAATATCACCACCGGCGAGCGGATACTTCTCAGGTCCACTTTCTTTCCTCCGGCAGCCGTAATCAATCCTCGTGACAGCTTGTTTCCGATAAAGAGGTCGGAAACGATGGTGTCCATTTCTTCGGCATTCAGCAAAAAGTAGCCGGTCCACCAGGCTTCAAAATCGAGGAAGCGGTCCGATTCGGTATCGATCTGAGAATACAGGTTGTAGTACTTGCCCCACAGGGAGTTTGCCGGGTTTAGATTTTCGAAATTCTGGACCAGGTATATCCCGTCGAATAGTCCGTTTCCCAGGTCGCAGGCCAGGGACTCCATCCACTTTCCCCCTAAAAGTCCGCCGGAATACCGCATCGGGTTCTGACCGGACGCGCCGCTCCAGTACGCCAATGGTGCGCCGCTTAGGATTATTGGCCCCACAATCTCGGGCCGCACCGAAGCCAGGATCGCGACAGCCCATCCTGCCTGGCAGTTGGCGATCACACAGGGTTTGTCAGCGTCAGCGTGGCGGCGCGCCACTTCCTCGATAAATACCGCCTCCGCCGAGCATACGTCCGCCAGGGTCTGACCTGGGACAGGCTGCGGGAGAAAACTCACAAAATAGACGGGATGTCCGGCTCTCAACGCCATTCCGATTTCTGAATCCTGTTTGAAGCCACCGATCCCCGGACCGTGCCCCGCACGGGGATCCACAATGACAAAGGGGCGCATGCGCACGTCTGCGGTCGCGGGGCCCTTCGGCATTATTCGCAGTAGCATGTAGTTGACCGGACGCGGCAGGTTGCGCCCGTCGATTATCAGTTCGTAGTCGTATTTCAGGACCGGCGGATGCCCTTGTCGCTGGCGTTCCATTGCGATATCGCCGCGCCGCCGCATCGTATCCCAGAACAGGATGCTGCGCTGCCATGAATCCACCAGGTATTCGAATGCGTCACGGAATACGCTCCGAGAGGGCGTGAGGAGATTCTCTTCCCCTTCAATAACTGGGCTCATCATCTCTGGGCCTCCATTCCCGTCTCCTGCAACTTCATCCGTCCTTCCAACATCTCCGCGTCTGCGGTCGTGGTCAGCTTGCATCCAGAGTCTCTGATAACCCGCAAAAGCTCTTGGTCTGCCTTTCGGATAAAGCCGACCAGTTCAGCCGTTCCCCTGCCGCGGCAATAGGCCGCAATTTTCTTCAGCAGAATAATTCCCAGATCCGTTCCACTCGCGGAGGGCGCGACCGCCATGGAGCAACTCGCCCTCGTATTGTCGGAATCAGTCAACGCCCGGACCGTGCCCAGAATCGATCCCGCTGGATCGATTGCCACGAACGCCATTTGCCGGTTGTAATCGATCTGGGTATGCCGGGTGGCCATTACCGGCAGCAGACTTTCCTTCATATCCAGGCAGTTAATCCCTTGTGCACCCTTTTTCAGCAAAGAAAGAAAAGCGCCGTATGCGGATGCATCCTCCGGGCGAACCGGACGGAGCTTTACCGACATGGATCCCAGCGAAATCGTTTCCTCCAGTTCGCGCGGATAAGGCCTTATGGCAAACCTGGAGACTCCGGAAGCGGCCGGCGCCTGGAGCCGCATACGGGCATCCAGCGCCAACACTCCTTTTTCGCTGGCTAGCAAGGGATTGATATCCAGTTCCACTACTTCGGGATTTTCAATAAGCAATTGGGATATCCGATTCAGCGCCGCACAGATTGACCCGACATTTGCGGCCGGTTTGCCACGATATCCTGCCAGCAGTTTCGCCACTCGCGTGCGGCCGATCAGTTCACGAGCAAGCGTCTCGTTGAGAGGAGGGAGTGCGAGAGCGCGATCCTTGATTACTTCAACCGCCGTGCCTCCCTGGCCGAACAGAATCACCGGGCCGAATATGCTATCCGTCGCCACTCCCACGATCAATTCATGAGCACCCGGCCTGCGAGCCATCTGCTGCACGGTGAAACCGGTCAGCCTTGCGGTAGGCAGTAGTTGTTCGAATCTCTTCATCATGGAATCGGCCGCGCGCCGCACTTGTTCTCGATTCTCCAGGTCAAGAACAACTCCACCCACATCGGACTTATGGACCAAATCCGGCGACATAATCTTGAGCGCAACTGGAAACCCGAGTTCTTCCGCGAGCGTCTCCGCCTCAGCTGGATTCTTCGCAACCCTGGTTTGGACCACTGGGATCCCAAAAGCTCCGAGGATTGCCTTCGCCTCAGCCTCGCCCAGTTGATGCCTGCCCTCGGCTATCGCAGCATTGATCAGGCTTCGCGCGGTCGCAAGCTCGGGCACGGCCTCCTCGCATACGGACGCCGGAGTTTGCAGACGGATCTGCTGACTCTCTCGATATCGCGTAATCTGAAGAAACGCATCTACCGCGTCTTCGGGCCCCGTATATGTGGGAATGCCGGCCTCCACAAAGATCCTTCTGGCTTCGGCGACCGCCTTGCTCCCGAGAAAACTCGAGAGAACCGTTTTGGAACTTGCCTGCAAAATCGGAGCCATCGCCTGAGCGACATCGGAGCTGCTGACAATTGCCGTAGGCGCCTGTATGAAAAGGACGGCATCGCATTCGGAACACTCGAGCAACACCTTTAATGCATCCACATAGCGCTGCGGCGGAGCATCCCCGATAATGTCAACCGGATTGGCATGCGACCAATTGGCGGGCAGCATCGAATCCAGTTTCTCCAAGGTGTCCTTTGACAGCGTCGCCAGCCGGCCGCCTCGAAGAACCAGCGCGTCTGTCGCCATAACTGCCGGGCCGCCGCCGTTTGTCAGGATTGCGAGGCGGTCTCCGGCATTGAATTTAGCCAGCCCCAGGGTTTCCACAGCATCAAACAATTCCGGTATGGTCTCAACGCGAAGGATGCCGGCGCGCTTGAGTGCCGCTTCGACAACATCATCGGAACCGGCCATCGCCCCGGTGTGGGACATCGCCGCCCTGGCGCCTTCCGGGACCCGCCCGGACTTTACAGCAAGGACCGGCTTGTTCATCGTGGCGGCCCTAGCTGCCGACATGAATTTGGGCGCATCCTTGATAGATTCCATGTACAGGAGTATGGCTCCAGTAGACGGGTCAACAGCCAGGTAGTCGAGCACGTCTCCGAAATCCACGTCCACACCATTGCCCAGAGATACGAAACAGGAGAGTCCAATTTCATTCGAACGCGCATAGTCCAAAACCGCCGTGGACAGGGCCCCGGATTGGGTCACAAAAGCGACTTTCCCGGGCGCCGCGAGCGCATGCGCAAAACTGGCGTTGAGACCAACCGCGGGATTCATCAGCCCCAGGCAGTTCGGTCCGAGGATTCGCAATCCATAGAGGTGGGCGGCCAACTGCATTGAATCCTGCAACGTTATGCCGGACGGGTCCTTCTGATTTTCCAGCCCGGCCGTCAGCACAATTGCGGCTCTGGTACCGCGCTCACCCAAATCGCGAATGACTCCTGGCACAGAAGAAGGCGGCGTGCAGATGATCGCGAGGTCGGGGACCTCCGGGAGGGACTTCACTTCCGGATACGCCATCACAGCCGCTATAGCCTTGTGGTTTGGGTTGACAGGCATAATCGGTCCTGTGATTCCGCCCGCCAGAAGGTTCCGCATCACTACACCACCCACACTATGCGGCCGGTCTGACGCGCCAATTACAGCCACTGCGGACGGATTGAACATGTGATTCAAATATCGGGTGCTCATGCAGCCTCCTTCGGTCTTGATGAGGAGTGGATTATCCTGAAATATGGTATGGATCTTTCCAACCGAAAAAGACGGGGGGACACTTGAGATGCAAATACGAATTCATCTTCCCATTTGGGCTGAGTTTTTGCAATACCCATTTCGAATTTTTGCCGGTCAGGTGAAAGGATTATGAAATTGGATCTGTAAGCTTGGATAGCTGCGTTGCAGGTGATCGTTGAGAATCCTCTGTCTCCGCCGGTCAACGATGTCCTTCCTTACGGCCTAAAGGGTTTTCAGCAAGGACAAGTACCCATAGTTCATGGGAGCGGATTCCTCATTTACAGATGCATAAGTTTGAATTTGTGAGCTAAAAGCTGGGTCTTTTGGGCTGAACCTGGACGTCGCGGGTTCGACCCCCGTCAGCTCCACCAAGTTCCTGATTGCAGTAACATCTTCTCACCCTGGAAAGAGGGTGTGCCACTGACCACATTCATGTCGTGATCGCTTAACCTCCGTTGCGCTCATGGGGTAGCCGATTTCGACTTCATGGCGGCGCTCTCCGAGAATTGCTTCAACCCTGAACTCTCCCGCTTGCTGGCCCAGATTGCCCATGCCATGGCGGCGGCGCAGGCTGCCACAACGGTGAAGCCAATCAAGCGGGTGGCCTCGAGGTTGTAACGCATAATCAAGCCCAGCGCCAGCAGGCCGACCATGTTCATGACCTTGATCAGCGGATTGATGGCCGGGCCCGCCGTATCCTTCAGCGGGTCGCCGACCGTATCGCCGGTGACCGCGGCCTTATGGGCGTCGGAGCCTTTGCCGCCGTAGACGCCGTCTTCGATCAATTTCTTCGCGTTGTCCCATGCTCCACCGGCATCGGCCATGAATACAGCCAGAAGTTGTCCGACCAGGATCATGCCTGCGAGAAATCCTCCGAGCGCGTATGGGCCGAGTAGGAACCCGGTTAGGATAGGGGCGAGGATCGCGAGCAGGCCGGGTCCGATCAGCTCCTTTTGCGCAGTCAGCGTGCAGATGTCCACGACACGGCCATAATCAGGCTTTTTTGTGCCCGCCATAATCTCGCTGTCCCGGAACTGGATCCGGCATTCGTTGACGATATAGAATGCCGCGCGGCCAACGGCGCGGATCAGCATGCTGCTGAACAGAAAGGGAACGGCGCCCCCGATCAGGAAACTGACGAAGATGATCGGTTCGGCAATCGTGAGACGGGCTGCCACCGTCATGTACTGATCGACCCGCATTGCCGTGATCTTGTCTTCGCTGCCGACCGCGATCACGGCAATGAAGCTGGAAAACAGCGAAACCGCGGCGATCACCGCCGAACCGATCGCGATCCCCTTGGTCTCGGCCTTGGTCGTGTTGCCGACCGCGTCGAGATCGGCCAGGATTTGCCGCGCGCGTTTGTAGCATCCCGGCTTCTCCCTTTCCATTTCGAGGGGCTCGTACCCCATTTCGCCGATCCCATTTGCGTTGTCGGCGACTGGTCCGAACACGTCCATGGAAATCGTGTTGCCGGTGAGGGTCAGCATTCCGATCCCCGTCATCGCGACCCCGTACGCGATGAACAGCGGCGGGGCTCCGACATAGCAGAGGACGGAAATCATGATCGCGCCGGCCAGCACCAGGATCGTCGTCACCGTGCTTTCATAGCCGAGCGCGAACCCCTGGATGATGTTCGTCGCGGGCCCCGTCGTGCATGCTTTTGCGAGCGACTGCACGGGCGTGTGCGTGGTGTGCGTGTAGTAGCTGGTGACCTTGTTCAGCACGATCGCCAGGAGCACGCCGATCAGGCATGTTAATGCGGGGCGCATGTCGAGGCCAGGAATTCCGAAATTCGCGAAAAACGCGAGCCGGGACGGGTCGCCGCCGGGGAATCCCACTCTCGCCATAGGATTGAGCGCGAAATACGTGGCGTCAAAGTGCAGGTAAACGAAGCCAAGTGCGAAGAAGCCGACGACGCTGATGGTGGACCCGATCCAGAAGCCGCGATGCACGCTGTGCAGCGCCGTGTCCGACGTGTCGTGAGGACCCGCTTTGACCGTGTAGGTGCTGATGATGGAACCGAGCACGCCGATTCCGCGCACGAGCAACGGGAAAATGACACCCTTGTGGCCAAAGGTGGCTATCCCCAGAATCATGGCGGCGACAATCGTCACCTCGTAACTCTCAAAGATATCCGCGGCCATCCCTGCGCAATCCCCAACATTGTCTCCGACGTTGTCCGCGATGGTTGCGGCATTGCGCGGATCGTCCTCCGGAATCCCCTGCTCGATCTTACCCACTAGGTCGGCACCCACGTCCGCGGCTTTCGTGTAAATCCCGCCGCCGACGCGCATGAACAGGGCGAGAAGCGTTCCGCCGAACCCGAACCCGAGCAGCGCTTCGTAAGCCTGGTCGCCGAAGATGAGGAAGATCAGGGTGCCGCCGAGCAGGCCCAGACCGTCTGTCAGCATTCCGGTGACCGTGCCCGTTCGGTAGCCGAGCTGCATCGCTTCGCCGTAACTCCGCGTCGCTGCCGCGGCCACGCGCAGATTGCCGGTCGTGGCCAGGCGCATGCCGACAAATCCTACCGTCCAGCTGAACAGCGCGCCCGCGAGAAAGGCGCCCGCCCGTCCCCACCGGAAGGCGCTGACGCTGCCGGTATAAGTGACCAACAGCAGGATTGTCAGCAGGATGATCAGCGGGCCGATTTTGCGGAACTGCGCGGAAAGGTAGGCATTGGCCCCTTCGCGCACAGCGGCCGCGATTTCCTGCATTTTGGCGGTCCCCTTGTCCGCGCCGAGAATCTGCCGGACCAGGAGCCATGCATACAGCAGGCCGGCGATCGCGATCACCAGAACGCCCAGGAGCGCGACCTGCTCCACAGTGCTGTACTTGGGATCCGTGAAAACCGAGAAGGGAACAAACCGCTTCGATTCTTCGGCTGCGGCTCCCTGGGCTCCAACCGATTGCCAGTACCAGGCCACCGCAAAGAGGAACATCATTGCATACAGATAAACCCGCCGGAATTTTGCCGCGCGGACAAACAGGCTTCTGAGACTGTTCATGGATAATCCCCGTGCGTCAGGTGTTTGGGCGGTCAGCCCGTTATTGTTTCCCCGCTGTTGATGCCGTGCTAAAAAAGGCTCTCCGTTGCGGACCGCCACCACTTGGCGTGTTCGATTTCCAGTACGCGGCGCTCGGGGAAACGGTAAAACTTCAAAGAATTCGCGTCACCTAGAAAGATGCCCCTGCGGATCGTCCGGAAAAAGCCATGCAGGTGTGGCGAGCGCGATACCGTTTTTGTGGATTTATGGCTGCCGTGCTCGAGTTCCCGTATGCAGTCAAGTATGTGCGCCGGCTCGGAATAGGGGAGGTACCCGGCGAGGTGACCGGTTTCGTCCCGGTCGAGCAGGAGATCCGCAAAGAGCAACCGCGGCAGTCGTAACGGATTTCCCGGATCTGTCATGAAACGGACAAACGCAGCCGGTGGCAGCGCTGACACTACCATCGGGGAAACCGGGCAGAGTTCTTGATAGAGGCTCGGCCCCGCATCTTCGTGGCTTGAGTCGTAGGTCACTGACTCCAGGCCGAGTACGCGGCCGTCGGCAGTGCCAAGATAGAGCCTGCCAATATCCGCCGGATCGAGGTACTCCAACACCCGATATATGCTGATGTACTTGCTGCGTTTTGGGCTGCCGTCCTCATGCGGAGCGCTTCGCGAGGCGAGATCGTCGAGATGGAAATACGAGCTCTTTAGGTCCGGATTGATCTCGAAAAACAGGACATTGCCTTTGGTGTTCTTCTGCGTTCCCGTAGCCATGTAAAGTCCGAACGACTCCGGGTCCAGTTGCGACGCGACGAGCGCCTCAAACCGGTAGCAGAGCATGTACAAGTGGATCTTCACATTGTTCTCCTGGTTCTCCTGAATCTATTTCGGTCGCGAGACTTCCTGATCATCTGTTTTGGACCTGGATGAAAGACAGGGTTTGCAACATCAAATAGCGCAGGTAAGAATTTGCATAAAGAACTTCTAGAGATTGCCTCTGCCGCCGACAAAAAGCAAGGCAATCTTCACATACCGAATACAGCGATTGTAACGACCGCCGCTTCTATTCCGAGATTGCCAAGTTGTCCTGGTGTATTGTCTCACACATAGCTGAACATATATTGGGGATGGCTTATAATGGCTCATGCTTCGTCCAATGCGCATAGCGGAAGTGACCGAAATCGTTCAAAGACAGCTCAATCGGTGGATCGCCGCACGTCACACTCCGCAGCGGCTTGTGCAGCGGTCCCGAATTATCCTGCTGACTAGGCTTCAGGAAATAGCGTGGGTCGGAACGGATCGACAACGGCAGTTCATTAAAGCACACATGCTTCAGACCTCGCCTACTACAACACACTGCTGGCTCAATTAGCCGAGAATCAAATTTCCTCAGATGATTCTAAACGAGTTACGACCTTTAGCAGCGCCTTCGCTGGAGGGGAAGAATCATCACTTCCCTTCCCAACCGCTAATTGATCCAGTCGTGAACTTTTGCATCCAGCCACCCGACGGATCTCGGGCCGAGGGTTCACTAAAACGATTACTCCCCATTTCCTCCTTCCCAGTTCGAGTTGCCGCCGTCATGGCGTTCATTTTCCAACTCGGCAAGGTGATCCTCAATTAGCGCTAAGCCGTTCCGGATCTCCTCAATGGCCAGTCGGAGATAACGCATTTCGTCTTTAGGGAAGTCGCAGACACTTTTACTGGCAAATTCAATTCCCCGGTGAATTTGGGCCAAGGCCCCAGAGATGCGCTCCTTCATAATCGATGCTCCTCCCCAAAATGGCTGGCGAATAATACAGGATGCGGGAGGGAAATTGGAGGGTTTTAATCTTAGGATCTCGCATGGCCTTCGGAAATTCCTGATTCTACGCCGTAGACTTTTTCAGGCGGATCATTCCCATCCGTCTTTTCTTGATTGCGCTTATCTGGTAGGCGGGAAACCGGCTATTCGTATGGCGGAAATAAAATCCTCTCCAGGCCAGCATAGAATGACCGGTCATCTTCAGCGGAGGGCAAAATGAAACGCAAGATGTCTCTACCAGCACTGGCACTCCTTACAATGGGATTGCTGCCTTTTATGGCCGCAGCCCAGCCAAATCCTCAGTCCGCGAACGGGGAGGATCATACAAACAACGAATCCGTTCAGGCTCTCAAGCTGCAAATTCAGGCACTAGAGGCAACAATAGCGGCTATGCAAAGGCGAATTGATGATCTTGAGTTAAATTCTTGTAGCAAAACGCTTATTGTCCCACTTTCGTTTCCAGAAACTCACATGCCGTTTGGTCCGGAAATTCACATGCCATCTGGTGCAAGGCCGTTCCAATTTAATGGAATGGAGTTTTGGGAAATTCCTATTGCGCTTGATCAGCATCAGGACACAGCACCGAACCGGTGAGTCCCACTCCGCCTTTTGCACTTCACGTATTAATCTCATGTGAAGTTTAAATACAAGAGGGGCAGGAACAATCGGAGAGATTTCCTACCCCTTTGGGGCAATTAGTAGGGACACAGCTGGAGTACGGATTTGGCTTAAACATGGTTTCACCAATCGCTGCTGACCGGCTGGGCCCTCAAAGGTCTTTCAGTGGACGATTCTGATCATCGCATACCCGCAAATCCTCTGCCGTGGATCCTGCTTCGTTGAGAGCCGCTTTGGATGAGGTCCCGTTATTGTCCAACCTTCATCTTTCAGCTGTGCAAGAGCAGCATCTCGATCCACCCAGCTTCAGGCCGATTCTTTAGGATCTCCGGTCAGCAGGAGCCATTTCCCTCCATAAAAGTCCAACCAGGCGATTTGACGCATCGGAGTTCTCCCTACATAGGGATTGTTTCGCCGGTTCAAAAATAATGCCAGAGCATATGAAGGCGGTAATCCACAACATCTGTGGAAAACTTTGTGGATATCGGGATTCTCCACACCCTAAATCGTTGGCCTAAAACGGTTTTGCCCAGATTGTTCAATGATTGAGCAATCGGTTGATCACCTGAAAATCTCATTCAACGTCCAGGCCACCCGAACCCCAGCCTTCGCAAGTTGCATTTGTATAAGCGGCAGCGCCATGCGGTAATAGCTGTCACCAAGCGCTGTACCAGACTGAATTACGGTCTGAGTCTCTGGAAGGCAGTATGCTTTCTTAGCAACCTGGGGAGTATCAGTAGCCCAGTCCTCCGGAGTGCCCTTCACCCACTCATCTGCAAAGGCGGGAATCGATATCCCTTCGAGATCCCCAAGCAATTGTCCTTCATCTGTGGCCCTCTCCAAATCCTTTCCAGCAGCGCAGCTCAACCTGGATCTGTTGGGAGCGGTTCAACTCCAAACCAAATGCCTATGGCTCAATCCCCATTAGCGTGCCGTTCTGGTTGCATATGCGAAGCGTAGCGCTCGCCGCCCCACCAGGACTGAGTAGAATGAATTCCGTCGTATATCCGTCTCCGTCTGCAATACGGGGAAAGACGACCGGAGAAGGAGCGGTCTTATTGACATCGGTTACAGGAAATGTGGTCATCACAAAGTCGCCACCTGACTCCATAAGCATTCGGATTGTCAGTGCTGCAAATGGACTCGCGGAGGTAACGTCCAGAACGCCTGTGAATCCCTCCGGCAAGCCGCTGACGAACTCGTCCACAAACGCAGCCTCATACCCGCTGGTCGACAACAGCACCGGCCCGTTGCTCGTCCCGGCAGCCGTAACTCCATCCATCTGGAAAGCCTGAATAGTGACGCTTGAACCCGACCTGACACATTGGCAATCGCTAGGCCCGTATTGTATTGGCCAGAGCGATTAGCAGGAGCACGCCCAAGTAGGATGTCCCGAAAATTCGTTTGTCGGACCGCCGTTGTGAACTGGCAACAATCCCCAGAATGACCCCGGAAATGACAGCGAAAGTGGCAAGTACGATGAGAAAAACCAGCCACATCGTCACCCTGGTCATTGGCGTTCTTCAGCACGGTGGCTCAGGCTTATTCAGCTGGAGCCAACGAACGATTGGGTTTCAGGAGCGGGAATATCATAAATCTTTTCAGCCGATTGAGCCAGATTGGAATTCTCGAAGAATCTGTGGATCAGGGCACTGGGCGATTTAAGGGTAGATCATCACGCATGGGAATGTGAGCGATGTCACGTTTCCGATTTGGCATTTGGTCGATAATTTCTGCTTTACTGTTAGTGATTAGGGAGGTTCCAAGTGCCCGATTTTGTTATGCCAGAACTTAGCTCACTTGCGCACGAAGTAAATGATATCCGATCTCAATATATGGCCGTCCACAACGCAATTTTTAGGCCTTCGATCCGGAAAGCGATACCAATACCTGGCATTTTCAAACCAATTCGATTCGCAGATCACCTTTCAACTCTGAGCCGCTGCTTCGGATCCCTACGGAAAACTCAGGCAATAATTGCTGAATCCCACAATGGCAAGCCAATGCCGCAGGAAAACCAGGCATTCCTTACCGTTCTGGCCGAATATACCTCGGCACTTTGCTACACGATTCAATCGCTTAAGGCCACCTGTGAAAAGTTAGCTGAGAAGAGCGCTGGACATGGGGAATACAGCCTCAAAACATATGAAAAAGATGTGCAGGATTACCAGCGATCCGCTCGACAGTACATGCAGGTCGGATTGCGGCTTAACACTGCATGGGATCAGTTAAGGGGCACTGGTGCGCCGAAGGTTGGGGGATGTAGTCTGTAGCTGAAACCGTGATCGCCGTACAACGATTCCATACGGAGTATTGCAAAAGAGCCATGTCTTTGTTCTCCACAAGCGTGTCAAGCATGGAGAAGGACAATTGCTTTTTTCGTCAGCAATCTCAAATCCAAAGGACCGGTGGGCTGTCGAATTGTTTTTCAAGGCGATCAAACAGAATCTTAAGATTAAGACTTTCCTCGGGACCAGCGCCAATGCGGTGAAGACGCAGATCTGGACGGCCCTGATCGCCATACTGATCCTGAAGTATCTGCAATTGCGATCCAAATTTTCCTGGTCCTTGTCCAATTTGATTGCGATTTTGCGTCATTAGTTGTTTGTTTATCGTAGCCTTTACGCCTGGCTAGACGACCCATTCGAAGGCCCGCCAGCATTGGATGAAGTTGATAGCAAACAATTGGCTCTGGGATTCATAAAATAATCTGGACAGCAGAAATACCATAGAAAGCATGAGACACTGCATGAAAGCAAGGGAAGCGGACAAATAATTTGGACAGCATCGACGCAAAAGCATAAAAGTTTGCGACTCCGGCAGCCAACCTCATCTGGCGAAGGCGCTGCTAAAGGTCGTAACTCGTTTAAAATCGTCAGAGGGAATTTGAATCGCGGCTAATTAGGACAGCAATGACTTCCATGACAATCGCGCCCTCCAAGCAGGGGAAGCGGAAGCACAAAAAGAAGCATATGTTATCCCATCGAAGTACTGGGCTGAGCTAATTAAGGCTCTCAAAGCGTTAAAAGTCTACATGCACATAAACAATATGGTTGTTGTCCTGCGATCCCAAGATAATATCGAGGAGGGAAAGTACATCTGCCTAGTGACTTTCTCCGACTGCGGAACCGAAATTGACGGATTGAAATTCTCACAGCAAGAATATGGTGTGCGTGATTATAAACGGGTCAGGAGCCATTAGGGTTTACGAATGAACCTCACACACAGGCAATCACTGGTCGTGTAATTTTCGGGTTAATCATTTGTTCCACCTGGGTTGGGATAGAACTCGGGCGCGCCGACTGTAGGTTGAGGGTTTCCAACATCGCCCTTTCGGTTGCAATGTGGGTTCACAATTTCACCATGGTCACGTTTCCCAAGGCCCCCCTATAATCCCGGACGGTCGTGTTTTGCGAGTCCGTTTCGGAACCTTGGCCTTTCCTCCGCGGGCCGTCCAGTTTGGCGAGGTTTAAGCGCTGGTGCGCATACGCCCCTACTTCCACGGTTTGCCCTAGGTCTCGTCCCATTGCTGTATCGGCTTACCGTCGGCAACTACTCCCGACCGCCGAGCGATGGAACCGCCGAGTGTCCAGAGCCCCTTTGCCCAGCTCCGGTATTACCGTCGTCGTTGGGGGACATGCACATCACCCCTTGGGGGGACATTACTCCCCCGTCATCGCTCTATCGGGCTCATGCGCCAGTCCCGTCTGCTTCTCCTCTACTTTGGCGATAACCTCGTTAGAGGAGTCTTTGCAGGTTTGCCACCAGCCACCTGCTGCCAGCGGGACCTTCCCGACGTTATCTCTGCGAATCTTTCCCCAGATGCCTGGCCCCCTACTCCGGACGGCACAAGGAGTGCGCATACCTGTTTCTTCCTCCTTGCCATCGGCCTTCCCCAAAGTGTAACTGGGTCGGCTTCCCGCTTCCCTCCGCGAACGCAACTTTTCACGGTAAGCATTTCGAAGCTGCAGTCATTCCTCAATGTTCAGGCCTCTGGTTTTGCTCACTTCCCCGATCGCTCCTACCGCAGCGGTTCTATGCCCAATGGGCAGCCGAGGTTTCTACATCCGGGCACACCGTGCTCCGTTACTTCCGCACGTTCCGATTATGCTAGCCGCCGGATTCCAGGCAATTGGCGGCACCGGGACCTTCACCCAGCTAGATCCGCAGCCCTGTCGGCCGCTCCAACACCTCTGCTTATCAACCGGCCCATCCAAAGTGTACGAGGATCACCCTGAAACTTACGCTGACAGCCGGTCAGAGCTACGAGCAGCGCATAGGCGGGAATCTGACTTTGAAGGTTATGCCATCAAATGGAGGGATGTTTTCCCTGGAGGATGCTGTCGGTCACGATTATATCGCTCTGTAAATCCACCACTTCGCTACAATCCCCTGCAAACTCTTGGCCCTGGATACGCGCTGTCTGCAAAGGAGTCCCTGAATTGGAGCCGCGAAGTCCGGTTCATCCTGAACGAACCCGATTACAAGCGCATACATCAGCTCTGGAATTATGCTTTATGGCCAGCTGATGCTCCGGATCCCGATAATGCCATCGAGAACAATCTCACCGCAATTAAGCAGCTCCGGACGGGATTTCTTCGGGAAAGCATTTTGCAGTCGGATGTCTCGCCGGATGATATTGCGCTATCCGCTACTGTACGTTTTGACCTCATTGCCCCTTCGGAGTTTCCCTTTGATCCCGCCTTGGGACCGCAAGCCAGTGCCTGTTTTGGTCAGCCAACCGTTCCTCTTTAACCTCAAGCAGGGGGGAAATGAGTCAGCTGTTCTAGAGCTTCCTGAAATCCGTGATGGCCACCGTGTGTCCCGGTGGGGCAACAACAAATTCGTCGTCCCAGGTTCCATTCAATAATTTCTTGACCAGCGAGTTGTCCCCCTGGATCTCTTCGTACCGCAGTTCGAGTCGCTGGGCTATCTCCTGGCTGCGGGTCCGGTACTTCTCCAGATCGTAATTGCCGGTGTTAATGAATGCCAAGCGCTTGTAGCCCTGTAACATCTTTTTGAACAGGAATCCCGCCTTTTGTTCTCCGTATTTCCTGGCCATGATTTCACGTTGTTCGTCTAAAGGGGTTCCGGATTCAATCCAACCTTTCGTCAAATACAGCGTTCCGGGTTCATTGCGCTGCTGCTGATTGTAACGGGCTACCGATCCCAAGAAGATCGTTATGCAATCATCGGCTTTGGGGATCACAAGCGTGTGCCTATCAGATTTCAACCCGACCACGCTCTTGGCGCAAAGGCTCAAACCCAGGAGGATGGTCTCAACACTGCCAGGGACGGCATCAATTGCTCCCTGGAGTACGGTCCTCAATTTGTCAGGATTGGAATGCAGCCCGAAATCAAGCACATCGTAGGTCAGCTGAGGGGGCATTAGCACCAGCATCTCTTCAATGACAGTGGCACATGCTATGACTTTGCAGGTTTGAGAATCAATCATAACGGGATTATACAGTTTCCCGCCATTCAGGCCAAATGCCGTTGGATCTCGCTTCTCCAGCCAGGATGCAAGAGGTGCTGGCATTTCCAGATGAAGGAATGGAATCTACGGTGCAGACATTTCCGAAGACTGAGTTGCGTAGTTCACAAAAAGCGGGACTTTCTCGACCTTCACCTGTGCAATAACTGGCAGGTAATGACCTGCAGGACAAAACAGGGATTCACAGCCGCTGTTATTATTATCTTACACATACAACAAACGCTAATTGCAGGGCGGGGCAGAGAGCCAGCCGGTGAAGGTGAAACGTGCCAACAAAATTCGTAACCAAGAAATGCCTCTATTGCGGACGGGAATTCACCACGAAACGATACCGGAAGGCTTTTTGTTCAAGCGAGTGCCAGGCTCAGAACTTTCAGGATACTCACATTCTCGTTACCCTGGAACAATGGGCTGAAATCAGCGGCTCACGGCTATGTCAACAGGCGTAAACTCGAAAGAGGCGCTGTAATGCAGCTCTCGAAAGGCGGGAGTCACTTTGTGTTCCTCTTGACCCTGATTGGAAAGATCCTCTGTTTCCTGGCCTTCTGTTTAGCCGCTTGTAGCATCGCGCACTAACCCAGGCCAGATCGAAATTCCACAATATGAGCTCTGGCGCAGTTATTTGAGGCTTTCCAGTAGCTGTTTTACGATTGGGGCATAATCACTATCGGGATAGTCCCCAAAAAGCTCCTAGCCGCTTCCTCCGTTTTATGTGCATAACTTTGATCTGAGTCAGGCCCATCCATCATTTTTGCATTCAATGCAATTATCTTTAGTTCAGCGTCCTGAGCTTTAGGGTTTGTCGGAAAAAGGACGATGAAGTTCTTGTAGACATCCTCGGCCATGAGCAAGTTTTCGGTCCCGCCTTCGTGGTAATAGGAGTTGGCGATAGCCAAAAGCGCATCTGCAAACATGGCACTGTCTGGATATGTATTCATCAGGGTCTGGAAAGCCAGCCGGGCTTTGATGTACTGGCTCTTCTTCAGGTAGTCCTGACCGGTTTCATAAACCTCAATGATGCATGAAATAAAGGCCCATTATATATTTCCGTATTGAATTCTCAAGGCATGCGGCATATTGTGGATCTATTCCACAAACCGTCCTTTTAGGACGGTTTGTGGAATAGAAGGGAATTCGTTTCTCATGTGACGTACATATGCCGAGAGGCCTGAGAAAACTGCATCTCTCCTTTTCCGAGACGCATCTTACGCACTTCGGGGGAATGATACTTCTGCAGCGTTTTTGCAGCCAACTCAGACTTCGATGGCTCCTTCAAAATCACGTCAAAATCTATCAACGCAATGCAGACTATCTTCCGAGCGATATGATTCTCACGCTTCTGTATACCGCAATGGCGGGCTTACGTCGCATTAATAAGACCGAAATCCTTCAATATAATGGAACTTTTCTTTCTCTACTTGGACTTTCACGTTTTCCAAACCAATCCACCGTGCGTCGATTTCTCAAACGCCTTTCTCCGAAGGCTATTCGAGACTTGGTCTCATTACATGATAAGCTTCGCTCTCAATTATTCACTATACCTAAAGCAAGAAGTACCCTGACATTCGATGTTGATTCCGTCGTTCTCACGATTTATGGCAAACTGCAGTTTGCACGAGTCGGGTACAATCCCAGGAAGCATGGCAGACGTTCCTATCATCTACTACTATGTTTCGAGGCTCATTTACAGGAGTTCTGGCATGGGTCCCTGCGTCCTGGTAATGCGGGTGCCAGCACCGGAGTGATCCCCTTTCTGAAACTCTGCATGGCAAAGGTTCCACAAAAGATAGGCCGTTCACGTGTCCGCATTCGAGGTGATGCCGGATTTTATGAATAGAGAGTTATCGAGTTCCTTGATCACCTCGGCTGCGGCTATGTGATCGTTTCGAAGGAACACTCGACTATCAAATCTCAAGCACGAGGATGTCTATTCAAAAAGCTCACGAACGGATGGGAAATCGGTGAATTTCAGTACAAACCACACGAATGGGAAAGTTACCATCGCTTTGTTGTGGTGAGACGGCCAATCCCCGAAGACCCAATTGAGGCACAACAACTGACTCTCTTCAAAGATCGGAAATACGCTTATCATGCCGTAGTTACCAACTTAAAGACTCACCCCTGGAGGGTCTGGCGCTTTTATTCCAAGAGAGCCACGATTGAAAAGGACATCCGAGAACTACTGTACGACTATTCTCTGGGCAAGATCCCAACAGAGGACTGGATTCCTAATGTAGCTTTCTTTCAGATTCTCTTGTTCGCTTACAACATAGTTCACTGGTTCAAACGACTTTGCTTGCCAAAAGAATATCTGTATGCAACGCTTGATACGATTCGCACTGATTTTCTGGTGCTGCCGGCCAAGCTTACAAAGAAAGGGATTCAGAACATTCTCGTCCTACCACAGGATTATCACTACAAAGAACAATTCATTAATGCACTTGAGAAAATTGATCAACTCCATATAACTTAATCTGGATTTTGGTGATTTTGCAGCTAAACTTTTCTACCCATGCCAACCAAGGCCCCTATGTTTTCGCGTGTTTTGCGTTCGAGGATGTCATTTTCACGCATTATTGAGGATAAATGATTTTGTCGGATGGTACGACTGTCGTCTGACCGTTCACACTTTTTGGAATGCATCCCAAGGAATAAAGCAGGACCGCACATATTAAAATATAGCCCAGCGTGGATTTCATCACTCAATTCCTCCTGCAAACTCACACGACGGATTCTCTGAGCCGTTTATCTTTTTTGTGGTCGGAAGCTTTCGCTAGGACATTCCAGCCTTTCCAGAGTTGTTAACCCCAAAGCCCCTTTATCTGGTCCTGGATGTCCTCAGACAGGACATCGGCATACGTCTGAGGGTCTGCTCGAATGTCCCAACTGCCTCTGAACGGCCCTGAGATCCCGCCTCTGACAGTAAACCTCGACTGCGGAGGAATGTTTCAGCGCATGGGCACTCTCGCCGCTCTGGTAAAGCCCCAGCTGACGAAGGTATTTCTTCACGATCTCTCCAACGGACCATGGTGTCCAGGGACCCCGCTGGCCAATGAATAAGTGATCATCCGGTCCAACTGGCTCCCACCGTTCTTGTCTCCAGACCAAATAGCTCTTCAAGTGAATCCATAGGCTGTCGGGAACCTGTATGGTCCTGCTTTTGTCACCTTTGCCGTTCCGGACATAGCAAGCCGATTGTCCGTACCCAGCCTGGATATCTCCGCAGCGCATATCAGCGGCTTCGGCTTCCCTCATTCCCGTGCTGGTGATCAAATCGATGAGCATCCAATCCCGAATTGCGGTGATCTGGCCCTTCTCCCTGGCCAACTGCGATGATCCCTTACTGTGCGCCGGATGAGCTTAACCTGCGATTCGTCGAAGTACTTGAATCCAGCAGCTGTGCGTTTGGCCTTTGATGTTGCTGCAGTCCTGTTTTGAACGGCGTTTACGTTTTTCTTGTGAGTTTTCGGGTTCGGTTTCGAGTGAAAATCAAAGAGTTACGGCGTGAAAAAGCGGGACACTCCGAAGATTTCGCGTGTTCTCTGGGGAGTTTTGAAGTCGAATACGAATGGGCTTGGGTGTCTTGGATTCTAAGAAGGGTCTATAATGGCAATGCCCTGGGAGAGACACAATGCGGATCCACTGGACATTTGAAATGACGGGAATGCTGGTAGCAGTTCTTTTCCTCTCAACAGGAATCGCCGAACCTGCAACGAGGTATGTAGGCGTTTCATTCAGCATGGTACAAGCCGCCGACTGCCTCCTGCCTCCTGCCTCCGGCAGCTTGTACCAAATACCCTAGTCCACCGCAATCATTACACTGGATGCCTTGATCACCGCATAAGCATCTTTGCCAACGGCCAATTGCAGCTTCTCGGCAGATTCCTTAGTAATGACCGAAACAACCTCGACTCCCTTCATCAACTCCAATACGACTTCGTCGTTAACGGCTCCGACCTTAATCTGTTTGATTTTTCCTTTCAATACATTCCGTGCGCTTAATTTCATGATCTCCCCCATCGGATGTTGGATAAAATTATATCACATCTACTTGGGTTTAGACTCAGATCCGCATTCGAGCGGACAGTTTTAAATTCACGTGCATCAAGCTAATCGTCACGTGCAGCGCACAAAACCAACGACTGTGAGCAACGTGGCGAGGTTTGAGCCTGTGGCACCCTTACTCTCGGTTAAATTTCAGGGCAGCAACGATTTCGGCAATCTCCACGTTATGCGTCTTGATAGGCCGGAAAGACCGGGCAACTGTCTATTTTTCGTGCATTCTCTTGTGAGTTTTAACGAATCCCGCCACCAAAACGGCAAAGCGGGATATTAATGGGTGAGGCAACGCTTCAAAGGTACAGAGTTTGAACTGCTCTCCCTGTCCATAGCATATTAGAAATATTCATTTGCTTTAATCCCGCCTCTGGCCGAATAATTCTAAAACTTCTCAGCAGTTCATGTCGTTGATTGGCACACGGGAGGACAAGATGGTCCGACTCGCTGTTGCTTTTCAAACGTCTTACACGCATTCCCACAATTACCAATTGTCAGAGGAGGTTTGACTATGAAGGCGAGGCTCAAAGCATTGCTGTTCGCTGTTGTGTTGTCACTTGCAGTTGGCACGTGTCAAGTTGTCGCCCAGAAACCCGCGGGAAAAACACCTAAGGCTCCTCATCTCCTCGAAGGGACCTGGCAACTAAACGCAGTTCAATCCAAGTTTGCGCCCAATCAAGCGGACGCTCCCAAGGAGGATACGCTGGTGTTTCGAATGGTTGGTGACCAGTTCGAATTCACGGAGACGGGCACTCAGAAAGACGGGAAGGCCATCGCGGGCAAATATACATTTTACCCAAACGGAGGAGTATTTAAGACTTTGCAACCTGCTCCCGCAGAAGGAGAGTCAAATGTAGAAACAATGTTCGAGCCAGGCAACCGGTTTCTCACGACTCTAAAAAATGGCAGACAAATCGAAGTTCAGCATATGGTCATTGGCAAGGACGGTAAGACGATGAGCATCACCGCCAAGGGCACCGATGCCAAAGGCAAACCTTGGGAGAGTGTAGCGGTGTACGACAAGCAATAGCGCCCAGGCGCAAAGCTTTTTGACTCGGGATTACTCAATTCAATTCAGCAGGTTCAGCTATCACGGCTGCTCTGTATTACGTGTGTTTGCCTGAAACAGTTTATTGCAGGAAATCAATCGCTAGAACCTATGAAAGGAGACAACCACGATGAAAGGCTTGAAAGTGGTCTTCCTCATTTGCGCCGTCATCTTCTGCGGCTTGGCCGCATCGTCTTGCTCAAAAGCTTCAAAAGATGATGTGGCACAAATCCAGGCGTTGGAAAAGAGCTTAGCAGATGCATTCAGTGCGAGGGATCTTAACGGCTTCATGGCGGCTTATATGCCTGATGACAGTCTGATCGTATTCGATGCGACTCCACCTCGCCAGTACATCGGAGCTAGCGCATATCGGAAGGACTGGGAGGGCTTCCTAGCAACCTTTCCTGGTCCGATCCATGGAGAGATGAGCGATTACAGAATCGAGACCGAAGGCAACTTGGGTTACGGGCATGGTTTTATCCGCATGGTTGTGACTGACAAGGACGGCAAACCGCTTGACAGCACGTTTCGCGTGACCAAGGTATACCGCAAGATAAATGGAAAATGGCTGATCATCCACGAACACGATTCTTGGCCAGCTGATATGGCGACTGGGAAGGCAGATTTTGCCTCGAAACCGTAAACCGGAATGTGCATCTATCCGGCGGCTTTTTGTGAGAGTGCTTACTCAAAACAACTTGTCGCAGGGAATCAAAAGCTTATAACCATAAGGGGAGGAAGTAAAATGATAACTATGGATGGAATTTCCGAACAACAAAAAAAAGACATAATGGACGGAGTCAATGCGCTCAATGCACATGACTTAGCAAAGTTGCTTTCCTTCAGTGCGGATGACATAATCGGAGAAAATGTGGCCCTCGGCGCGGCCAATCATGGCAAGGAAGAGTCCCGTAATTACTTCAAGCAACTGTTCGATGCCATCCCTGACTTTAAGATCGAACCGACCTTATGTTTCGGCTCCGGCAAATACCGATGCATGGAGTACGTCGTGAGTGGTACGCCCGTAAAGGAGTTGGGGGGGATTCCGGCCACCGGAAAAAGCTTTAAGGTTCGGTGTGTAGGAGTGTCTGAACTGAGAGATGGCAAGACCAGCCGGGCATCCACCTATTACGATTTGGCCACTATGCTGAGGCAATTGGGGGTCTTACCTGCGATGTCTCAAAAGTAGCGGAGACTTCACGCTGCCAAGAACGGTAGTACAGATTCTCCAGGTATGCCATTCTGCCAGTTGATTAACGGAACGGTAGACTACGTATTGATTTGCAGATCGCAGTCGAGCGCTTAGACGCGTTCAAACACTTAAAGACGCCACTTAAAATCGTGCCTTTCGGCAACGAGACTCAAAAATGACCTCTCGTATTGGCTTGATTTATTAAGGGTTAGGTGGTACGCCTGGCAGGACTTGAACCTGCGACCCACGGTTTAGGAAACCGTTGCTCTATCCACCTGAGCTACAGGCGCACATTGTGTAAATCTCTGAATTTTCGATGTTTGCTGGTCTACTGCATTTTTGGCTTGAACTCCGGTTTTAGCGACTGTGCATGAGATTTCATCCAGGCGCTGCGCGGCCATGTCAAGATCACCGTCGCTCACGATATTGTATCGCTCAAAAGCCGATCGCGTTTTGTGTCCGGTCATTTGCATGGCAACTCTCTCGGAAATCCCCGCTCACCCCAAATTCTGAACCGCCGTTCTCCGGAAATCGTCTGGAATCCTACCTGGAACGCCGGCAACCGTGCAAGCGCTTTTCCCGGTGCGTCGGAATTCCCTGATAGGCTTTCCGTTCCAGTGAAAAACCCAAGGGCAGATGATACCACTTTTTTTGAGCGCGGCTTCCTTCGCCTTCTGGCTTTCGAGTAGTTCCCGCAGCTTTGGGGTCAAGGGAAACAGGCGTGCTTCATCATTCTTTGTTGTGCCTGCGACTCAAGGCGTACCCTGCCCGCCTGGAAATCCACTTGCGGCCATTGCAGAAAACGGACTTCGCTCCGGATCCTCTAGCCTGGGATCCCATGGAAGGGAGGCGATTTAACGCCTACCTTCGCTTCCATCTTGTGTCTACCGCATAGAAGCTGAATTCCTATATCTTATTCTATCCTACTTCGTTAATATATTGTTTAACTCATAAACATTTATCCACTATGTTAAACATATGATGCCTCCAGTCGGTTAATCGCCCCAAAGTGATCTCAAGAAGGCTAGGAATGCCGATTTATAATGATTTACTAAGGAAATCTGAAAATATCTGCTGAAACACAACAGATTGTGCTTGCATTCGCTTGATATAGATAATATAGTGGATATATGTTAAGCAGTGAAGCATCTGAGCTAACAGACTTGGCTCGATTCTTCCTTGAGCCATCCAATGCCGCCCATCGGCAGTATGAAGCCCTCCGCGCCTACTTTGTCGATCATCTGCCGTCGGCTGAAGCAGCCAGCCGATTCGATTACTCGCCGGGAAGCTTTCGAGTTCTCTGCCACGAGTTTCGCAAGAATCCGCGGCGACCATTCTTCCTTCCCACATCGAAAGGTCCCCAAGCGGTCCCTCAAAGGGATGAACTGCACGAAACTATCGTGGCCTTGCGCAAGCAGAATTCCTCGATTTACGACATCAGCCGAGCTTTAACGGAAAGCGGACACACTCTGAGCCCCCCGGCTATTGCGACCATTTTAAAGCAGGCGGGATTTGCCCGGCTTCCCAGGCGGAAAGACGATGAGCGGCCTCCGGGTGTGCGGCCCGTGATCGCCGACGTGGCGAACGTCAGACAACTGGACCTGTCGCCGCGGGAGTTTCGTACCAAGTTCGGGGGATTGTTTCTGTTCCTGCCCTATTTAGCCGTCCTGCCGCTGGAGAGGATCTTCAACGAGGCAGGTTTGCCGGGGTCCGAAATGATCCCGGCGGGGCAGGCAATACAGTCCCTGCTGGCGCTGAAGCTTTCCGGCAACGCC
>Ga0326727_10007741_pt1 | contig 27987 bp, 21 predicted proteins | sample MB2enrmetagenome_FD_207643 | JGI IMG/M metagenome (GOLD analysis project Ga0326727, IMG submission 207643) | Lab enriched peat soil microbial communities from McLean, Ithaca, NY, United States - MB29MY | ecosystem: Environmental > Terrestrial > Soil > Wetlands > Peat | place: USA: New York...
CTTTGATGCGGGTCTCCGACCGGTCTCAGGACGGAACTGATGTCTATGAGCTGTTGCGCTGCCCATCGTGCTCGCATACCTGGCTAGGCAACCCGCCCGCGCCCGAGGAACTGGGCGAATTCTACGGGCCTGACTATCATCAAGCGGTGGGGAGCACGGGAGAAGCGGGCCTGAAACGGTGGAGCCGGCAACTCAAAGTGATTGCAGAATTCAAGTCAGGTGGATCGATTCTCGACATCGGATGCAGTTCCGGCGGCCTCCTTGCATGCCTTAAAGATGGGCCATGGAGGCTCCACGGGATCGAGGCCAGCAAGTCTACTGCGGAGCGGGCGCGCGCCCTAACCGGAGCGGAGATCTTCGCGGGCGATGTGGCCGACGCGGATTTTCCACCCAACAGCTTTGATTTGATTACCTGTTCCGATGTTCTGGAGCATCTTTACAATCCGCGCGACGTTCTTCGCAGTGTTTCAAAATGGCTGAAGCCCGGCGGGATATTCTATGTGTTCGTACCTAACATCATGTCCTGGGAGGCGCGGCTCTTTCGCGGCAGTTGGTACGGGCTTGATCTACCGCGCCACTTGCATCATTTTTCGGCAAGGTCCCTGGCTCATCTCGCTTCCTCTGCCGGCCTGAGCCAGTTGCAGCTGGTCACGCCGCCTGGATGCTATGTGGAGCAAAGCACAGCAATGTTGGTCGATCACCTGGCTCGCAAAGCCGGCCTGAATCGTCCTCCGTTGAATCTCTCCGCCCGGCCCAACATAGCCTGGCGAGTGGTGCGCAAAGGGCTGCGACTTACCGTGGAGTTGCTCTATAGCAGGGTCGCTTCGGCTTGCGATGCCGCCCCAAGCCTGCAGGCCGTTTATCAAAAGGGCAGCAGCGGGCCTGTACCGGCCCGGAACGAGCCGGAAGCCGTGCAAAGCTCATCCAGGTTGACCGAGCAAAACGGTACCTTGGTGAGTCAGTTGAGCGCGTCCCCGCGGGGATTGCGATAACCTAGGAATTGAACGAACCGAGTTTACTTGCAACCCGGGACCGCCCAACGGGCCCTGCGACAGGCAGCCGGGATGGACGGAGAGCGGGCGGCACCGCAACCTCGAAGATATATCGCAAGTAAACTAATGAGACCCAGTAGGTTCTGTGAAAATACTCGATCAAGTTAACAGCGCGGCGCGCCACGTTGCGCTGGGTGAGGGCCTTAGAGTCAAGGCAATGCGTGGCGGCGCCTGGCTGGGAGGCGGAAGCTTTGCCGAGCAGGTGACCCGGTTTGCCCGGAATATGCTGCTCACAAGACTGCTGGTGCCAGGCGCTTTCGGTACGATGGCCATTGTCTTGTCGCTCTCATCACTTGTTTCGTCCTTCACCGATGTCGGGGTGGGCCCGGCCGTGATTCAGAACCCCCGCGGCGGGGAGGACTCATACCTGAATGCTGCGTGGTGGATGGGAATGGCGCGCGCCGTCTTCATGTATGCCATCATCTTCATCGCGGCGCCCTGGGTGTCTCACTTTTACGGTAACCCGGAGTTGTCGGCGTTGTTGCGGGTGGCCTTGATCGGCCTCTTGCTAGACGGCATGTTGAGCCCCCGCTCCAGGCGCGCTCAGAAAGAGATGAAATTCGGGCGCTGGGCAGCGATTTTTAACGGCGGCGGAGTCTGCGGCGTCATCCTCACCATCGTCCTCAGCTTCGTGATGCGCGATGTGTGGGCTCTTGCAATCGGATATTGCAGCGAAAACGCATTCCGCTGTCTCCTTTCCTATATCCTTTGTCCCGGATTACCGTTGCTGAAATGGGACAAGCAAGCTTCCCGCGACCTTCTCAAGTTCTCAAAAGGGATGCTGGGCCTGTCGTTTCTCAATTTGATCTTTGCACGCACCGATATCTTCGTCCTGGGAAAGCTCTACTCGCCTGCGGCCCTCGGGCTTTATACGATGGCCGTTTACCTTGTCCAGACTCCATCGAGCTTCCTGTTGAGCTTGCTGAATTCAACCCTGCTGCCCGCATTTTCGCACGTTCAGTCCGATACAAAGCGAGTGAACCGCATTCTCGCTGAAGTTACTTCATGGATCATCCTGCTCGGACTGCCGGCAGCCGTCATGGTTGGCTTGTGCGGGAAATCGCTGCTCACGATCATCTATGGGAATCGCTACGCTGAAGCTGCCGGTGCCCTGGCCGTCGCGAGCTGCGTCGTATTTCTGAATACGCTGAATTCGCTGATCACCACGTTGTTCTATGCCTCTGGGCGCCCGGCCCTTCATCGCCGTGCCGTCGCTGCGTCCGCAGTGGTGATGCTGATCGCAATTTATCCTGCCTGCAGATTGTTAGGCGTGGTCGGAGGACAAGTCGCGGCCCTTATTGCCGTCATTGCGAGCTACCTGCTGCAGGTTGCGCGCGCGCGGGACATCACCGGGTTGAACATCCTGCGATATGGCAAATCCTTTGTTCCCGCGGCGCTGCTGTCCCTAGGAGTCTTTATTGTCGGCTTCGGGGCGCGCTACCTTGGTCTGGCGAATGGCCCTTTGGCCAACATAGCGATTGCCGCCTCCGCCTGCATAATTGCTTATTTGCTTTGCGTACCGGTCTTCATGAGAATTCGCGAAACCGCTTAGGTGCTTGAAGTCGGCCCGATGCAAAGTTTCTTTTCGGCCGGTCTTGATTCGACCGCCCACTCGCTGAAAGGCCATTTTATCCGGGAAGAACGCGGGTCGCCCGCCGAATCACCAGAGCATTCCCCGTCTTGCAACTTTTGTTCGCAGAGCGTGCAACGGTCTGGATTGCCGCTAGAGGAGAGATTCAATTATGATTGCTACTATGAATAAGCCGGCGGCGGTCTTTGAGGATCCGGTGTCGCTGCTCTTTAGGGTTCGGACTAAGCTATTCAGCCTGTGGCTGAGTGCGACTTATCCTTTCGCGTCCAAGGGCGGTAACCTGTCGGCCCACTACCCTTGCAAGATCGATAGGCGACTGGCTAGTCAGATCAAAATCGGCAAATCCGTGGTCATTGGAAAAGATACGTGGCTTAATGTGATTCCCGAAGGAGCGGGTGACGTAAGGATTATCCTTGAAGACAACTGCGCCATTGGTCCCCGGTGCCAGATCTCCGCGAAAAACGGAATTCACCTGGAGCACGATGTTATTGTTGCTGCATCGTCTTTGATCATGGATCATAATCATGCCTACGAGGACATTGCCACTCCAATCCGTCACCAGGGTGTTACTGCCGGAGGCCGAATTAGAATTGAGCAGGGATGCTGGGTGGGCCAGGGCGCGGCGATCGTTTGCGGGGAAGGTGAACTGGTGATTGGACGCAACAGCGTCGTAGCCGCAAACGCCTTGGTGACAAGAAGCTTTCCGCCCTACTCTGTGATTGTGGGCAACCCAGCAAGACTGGCGCGGAAGTTCGATACGGGAAAGAACGTTTGGGTTGGCTGATTCGTCGGCCGGATAGACCAAGACTTGTCCGCGGCCCCCAATTGTCGCGTCTTGCTTGAACGGAGGCCAGTGTATTTATAAGAGGATGCAGTGCGTGGCAATTTGCGGCCAGATGATGAGACGAGTTGAGAGGCATGGCAAGAATCTGGCTTTGTCGTCGTCCACGATTTTCCCCGATCGAAGAAGCTCGGGGGGCAAATCGTGGCCTGCGACCCGCCTATGAAAGCCGTGGAAACTAGAAACGGCTCCGGCGATTGCACTACTTCAAGAAACAGACGCGGAATGCGGCCAGGGAGCTTGCTGGGCGCTGACGAGGCTATGAATGGATGAAATCGAAGTTAGACTTGCGGGATGCTTCTCGGCGGTGTTTTCGAATCTGACCACCGGCGAAATCATCAAGGCCAGCTCGAATTCCGTGCATGACTGGGATTCGGTTGCAAGTGTCGCCCTTCTTGCCGTTGTTGAAGAAGAGTTCGGGATCCGTATAGAAACCGAAGATCTGGCCCGATTCAATTCGTACGACGACTTTCTTAGCTATCTGCGAGAGACAGTTGCACCTAGCATGTCGCTGAATTAGTCACTCCAATTCCACAGTGTGATTGGGGCCAACTCGCTGGTCACTAGGAACGTACCTCCGTATTCGGTGGTTGTGGGCAATCCCGGCAGAGTTGCCAGGCAGTACGATCCAATCAAACAGGTCTGGGTCATGGGCTTGGTTCGATCGAGCGATACGGAACTCACAAAGGCCCGATCTGCTGGAGAGTTGAATTTGGGGCTTGTCGAAGTGCATCTGAAATGACGATGAAGACCGGGGCCATTGGCTGCGCGATGTTGTCCGGTGGCAACTAGGCAAATGGATGTCTGGAGTGCCGATAGAGGTTGGATGTCAGGGATAACGGGCGTAAACACTAGTAGAGCGGCTTCGTGTCTCGAATCCCGGCGAGAAAGAGCGTTGGTGAGCGCGGGTTCCACTGGAATCTAAGGAGGTTATAAATGGATCAAAGAGAAAAACGGCTCGCGGGGTGCTTCTTGGCGGTGTTCCCCGATCTCAGCATGGAAGAGGTTGTCAAGGCAAGCTCAAACTCAGTCCGTAACTGGGACTCAGTGGCTGGCGTGACCCTTCTAGCCACCGTTGAAGAAGAGTTCGGGATTAGCATAGAACTCGAAGAGCTGGAACGATTTAATTCATTCAGTGGTTTTATGGGTTATCTTCAAGAGATTGATCATAGTGACCAAGTTCCACGCGATACTTATGCTGTTTGAAGATCGGTCGTACTGGCCGTTGCCGCTATCTTCCCAAACCTCGTTGTATCCTACTTCGCCCCTGTTGCCCCTGTTGCCCCTGGAACGTCCCCTACCTGGGGGAATGCAGGTTTGACTGCACGCGGTTCAGCGCTCCGGCGCATAACCACCAACCCTAAACCGAGAAGAAAGGTGACTTATGGAGAAGACATTGCTCATGCCGGAGCAGTCGCATTGCGACTCGCTCGACGCCTCGATCAAGGAAACCATCAGCAGTATCATCGATGACCTCATTGCGTCGTTGCCTGACCCCAGCCATCTAAGCAGCGAAGAGCGGCGCGGGATCATCGCAAGATATACCGCCGTTCTTGAAGGAAACTTCATCTACTGGATGACTGCAACCTACATGGCCATCCAATCGCAGGAAGCACGCCCGATCATCCTGGACAACCTCCAGGAGGAAGTGCGGGATGCCCATCCGGCGATGCTGCGCCGTTTCGCGATCGCTGCCCATGCTTTCCCAACCGACACAGACGCGCTCGCTGTGACGGAGGATCTGACCAAGGTTCGCCTTTTCCTGGCCCGGCTCTCGGCCGTGCAATCGGTTGTAACGATGGCCTTCTTTGAAGGATTCATTCAAAGGTTTATGGGCTACCTGGCAAACCTTGCCTCCGCTGAGGGTTCCACGGACATGGAATATACGGATGTCCATGGCGTTTGCGACATCGAACACACCGCAGGGCTCTTTCGTGCCCTCGCTGCGGAGAGGGCCGTCAACCCGCTCGATCCCTCGAAGGATCTGCTGGAAGGCGTATATATCCTGCGCACGCTGATTGAGAACATCGTCTTCAACCGTGTCGAAACCCTTTCAGCCTGATTCATCGAAGGAGGCAACGCAAGTGCAGACGGAATGGGAGACAGGCGGTAAAACACTGGAGCAGGCTGGCTATTTCACGGTTCCTGGTGCGCACCTTTACACCGTGCTGCACCAGGTACCGGATCCAGTGGCCCGGGTTCTGCTGGTCGGACCGTTTGCCTCGGAACGCCACTTCTCCTACCGTCCATGGGTTCGGTGGGCGCGATACCTTTCCGCAAGGCGGATTGAGGTCGTTCGCTATGATTATCGAGGGGTTGGTGAAAGCACTGGTGCTTTCGAGAAGTTGAGTTTTGAGAACTGGAGCGAAGACGTTCAGCTCCTTGCCGAGTGGATTGCGAGCCGATCGCCCAGTGTGCCGCTGATGCTTCATGGACTCGAGGTTGGCGCCATCCTGGCTGCCCGGCTCTTCGACCAGGGCACAGGGGATGCATTGCTTCTCTGGTCTCCGCCCGCCAATGCAAATCAGGCGTTGCGGTCGAGCCTTTTGCATTGGGCAGGGCTCGGACAGCTTAATGAATCTCCGGAAAACCGAAGATCGGCCGCTGAATACATCCGCCATCTTGAGCAAGGCTCCTCCGTAGAGGTGCAGGGCTATGAGTGGTCGAGCCGCCTCTGGCGGGACTCCTTCGAATTCAGCCTCCCGGAAGCCATAGGGGACGAAAGCTCATCTTGCGACACTTACAAGAGACCTGTCAGGATAGTTAGACTTGGAAGAGAAGCAGCACCTTTAGTGAAGCCGCATTTTGGCAATGACGACGCCAAGGACTTTAACTGGCTATATGCAACGACGTTTGGCTGGGTTACTGAAGCCTTGGCGCTGCCGGCCGGAGGGCGCGATGAAACAAAGCATTGATAGCCGCGAATTGTTTGTCCTCTATGGACCTGACACCGCCGTCCGCGGCACCTTACACAAGACTTCCGCTGAAAGATCCGGCAATCCGGCGGATCGGATCGAGACAGATCGCGTGGGCGTGCTGTTTCTGAATTCAACCTCTCCGACAAGGGCCGCGAATGGCGATACGGCGGTATACCTGGCGGAGTCGGTAGCCCAGCGCGGCTATCCTTCCCTTCGAATCGACTTTCCCGGTTTCGGAGACTCCGGCGGAGACCCTCCCGCGGGGTTGAATGACTATATCAACAAGGGCGGATTCGCAGCTATAGCTTCCGCCAAAATCAAAGAACTCGAAATGCGATTCAACTTAAAGGGAGTAGTTATCGTTGGCCATTGCGCAGGTGCAGTGTCTGCCATCTTCGCAGCTGCAGCCAGCGAGGAATGCAGGGGTTTGGTGTTGATGGGCCCGTACTTTCACCTGCCGCAATCCTTGAAGCCGCTACCAAGGGACCCCGCATCATCGAGGGCTGCGAGTTCGCAAATCACCGTAGACGAAACCTCCACTGAGATCGATAATCCAGAAGAGAAACGTCACCCCTCTCTTGCTGGGGAGGGGTTACCCGATAATGCAAATGTGGCCTTGCTCAACTGCTGGAAGAAAGTTGCATCCGCTGGTGTACCGATTCTCCTCCTCAAAGGGCCTGATCGGAAGGCTTCAGACGCGAAGTTGAAAGCTGGCGAGTTTGATTATCTTGAGTATCTTTTAAGGTCGGCAGGCCCCAGGGGGCAGGTTACCATCAAAGAAGTAGAAGGGTCCAATCAAGCTTTCGCGAACCGGCAGGGCCGTATGGCCGTTCGGCAGGAAACCGAGGAGTGGCTGCAAGCTTACTTTCCACTGGCGGCTCAGACGGAGTTAGACTGGAGCACTGTCCAACAAGAGACGGGCTAGGCCCCAGAGGAATATGAGAATCGCGACAATTGTCTAATGGTGTAGATCGTTTCCATAGAAAGGTGTAAGAGCAGAGCATATGAGTGTCCGATCTGAAATCGAGGCTCAATTCACTGAGGTCGCATTGGAACACGACAAGCGACTGGCGCCGCTAACCGACAGTCTAGAGCTTCTGAATTCGGGACTCGATTCGCTGTGCTTTGCGGTGGTCGTCGCCCGGCTTGAAGGCTCTCTCGGCGTGGATCCTTTCAGTGCGTCGGAGGATGCAGTGTTTCCCGTGACCTTTGGCGAGTTTGTTAAATTCTATGAGAATGCCACGAACTAATCCACTAACTCTCTATAGCGTATTGAGCGCAGCTAGCGATTCGTCCGGCAGCTTTGCCGCGAGCGCGGAACGGCGCGTGGCGCTGGGCGACCTGGTTGACGGGTCGGCCCTGGATGGCCGCGGCGACGAACTGCACGGGCGTTCTGTGCTCATCCTGACGACAGACCAGCTTACGGCGGCGTTGGCGCTGTTTGAACTTGACGGGATTGCACGCCGCATTGTCCTTTCGCCTCCCGATTTGCCCATCGAACATCTTCCTGCCGTGATCGAAGCGGCGAAAGTCGATGCACTGGTAACGGACCGGACGACGTTTGGGCCCATCATTCCGCGGGTGCAGTACTTCATGCCGTGTGCCCGCAATATTGTGCCCCACAAATGCGATCGAAGCGCGGAAGTCGAAACGGAATGGGTTTTGCTCACTTCCGGGACGGTCGGGCCGCCGAAGCTGGTGGTGCATACGCTGTCCAGTCTGGCGGGCGCAATTGACCGGACTGAGGTTCCGCCGGGCCGGGTGGTCTGGAGCACGTTCTACGATATTCGCCGCTATGGCGGCTTACAGATATTTCTTCGCGCGGTTCTTACCGGAGCATCGATGGTGTTCTCAAGCGCATCGGAGTCGACGGCGGATTTCCTGGCCCGGGCCGGTGCAGACGGAGTTACCCATATCTCTGGAACGCCCTCGCATTGGCGCCGGGCGTTGATGAGCCCTTCGGCGAAGCTGATCGATCCGGAGTATGTCCGCTTGTCGGGCGAGATTGCGGATCAGGCAATCCTGAACCATCTCCGGTCCGTCTACCCGCAAGCGAAAATCGCCCACGCGTTCGCCACTACGGAAGCCGGCGTTGCGTTTGTGGTGAACGATGGGATCGCGGGCTTTCCCGCGACAGCGATCGAGAACACGCCCGGTGTCGAGATGAAGGTCGAGGACCGCTCGCTGCGCATTCGATCCAATCGCACGGCAAGCCATTACCTCGGCGGCCATTCCGGCAAACCCCTCAGGGAGGTGGATGGCTTTGTGGATACCGGCGATGTGATCGAGTTGCGGGATGGCCGCTACTACTTTGCCGGCAGGCGGGACGGAGTGATCAACGTTGGCGGCTTGAAGGTGCATCCGGAAGAAGTTGAGGCGGTCATCAATCGTCATCCGGAGGTTCAGGTGTCGCTGGTGCGGACCAAGAAGAATCCGATCACAGGTGCGCTTGTGGTGGCCGATGTGGTTCTCAAGCCCGTGACCTCATCGACAAGCCACAATATGCGCGAATTGCAGCACGATATCCTGCTCTTCTGCCGCGATTCACTTTCGTCTTACAAGGTACCGGTTGCAATTTATTTTGTGCCAGCCCTGGCGATGGCTGAGTCGGGAAAGCTGCTGCGCCGCAATGCGTAATGTCCTCGTTACGGGCGGGAGCCGCGGGTTAGGGCTGGGCATCGCCCGGCGACTAATCGCGTCGGGGTATCGGGTCATCGCGGTTGCGCGCAAACAGAACGATGAACTCGCGGCGGCGATGCAGGAAGCTGAAACTGCAAACCCCGGATCGTTCCACTTCGTTCCCTTCGACCTGGCTGAAATCGAAAAGATCGCCGATTTAGTCAAGGCCTTGCGAAAAGAATTAGGCCCGTTTTATGGGCTTGTGAACAACGCAGGCATCAGTTTCGATGGCGTCCTGGCAATGATGCCTGTATCCCAGATTGAGCAGCTGGTGCGGGTGAACACGCTGTCGCCGATTGTGCTCACCAAGTATGTGGTGCGCAGCATGATGGCGGATGGGGGCGGCCGCATCGTGAATCTGGCCTCCATTATGGCCTCTACCGGCTACAGCGGGCTCTGCGTCTACGGTGCAACGAAAGCAGCGATCATCGGCTTTTCCCGGTCTCTGGCGCGCGAGGTCGGGCGCATGGGCATCAATGTGAATTCGGTCTCCCCCGGCTTCGTTGAAACCGATATGACGCATGGACTCAAAGACGAGCAGCGGCAGCAGATCGAGCGCCGCAGCGCACTCAAGCGCCTGCCGGATGTCGACGACATCGCAAATGCGGTTGAGTTTCTGCTCAGCGACAAGGCGAAGAACATTACCGGGACGGTCATTACTGTCGATGCGGGGAATACAGCTTGAGCGCGGCTGAAACAAAGTCTCATAGCCTCGCCGATGGTTCTGCTTCCAAGGCCTGGATGCGCGCGCTGGAACTGACCGCATCCATCCCCCGCCAGCGCCATCGCGTGATGTCTACGGTAATCGAGGAGATTGCCGCGCGATCGGGCGACGCACCGGCATTGTTATCCGATCGTGAGTCCCTCACGTACCGCGGACTCAGCGAACGCGCGAACCAGTATGCACGCTGGGCACTCGAGCGCGGCCTGGCGCAGGGCGAAACGGTATGCCTGTTGATGACCAACCGGCCCGAGTACTTTGCAGTTTGGCTGGGCATCACCAGTGTGGGCGGCGTGGTTGCGCTGCTCAATACTAATCTCGTCGGTTCTTCGCTGGCTCACTGCATCAACGTTGTCCGGCCCAAACACCTCATCGTGGCCGCGGAATTTGTGGACGCGCTTTCAACGGCGCTCCCGGATCTCAGCGAGCCACCTGTAATCTGGACGCACGGCGCAGATCATAGTTCGTTCCCGCGCATAGATCTCGAAGTCGATCGACTGCCAGGCGAATCGTTGAGCAGCGGCGAGCGGCGGTCCCCGTCGGTCGAAGACAGGGCGCTTTACATCTACACATCCGGGACCACGGGGCTGCCCAAGCCCGCGATTGTCAGCCATGCGCGCGTCATGCAATGGGCTCACTGGTTTGCCGGCATGATGGGCGTACAGCCGTCAGACCGAATGTACAACTGCCTGCCGATGTACCACAGTGTTGGCGGGGTGCAGGCCACGGGTGCGGCTCTAGTAGGCGGCGGGTCGGTCGTCGTTCGCGAAAAGTTCTCGGCCAGCCAGTTCTGGAACGATGTCATCCGCTGGGATTGCACGATGTTCCAGTACATCGGCGAGTTTTGCCGCTATCTGCTTCACGCCCATCCTGCCGCGGAGGCCCTGCCGCATCGGATCCGGCTGGCCTGCGGCAACGGCCTTGCTGCCGAGGTCTGGGACGAATTCAAGGAGCGCTTCCGCATCCCTCGGATTATCGAGTTTTATGCCGCTACAGAAGGCGGCATTTCGCTTTTCAACGTTGAAGGAAGGCGCGGCGCCATCGGCCGTATCCCGCCGTACCTCGCACACCGGTTTTCTCCAACGCTGGTGCGCTTCGACGTAGACAAAGGCCAGCCGGTCCGCAATGAGAAGGGATTCTGTATCAAGTGTGCTCCGAATGAAGCCGGCGAAGCGCTCGGCAAGGTCCAGGACGATCCGTCAAGTCTCGGCAGCCGGTTCGAGGGCTACACGGACGAGCGGGCCACGGACGCGAAGATTCTCCGCAATGTGTTTGAACCGGGAGATGCCTGGGTTCGCACCGGCGACCTGATGCGCAAGGATGAGAAGGGGTTCTTCTACTTTGTCGATCGCATCGGCGACACGTTCCGATGGAAGGGCGAAAACGTTGCGACCTCAGAGGTTTCAGAGGCCATCTGCGCGTTCCCCGGAGTGCGGCACGCCAATGTTTACGGCGTGACCCTCCCCGCCAACGAAGGCCGCGTGGGCATGGCCGCGCTGGTCACGGACGAGGAGTTGGACCTGCACGCTCTCCGGAATCACCTGATCGCTCGTCTCCCCTCCTATGCGCGCCCCGCATTTCTGCGGCTGCAGGATGAGGTAAAAGTGACCGGCACGTTCAAGTATTCAAAGACCGACCTGGTGCGCGAGGGGTACAATCCTGCGGTTGCCTCGCATCTCATCTACTTCGACCACCCTGAAGCGCAAGCGTTCGTTCGGCTGGACAAGACGCTCTACGAGCGCATCCAGGCCGGCCAGATTCGCCTGTGAGCTCTGCCCGGAGATGCGCCGGCTCAAGTGGCTCTTGCCAGGAACGATAGGATAGAACTTTGATTCTTCACTCTGGAGGCGCGGTTCCCGGCGTATCGGGTTGACGGCGCGCCGGGAAAAGGCGACGTATGGATTTCGATGGAATTCAAGGCTATTTCGCTAAGCTGCAGGACGAAATGCAGCAAGGCCCCATTGTGCCCGATACGACCCCGGAGGAGATTCGAAGCTATCTGACATCCCGATACGACTTCAGCAAGGGAATGAGTCTAGATGAAGTCGTGGACGATGTGGAGCGGATGCTGAAATCCTGGCAGGTGCAGGTGACGCATCCCCGTTACTTCGGCTTATTCAATCCCAGCGTTACGCTGGCATCCGTCATCGCCGACACGCTGGTTGCCATGTACAACCCGCAGCTCGCGAATTGGCGAACCTCGCCGGTGGGGAATGAGATCGAGACCCATACTCTTCGCTGGCTGGGGGCAAAATTCGGTTTTCCCGCGGACACCATGGCAACCTTCACGAGCGGGGGAACGGAAGCGAATCTCACGTCGGTGATTGTCGCGTTGACGCGAGCCTTCCCTGAGTATGGCGAAGACGGAATCCGATGCCTGGCAGCCGCGCCCGCGATTTACCTGACTGAAGAGACGCATCACTCGTTCAGCAAAATCGCGCACATGACGGGGCTGGGCAGGAATGCGCTACGCACGGTGGCAACGGGCCGCGATCTGCGAATGGACCTCGGTGACCTCGAACGGCGCGTGGCTGAGGACCGGGCCAACGGATTGGCCCCGTTCATGGTGATCGGCACTGCCGGCACCACGGCGGCCGGAGCGATCGATCCGCTGCCGGGAATAGCGAGCTTCTGCCGGCGTGAGGGCCTGTGGTTTCACGCCGACGCTGCGTGGGGCGGAACCGCCATCCTCTCACCAAAGCTGAAGCATTATCTGTCCGGAATCGAACTGGCGGATTCGATCACCTGCGATGCGCACAAGTGGCTCTCTGTTCCCATGGGAAGCGGTATGTTTTTCTGCCGGCATCCTGAAAGCGTCATCCAGGCATTCCGCGCGCCGGTCTCGTACATGCCGGCGAAGATGGATGGATCTGTGTACGATCCGTATTCGACCACGGTGCAGTGGTCGCGCCGGTTCATCGGCCTAAAGCTCTTTATGGCGCTGGCGCAGCACGGCGAATCGGGCATCGTGGACATGATTGAACATCAGGCGCGCATGGGTGAAGTGCTGCGCGATGCGCTTGCCGCCTCCGGCTGGCGCATCGTGAATGCCACTCCGCTGCCGCTGGTCTGCTTTACCAGGGACGGACTCGACACCACAGCCTTTCTGGCATCGCTGCGAGAGCGACAGATCGCTTGGATGTCGGAGGTGCGGCTTGCCGGCGAACCCGTGGTACGTGCCTGCGTTACGAGTTTCAGGACCACTGAAGCCGATGTTCGCTGGGTCGTAGGCGAGATCAATCGCCTCATCTCCCAGGACGCGGTTGCCCAACCGGTTTCAGCATAATCTGCATTCGACCGGGCTATGCCCCATCCGAGGCATTCTGCGCGGACACGCCAACCCTTATGCTGGAGGGGAAAGCGCAAAGAACAAAGCGCCGGCAAATTGGCAAGCTTACCCGGAAATGAGTCTATGAAGCGGGAGACGATCGCGATTCACAGTGGCTACGAGGTCGATCCCACGACCAAATCGGTGGCTGTGCCCATCTATCAAACCGTTTCTTATGCGTTCGACAGCGCCGACCATGCCGCGGCGCTATTCAACCTCGAGGCCGAGGGCTATCGCTATACGCGCATTAGCAATCCCACTACAGCCGTACTGGAGCGCCGCGTCGCCGCGCTGGAGGGAGGGCTGGAGGCATTGTGCGTCGCCAGCGGGCAGGCAGCGGTCAACTACGCTGTCCAGAATGTCACGGCATTGGGAACCAACATCGTCTCCGTTCCCCAACTCTACGGAACTACGCACACTCTCTTTGCTCACTTGCTTCCAAGCCAGGGAGTCATCGTAAAATTCGCGGAGTCAGACGAGCCGGAGGCGATGGAGCGGCAGGTCGACGACCGGACCCGTGCCATCTATTGCGAAAGCGTGGGCAACCCCGCGGGAAACATCTGCGACATCGAGGAACTGGCGCGAGTCGCCCACAAGCACGGGCTGCCCCTGATCGTCGACAACACGGTGGCCACGCCCATCCTGCTGCGCCCCATCGAATACGGCGCCGACATTGTTGTGCACTCCCTGACGAAGTTCCTGGGCGGACACGGCACCACGATGGGCGGAGCGATCGTCGACGGCGGGAATTTTCCGTGGAGCGAGCACGCAGCGCGGTTTCCCATGTTCAGCCAGCCGGACGCTTCGTATCATGACTTGGTCTACACGGAACACTACGGCAGTGCGGCCTACATCGGGCGATGCCGCAGCGTCTATCAGCGAACGACCGGAGCTGTGCTGTCTCCGCTGAGTTCCTTTTTGCTGCTGCAAGGGATCGAGACGGTCGCGCTGCGAGTCGAGCGCCATGTGGAGAACGGCAGACGCGTCGCCGAATTCCTGCGCGGCGACCCGCGGGTTGAGTGGGTCAACTTCGCTGGGTTCCCCGAGAATCGCTATCATGCGTTAGCGCAGAAATACCTGGGCGGTCACGGCTGTTCCTTGTTGGCCTTTGGGATCAAGGGAGGCTTTCCCGCCGCGGTCAAGTTCTACGATGCGCTGAAACTGGTCACGAGGCTTGTCAATCTTGGCGACGCCAAGTCATTGGCTTGTCACCCGGCTTCGACCACCCACCGGCAGATGTCGCAGGACGAGCAGCGCCGCGCCGGCGTCATGCCGGAGATGATCCGGCTCAGCATTGGAATTGAGCATATCGACGATATCGTCGCGGACCTTGACCAGGCTCTGAACGCAACAAATTAGTTCGATGACAATTGCCGGCATAATTATCCCGAGTCCCGTGGAGAATCGCTGATGCCCGTATTCCTGCACTCCAATCAATCCGACCCCGAGCGGCGGCCAGGCACGCCATGGCTCTTCGATGAGCCTTCGGCGGAGTTTCAGGAGCAATCGAGCAAGTGCATCACCATCGGGTTGATCAACAACATGCCGGATGGGGCACTGGAGGCCACGGAGCGCCAGTTCCTTTCCCTGCTCGATGCGGCTTCCGACGGCATTCTGATCCGCCTGGCGCTTTATGCGCTCCCGGGCGTTCCCCGCAACGAGTTCGGCGCACGGCATGTGAAGGAATTCTATGCGAGCGCCGACAATCTGTTGGACACACATCTTGATGGACTCATTGTGACGGGAAGGGAACCGCTCAGGCCGAACCTCGCGGACGAACCCTACTGGGCGAGCTTTACGCGAGTGCTGGAGTGGGCTAAGGACAACACCCACTCGACCGTCTGGTCCTGCCTGGCCGCGCATGCCGCAGTCCTGCACATGGACGGGATCGGCCGCATCAAGAGCAATGACAAACATTGTGGCGTGTTTGAGTGCACACGCGTCTCGGATCATGCGTTGGCTGCGAATGCGCCTGCACTTTTCACTCTGCCCCACTCGCGATGGAACGGTGTTCCAGAGAAGGCGCTGACGCGCCATGGATATACCGTTGTCACGCGGACCGAAGATGCGGGCGTGGACACATTTGTCAAGCAACTGAACAGCCTGTTTGTCTTTTTCCAGGGCCATCCGGAGTATGAATCCGACACCCTGCTGCTCGAATATCGCAGGGACGCCTGGCGCTTCCTCAAGGGAGAGACAGAAAAATACCCTACGCTGCCGCGACGCTATTTCGACCGCCATGCCGCACATACACTTACAGCTTTGCGGGAGGAGGCTCTTTTGAGCCGGCGCGAAGAATTGCTGGCAAAGGTTTCAACGGCCCTGGCAAATATCAGGATTGAGAATACCTGGCGAGACACCGCCGCATCTATCTACAAGAACTGGCTAGACTATATATGCGCGCAGAAGGAACTGCGGTTGAAAGGCGCCAGATTTCCGGTGCAATCGCAAGGAGCCGCCGATCTGACGCCGGTCCTGAGCACAGCCATGGACGCGCCCGCACCAGGCAAGTGGTGCCAGGCCTGACAACGGTGGTCAGCACCCAAGCACGGCCCGAACGCTCTCGCGCACAATGCTGACCATGCGGTCGATCTCCGCCTCGGAGATAATCAGCGGAGGCGCAAAGAGGACCTCATCGCCCGGCGCAGGATGCTCGCCTGCCGCTGGACGGGTCCGCGTTACAAGGCCCCGCTTCCGCATCTCCACCTGCAGATGAGAACCAACCTTCCGGCTGTGGGCGAAGTTCCTCTTACTCGGCTTATCCTCTACAAATTCAAGCGCGGCAAGCAGCCCCTTGCCACCCCGGATATCTCCTAGGTTGGGATGGCTGCCGAACTCCGCCTTCAGGGCGTTGTAGAGCACGTTCCCCATCCTGGCGGACCGCTCCAACAGGCCTTCGCGCTGAATAATCGCGATATTCTCCAGCGCAATCACGCAACAGGCAGGATGTCCTGAATAAGTGTAGCCGTGCATCCATTTGCTTGACGGTTCAACCGATTCCACCGCCCGCTTGATCGGCTGCGTAATCATGATTCCTCCCAGCGGAAGATAGCCGGAGGTGACACCTTTGCCGAAGGACAGAATGTCGGGCTGCACGTTCCAGTGTTCCAGCCCGAACCAGCGGCCGGTGCGCCCGAAGCCAGTGATGATTTCGTCCGCGATCAGCAGTACATCGTACCGTGAGCAGATTTCGCGCACGCGCGGCCAGTAATCCTCGGTGGGATAAATCACCCCGCCCGCGCCATGGATCGGCTCTCCGATGAAGCCGGCAACGGTGTCAGGCCCTTCACGCAGTATCGCTTCCTCCAATGCGCGCGCCGCCGCGTGGCCGATCGACTCATCGCCGCCTGTCGACGAAGCCCGGTACGGATAGCACGTTTCAACGTGAAGGAAACCTGGAACCCGGGGCTCAAACATCTTCCAGTAAGAGCCGATGCCGGTGGCGCTCATCGCCTGAAGCGTGACCCCGTGATAGCCGTGGATGCGGGAGATGATCTTCACCTTGCCCGGCTTCCCTTGCGCTTTCCAGTAAAAGCGCGCGGTCTTGAATGCCGACTCGTTGGCCTCGGCCCCGCCCGAGGTAAAAAAGGCCGCCTGCATGGCCGGTGCGATTTCAACCAGCCGCTGTGCCAGCTCGATGGCAGGGATGGTCGACGAACCGGCATAGCCTGAGAAGTAGGCGAGCTTCTTCATCTGCGCCGCGGCGGCCTCGGCCATCTCGATGCGGCCATGGCCTACATTGACATTCCACAGCCCGGCGAGTCCGTCGATGTACTCGCGCCCATCGATATCCTTCACCGTTGCCCCGTGCCCGCTGACGAAGATCGAAGGCGCCGTCAGGTCGGCGGGATGGTGCAATGAGTGGATCAGATGCTGCTGATCGGCCTGTACCAGGTCAGCGGTGGACATCTCCATGGAGTCCTTTCTCTTCGGCTGCGATCGCGCGGTTTCCGCGGGGAGTGACACGCCTGAAGATAGATTGTAACGTAAGGTGCGAAGTTCAACGCAACGACTTCCGTCCCACAGTCCAGGCTTTTTTAACGAGGGGCAAGCGGCGGCCGCGGCCACGCAATTGATTGACGATCGGTAGGTCGCGAAGGAGTGATGAATGGGGTTCAAGGTTGCAGTTATCGGTGGCGGAATTGTTGGCTTGGCAACGGCACATCAGCTTTTGCTGCGTTTCCCCGCAATTCAGTTGCTTCTTCTGGAAAAGGAGAGCGGTCCCGGACGGCACCAGACGGGGAACAACAGCGGGGTCCTGCACTGCGGACTCTACTATAAGCCGGGTTCGGCCAAGGCTCGACTGGCGGTGCAGGGAATTCGTAGGATGGTTGAGTTTTGCGAGCGGCACGCGATTCCCCACGAATTGTGCGGCAAGATTGTCGTGGCAACGAAAGAAGAGGAGGTACCCCGCCTGCACGCCCTGATGGAGCGTGGCGCTGCCAACGGACTGGAAGGACTTCAACTCCTCGGGCCCGAACAGATATCCGAATACGAGCCGCACGCCGCGGGGCTGGCGGCGCTCCGCGTGCCGCAGGAAGGAATCGTTGACTACTCGGCAATCAGCGCCGCCATGGCCGGGGAAATCAAGGCGCGTGGCGGCGAGATACGGTTCTCTTCGGAGGTCACCAAGCTTGATGAGGGAAATGGTTGGAGAATCCACACGAAAAGCGGGGATTACGGAGCGGACTTTTTGATCAACTGTGCCGGCTTGCACTGCGACCGATTGAGCCGGATGGCAGGCAGCCACGATCCGACCAGGATCGTCCCCTTCCGGGGCGAGTATTTCTCACTGCGCGAGGAACGTCGCCATCTGGTGCGCAGCCTGATTTACCCCGTGCCCGATCCAAAGTTCCCATTTCTGGGCGTGCACTTCACGCGCATGATTCACGGCGGCGTGCAGGCTGGACCCAACGCCGTGTTAGCCCTGGCGCGTGAGGGGTACCGGCCAACTGACCTATCTCTGCGCGACCTCATTGAGACGCTCACTTACCGCGGCTTCTGGAGATTCTTCCTGCGTTATCCAAAAATGTGTTGGGAAGAGTTCAAGCAATCCTGCAGCAAAGCTCTCTTTTGCCGCTCGTTACAGCGGCTGGTTCCTGAAATTGAGACCAGCGATCTTGCTCCGGGAGGAGCGGGCGTGCGCGCACAGGCTCTTTCACTGTTCGGCGAGTTAGTGCAAGACTTCTATTTTGTGCGCCAGCCGCGGGCGCTTCACGTGTTGAATGCCCCAAGCCCAGCGGCCACAGCCTCACTGGCCATTGCGGACGAAGTGATCGATCTGGCGAAAGACGCGATCGCTTCGTAGCGCACAGCATTCGAGATACTCAGCAGATCACCCTTGGGTGCCCAGTGTTGCGGCGCAAAGCTGTCGGCTCAAGGAATCGTCGCGGTGGCCTCGTTCGAGGGAAGGCTCTGAACATCGGAACGATCCACGCTTTCTACCATGTAATCGTAGGTTTGCCCCGCCTGGACGGTACTGTCCACGTAGGTCGTTGCCGTATCGATTGTTGAGTTAAGAAGTTGGAAAGTGGAACTGCCGCTTGGTGCGCGGTAGATGTTGTAACCTGCGACCGGATCGGCCGAACTGGCGGGCGCATCCCAGCTGAGTTCGACCTCGGTCGCCCCTCCCGACTCGGTGAAGGTATAGTCCTTTGAGACCCAGGCCGCGTTGACATCCGACCAGAGGCGCGCGTAAAGAGTTGCCCCGCCAGTGGGCAGACCCGTCGCAGCGATTGAAGTCGAAGTGTCTGGGACTGGATTGATGACACCCAAATTCTGAGAGCCCACACCGGTGGTGCCGAGCCAGAGTTGGTAGGCAGTGGCGCCATTTGCGGGCGTCCACGTGAAGGTCACAGATGAGCCCGCAAGCACGCTTCCTGGCGCGGGCGTGGTTAGGGCCGCCGATGCCGATCCACCTGCCTCAGTGTAGACGGAGTCCGTGGATTGCCAGACCCCGCTCATGTTGGTCCACACGCGGGCGTAGAGGGTTGCCCCGCCAGTGGGTAGACCCGTCGCAGTGATTGAAGTGGACGTGTCTGGGACCGGATTGTAGACCCCCAGATTCTGAGAGCCCACACCGGTGGTTCCAAGCCAGAGCTGATAGGCCGTCGCACCGCCGACGGCCGTCCACGAAAAAGTCGCGGATGAGCCTGCCAGAGTACTGCCCGGCGCCGGCGCCGAGAGGACCGCCGTCGCGGCTTGACTGCTCAGGGCGAGAATTGATCCGCAGCATAACAACATAAGCAGACGAGCCTGCCAATGACGACGCCGGCGGCTTTGAGGAGGGTCCTGTCTGCGTGGATGATTCGATTGCGATGAGATACTGAAATGAAGAGTTTTGCATTCTGCGAGCCGGCAATCGACAAAAGAACGAATAGAGATTCTGTACAACGGTTTCCCCTCGTATAAAAACAAGCGCACAACAGGCGGCACGGTTTGAAGTCCGCGACAGTGGGAGAATTTACGTCACCGAGCGTTGGCCCAAGACCGATGAGCCAATGTGTGACAGTTTTCCTGTAACTTCAGATAAGTTCCCCTCGTCTGCCAATTATCTGAAGACAATACGGACCTAAGGACATTGGCTTAAACTTCCTGAAAGCAAGACGAGAACCCTGACGGCGAAGATCGTCCTCCTGACTCGGAGCGGTTATTGAGTTATGTGTTCCGCAGTGGCGCGGAATGGGCCGGATTGTGAGTTAGCGATGTCGTAGGCAAGGGAGCGGGCTTTGCCCGGTCGAGCCGATGCCGGTGTCTGATTCACTCGCTCCATCGAGGCGCGCAGCACGGTGGGCTGCCGCTCGTGGTGGAGTTCGCGGTGTTCTGCCGCGAAGCTGTTCGCGGTTCTGGCAATTGAAAGAGAATTTGCATTATAGGGTAGCAATTTCAATGCCAAAGCGGTGGCACCATCGATGATTATGGGGGGCAATTCAAATTGAGTAACTTAGGCGAATGTTACTCATCATGTTAGGAACGGTTTAATGACCATGGAGACGCCACGCAATGTAATTTAGTTCAGTAACAGGTAGTTTCTACTTAGCGTGCAGGATGCCGGGAACAAGGAATCAAACCTTCTGCCACTGCTGCAGCGGCTGGCGCCCAGCTTCCGGACCGTCAATTTTGCTCCGCGAGGAGCCGGCGTGCGCGAACAGGCTCTTTCGCCGCAGGGTGAGTTTAGAGCAGGACTTCTGCTTTATGTGCCAGCCGCGGGCGTCTCATGTGCTGAATGGCCCAAGTCCACCGGCCACAGTCTCGCTGGCGGTTGCGGACGAAGCGACCGATCTGGCCTGGGACGCAATTGCTTCTTAGCGCTCGGCATTTGCCATGTTCAGCATATCGCTCATCAGTGGAAAGTGGTGCGGCACAAAGCGATCGGTTCAGGGCACCGTCACAGCGGCCTCGTTCGAGGGAGCGCTCTGCACCCCAGATTCGTCGACACTTTCGACCATGTATTCGTAGGTCTGTCCCGCCTGGACTGTGCTGTCCACGTAAGTCGTCGAAGTATCGATTGCCGCATTGAGCAGGTGATAAGCTGAGCTGCCGGCGGGGGCACGGTAGATGTTATAGCCGGCGATAGGATCCGAGGAACTGGCGGGCGCTTCCCAAGAGAGCTCGACTTCGGCCGCTCCTCCCGCCGCGGTGAACGTGTAGTCCTTGAATAGCCAGATCAAACCGACCTCCGACCAGAGCCGGGCATAAAGGGTCGCGCCGCTGGTTGGTAGACCAGTCGCGGTGCCTGAGGTCGGTGTGCTCGCACCTGGAAACAAGATACCCAGATTCTGAGAGCCGGCACCCGTGGTGCCAAGCCAGATTTGGTATTGCGTCACCCCGGCGCCAGGCGTCCAAGAAAAGGTCACGGTCGCGCCGGGAAGAGTGCTTCCCGGCGCAGGGGAAGTCAGCAACGCAATGACAGGAACTCCCGCCTCGGTGTAAATGTAGTCGACTCCCTGCCAGACTCCGCTGACGTACGACAAGAGGCGCACGTACAAAGTTGCCCCGGTGGCCGGCAGGCCGGTCACATTCGCCGAGGTGGCCGATGTCATGCTGGTGCTATACACGTTGTACGAGCCCACGCCGGTGGTGCCAATCCAAAGGTCGTATGCGGTTGGCCCGGCGCCGGTTGTCCACGAGAAGGTCGCACTGGTGCCGGTCAGCGTGCTGCCGGGCGCGGGCGCGGTGAGCGCCGCCAGGACCGGAGTCCCTTTTTCAGTGCAGGTGTAGTCGGTATGCTGCCAGGTTCCGCTGATCAACGACCAGGCCCGCACGTAAATCTTCACTCCGTTGGCCGGCAGGCCGGTCACGTGCACCGAGGTAGCGGTCGTCGCGGGCTGGTTGAGCAAGTTGTGGGAACCGGGGCCGGTGGTGCCCAGAAACAGCCCGTAAGCGGTGACTCCAACGCCCGCGGTCCACGAGAAGGTGGCGCTGGTACTGGTGAGCACGCTGCCTGGAGCCGGCGCGGTCAGCACTGCGGGCGAGCTTTGAGCGAACAGGACAATTGGAAACAGACAGGTCAAAACCGCCAGGAAACCTGCACGCACCCCGCGAGGACGGTGGTATTGAGCGCGAACGCCTGGCTCGTTCAATTGCGAAGGGTAGGGAGAAGAACGAGCATTGCCACTTGCAACATTGCGAAAAGAAGCCGAAGGAACGAAATCCTCGTACAAGAGACTAACCTCAAATGACGAACGCGCTATTGTCCTCTTCGCCGCACACTGCGCTGCGAAGAGAGAATCGGCGCAGGTCCAGCATGAGCCGTCGCGGTCTGGTTACCGTTATCTGCTGCAGTCGGTCTTGTTAACGTAATTCAGGCGCGCTTTCTCCTTTCCCTGAGCTACCTGAAGGCGACATGATTCTGGCGCCGCGAGTCACCTATGTTGGAAGGCAAGCAGTAACTCGCGGCGGAGAGATTCTTTTCCGAATCGCCAACCGCTGGTGCCGGATGTCCTTCAAGCGCTTGGCAGTAGCGCAGGCCGGTCGAGCTGGTGCAGTGCTAACTCGTTGACTCCGGCGTGAACAACGCTCGTTCGCATCGGAGCCGATGCATGTTCTGTCCGTTCCAGAGAGACGCAGTGAGCAACGGGCTGCCGCTGGCGATGGAACCTGAGATGCCTGCGGCGTGGTGCGCAGTTGCGGCTCTAGCAGTTGAAAATTGTTGTCTGCTTGAGCCACAGCAATAGCGTTGCCAAAGTGAGGCGCCGGTTTCGTCCCTGTGGATTCATTTGCGATTGTTCAACTTAAGACGGGCGTTGGCGGCGGGGAGAAGTCTGATAATTGTCGTTTTTACATTCCCCGGATGGGTAATTTTTTCCCAGTGAGGTATTTCCTACATGGTAAACGTGGCGTAGTCGGCAGATCGCAGCCAGGAGTCCGGGAAATCGTCATTCCCAAACATGCTGTGGCGGCTTGATCGTCTTTAAACAGGCACGTTCGACGCCCAGCCGAAATCCAGTCCAGCGAATCGTGATTAGTAACGAAAACGTAACATTGTTGCGCCAAAGAATACGGCGATTCATGCTTAACGGATCCTGGCGGGTTTTGGCAGAGTTCCGGCGTGGTCCAGAGCGAAGAAGCGAATCCTGGGAGAAATCGAGTAGCGGAAACCGGTGAATTTTTCCTCTTCCACCGAAGATCGAATTGAGAGTACGGGATGAGGCAAAATGATACCTGAGTGCAGTCTTTGTCTCTTTTAAAATCCATGGTTCTCTCAGCCTCCCTTGAAGCCAAGGGAGGCTTTTTTGTGTCCGGCGCCTGCCGGAAATGGCGCCTTTCGTGGAACCCATCGCGCCTCTTTCCCGGGCACCCGGCGCCGGTTCGATTTGGCCTTCTGCGATGGCTCAATGGCGATATACTTTGGGCGGATAACGTCCTGAGCAGGGCGCATTCCCAGAAATCCCAGGACGATTCACGCACAGCCTCCCCCTTGAGGAGCTTGCCATGGAATCAAGACGTCGAGTTGCCCTCTGCGCGGTCGTGGTGTTCGCCTGTGCAGGCTGGGCACAGGCCATTTCCCCAGCAATGGGACCCGGCGCGCTGCCCAGCTCCGCCGCCGGCCTCAACTGGGTGAGCTACACCGACTCCGCGGAAGGCGGATTCTCGATGGAGGTACCTCTCGGCTGGCAGATTCTGGGCGGCATGTATCGCTTCGGCTACTTCGATGTCCGCTGGATGATGGACGTTCGCTCGCTCGATGGCAAGGTCATCATCCGCATCGATGACCCCAACGTGCCGCCGTATGTGTTGCCCGGCCCGCACACCGGTGCAGCAGGGCGCCCGGCGTTCAAGCCGCAAATGTACCAGATGATGGTGGATGATTATCGCGAAGCGCAGCCTTACGCCGAAGGCTACGCCAAACATCGCTTCTCGAGCGTCTGCAAGTCCCTCACGCCGCGAACGGCCGGCTGGTCGCCCACCATGCCGCCCGCCTGGCACAGCGATCCCGGCGCCAAGGTCACGCAGGCCACTGTTTCCTACGACTGCCCCACTTCGGACGGACCTCGTACGGTCATCGTCTACGCGCGGAATACGCTTCATCCGGACAGCGGATTGTGGCAGGTGGATCCCATTATCAGCCTTCTTGCCACGCCAGAAGCAGTGCAGCTGGCCGAGTCAATGATCCAGCGCATGATCGACAGCTGGCAGGAGAATCCGCAGTGGGCGCAGTACCAGCAGCAGATGACCAACCGGGGCCTGGAGGAGATTCGAGGAGGCTTCGCGCAGTTCATGCAGCAGATGCAGGCCTATCACCAGCAGCGCGAGGCGGCCATGAATCAGCAGGTGGCCCACTTCGAAGCGAGGCAGCAGGCCCAGGCCCAGCAGGTCTCCGACTGGGGCGAGATGCTGACCGGCCTTACCAAGGTCTACGATCCGGCTACCGGCACACAGTTTGACGTCTTTACCGGGCCCAAGGCGAATTACTACACCAACGGCAACGGGGTGACCATCAACTCGAACATCTCTCCCGGCGCCAACTTCCACCAGGTCACGCCCGTTGGCCCGTGACCGGGAAACCCACAGCACTTGGTGTTATTCTCGGCTTGTGTTCAGTCGCCTTGCCATCAAGGCTCTGCTTGCGCTGTTAGCAGCCTCCGCTTTTGGCCAACCGCCTGCCCCGAAGCCAGCGCAAACGGCCGGGCCCCGGCCTGCCCCGGTACTGGTGATCGCGGGCATCGGCAGGGGCGCTGTCCACCTCGATGGCGACTGGCAGTTCCACCTGGGAGACGATCCTGACTGGGCTTTGCCCTCTTACGATGACTCCGGATGGGAGTCGATTCTCGCCGACGCTCCCTGGGGCGCGCAGGGCCATCCATCCTACGCCGGATTCGCGTGGTACAGGCGTCATTTGGACATCCTGCCTTCCGCCAGCGACACCGGCCAATTCCGGGTCCTGATTCCGCTTGCCATAGATGCCTACGAGGTGTACTGGAACGGGGAACTGATCGGGCAGTACGGGCAATTGCCTCCTCATCCGTCGTGGTATTACAGCTCCTTCCCCCGTTCCTTTCCGCTCGTCGGGTCGGCGGTGGGCGTGCTCGCCATTCGCATGTGGAAGGCGCCCCTCGAAACCTTTTCAACGTCCGACGCCGGCGGTCTCTTCGAACCCCCTATGGTGGGCGACCCGGACACCATCGCGTTGCGCGAAAGAGAAATCAACTGGAAGTCTGTCCAGGGAGACCTGTTCGACTACTCCCTGGTCCTGCTGCGGGCCTTCATTGCTGCTCTGTGCATCGTATTGTGGAGCCGCAACCGCGGCGAGCAGCTCTTTCTTTGGGTGGGCGTGTTCACTTTCACGCCGGTAGCCCTGGATATTCTGCAACACCTTTTCCTCATCCCATTTTCCTACCCTGTCGCGCGGTTCATCAACCAGCCCCTTTATGTGCTGTACAGCATCTCCCTGTGGTTTCTTCTGGTCTGGCTGATGCAGCTCCATGAGAAGCCGCGCCTGATGCGGTGGACAAAAACACTGGCTTGGCTGATCCTGGCGGCCGGTGTTGCGGATGGAACTCTGGCGCTCTTCTGGGGCAATGCGACCGTCTGGATGCAGTGGGCGGATGGGGTACTGGATGCCTTCATTCTGCTGGTTGAGGTCTACCCGTTTGTGCTGATCGCGATCGGGTTGCGGCGCAGACTGGACAGTTCTCGCTGGGCCGTGGCATTGACCGCCTTCATTCTGCAGATGCTCCACACCGTCGCGGATACCAGCGCCTTCGGTCAGCGATTTACCCACTGGACGCTCTTTGCGGATCTGATTGACATCCCTTTGTTCACCATCCAGGGAGTTCAGTTCCAATTTGAAAAAGTAACCTCGATCACGCTGTTTGCAGCCATTATCTTCGCGCTCTATCGCTACATTCTTGAGCAGCAGTCGAGGCGGACCGCGCTTGAGCAGGAGATGCAGAGCGCACGTGAAATCCAGCAGGTTCTGATTCCCGAAAACCTGCCCTCGCTGAGGGGATACGCTGTCACCAGCGCCTACACGCCGGCGCAGGAGGTGGGCGGCGATTTCTTTCAGATGCTGGCCAGGAACGACGGCTCGACCATCGTGGCTTTGGGCGATGTGAGCGGCAAGGGCCTTAAGGCGGCGATGAATGTCGCCATGATCGTGGGGGTACTGCGCACCCAGGTTGACGTCAGTTCCAGTCCCGCGGAGATATTGGGAGCCTTGAACCGCTGCCTTTGCGGACGCATGCAGGGGGGATTTGCCACCGGGATTGTCTTGCGTCTCGATCGGGATGGAACCGTCACCATGGCCAATGCCGGCCACCTGCCGCCCTATCTTAACGGGAAAGAGCTCTGGCTTGAGGCTTCGTTGCCGATGGGCCTGCTCGCGACCACGTTTTACAGCGAACTGGCGGTTAAGTTGCGTCCCGGCGAACAGTTGAGCCTCTACACAGACGGCCTGCTGGAGGCGCGCAACGCAAGCGGCGAACTCTATGGATTCGATCGCTTGCACACCTTGTTTGCCGGCCGTCCCACCGCTCAACAGGCCAGCGAGGCCGCGGTAGCTTTTGGCCAGGACGACGATATTACCGTGCTGACGCTCATCCGTCTTGCGGCCGGCGTGGATTCCACAACCACGCTGACCCTGCCGAGGTTCACATCCGTCTCTGCCTCCGCTGGACGCTAGGCAGAACTCGCCGTCACGCACCCGCAGGGTGCGCCACGTTTCGTCCGCTGCCGCGGGGGAACCGGCGAAAGCACAAATCTCCGGCCGGGGTGTTTGGTGGGAACGCGCCAATGCCGCCGGCGCGTTTGTGTACGAGCGGGATCGACCGATATCAAGCTGCAATGGGCGCGGCGTGTTTCGCCGCGCCCACCCCAGCGCTACTTGGTGACCGTGTAACCGATCGATGCGGTGGAGAGATTCAAGGCTGCATCCGACGAGAGGACAATGAAGCTCTTCGACCCCGCCGACGAAGTGTCAACCTTGGTTTTTAAGGTGCCGGTGTTGAAGGTGGAGCCGGGCGCGTAAAGGTTGAGGCCGCAAAGAACCACGCCCGAAGTGGCATCGGTGCAGGCGTAGTTGGCGTAAACCGTTTCTCCGACCTTGTACGGACCGGCGGGCGTGAGAACCGGAGTCGAGATCGCGGGCGGGACAGTATCCACGCCGATGGGATGAGTGTAGAAGTTGGTCGACCAAACTCCGCCCGTCTGCGCGAAGAGCAACTCCTGCGTCCCGGCGCAATCCTGTGCGAAATAGTGCAGCAGGTACTGTCCGTCCGCGGGGAATGTTACTGACTGCTGCGCGGGCGCAAAGTTCGGAGCCACCGTTGCTGTGGGGGGCGTCGAGCAGTTTGCCGCGCTGTTCACCAGCGTGACGTCGCCGGCAATTGGCTCCTGCGCGGGCAACGGTTCGCTGCTGACCGGCGCAATTCCATACGTGATGCTCTGAATGGGTGAGGGGATGAAGTTGGCGGCGCCGGGCAGGGTGGTGCCGGTTAAATTCGGCGGCGTGCTCAAGAAGTCTACATTGACTGTGCGGCGATTGATCCAGTTATCCGGCAATTCGCCGGGCACTGCAACGCGGGTCAAGTCTTCCGGTACGCCCGCGACCGTGATGAAGGTCGAATTCGGATGAGACGTCTTGGCTTCGCCTTCGTAGGTTCCGGGGCCGCTGAAACTGGTGAGCAGATTCTGCGGGCAAGCCAGGTTCTCCAGGCCGGACGCCTGGCTGAACGTGCAGGGCCCGCCAGTCCAGGGCTCCGAGGCCATCAGGAAGCCGATGCCCTCATGGAAAGTGGGACCGTTGGGCGTGGGAATATTCTGCAAGGTGAAGGCCGGGCCGTCGAAGATGTCCTGGATCACTTCGTTGCTGGCGCTTGACACCGGGCACTGCGCTCCGCTGGGTGTGGGATCCGCTGCGGTTGTGCATTCCAGCGTGTAGAGCTTGCAGGCAGGCGTTGAGGCGCCGTTGGTCAGCGACTCGCCGGTGTGAATCAGGCAATTGGAAGTCGCAAAGGGCGTGCCCGGTACCCAGACCGGCTGGAACTGGGTCGGATCCAGCGGGCTATCCGCCGTCAATGGGCTGGGAGAATTGTCGAGCGATGAACTGGTCAGCGTGCCCGCCGCATTCGCTTCGCTCAGGTCATAGACCAGCCCGACCTGCTGCCCGGTGGTCGGATTGAAGGTGAACGCCTGCGTCAGTTGGGCCGTCGTCGAGGTGCTCGTAATCGGATTGCCCGTTACCTGGGCGGGTCCGGTGACGCTGCCCTGCGTACAGTTGGTGTTCAGGAATAAAGTGGAACCGGTGACCCATCCGCCTTGGTCGGAGAGCGAGATCTGCACCAGCTGAGAACCTGAGGCCAGGTTGCCGCTGATGTCGATCGGGGGCACGCCGCCGCCGGCGTCCACGGTCAGAGAT
>Ga0326727_10007742_pt1 | contig 27978 bp, 37 predicted proteins | sample MB2enrmetagenome_FD_207643 | JGI IMG/M metagenome (GOLD analysis project Ga0326727, IMG submission 207643) | Lab enriched peat soil microbial communities from McLean, Ithaca, NY, United States - MB29MY | ecosystem: Environmental > Terrestrial > Soil > Wetlands > Peat | place: USA: New York...
CCAATCCCGCACCAGGCCGGGGCGGGAAAAGTGTCGGAGGGAAGGGTCGAAGGAGAGCCTTGGGGTTCTCCGGAGGATCAAAACTGGCCGTTCCGTGGCCTGGGGAAGCACATGGCACTGCAAACGCCACTGACAATTGCGTTCAACGGTGGTCAGGTGTATTCTATGGGTGGGGCAGAAAGTCCATAATGGAAATTCCGGCTTCGAGACCGGGCTGCCGGCCCAAGAGGAGAACTTTGCCGGAGTGGCGCGGTTCAATCGGGCGCTGATGGGGGACAGTCAGGAGTTTGGTGTCGGTCCCGCTGGAGCCCAGACTGAAAATTTGGGTCAAGGAGGACACAAGTGAACTCACCTATCGTGCATGGCCAGAACCAAGCGCCGGTCCGCATGTATTTTGAAGAGGTTTTAAGCCGAAGACGATACGAACTGATCGACGAGGTTTTTAACCCCATCGGTTTGGCTCACTTCGGCAACCGAATTATCCGCTGCGAAGAGGGCATAGCGGAAATGAAAGCATGGCGCGTGGCTGCCCCCGATCACCGGGCGACGATCGATGAGGTCACCGAAATTGGTGACATGGTTCACATGGCTTGGACCGTAAGGGGAACTCACACCGGCCCTGGCTTCACGGTGAAACCGACGGGAAAGCTGGTTGTCATACGGGGTAGGAGCAGGTTCCGCATTCTGAACGGCAAGATCCTGGAATCGTGGAGCGAAGAGTACCGTCCGGAGCTCTTGCGCCAACTTGGTGTCTCCAGGTCGAAAACCTTCATGTTCCTTTTCATGCTGAGCCTCTGGTCCGCAATTAAGGGTGTAATCTCAGGTCTCACAACCTAGCAGGGGCTTTCGCCCGCAGGAAGGGCGAGCAGGCTTGCTTATCCTGGGCGAAATCATCGGGCAGAAACTTGAGGGCCACATGCCGGCCGAGCCTGGCGTCCTCGGCCCTATACACCACACCAATGCCCCATGAATCCCCTTCAGGGATTCTCCGGGCATCGACCCTCCCCGGCGTCCAAGTTGAACCAACAGCCCTTAAGGAGAGGTCCGATGTTCTACTTTGCGAGGGCCGGGAATTTGTCGACAGACCCCCAGCCAGACTATAATAGAATTTAGATAGGAATCAGGCTTGCGCTATCTACTTCTCAGCGACATACACTCGAACCTGGAAGCGCTGGAGGTGTGCCTCGAATTGGCGCAGGGGAAGTACGAGCAGGTTTTATGCCTGGGGGATCTGGTCGGCTACGGTCCCGACCCGAATGCCGTCATCGAAAAGATACGATCTCTGACCTCAATCATTATTCGCGGCAATCACGACAAGGCATGCTCGGGCCACCCCGTGGCCGCAGAATTCAACCCCTTGGCTCGCCTTGCCACGGAGTGGACGCGAGATCAACTCACGCCAGAGCATTTTGCTTTTTTGCGCTCTCTTCCCGCCGGCCCCGTGCAACTGGACGGTTTTCAAATTGTTCATGGCTCTCCCCTCGACGAAGATGACTACATCCTGGGGCCGGGGCAGGCATTCCCGCTCCTCAGGAGCCCGGAAACTCAGACTGTTTGTTTCGGCCACACGCACTATCAGGGGGGATTCATGATTTCCCCGCAAGGGCGCTTTAAATCCATCCACCTGCCACTGAAGGAAGACGGACTAGCCCTCGCTCTCCCCCTGGAGGACCAGGGGCGCTACTTGGTCAACCCGGGATCGGTCGGGCAACCTCGGGACGGCGATTGGCGCGCAGCGTTCGCTGTCTTTGATTCCGGCCGGCGCGCCGTCGAGTATTTCCGCGCTTCCTATAACCTGACCAGAACGCAAGAGAAAATGCGCAAGGCAGGGTTGCCGTATTTACTCATCCAGCGGCTCGAACACGGCCGCTGAATCACCCTCTCACCACCAAGACACAAAGGCACCAAACGGGCTACAGTATTTGCTGTTCCTTGGTTTCTTAGTGTCTTGGTGGTTAAAATCGTCCTCAGAACTGCACGTAGACGGGGATCATGGTTGGAGCTGCCTGGTTCCAGTCCGCCGGCATATGCTCAAAAGTAACGCGGAACGCCCTGCTTTCGCCAGGCTTCAGGGGAGGTGTGCGCGGGGTGACGGGTTGCGCCCTGTCGCGAAGAACCACTTGGTTAAGCATGTCAACGAAGGTCAGCTCCAGGTCGAGCCGGCGCACGGTTTTCGTTCCCTTGTTCCTCACGCGCGCGTCCAAATAAGTCGTGCTCGCCCCCAGGAAGTTCTCCGCAGCGCTCATGTGCGCATCAGCGATTTCGATTTGGGGGAAGTAGGCCTTCTGCTCTTCCGTCGGGATAATGCTGGCGTTGGCGGAGAGCTCGGCGGCGACGTGTGAATGCCAGACGAGCACGACCGCGGCAGTGAGCGCCAACATCACCACCGCAACCAGAAGAATGATATAGATTGTCGAAATACCTTTGTCTTTGAGTTGCATCATCGAAGTGTGTGAACAAGTCGAGAAGTCAAGCAGTCGAGAAGTCGAGGAGCTGAGCTGTTCGACTTTCGAGTTAAAGACCAGAGCGAGATTCCTCGCTTCGCTCGGAATGACAAGCTTGGCAGACGCCCCTTTCGCTGCGCCCGAGGACGCGAAGTCCGACTCCTCCACTCCTTGATTCTCGACCCCTGAATTCCTCGACTGCTTGACTTCTCGACTACTCAACCCCTCGACTGCTCTACTCACGTCCCGGCCACGGTCAGGCCGGAAATCAACAAGGTGGGAGAAGCAAGGGCGCTACGAAACTCCAGGTCGGAGCCGACCATTTCGATGTGATTCAGCATCTCCGCAAGGTCGCCTGCAATGGTGACTTCCTCGACGGGATAGGCAAGCTCCCCCTTCTCGATCCACATGCCGGCGGCCCCGCGCGAATAATCTCCGGTCACAGTATTCACCCCGAACCCAATCAACTCCGTCACATAAAACCCATTCTCCACCGATCGCAGTATTTCTTCCGGGGAGTACGGGCCGGGCGGCATATAAAAGTTCCGGGGGCCCACGCCGGGCGTGCCAGCCATTCCGCGCGAGGCGTTCCCAGTGGTCTGCAAACCCAGTTTGCGAGCCGTGTAACAGTTCAGCAGATAGTTCTGAAGGATACCCTTTTCTATAACCTGGGTGATAGAAGAAGGGATCCCCTCTCCGTCAAACGGACGCGAACCGAACCCGCCGCGACGGAGTCCATCATCCACGATGGTAACGTTTTCTCTCGCAATCTTCTGATGCAGCTTACCGGTCAGGAATGATGCGCTGCGGTATATCGCGTCCCCGCGCACAGCCTCGAAAACGTGACCCAGCAAGGAGCGGGCGGTCTCCGGATCGAAGACGACCGGGACCTGGCAGGTTGAAACTTTGCGCGCGCCCAGCTTGCGCAAGGCACGCTGCGCCGCTTTCCGCCCAACGGCCTCAGGGGTCTCAAGCGCGGCCGCGCGCCGCGCCACCGAATACCAGTAATCTCGCTGCATGCCGCCGTCCTGTTGGGCAATCGGCGACACGGCCAGAGCGCAATAAGATGAGCGATAACTTCCCACAAAACCCAGCGAGTTAGCGTAAGCCACAGTCCCCTGGCTCGCCTCGAAGGACGCGCCCTCGGAGTTTTGAATCCTCGGGTCAGTCCCCAGCGCAGCCTCCTCCGCGCGGCGCGCCAATTGGATCCGCTCTTCCGTAGAAAGCGATTCAACATCGTTGGAGAAAAGATCCAGGTCCCCGGGATAGCGTCCCAGTTGGCCTGGTTCAGGAAGTCCGCTGGCGGGGTCCTCCGAAGTCACCTTGACCATAGCAATGGTCCGTTCCACAAGCCGCCCGAGCGACTGCTCCGAGAAGTCACTGGAATAAGAGCTGGCGCTTCGGATTCCAAGCAAGACGCGCAATCCCAGTCCCTTGGTGGCTGCCTCCTTCAAGCTCTCGATCTTTCCCATCCTTAAGGTGGTGGAGAATTCATCCCCTTCTCGCAGCACTATGTCAGCAGCGGTGGCGCCGGCGCGTTTTGCGCGGTCCACTAAATCGATGCCGACTTGTTCGAGAGCAAGCATTGGAATGGTGAATAGTAAATGGTGAATAGTGAATAGTGAATTGTAAATTATAAATCACCAGGTTGGTGTGGCTTTGCGTTGTGCTAGAGGCCGAGAGGCGCCTTGGTGTAAGCGAACGGACCTCGATGCCGGAGATTTGTTCTCGGTCCTGGGGAGGCCCGAGCATCTCCTCTCGCTTCATAATTTACAATTCACTATTCACCATTCACTATTCTACTGAAATGATTGCAGTCGCCCGAGCGACGTGCCCCCAACGGTCAGCCGGCTCACTTTGATCGTGGGAATCCCGACTCCCACGGGGACGTTCTGGCCGTCTTTCCCGCAAGTGCCAATGCCCGGGTCGAGCTTAAGGTCATTCCCCACCGCAGTTACTCGAGTGAGGACCGTGGGTCCGTCACCAATCAGAGTTGCGCCTTTCACCGGGGCAGTAACCTTGCCGTCTTCAATCAAATAAGCTTCGGAGGCCGAAAAGACGAACTTGCCATTGGTAATGTCAACCTGCCCTCCGCCAAAAGAGACGGCGTAGAGACCTTGCTTCACGGAGCGAAGGATCTCCTGGGGATCGTCGTTTCCAGCCAACATGTAGGTGTTGGTCATACGCGGCATGGGGATCTGCTCGTAACTCTCGCGTCTGCCGTTGCCCGTCCTGGTAGTCTTCAGAATTCCAGCGTTCAACTTATCTTCGAGATAGCCCCGCAGAATTCCATTTTCAATGAGCACTGTCTTCTGCGTCAACTCACCCTCATCGTCCACGTTGAGGGAGCCCCGCCGGCCGGGAATGGTCCCGTCATCGACTACGGTGCAAAGTTCGGAGGCGACGCGCTGTCCGAGGCGGCCGCTGAAGGCCGAAATCCCTTTGCGATTGAAGTCCGCCTCCAGCCCGTGCCCGACGGCCTCGTGCAGCAGGATGCCCGGCCAGCCTGGCCCCAGCACGACTTCCATTTCGCCGGCTGGGGCATCGCGGGCTTCAAGCTGCACGATGGCCTGCCGTGCCGCCTCGCCAGCGAAATACTCCGGAGAACGCTCGCCCTGAAAGAATTCCAGACCCACCCGGCCTCCGCCGCCGCTCGTGCCGGGCTGCAACTTGCTTCCGTCCTTCGCAATCGTAAAGACTCCGAGCCGTACCAGGGGCTGGAAATCAGTCACCACCCGCCCGTCCGAGCCGGCAATCAATAGATGGCGAATCTGGTCGCCAAAAGTGACGCGAACCTGTTTGATGCGTGGGTCGTAGGCGCGCGCCGCACGGTCCGCCCTCGACACCAGTTCCAGCTTTTCGGTGAGTTCGCGTTCCGTGGCCGGCGACGCCACCGGATAGAAATCGTGCGCGTTCGCAATCGTACTGAGCCCGACACTGGAAAGGTGCGCAGGACCGCTGGCAATTCGCGCCGCAATTCTCGCCGCCTTAAGAATTCTCTCTGGCGCCAAGTCATCCGTGTAACCGTAGCCCGTCTGCTCGCCCGCCAGCACACGAATGCCGCAGCCCAGGGAAATGCCTTCCGTGGCATTCTTGACCAGCGATTCGTCCAGAAGGATGGAGGAAGTCGTGGTGTGTTCAAAATAGAGGTCGGCGTAGTCTCCCCCCTCGGAAAGCGCCGCCTCGAGATATCGCGAGAGGGCGGATTCCGTCAGGCCGTAGTGGTCGAAAAAGAAGCGTTCAACATTCGCCATCGTTCGTAGTCGTAGCCCTGCCCCGCCAGGGGCTTACATATCCCCGAACTGAGGCCTGAACCATACAGTCGGGCGACGGAGGGATTGACCAAAACTTCAACCTAGCACACGCATCCAGGCGTGTCAATTTTCGCGAAGCCGGGCGAAGCCGCGCAACCGAGGGGCGCGAGCGGGACGCGTGCCCTGCCGCGACAACCCCCATTTAAGTTTTCGCGTCAAATAATCGAATAAGGGATTGAACAGGCATGGGGTGGGACCGGGACGATCCCCCGTCACCATGCACGGAGAATTCAGACTGGAGGTCTGTAATGCGTTTAGGGACTGTTTCGGTTTTAGCCGCCATGATTGCTCTGACGTGGTTCGTTCCGCTCGCCCAGGCAGGAGCCATTCGGTATGCTGGGAAAGAACTACAAAAGGGGTCTGTCGCGGCAGTGCAAAAAACATCCGATGCTACCCAGACTGCCGCGGGAAGCATCGAGGACGCAGGCAAGGCGACAGGCGCCGCATTGAAGGACGACGCCGCCACCTTCGGGAAAGGCGTAGTCTCGGCCCCGGGCGCGGCCGGCCGGGGAACAAAAGCGGCCGCGAGTAAAATCTGGAACGCCGTTTGGTAGGGCTGGGATTACTAGGGCTGGGATTACTTGACCACCTGGGGCCGTGGCCGTTAAAATGGCTCATTTAATCTCTCCGCAAGGAAGAAAAGAGGGGGCCTTATGCTTGACGGACCTATCCCCGTGGGGCTGACTTTCGATGATGTTCTACTCCTGCCCGCCCAATCCTCCGTTTTGCCTACCGAAGTCGATACCCGGACCAAGGTGACGCGCAACATTGCTTTGAATCTGCCTATCGTGAGCGCGCCCATGGACACCGTAACGGAATCACGTCTGGCCATTGCACTGGCTCAGCAAGGGGGCCTCGGCATTGTTCACCGGAGCATGCCGGTGGAGGCGCAAGCGCTGGAAGTAGACAAAGTCAAGCGCTCGGAGAGCGGCATGATTGTTGATCCCATCACCGTGAGTCCGGAAAGCAAGATCTACGAGGCTCAGGAAATCATGAAGAAGTACAAGATCTCCGGCGTTCCCGTGACGCGCAATGGCAGACTGATGGGAATACTGACCAACCGCGATCTGCGATTTGAAACGCGTTTTGACTTGCCCGTCGAAAAGGTAATGACTAAAGAAAATCTGATCACCGTGTCGGCGGGAACCACGCTCGAGGAAGCGGAGAAAATTCTTCATCAGCATCGGGTGGAAAAGCTCCTGGTGGTGGATGAGGAATTCAACCTGAAGGGTCTCATCACCGTAAAGGACATTCAGAAACGATTGAAATACCCGAACGCCTGCAAGGATTCGCAGGGCCGGCTCAGAGTAGGAGCCGGCTTGGGGGTCACGGGGGACTTCCTGGAGCGCGCGGCCGAGCTGGTGAAAGCCAAGGTTGATGTTTTGGTGGTAGATACCGCGCACGGTCACTCATCTCGCGTGATGGAGGCTGTGCGTTTGGTCAAGCAAAAGTTCCCTGACATTGACCTCATCGCCGGCAATGTGGCAACTTACCAGGGGGCTGGCGATTTGATTCACTTGGGAGTGGATGGACTGAAGGTGGGCATCGGCCCCGGTTCCATCTGCACCACACGCGTAGTGACGGGAGCAGGAGTGCCGCAGATAACGGCGATTGCGGACTGCGCTCGCGCCGCGCACCCGGCTGGGATACCCATCATCGCGGATGGCGGCATCAAGTATTCCGGCGACGTTACCAAAGCCATCGCTGCCGGGGCCAGTTGCGTCATGATCGGCAGCCTCTTTGCCGGAACCGAGGAGAGCCCGGGAGAATCCATCCTTTACCAGGGACGCAGCTTCAAGTCGTACCGGGGCATGGGTTCTATCGCTGCCATGGCTGCCGGCTCCGGAGACCGCTACGCCCAGGAAGCGACCATAGCCCGTGGGGAAGTGACCAAACTGGTGCCGGAAGGTATCGAAGGACGCGTGCCTTACAAGGGCCTCCTGGCAGATTTAGTCGGTCAGCTTGTGGGAGGACTTCGCTCCGGCATGGGCTACTGCGGATGCGCCGCCATTGAAGAGCTCCAAAGCAAAGGGCGCTTCATCCAAATCACTTCCGCGGGCTTGCGAGAGAGTCACGTTCACGATGTTATCATCACCAAGGAAGCGCCCAATTACTGGCTTGACTGACCCTCAACAACACCTCCGTCCCGTCTATTTGCAGCCCCGCGTGCTTTTGATTTGGGTTGTCACCCTCGCCTGGGTCGCCACCATTTCGTTCCTCTCCACCGCATCCTACGGCGGTTCCGTCACGGGGTGGCTCCTGGCGCAACTTCTCTCCTCATTACACATTCACCTCGCGCACAGAACCTTCGCCATCGTCCATTTTTTGATTCGGAAGCTCGCGCATTGCACTGAATATGCAATTCTCAGCCTGTTTCTCTACTTCTCCTTCAATCCCCGCCATCCTGAAAGCTGGCACACACGTAGCGCCTTAGTCGCTGTAGTCCTCGCCGGCCTGTTTTCGCTGACGGATGAATACCACCAGAGTTTCGTCCCAGGCAGGACCGCTTCCATCAAGGACTGCGGCCTTGACACGTTCGGAGCGCTCCTAGGAATGCTTTTGCTATATGCGGGCAGGCGGCTTCAGGGCGTCCTTCCGAAACAGGCTGCGGAAAAACATTTTTAACTGTCATCCTGAGGAGCCGTAGGCGACGAAAGATCTGCGTAGTTCATTGAAATGACAACTGCCGAGATTCTTCGCGGAGTTTACCCTGAGCGAACTGCAGAGATTCTTCGCTTCGCTCAGAATGACAAGCGAAGGGCTCAGAATGACAGCGTTCAAGGCTTTTTCCGCAACCTGGAAAGGCAGTGAACCTGTGAGTCAGTCCCGTAACTGACAAAACGGTTTCACGCAGCAAAGTCAGGTGCCGCAGCCGCACGGCGTCCTCAACGGCGCCTTTAAGAGACTCGTTCAGGCCAGCAACAGTAATGCCGCGGCAGCAAACGAGAGCAGTGCAGAAATGAGGAAGGGTGCCGAGGGAGAATAGTGGCGCCACAGCCAACCCGCCAGCAGGCTCGCTGGGAAGGCCGCCACACCCGCCAACCAGTTGAAAACTCCGAAGACCGAGCCTCGAGATGAGCTGGGCACAAGGTCTGCAATCCAGGCGCGCAGCACGCCTTCCGTCATGGCGTAGTACATTCCATAGGCGGCAAACAGGAACCATACAAGCTGCGGCCCTCGAACCAGGGAAAATCCCAAATAAACCGCGGCGTAGGTGAAATAGCCAAGGACCACCAGCATGCGGCGAGGGATCTGGTCCGAGAGCTTCCCCGCCGGCCAGCTCAGCGACGTATACACCAAATTGAAAAGCAATCCCAAGCCGGGCGCCAGCACGGCACGAACTCCCAAGTTTTGCGCTCGGAGTATTAAGAATAAGTCTGACGAGTTGCCAAGCGAGAATAGGCCGACGGCAACCAGCATCACAACCAGGCTCCGATTCCAGTTGACGTGATGTAGGGGCGCATGACTATGCGCCCCTGCCTCCGCAGGCCGAATCTCCGAGACTCCGCACCAGACCAGCAGGATGGCGACTACTCCCGGAATCGCAGCCATCCAAAAAACTTTTCGCACGTTACCGGAAAACAGAGGCAGCAAAGCCAGCGCGGCCAGCGGGCCCAGCACTGCCCCTGCGGTGTCCATGGCTTGGCGTAAACCAAATGCCGCACCGCGGTGCGCTGGAGAAACTGAATCGGCAAGCAAGGCGTCGCGAGGCGCACCTCGAAAACCCTTGGCCGCCCGGTCGACAAGACGAATGCAGAACACCTGGCCCCAGGACGTAGCCACCGCCAGCCATGGTTTGATTGCATTGGCCACCGTATATCCTGCGCCAACCAACGGCTTCCGTTTGCGCAGGCGATCGGAAAGCCAGCCGGATAAAAGACGCGCAAAACTGGACACCGTCTCGGCGGCGCCTTCGATCAAGCCGAAAACCATCGGGCCGGCGCCCAGGACGCCCACCAGGAAGTGGGGCAGAAGCCAATAGCTCATTTCCGTGGACGTGTCATTGAAGAAGGAAACCCAGGAAAGTGCCCACACATTGCGGGGCAAACGGCCAGCACGATTGATGACGTCTTCACGTGTTTCAGCCCGAATGTCCACCCTCAGCCCGGCTCCTAGCTCCCTTGGATGGAGGATACCTCACAGGGATTATAGCCTTCTCCCCTAGGGCTAGTCGTTACCCATATGTTCCGCTGGACACCTGAGGTGACTGCGCCACATGACGAGGGACCTTGTGGATGCGATGTAGCTGGTCAACCGAGCGCTATGCCCTAAAAGGGCATCAGGCAGGAGTCCGTCGGCTGACGGACTTTGCGACGACCCTGAGAGCTTAAGTTAACGCTTATGGGGCAACACCCCCTGCGTATGGGATCCCTTTAGAGTCTGAGTGAAGAACTCGCATGAGGAGGTACTGGTCCAGGCCGGGACCCCCTCACTCGTCGCGCGTCGGCTGGTCAATGCGCCGCCGCGGGCCACCCTCTCCCCCAAAGGGGAGAGGGTTATATTCTCTCTGCGAGGATAGGGAGGATCTTGCGGGGGTGCTGCTACTTCTTCTCTTCCTCTTGAGGCGGCGGGGCCTGCTGCTCGGCCTTTTCCTTTTCCTTTTCTGCCGCCTTCTGCTTGGCTTCAGCCCTCTTGGCGCGCTTTTCCGCCAATTTCTGGAGGACCTCGGAACCCACCAATTCCAGCACGGCCAAGTCGGCTCCGTCACCCTTTCGCCAACCCGTACGTACAATTCGCGTATAACCGCCCTTGCGCTCCGCATAACGCTGGGCAAAATCCCCGAAGAGCAGCTTGAGCGCAGCGGGGTCCAGCAGGTAGCTCGCCGCCAGGCGGCGGGCGTGCAGATCACCCTGCTTCCCTAAGCTGATCATGCGCTCGACAATGGGACGCGCCGCCTTGGCCTTGGCCACCGTGGTCTGAATCCGCTCCGTGAGAATCAACGAGGTGACGAGGTTGCGCAGCAGCGCCGCCCGGTGCGCGGTGTTCCGACTCAGTTTTCTGCCGTAATTACGATGTCGCATCTTCCCAATCCTGCGCCTTCGGTTGTTGTGAGGGCTGCGGAGCAGCAGGCGGCATGAGGGGATTACCCTTCTCGTCGGTCTTCATGCCAAGGCCTAGGCCCATCGCGCTGAGGATCTCCTTGATCTCATTCAAGGATTTTCGCCCGAAGTTCTTAGTCTTCAGCATCTCCTGCTCACTTTTCTGGACCAATTCCCGGATGGTGGTAATGTTCGCGTTTTTGAGGCAGTTGTAGGACCGGACCGAAAGCTCCAACTCCTCTACCGAACGATCCAGGTTCTCGTTGTAGACCGCGGCAGGCTTCTCCGGAGGAGCCTGTTCCAGCTCAGGCTCTTCCTCGATGTTAATGAAAGTCGTGGTGTGATCTTTGAGAAGCTTGGCAGCCAATCCAATTGCGTCCTGCGGCGTGACCGCGCCGTTGGTCCAAACATCCAGAGTCAGCTTATCGTAGTCGGTCATCTGCCCTAGGCGGGCGGCCTCCACGGTGTAGTTCACTTTGCGGATGGGAGAGTGGACGGAGTCCACAGGTATGTACCCAATGGGCAGGTCTTCGTCAAAATTCTTCTCGGCGGAAACATAACCCCGGCCGATCTTGACACGCATCTCGATGTGCAGGCTCCCACCTTCACTGATCGTGGCGATATAAACGTCCTTATCGAGAATCTCCACATCCGCATCTTCCTGGATCATGCGGGAGGTTACTTCCCCCGGCTTGTCCACTGTCAGATGCAAAGTCTTGGGACCCTCGACGTGCATCTTCAGCGGAATCTGCTTCAGATTCAGGATGATGTCGGTCGCGTCTTCCACCACCCCGGGGATGGAAGAAAACTCGTGCATGACGCCCTCGATCTTCACGGCGGTGATTGCACCTCCCTCGATGGAAGAAAGCAACACCCGCCGCAGGGCGTTCCCAATGGTGGTCCCAAAGCCCCGTTCAAACGGCTGGGCGGAGAACTGACCATACTTGTCGGTCAGCGTGTCCGTGTCACAAACCAAGCGTTTGGGTTTTTGAAAGCCTTTCCAAAGCATTGCGTTGGTACCTCCCGGAGGCCCGATTTCACCGGGCTCTCCTGATCCTGACTGCCCAGTTCACTTCGCTGTAGCGGCGCTCTCTGAGCGCCGATCTTCGCAGGGGCGGCCCTTGTGGCCGCCCGGGCGACCACAAGGGCCGCCCCTACTGAGGAATAATCATCTTCACTTCGAGTAAAGCTCCACAATCATCTGTTCCTGGATTGGGAAGTTCACATCCTCGCGCTTGGGCAAAGAGATGACCCTGGCCCTCAGCGCTTCCCTGTTGAACTCCAACCAGGGCGGAACTGCCTTGTTGCCCGTCAATTCGAGCGCTTGTTGGAGGGCCCGCAGTTGCCTGCTCCGTTCGCGGACAGCGATTTCCTGCCCAGGCGACACCGGAAACGCCGGGATGTTCACCTTGCGTCCCCCAACTTCAAGGTGACCGTGCCGAACCAGTTGGCGGGCCTGGGCGCGTGAGGTGGCGAGACCCAGGCGGTAGGCGACGTTGTCCAAGCGCCGCTCGAGCATGAGCAACAAGTTCTCGCCGGTGACGCCCCGCATGCGCGCCGCCTTCTCAAAGTAGGTCCGGAATTGGTCCTCCAGAATGCCATAAAGCCGACGGACTTTCTGCTTCTCGCGAAGCTGGAGTCCATAGCCGACCAATTTTGGGCGGCGCGACTTGCCATGTTGGCCCGGCGCAAAATTCCGCTTCTCAATAGCGCACTTGTCGGTGAGGCACCGCCGCCCTTTCAGGAAGAGCTTTGTCCCTTCCCGCCGACAAAGCCGACATACTGCTTCTCTGTACCTTGCCAATCAAACCTCCTTAACGCAGTGACAGGTGACCAGTGACGAGAAAGAAAAACAGACACGGACGGCCATTTAGGAGTGAAATCCGCGCTGCCACCGACTCGTAATTGTGCCAGTTCCTGCTTTTCCTTGCTCATTTCTTGCTGACTGCTCTTCACTGCAATTCTGTTTTTCCGGCTCGTCACCCGTCACTTGTCACTGATCTTGCTACACCCGCCGCCGCTTGGGCGGCCTGCACCCGTTATGGGGTATGGGTGTTACGTCCTTGATGGTGCGAACCTCCAACCCCGCGGTCGCCAGAGCGCGAATCGCCGATTCCCGGCCTGCGCCGGGCCCTTTCACTCGGACTTCCACGCTTCGCATCCCGTGATCCCGCGCCGCATTAGCCACCCGCAAGGCCGCTTGCTGAGCGGCAAAAGGTGTCCCCTTGCGCGAGCCCTTGAAGCCCAACGACCCCGAGCTGGACCAGCAGATCAGCTTCCCATCCGCGTCCGTGATGCTCACAAGAGTATTGTTGAACGACGCCTGAATGTGCACAATGCCCGCCGGGACGATCCTCTTTTCCTTCTTCTTGAAGACCTTTTTCTTACCAGGCTTTGCTGCCGCTTTCGCCATGTCTCCTCACTTGCCTAATCGCCGCGACGTGCGCGACGTTCTTGTGCTACGAGGTCTTTTTCTTTTCCGTGTTCTCTGTCGCCGCGAAAACACTAAACACAGAGGTCACTGAAACCCTCCGCGGCCTCTGTGTTGCGCTTTCTGAGGCGCAGAGGACACAGAGAAATCCCCTTTCGCTTGCGGCCATCGGGCCGCGCTCGGTTAAGTCTTAGCCATGGAGCGCTTCTTGTTCGCAATGGTGCCTTTTCGCGGCCCCTTGCGCGTTCGCGCGTTGGTATGCGTGCGCTGTCCGCGCACCGGAAGACTGCGCCGATGGCGCATCCCGCGATAGGAGCCGATTTCGATCAATCTCCGGACGTTCATAGCCAGCTCTTTCCGCAGGTCGCCTTCCACTCCGCCCTCTTCTTCGATAATTTGACGGATGCGCGTAACCTCGTCTTCGCTCAAGTCCTTGACCTTCTTATCCGGGTTCACTCCCGCACGCATCAGAATGGACATTGCGCGCGCTCGCCCGATGCCATAAATGTACGTCAGACCAATTTCCGCCCGCTTCTTTGCGGGTAAGTCGATGCCTGCAATTCGAGCCATTCATCACCTCATTCGAAACTCGAAAACGGAAAATCGAAATTCGAAAAGCGAAACTCGGAAATCGAGCTTTGAAATCTGAAATCCCGAATTTCAATTCGCTGGCGCTGCGGCAATTTATTTGCAGGCTTCGATTTTCGAATTTCGATTTTCGAACTCATCCCTGCCGCTGCTTGTGCTTCGGATTCTCGCAGATCACTCTCACCACGCCAGCGCGGCGCACAATCTTGCACTTCGAACAGATCTTCTTGACCGACGAACGAACCTTCATCTCTGCACCGCCCGTAGTTGAAAACCGTAATTCGAAAATGGAAATCCGAAGCTGGAAATGCCCATCGATCTCAGATTTCAGATTTCAAATTTCAAAACATCAAGTCTCGATTTTCGAATTTCAATTCCCGAGTCCCGATTTCCGAATTTCGACTTTCGATTTTCGGATTTCGACTTTCGATTTTCGAACTTCGCCTTCACTTGTACCGGAAGACGATCCGCCCCCGCGTCAGGTCATATGGAGAAAGCTCGACAGCAACCTTGTCTCCGGGAAGAATACGGATGAAGTTTTTCCTCATCTTGCCGGAGATATGCGCCAGGACCTGGTGCTTGTTATCCAACTCCACGCGAAACATCGCATTGGGCAAAGCTTCCAGCACCGTCGCCACAACTTCGATTGCGTCTTCCTTAGCCATACCTGCCAACTCGTAGGGGCAGGTCCGTCCGTTGACGGATGCCTGCCCGCGGGCGACCACCAGGGTTACCCCTACATCGTTAAAACATCCGGCCCATTGTGGCTGACCGCCACCATGTGCTCGAAGTGGGCGGACAATGTGCCGTCCGCCGTCACCGCAGTCCAGTTGTCGGCCAGAACGCGAACCTCCGGCCCACCCGCGTTGACCATAGGCTCGATCGCCAGAACCATCCCTTGCTTGAGCACCGGTCCGTGTCCGGGCTTCCCGAAATTGGGGATTTGCGGCTCCTCGTGAAGCTGACGCCCAATACCGTGACCCACAAACTCCCGGACCACAGAATACCCGTTATCTTCCACGTACCGCTGCACGGTAGCGGATATATCCCCCAGCCGATTTCCCAGCCGTGCTTTGTCAATGGCCAACTGCAACGCTTCCTGGGTAACCCGCAACAGCCTTTGCGTTGACTCTGGAATCTCACCCACCGGCACGGTTATCGCCGAGTCCCCATAGTAGCCATCGAGCACCACGCCCAGGTCCAAACTGAGTATATCGCCTTTTTCGAGGGAACGCTCGGAGGGAATCCCGTGGATGACCTCGCTGTTGATCGAGGCGCACAAACAGCACGGGTAACCCCTGTACCCTTTGAATGCCGGACGTGCGCCTAATTGGGTTATGCGTCTCTCGATATACTTCTCCAGCTCTATCGTGCTGACTCCGGGCTGCACCCGCTCCTGCAACTCCTCCAGCAACCCCCTCGCCATCCTGCCGCTGCGCCGGAGCCTCTCAATTTCAGCCGGTGACTTGCAGATGATCATGCTTTCCCCAAAAAATCGATCAACTCCCTTGTGATGGCCTCCGGACTCCGGTTCCCGTCCACCTCTTGAAGGACGCCTCTCCTTCGGTAATAGTCAATCAGTGGGCGCGTCTGTTGCTCGTAAGCCACCAGTCGCTGTCGAATAGTCTCCTCGCTGTCATCGGCGCGCTGCAAAAGCTTCCCGCCATCCTTGTCACAGACGCCCTCGACTCGGGGAGGGTTGAAGTAGACATTGTAAATCTCGCCGCAAATCGAGCAGGTGCGGCGTCCGGTCAGGCGTTTCATGAGCAACTCGCGCTCCACCTGGATGTCCAAGACAAGGGGATTTCCCTTACCTTTCGTCGGCAACATCCGATCCACAAACCGCGCCTGCGCGAGGGTGCGTGGAAAACCATCCAGGATAAACCCTCTCTCACAGTCGGGCTGTTCGATCCTTTGCTCCACAATGCCGCACACCACCTCGTCAGGAACCAGTTCCCCCGCCTCCATTTTAGCCTTGGCGGCGAGTCCCAAGGGGGTTTGACTTCGCACTGCTTCCCGCAGCATGTCCCCCGTGGAAATCTGCGGAATCGAAAAGTGTTTGGAGACTTCGCGCGCCTGAGTCCCCTTTCCCGCCCCAGGAGCGCCCAGAAATATCAGGGCTTGCGATTTCATCGGCTTCAGTAGGCCCTCCGCCCGCGAATCCGCCCCTTCTTCAAGAAGCCTTCGTAGTGGCGCATAATCAACTGCGCTTCGACTTGCTGAACGGTGTCCATGGCCACGCCCACTACAATCAACAAGGAAGTTCCGCCGAAATAGAAATTCACGTTCAGCCCATGCAGCACCCAGGCGGGAAGGTTGGCGTCAAACCACGCTCCCCCCAGCCAAACAGGCAAGTGATTGACGCGCAGACCCGCCAGCATAAGCTCCGGGATCAGGGCAACCAGGGCTAAATACAGCCCGCCCACCCAGGTGATCTTCGTGAGAACGTCATCCAAATGATCGGCCGTACGCTTGCCCGGGCGAATACCGGGAATAAAACCGCCTTGCTTGCGGACGTTATCAGCCACTTCATCCGGGTTATAAACGATTGAGAGGTAAAAGTGAGCAAAAAACATGATCAGCACTACGTAGCTGAACGTATAGAGAGGCTCACCCCAGGCAAAGAGGCTGGTAAATTTGGCAATTATACTCCCCAAAATACTGCTCTTCGACAGGAACAACCCAATCGTTTGTGGGAAGGTAAGAATGGACACGGCAAAAATGATGGGCATCACGCCGCCGCTATTCACCTTCAAGGGAAGGTGGGTTGATACGCCACCCATCACTTTTCGGCCCACGATGCGCTTGGCGTACTGGATGGGAACGCGCCGTTCTCCACGCTCCACGAAAACGATAAAGGCCACAATCACCACCATGAACACCAGCAACACGAGGAGGGCTATAGGACTCCAGACGCGCGTGACAAAGACCTTTTCATAAAGGTCAGCGACGCCGCGCGGCAGGCCCACCACAATTCCGGCGAAAATGAGCAGCGACATGCCGTTACCGATTCCCCGCGAGGTGATCTGTTCTCCCAGCCACATAATGAAGACTGCGCCCGTGGTGAGCGTCAAGACCGTGGCGAGAACGAATCCAGGTCCCGGATTCATCACCAATTGGGTCCCCTGCCTTTGGAGAGCGGCCGCAATACCGAAAGCCTGGAACGCGCTCAGGCCCACGGTGAGCCAGCGCGTGTACTCCGTAATCTTTCGTCGGCCCAGCTCCCCTTCCTTCTTCAGCTTTTCCAGGGTGGGCGAAACCACTCCCAGCAATTGCAGAATGATCGACGCCGTAATATACGGCATGATGCCCAGCGCAAAAACGGTCAGGCGGCGCAGGCTGCCGCCGGAAAACATGGCCAGCAATCCAAAAAGGCCGCCTCCAAGTGACTGATTGAACAATTGCTCGAAGGCCTCGGCATTGATGCCGGGGGTCGGTATGAAAGCACCCAGACGATACACCGCCAGCATGGCGAGAGTAAAAAGGATGCGCTTCCGAAGATCCGGAATCTCAACGATGCTCTTGATGGACTCCATCATGCGGAAATAACCTCCGCCGTCCCCCCCGCCTTTTGGATCTTTTCCCGTGCAGATTTGGAAAAGTGCTGGGCCGTAATCTTCAGCGCTACTTTCAACTCTCCGTCACCCAGGACCTTCAAGCCATCGCGGAGTTCTTTGACGTAGCCACGTTGAATGAGCAGTTCGGGAGTAATCGTCTCCCCCGGGGCGAAGTCCTTAAGATCCCTCAAGTTCACAAGCGCAAAATGCTTTTTGAATATGTTTGTGAAGCCGCGCTTGGGAAGCCGCCGATGCAGGGGCATCTGCCCGCCCTCAAACCCGGGACGCATCCTCGCCCCGCTTCTCGACCGCTGCCCCTTCGACCCGCGAGTAGCGGTTTTGCCGTGGCCCGAGCCCATCCCCTGGCCAATCCGCTTGCGCCGCTTTTTGGCGCCCCGAGGTGGGCGAAGTGTTCCGATATGCGTTGCCATATGCTCGTTGCCTGCTTCGTTCATACTTCAGGCTGACCTTCCTCTGGGGAAGCTTCTTCACCTGCGGATGCGCTTTCCGCTCTGCTGGCGTCCGGCGGTGTAGGGGCGGTTCGCGAACCTCTCCTGCTTTCGGATACCGCAGGGGCGACCGGAGCTTCTGTCTTTTCCACTGCTTCTTCGGGCGCCTCGCGGGTCATTTCCGCCGGCTTCGCCGGAGCAGCTTCGGGTGGGTAAATGGTGTATTCCGGCACTAGGGCCCAGGCCGGCTTCGAAGCCGCTTCCACAATCTTGACGAGATGGGGAACCTTCGCCACCAAACCGCGAATCTGCGGCGTGTCCGGCCTTTCTACCTCCTGATTCAACTTCTTTAACCCAAGACTTCGAACGATCCGCTTCTGTTGATAGTTAAAGCCTATGCCGCTGCGAACCCATTTGATACGGACGGTCCTTTGAGCCTTATCAGACACGGTTGTTTGACCCCTTTAAAGTTCTTCCGCAGTCTTGCCCCGCATGGCCGCCACTTCCTCCACGCCACGAAGTTGGAGGAGACCATCCATAGTCGCCTTCACCACATTGTAAGGATTGGTGGTCCCAAGAGACTTCGTCAATACGTTCTGAATCCCGGCTGCCTCAACCACCGCACGCACCGCCCCGCCTGCGATCACTCCGGTCCCAGCCGCGGCCGGCTTCAGTAGCACCTTGCCGGCGCCGTAGTGGCCAATTACCGTGTGTGGTATCGAGGTCGCGGTGACATGGATCTTGACCAGCGCCTTCTTGGCTGCTTCGATGCCTTTCCGAATCGCCATCGGCACCTCCCGCGCCTTGCCCGAGCCATACCCCACTGTTCCCGCTCCGTCCCCCACAACCACCAGCGCCGAAAAGCTCAGGTTCTTGCCACCTTTAACCACCTTGGTGACACGATTGATAGAAACCACCTGGTCCTTAAGTTGCAGCGCGTTCGGATCAATCCGATTTGTCAACGCTTCCCTCCCCTCGCATTAAGGGCAACCCTTGTGGTTGCTCCCGCGGCAGCGCGACGGCCACAGGGGCCGCCCCTACGACCGCCGCTACAAACTAAAACTTCAGTCCCACTTCGCGTGCTGCCTCCGCGAGCGCCTTGACCCGCCCGTGGTAGGCGTAGCCACCGCGGTCGAACACCACGCGCGAGATTCCTGCTGCACTGGCGCGCCTCGCCAGTGCCTGTCCCACTATTTTGGCCGCGGCAACATTTCCGCCCGTCTTCAGCGTCGTCCGCACTTCCTTGTCCCGCGTGGAAGCGGACACCAGCGTCTGCCCCCGTGTATCATCAACAATCTGCGCGTAGATATGATTGATGGAGCGGAATACACTCAGGCGCGGCAATTGCGCCCGCCCATGTAATTGTGTTCGGATTCGGAGGTGAATCCTTCGGCGCGCTGCGTCCTTGGAAACCAATTGCAACATGTTGCGCTCTCTCCAAATTAGCCAGTCTTCGCAGCTCCCCCCGCCGCCGCTGCTGCCTTGCCCACCTTCTTCTTCAGCCGCTCGCCAGTGTAGCGGACGCCCTTGTTCTTGTACGGATCGGGAGGCCGCAGGCCACGAATCTCCGCCGCCATCTGCCCGACTCGCTGCTTGTCCGCGCCCCTGACCACCACATGGGTCTGCTTGTCGACCGTGATACTCAGTCCCTCGGGGATGGACATCTCGATGGGATGCGAATAACCAAGGTTAAACACTACCGACTGCCCTTTGACTTCCGCCCGGTATCCGATCCCCACAATATCCAGGTGCCTCTCAAAGCCTTGCACAACCCCACGCACCGCGTTGGCCAGAAGGCTGCGAGCCAAACCGTGCAATGCCGCCTGCTCACGACGCTCTCGCTTAATCACGTATTGGCCATCCTGCTTTTCAAAGTGGATGCCCGGCGGTACGGGCACCCTGAGCGTCCCTTTCGGCCCTTTAACCACCATCGTTTCCCCCTCCGCCTGCACCGTTACGGCGGAAGGTACTTGCACGGGTTTGGTCCCAATTCTTGACATAATGTTTATTCCATCAGCCGGTGCCACAGCCACTCTAGCCTGCGCCACTTCAGCCGTTACACTAAGATACAATCCCTAAAATCTCGCCGCCCACGCCGGCTCGACGGGCTTGTTTCCCGGTCATCACGCCACGTGGTGTTGTGAGGATGTTTACTCCCAGCCCCCCCTGCACCCGGGGGATTTCTCGCGCCCCGCTATAGACCCGTCGTCCAGGCCTCGAGACACGATCCAGCGTGCTGATGGCGTTCACTCCGTCGGCGCCGTAACGTAGGACAATTCTCAAGATTTTCTTCTTGCCCTCCTCGTTCACTTTATAACTGCTGATATAACCCTCGTCTTTCAAGATGCGCGCCACTTCCACCTTCAATTTCGACGAGGGCATGTCCACTCGCTGGTGCCGGGCCTGAATCCCGTTTCGAATTCGCGTAAACATGTCCGCAATAGAATCTGTTACAGCTGCCATATCACTCCCAACCATCTCTTCTAGCGGCGGTCTCCCACCGCCGCGAGCGCTCACAGAGCGCCCCCTCAAACTACCAGCTTGACTTGACCACCCCAGGGATGTCGCCCTTGAGCGCCAGTTGTCGGAAACATAAACGGCACATCTTGAATTTCCCCAAATAACCGCGAGGCCGACCACAAATCAGGCAGCGATTCCGATGCCGGATCTTGAACTTCGGCTTCTTGCGCAGTTTGGCCATCATTGAAGCTCGAGCCACGTATAACCCCCCGTCACTTGTCACTCATCACTGCTTTTCCGCACTCGTCACGGTTTTCCGGCGCTGGGCCTCCGACCGAAAGGGCATCCCTAGGTGCCGGAGCAGGGCCATAGCTTCTGCGTCCGAGCGAGCGTCGGTGACGATCGAAACGTTCAATCCCTTCACCTTCTCCACCTTTGCGTAGTCAACCTCGGGGAAAACCAACTGGTCGCGAAGGCCCAGAGTATAGTTGCCGCGTCCGTCGAAGGCCCGAGTCGAAAGGCCCCTAAAATCGCGTACGCGCGGCAACGCGACGCTGATGAGGCGGTCGAAGAATTCATACATCCGGTCGCCCCGCAACGTCACCATCGCCCCAATTGGCATATTCTTGCGCAACTTGAAATTCGCTATCGATTTCCGCGCCCGCGTGATTACCGGCTTTTGTCCGCTAATCAGGCCCAACTCCGCACCGCCGGTGTCCAACAGCTTGGCGTTCTGGATAGCTTCGCCCAGTCCCATGTTCAACACGATCTTCCTGAGACGCGGGGCCGCCATGCTGTTCGGGTAGCTGAATTCCTTCACCAAGGCCGGCACGACTTCGCTCTTATATTTCTCTTTCAACCGCGGCGCCATGTTCCGGATCCATCCTCTCCAGCGCTGAGCTAAAAGCATTCGTTGGAGGAGCAACCCTTGGGGTTGCCCAGGGCGGCAACAAGGGCCGCCCCTACAACGCTACGTTCACTTATCCAAGGACTTCTCACACTTCGCGCAAATACGTACTTTCTTGCCCCCCGCCATTTCCCGGTGCTGGATGCGCGTAGGGCCGCATTCGCTACACACCAAGGCCACATTGGAAACGTGGATCGGTCCTTCCTTTTCCAAAATCCCGCCACGGATTTGCTTGCCCGGATTGGGGCGCGTGTGGCGTTTGATCATGTTAACGTGCTCGACGTAGAGCCGCTGCTGCCGCGGTTCGACTTCCAGCACCCGGCCCACCTTGCCCTTGTCCCGGCCGGCCATCACCTTCACTTGGTCGTTCTTCCGGATATCCAATCCAAATCCCATCACAAGACCTCGGGGGCCAGTGAGACTATTTTCAAAAACTTCTTCTCGCGGAGTTCCCTCGCCACTGGCCCAAAGACGCGGGTCCCCACCGGTTCGTTCGCCTCGTTGATGAGCACGGCGGCATTTTCATCGAATCGAATGTAGCTGCCGTCTCGCCGCCTCTGCTCCTTGCGCATCCTCACGATCACGCACTTGACCACCTTCCCCTTGGGTATGGCGCTGTCCGGCGCCGCTTCCTTGACCGATGCCGTCACCACATCTCCTAACCCCGCTTGCAATCCCACGTCACCACCCAGGGGTAGAATGCACGACAACCGGCGCGCTCCGGAGTTGTCCGCCACATGCAGGATCGTCCTCATCCCAATCATACGATCTCCCCCGGAAGCGGAGCCACTTCAACGGCCTTGTGGACGATTTCCACCACCCGCCAGCGCTTTCTCCGGCTGAGGGGCCGCGTCTCCTGAATTCGCACCCTGTCACCCGGCCGGCACTCGTTCTTTTCATCGTGGGCCAGGAACCTCTTGGATTGCCGGACCACCCGTTTGTAAAACGGGTGTATGGTCTGTCGCTCTACCGTGACCACGACCGTCTTTTGCATTTTGTTGCTGGTCACAATTCCGACTTTTTCCTGTCGCTTTTTCTGCATAATTCGCTAACGCTCCGCGAAACCCGGCTCTCCTCCCGCCTTACCTACGCCTCTTTCGCCTTCAGTTGGCGCTCGCGCGCAATGGTTTTGACCTTGGCGATCCCTTTCCGCAGCGCGCGCAGGGTCTCCAAGCTCTCCGTCTGCCCACTCGCCATTCGAAACCTCAAGCGCCCCAGTTGCCCGACAAACTCGCGTTCCCGCGCCGACAGTTCGTCGTCAGTCCATTCCCGCATTTTCTCCACGGGCCACTTCCACTTTTTGTCCTTTTCCAACTTCATAACGTCCTCTTTCGGACCACCCCTTGGCCCCCCGCCGCACTGCGGAGGAGATGCTACGGCGTGAGCTTACGGGAGATAAACTGCGTGGCCAAAGCCAGTTTATGGCCGGCCAACCGCAACGCTTCACGAGCTTCCGCTTCCGGGACACCTTCCATCTCGAACAAAATTCGTCCCGGCTTCACCACCGCAACCCAGAACTCAGGAGCCCCCTTACCCTTCCCCATGCGAGTTTCCGCCGGCTTCTTGGTCACGGGTTTGTCCGGGAAAATGCGAATCCAGAGCTTTCCGCCTCGCTTGATGAAGCGCATGATAGCCACGCGGCTAGCCTCGATCTGACGGTCTGTGATCCAGCCCGGTTCGAGCACCTTCAACCCGTAGTCCCCAAACGAGAGGCGGGATCCCCGCCACGCCTTGCCACGCGTACGCCCTCGCTGCTGCTTTCGGTACTTCACCTTGCTCGGCATTAACATAAAATTGACTCACTCTCGCAAGTCGAGAAGTCAAGAAGTCGAGAAGTTAAAAGCCACCGCGCGACTCTTCGATTCCTCAACGCCTTCACTTCTCAACTTCTCGACTCCTCGACTGATCAAACGGCCGGTGCTGCCTCCACGGGCGGGGGGGCCTCCACGGCCTTTTCCGGCGGCCGCCGCTTCTGTTCCAGGATCTCCCCGTTATAAACCCAGCACTTCACGCCAATCACGCCATAGGTGGTCATCGCCTCCGCCTGTCCATAATCAATGTCCGCGCGCAGGGTGTGCAACGGCAAACGCCCCTGGAGGTACCATTCCGAACGAGCAATCTCCGCTCCGTTCAACCGGCCTCCGCAGCGAATCTTGATTCCCTTGCAGCCGAAGCGTAACGCAGAATCGACCGCCTTTCTCATCGCCCGCCGAAACGCCACGCGCTTCTCCAGCTGAAGGCAAATTGCCTCCGCCACCAACTGGGCGTTCAACTCCGGCCGGTGAACCTCCTGGATGTTGATGGGCAGAACCTCGCGTCCCGTCCGCTTCTGGATCTCCTGTCGAAGACGATCAATCTCCGCCCCTTTACGCCCGATGATGATCCCCGGCCGTGCCGTGTGAATCGTGATTTTCAATTTGTTGCCTGGCCGCTCGACTTCGATGGCCGCCACCCCTGCGGCCTGGAGTTGGTCCTTCAGCCGCTTCTTGAGCTTCAAATCCTCATGCAGAAAATCAGAGTAATCCTTCTTCGCGAACCAGCGCGACTTCCATGTCTTGTTATAACCAAGACGGAACCCGTAAGGATGTACTTTCTGCCCCATCATTCCTCCTTAGGGAACAGGGAATAGGGAATAGGGAACAGGCGGAAGCAACACGTTCTCCGCCCAACTCCGAAATCCCCGTACGGTTCCCACTCCCACCTCGCAACTCCCAATGTCCTAAGCACTATTCCCTCTTCCCCGTTCTCTCTTCCCTGCTCGCTATTCCCTGCTCCCTGTTCCCTATTCCCTATTCCCTCTCTTCAGGTGACTCCACCACGATAGTGATGTGGCTAGTACGCCGCTGGTAGCGGTATGCACGGCCCATGGGCGCGGGCCGAATTCGCTTGGCGCGCGTTCCCTCATTGACGTAGGCCTCCGTCACCACTAACTGGTCCACGTCCACGTGCTCAGCTTTCTCCTCCGCATTGGCGATAGCCGACCGCAAAACCTTTTCCACCGCCTGCGTCACTCGCTTCTTAGTGTAGGTCAGGGTACTCAGCGCATCGCCTACGTTCTTGCCGCGAATCAGGTCTACCACCAAGCGCGCCTTTTGCGGTGAAACTCGGATATGTTTATATGTGGCACGTGCTTCCATAGCTCTGTCCAAACCCTCGTTATCACTCGTCATTCCCGAGTAAGCGGGAACCCGCCGCTTCTCTAGTGGTGGACCCCCGCTTTCGCGGGGGTGACGAACGCTGCCGTCATTCCCACCCAAGCGGGAATCCAGCGGTTTACGTGGCGGCCCCTGCCGGCGGAGTCGCCGGCGGCCTCGCGCCTCCCACCGGCGGTGGCGCCGCGACGGCGGCCTTTTCCATGGCCACCTTCACACTGTGACCCTTGAAGGTGCGCGTCGGTGAGAACTCGCCTAACTTATGGCCAACCATGTTCTCCGTGATGTACACGGGGATAAACTTTTTGCCGTTGTGAACGGCAATCGTATGTCCCACCATCTCGGGAACAATGGTGGAGCGTCGCGACCAGGTTTTCACCACTTTCTTTTCGAACCGCCGGTTGAGCAGCTCGATCTTCTTCATCAAGTGGTCATCCACGAAGGGACCCTTCTTCAACGACCTCCCCAAAGCTTCCTCCCTCTATTTCTTCTCGCGGTGCTTTACAATAAACCGCTCGGTTAACTTGTTATTGCGCGTCTTGTAGCCGCGTGTCGGTTGACCCCAGGGGGTCACGGGATGCCGCCCCCCGGAGGTCTTTCCCTCTCCTCCCCCCAGCGGATGATCGACAGGGTTCATGGCCACGCCACGCACGGTCGGCCGGATGCCCATCCACCGCTTGCGGCCCGCTTTGCCGATGGAGATGTTCTCGTGCTCGAGATTCCCCACCTGTCCGATGGTAGCCACGCAATCCATGAGAACCTTGCGAACTTCGCCGGAAGGGAGGCGGATCTGCGCGTATTCCCCCTCTTTGGCAAGCAACTGGGCGGCGCTTCCCGCGCTGCGCACCATCTGGCCACCCTTGCCCGGCCGCAATTCGATGTTGTGGATGAGAGTGCCGGCCGGAATACTCTTGAGCGGCAGAGCGTTCCCCGTGACAATATCCGCCTCGGGTCCGGAAACAACCTTGTCGCCCACCTTCAGGCCCGAGGGAGCAAGAATGTAACGTTTTTCTCCGTCGGCGTAGTGCAAGAGGGCGATGAAAGCGGAGCGATTAGGATCGTACTCAATAGTCGCCACACGGGCCGGAACGCCCATTTTATCCCGTTTGAAATCGACGACGCGATAATGCCGCTTGTGGCCACCCCCGCGGTGCCAAATCGTCAATTCACCGTGATTGTTGCGTCCCGAGATGCGGGATTTGGGCTCCAAGAGCGGCTTGTGCGGAGTCGCAGTGGTGATTTCCTCGAAGGTCAAGCCAGTTTGGAACCTTCGCGTCTCGGTGTAGGGTCTGTAGGTTTTAATTCCCATAGCCTTCGTCTTCCGCGGCGAGCTACTCCGCCGCTCGAACTCATCTACGCACTCTCAACGTACTCCGGAACTTTCTCGCCGGCCTTCAACTTCACATAGGCCTTCTTCCAATCCGGACGGAAGCCGAATGTCCTGCCCCGGCGCCTCATTTTTCCAACGTAACGAGAGGTGTGTACGGACGCCACCTTGACTTTAAACAACGCCTGCACCGCCTCCTTGATTTCGATTTTGGATGCCTTCGGATCCACCCGGAAGCACAGCGTGGCATGACGTTCTTTGACGTCCAGGCTCTTCTCAGTAACGATCGGCTTTTGCAGAATCTGGTACGGGCTCTTCATAGCAGCGACTCCTGGAGCCGGGTGAGAGCCCCTTCGGAGATTAGCAACTGGTCGTGGCTCAAAACCTGGTAGGCATGCAAACGGTGGTGGCGAACCAGGTCGCACCCCTCGACATTTCGGGAAGAAACCTCCAAGTTGCGGTCTGCCGCGTCGTGCACGACCAGCACGGTCTTTTCCACCCCCAGCTTCTTGAGGGCCCCGGCAAACAATTTGGTTTTCGCTTCACCCACGCTCAATTGGTCAACCACCGTCAGCTTGTGTTCCAGGTACTTCGCGGCCAGGGCGGAACGCAGCGCACCCCGAAGCATCTTCTCCGGTATCGCATAGGCGTAATCGCGGGGCTTGGGACCATGGGCAATCGACCCATGACGCCACAACGAACTCCGAATACTCCCGGCACGCGCCCTTCCTGTACCCTTCTGTCTCCAAGGCTTCTTGCCCCCGCCGCGGACCTCTCCGCGGCTCTTAGTGGCATGAGTGCCACGACGCTGGCTCGCCCGATATTGCTTCACGGCCTCCCAGAGCAGGCTCTGGTTCGGCTGGACCGCGAACACTTCGTCAGCTAGCTCGAGCTGCTTCACGGTCGCTCCATCCATGTTTCTGACTTCAACTGTCGCCATGTTAGTTGTCAGTTCTCAGTTCTCAGTTCTCAGCAGTCAATCGCCAATCGCCAACAACCCGTTTTCGTTCTAGGCCTGCTGCCCACTGCCCATCTGCCTATTTGTGCGGCGCCTTGGCTTTGTGAACGACGACGTAACTGCCTTGCGGACCCGGCACAGCACCCTCGACTAACAAAGTGTTTTCCTCGGCAAGCACCTGAACCACCCGCAGATTGCGCACCGTCGCCCGCGCATGACCCATATGACCCGCCGCCTTCATGCCCTTGAGCACCCGAGAGGGCCATGCCGAAGCCCCAATCGAGCCAGGCGCACGATGGAACATGGAACCGTGGGAGGCGCCACCGCCACCAAAGTGGTGACGCTTTTGGAAACCAGCAAAGCCCCGGCCTTTGGACACTCCAGTGACATCGACGTAGTCGTTCACGGAGAAGACATCCGCCAGGACCTTATCCCCCACGTTGACTTCTCCTGCGTCCGTACCCAGTCGAACCTCCCGAAGAAACCGAACTGGGTTCGCCCCAGCCTTCTTGAAATGCCCTTCCCGCGCCCGGTTAACACGCTTTGGAGGCGGCAACTCAACCAGCCCCAACTGGGCTGCCTCATATCCTTCTCGCCCGGTGGTCTTCCGCTGCATGACGATGCACGGCCCTGCCTTCAAAACAGTCACGGGCCTGACGTCTCCATTTTCTCCGAAGACCTGCGTCATACCCAACTTTTTGCCGAGTATCGCTTTAACCATGTTCGTCCGTTTTCTATCGTCCGTTTTCTGTCGTCCGTTGTCAGTGGCTGATCGTCCACCACAGCGGGCAACGGACAACTGACCAAGGACCACGCGCGTCCTTATTTCGCGTGTTCCTTCCCAAACGCTTTGATTTCGATGTCTACGCCCGAAGGCAGATCCAGTTTCGTCAAAGCCTCGATCGTGTTGGAAGTCGGCTCCAAAATATCCACCAGCCGCTTGTGCGTGCGGATTTCGAACTCTTCGCGCGATTTCTTATCGGTATGCGGCGAGCGCAGCACGCAATACTTGTTCTTGATGGTGGGAAGAGGGATAGGCCCGGCCACCTGCGCGCCGGTGCGCTTGGCGGTCGATACGATCTCCGCCGCAGATTGATCGAGGATCCTGTGATCGTAAGCCTTCAACCGAATTCGTATTTTCTGGTGCAGCATCATTCCTCTTCTAGCTTTCAGCCGTCGGCTCTCAGGGCTGAGAGCTGACAGCTACTCCAAGATTTCCGTCACACTGCCCGCGCCCACCGTGTGCCCGCCTTCCCGGATGGCGAACCTCAGCCCCTTCTCCATGGCGATGGGCGTAATCAGGTCGATCTCCAGGTTCACGTTATCTCCCGGCATCACCATCTCCGTCCCCG
>Ga0326727_10007743_pt1 | contig 27976 bp, 18 predicted proteins | sample MB2enrmetagenome_FD_207643 | JGI IMG/M metagenome (GOLD analysis project Ga0326727, IMG submission 207643) | Lab enriched peat soil microbial communities from McLean, Ithaca, NY, United States - MB29MY | ecosystem: Environmental > Terrestrial > Soil > Wetlands > Peat | place: USA: New York...
TACACCGTGGCCGCGCAGATCAGCCCAGCCAACGCCGGGAGCGTCACTGGCGCTGGCGCCTTTGCCGCCGGCAGTTCTGTGACGGTGACGGCGACGGCCAACGGCGGTTACACCTTCTCCAACTGGACGGAGAACGGAATCGTGCAATGCGCCTCGCCCAATTACAGCTTCACCCTGGCCACCAACCGCAACCTGCTGGCCAACTTCACGGTCAATCCGGTCACTTACACCGTGGCCGCGCAGATCAGCCCAGCCAACGCCGGGAGCGTCACTGGCGCTGGCGCCTTTGCCGCCGGCAGTTCTGTGACGGTGACGGCGACGGCCAACAGCGGTTACACCTTCACCAATTGGACCGAGAACGGAATCGTGCAATGCGCCTCGCCCAATTACAGCTTCACCCTGGCGGCCAACCGCAACCTGGTCGCCAACTTCACGGTTGCTATCAAGGGGAATCCCAGACTGACCATTTCATCGCCCAGATCCGGCCAGAGCGTGAGCAATGCGTTCGTTCTGGTTACAGGCACGGTCACGGATAGGGCGGCGGTGGACAATGTCTTTTACCAATTGAACGGCGGCAGTTGGACGCCTGCCACACCCAGCAACTCTTGGAGCAACTGGACTGCCAGGGTCATTCCCAACCGGGGCGCCAATACCATCCGCGCCTACGCCCAGGACACCAGCGGTGCCCTCTCAACCACCAACTCCGTCACCTTCAAATTCATTCCCTGCGCCACACTGGTTGTTTTGACAAACGGGCTTGGCTCCATCACCCCGAATGATAATAACGAACTGCTCGCGCTCGGCGCCAGCTACACCCTCAAAGCCACCCCCGTTGGCAGCAATCTCTTCTCTAACTGGATCGGCGGCACTGCCCTGCCTTACGCCGTTCTCAGCACCAGTGCTTCTTACACCTTCCCCATGCAATCCAACCTGGTGCTGGTTGCCAATTTCGTGCCCAATCCATTCATCCCGGAACGAGGAACTTTCAACGGCCTCTTTTGGGACACCAACGAGGTGCAGGAGGCCAGTTCCGGATTCTTCACCCTGACTCTGACCAGGAGCGGGACTTTTACCGGGAAAATCAGGACCTCCGGCAACACCTATACGCTGCCTACGACAACGAAATTTGACGTCGGCGGGCAGGTGCAGTTCACGGTCCCCACCAAGCAGAACATCCTGACCTTCAATCTGCAACTGGACATCACCAATCCGGCAAGCGAACAAATCACCGGCACGGTTTCCGATGGCAACTGGACAGCGGAGTTGACCGCTGACCGGGCGGTCTTCAGCGCCAGCTCGAACAAGGCGATCAATTACGAGGGCCGTTACACCTTGGCCATCGCCGGGAGTGATGACGCGGCCGCCAGCCCGGGCGGCTTTGGTTGCGCGACGCTGTCCATCAGCTCTGCGGGCCTGCTCACCATGTCGGGGAATCTGGCCGACGGCAAGGCGATGAGCCAGTCGGTCAGTGTGTCCAAGGATGGGCGCTGGCCGTTTTACGCCTCTTACGCGGCGCCTCCGGCTGGCAACGGCGGCGCGGTGTTCAGTTGGATCACCTTCAGCAACCTGCCCGCTTCGGCATTGGGCGGGACGATGTATTGGTTCCGCCCGGCAGGCAAGGCTCCCGCCGTTTATCAAAGCGGCTTCACCAACCTGATGGTGCCGGTAATAGGCTCCGCCTACAATCCAACCGACATGCCCCTCTTGGCCCTGACCAGCGGCCAAGTCACCCTCGACGGCGGCAATTTGCCCGTTGCTATCACAAACCAGATTACCCTGGCGGCCAACAACATCATCACCCTCACGACCGCCTCTGAAAACTCCGACAAACTGGATTTGACGATCAACAAGACCAACGGAGCCATCACCGGCACTTTTGCCAACCCATCCCATCCGGGGCAGACCGTCAAAATCAGAGGCGTGCTGCTGCAGAACCAAACCAACGCCGTCGGTTATTTCCTTGGAACCAATCAGAGCGGAGCATTTCTGTTCGAAAACCCGTGAACCACACCGCCGCAAGGAAACAAAGAATTTTGACATTTCCCAGGTAGCGACGCCGTCCCCGACGAGTCGGGATCCGGTCGGCGTAGCGCGCCGACCCTGCCAAAAACTTCCAAGTGCCCATTTGTATGTCCTTGATAATCAACAGCCGAATTTTGGCCACTTTCTCCTCCCGTCGCCAAAGGCGGCTGAATTGCTGATTTGCGCCCGCGGCTGGTCCTTCCTGACCGAAACTCGAACCGTCCTTGAAGAAAATCTTCCCGATCAGGGTATCCCCACACCTGTCCCCACAGCGGGGATATTTGCCTGCAACAACATATAGTGGTTCGGGTTTTCTTTGACACGGGCGTAAGGTGTGCCATTATGACGCATCTTTTTCAACTCGTGTCACACTTCAAGGCCAATATGTCTCAGTCGCTCGGCGCCGAAGCGTTCGACCAGAGGGACGGCGCGCATATTCCGACCGCCCTTCTCAAGGAGCGACTGCCGCACACCCACCCTCGCGTTGGTCGAAATCGTTCTACGAATTGTACTGAAAACCATTTTGAACCCCCAATTTCACTCTTGCGCCCGCTGCCATTCGCCGCTACCTTCCGTCCCTCTGGCGAACGGGGATGGGTTGGTAGCTCAGTTGGTAGAGCAGCCCCGAAAGCATTCGGGGTTGGTCCGGGGTTCGAGTCCGGGACGGTGTGATTTGAATGTGATGATGGGTTGGTAGCTCAGTTGGTAGAGCAGTGCCCTTTTAAGGCATTGGTCCCGGGTTCGAGTCCCGGCCAACCCACCACTTGATTAACAAGGACTTGCGCACCATAGCCCTCTACGTCGCGTTTCCACGACTATCCTCATGGGCGGACTGCCTCGTTGTTCGGGAACGGGGGAAAGGCGATTGGCGCTCCCAATGCGAAATTGAACTTGTCACGGCGAGCTGCTTGGCGGATATTCCTGGCAGCATGAACGAACTGGTTTTTGAACTCACACAGGAGGAAGACGGCGGCTTTTGCGCCGAATGCCTCTCGGAAAACATTTTCACCCAAGGCGACGATTGGGACACCGTGCGCCGGAACGTTCAAGAAGCAGTGCGCGCCTTTTACTTTGACCAGCTCCAAGCGCCTAAACGTATCCGGCTGCATCTGGTTCGCGACGAACTTTTGGCTGGCGCATGAAAGTGCCTCGGGACTTGAGCGGGGCGCAATTGAGCAAGGTGCTCTGCCGCGATTGGGATTATCGTGCGCTTCATCAGGAGGGCAGCCACGTTGTCTTGCAGACCGAGACGCCGGGGCATCAACGGCTGTCGGTGCCAAATCACAACCCGTTGCGCGTTGGCACCCTCAATGGCATACTCCGGGTGGTGGCGGCCCACAAGGGTGTGGATCGCCAGGCCTTGCTCGATTCGCTCCGGTAATCGCTTCGCCGTGGAAAAGCCGTGCAACAGTATGCAACGGCAAAACTCCGTTACCTCGTAAAATCAGGCGAAAATCGCTTTTGCTTCAATCGGCTTCAATCCTGCCCAATGGGAACGAATCAGGCAATTTTGGGCAACCTTGGGCAACCGGGATGGCCCTTCCAGTCAGGACACCGCGCTCGCCAATGTGGCGCTCCCGGCCTTCCGTCCGCAGCTTGAGCCGTTCCCCGTCCAATCCCTTGCCGTGGCCTCGCTGGCGCGCGCGGGCGCGGCAAATTGGCGGGCGTCCGATTGCCGCCGAGCCGGGCCAGATTTTTGATATTGGCCGCGACCCAGGAATTGATTTTTGGGAGTGGGCTAATCGTCAATAAGGAATCTTTTTTCCGCCAGACCGTGCCCGCGATGTCCACCGGGGAGGGGGGATTCTCGGCCCTGGCTCAAGGCGGAACCCGCCTTTTGACACCAGACAATTCTTGGAAAATGCGCTTGATAAAAAATCCTTGCGGCGAGCTTGCATTCGGCCCTTAATATTCTTCTATGACTGTCCTTCTGAGAATGATGTTGGTTCTTGCCATCTGCCTTTCTCCCCTTGCGGTGGTTTTGGTTGCACTCGCGCGGCAAAGGCGGCTCAGGCTTTCTCAAAGCAAGGCCCCGTTTGATGAATTACGGCGTCGTCCGGCAGGCGAGGCAATCCGGGTGAAGCTGGCAGAATTAGACGAAAAAATCTCCGAGCATCTTATGTGGCTCGTGTTGCCGCCGGCTCTTGTCGCCATGAGCGTATTTTATGTGCCCCCTTCTACTTGGGTTCCTCTCGTGCCCCTCGTTGTATTGTCCTTGGTCTGGACCGCCATCGTTGGGTTTAAAATGCTCCGAATCATCCGCGAGCGTGGTGATTATCGTCTGGGTTTCGATGGAGAGAGGTTTGTTGGCGAGGAGTTGAACCGTCTGGTAGCCAAACGATTTGAGGTGTACCACGATGTTCCGTTCGACCGCTTCAACATTGATCATGTGCTGGTCGGCCCGCCCGGAGTTTTTTCGGTGGAAACCAAGACGCGCCGAAAACCAATCGGTGAGGCAGGGAACAAAGAATATCGGGTTGAATTCGATGGCGCGTGCCTCCGCTGGCCTGCGGGAAAGGACACTTCCAGCCTTGATCAGGCGGCCAGGAACGCCCAAACGCCGGCTTAGTGGTTGTCCAGTGCCGTCGGAGAGAGCGTGCCGGTTACTGCGATCCTGACCTTGCCGGGGTGGATGGTGGAACGCAAGGCAGCCCGCAAAGGTGTCCATGTGTTGAACCCACTGGAGATTTTTAAGCTCTTTGATGGACAACCGGAAACCCTCACCGAGAACCTCATCAAACGCATCTGTTATCAACTGGATCAGAAGTGCAAGATGGAGGTTGAATGAAGCCAAGCTGACCGCAGTTCAGGACTCCCCCCATTTTGCGGGACTGTCCCGGCACTGGCCGGGGGTGGGGGCGGGCGCGGGATTGGAGCCGGGTATCGGCAAGCCTTTTACAGACGGCTGGTTTTGGGAATCCCCGGCTTTTGAACCGAACCGACAAGAGCCGACTCGCCAGCCGCCTCCGTGTTCAGCGATCAGATCGCCTTCAACCCCGCGTCAAAGAGCAGCGGTTCCCCGCCGCGCACGAGCTTCAGAACAATTCGTAGAACGATTCCCGGCCCAGATGTTTGATGTATTTCTTCAGCAGCACCGGCAGCGGCGCGGGCGGTCCCAAATTGATCCAACGATTCCACCGTCCAGCGATTCGCCCGGCGGATGATGGGCGGTCTCCCAAATCCTCGCCCAAGGTTTTTTGAACCGCGAAATACCGCCATACGCCAATCTGGATATTTCACACTCGCCTCAATTGTCCGACACAGCGCAAGGTAGGGCGAGGCTCCCGCCGAGCCGGGGCTTCCATTCCACAAATGGCTCGGCAGGAGCCTCGCCCTGCCGACGTGTGAAATATCCGGGCTGAAGGTCTGGGCTTTTCGCCTGTTTCGGGTATTCCGCGGTTTGCTCCGTTTTCCATAGTGGCGCGGTTTTTGAGGTCTCGTATTCTTAATCCCCTCATTCAGATTAGGATTTGGAGCCGGCAAAAGCGACCCCAAAAGTGATCTGCGCCCGCGCGGGAAAAAAGTGAAAAAAAACGTGCGAAACCACAAAAGTGTGGTATAGTGCCCAAGTCAGGGCATGTTCTTTGACATGTTGCAGACCTCGCGGAAGGGATTTCCCAGGGCCTGCGACCGGGAATCGGCGGCGGGATGTTCGAGGCGCAGCTCAAACAGGATCGAGCTGGCGCTCTGGAAGCGCCATCTCGAAGGCCATTGAGCGGTTGGGCAGGCGGAATTCCATTGCCAATGACCAATTTTCAATGACCAATTCCCAATCAACGCTTGCAGGTTCTGATGCGTTCCGAAACGGCCTTGCTCGAAAGTTTAGCACCAAATCGCACCAAATCGCACCAAATCGCACCAAAAAAAATTTGTGCATGGCAAAAAAGAGCCAGTTCGGGGCACTCGGAACCCCCTCGCAGCCATTGTGTCACCACCCCAATGGTGGACCCGGCGCCACTCTGCACTCTGCACTCTGCGCTCTACACTCCTTGTGTCGCCACCCTAATGGGGGGACCAGGGGCCACCATCGCTGCCAGGCCCCGACGCAAGCGGCCCCCTTGCCCTCTCCAACTAACGAACTTGGATAGCCGGGCTTGACACCGCCGACCGGCCCGGCATTATGGGGCCACGATGAGTCCCCAATCCATCGCGCGACTGGCTGGCGGCGCCCTGCTGATCTTCGCCATTGTCATCATGGCCGCGGCGGGCACCTATGTGGTGCATCCGGGTTATCGCGGCGTCGAGGTGACGATGGGGCGGGTTTCCCCCGCCTTCAAACCGGACGGCTTCGGGCTGAAAGCGCCCTTTGTCACCGCCATCCATCCCATTTCCATCCGGCAACAGACGGCGGAGGACCAGGCGCAATGTTATTCGTCGGATTTGCAGCAGGTGCAGGTGGATCTGCGCGTGCTCTTTCGCATTCCCGAAAGCTCCGTGGTCAAGCTCTTTCAGCAATTCTACGGCGACCCCTTCGAGAGCCTGGTCGCCCCGCGCGTCCAGGAAGCCCTCAAGGAGGTCGCCGCCTTGCAAAGCGCCGAGCAAATCGTCAAGAACCGCGAGAAAATCAAGGCCGACGCCCTGGACCTGACCCGCAAGAAAGTCGGCCCCTTGATTGTGGTCGAGGACATTGTCATTCAGAACATCTCCCTGACCAAGCAATTGGAAAGCGCCATCGAGGCCAAGATGGTGCAGAAGCAGGAGTCGGAAAAAGCGCAGTTCTTCAAGCAACGCGCGCAAATTGACGCCGACACCGCGGTCATCCAGGCCAAAGGCGAGGCGGAATCCATCCGCATTCGCGGGCAGGCCCTGATGGCTGACCCGGCGGTCGTGGACCTGAAAATCGTGGAGAAATGGGACGGCGTGGCCCCGCTGGTCGTGGGCGGCCGCGACGGTCTGGTTTACCCGCTGCAAGACTTGGAACGCCTGAGTCAACTCAAACAAAATGCCGCTTCCACCCAATCGAACGCCGCCCCGCGGCGCAACCCCACCCCCCGGTAACAGCATGCAACGGACCTCCCTTGCCATTCTGGTTGTCGGGGCGGCGCTGGTCTTTGCTTTCATTGTCCTGTCCTCCTCCGCCAGCTATGTCGTCCAGCCGGGCACCCGCGGCATCAAAGTGACCCTGGGCAAGACGGCCGGGCAGTTCTTGCCGGAGGGCTTTGGCTGGAAAACTCCCTTTGTCACCACCATCGTTCCGGTCAACGTCCGCCAGCAAACTCAGACCGTCAAGGCCGACTGTTTTTCCTCCGACCTGCAACAGGTCGTCGCCGATTTGCGCGTCCTTTACCGCGTCCCGGAGCAATCCGTCGTGCAGATTTACAAACAATTCTCCGGCGATCCCTTCGACAGCCTCATCGCCCCGCGCGTGCAGGAGGCGATCAAGGAAGTCACCGCCTTGCAAACGGCCGAGCAGATTGTCAAGAACCGGGAGGAAATCAAACAAAAGACCCTGGCCGCGGCGCGCCAGAAGATCGGCGACATCCTCACCGTCGAGGATATTGTGATTCGCAACATTGAGCTGTCGGCCGACTTGGAACGGGCCATTGAGGCCAAAATGGTCGCCGAACAGCAGGCCGCGCAGGCCCGCTTTTTGCAGGTCCAGGTGCAGGTCGAAGCCGACACCGCCATCATCAAGGCCAAGGGCGAGGCCGAGGCCATCCGCGTGCGCGGCGAGGCGCTCAAGCTCAACCCGGCCTTCCTGCGCTGGCAGATTGTGGACCGTTGGAACGGCAAATCGCCCCTGGTTGTCCCCGCCGACGCCAGCAACCCGGTGGCCGGACTCTTGCTGCCCATCGGCGCCCCTGAGAAAGCGCCCGCCCCATGAACCCGCGTCTGCGAGCGACATTGCAGATTGCGGTGCTGGTGGTGGTCATCGGATCGTTGGTCTTGTTTTTTCCGAAGGCCTACGCCTTTGTCGAGATGGCCGCCCGCGAGTTGCGCTACTTCTGGTGGCTGGTGTTTATCCTCGCCTTGGCCCTGTGGCTCATCTTCGGCCTCGGCCGCAAGCGCCCCTGAGAGAATCGCCTCCGTTAAGACAGAATGTGCCGGCCGGTTTCTTCAAATGGCGCCGGAACCATTTCAATCCAAATCCTTGAGCATTTGCCCGACCGTAACGAGTAGCGGAGGCACATCCTTCTGCACCGCGTCCCACAACACTTGATAATCCACGTCATCATATCCATGGCTCAAGTGATCGCGCGTGCCGGCGATTTCCTTCCACGGCACGGAAGGATACCGCAACCGCAAATCCACCAGCAGCCGTTTCACGCCCGCGCCGACGATTTCGATGAACCGCTCCAGCGCGGCAGTCGCCTGCCAGTCGGCCAGCAGCGTCTCCAGGGTTCTGTCCGCGCAAATCATCTGGAGACGGCGCGCCGCGTCTTGAATCTGCCGCAAGGTCGCCCGCGGATCATGCGCGTTCATAAATTGGAATCGCTTCCCGGCGCACAGCCGCTTCAATGTACTTGTTGAGACGCGAACAAAAATCCACCTTGCAGCCCATAATGGCGGCCAGTTCCTCGCTGTAGCCGAAGTAACGAAACCCAACTCCTTTCAGCGCGTCCGGCTCGAACTCCGCCAGCACATCCACGTCGCTGCGCGCCGGATCGAACTCATCCCGCAAGACCGAGCCGAACAGGCTCAACTTGCGGATGCCGCGCGCGCGGCAGAACTCCGCGATCTTCTCGCGGTCAATCTGGATGGGCAACTCGGCCACGCTCATGGCTCAAATCATCGCGCAGTATTCTCTTTCGTGCAATCTTCATTCTTCCTGGTTTCGGTTTGTGCCTTGCTCTCCGTGGGCTTGAAGGTTAGAACCTCGCTCGTGAAATCAACGTCCACCGCTCCCCGTTTGGCCGCCGCGACTTCGCGGCGGGGTAACCTCTCCCTGCTCGTCCTTGGACTCGCCGGAAGTCTGGCCCTCGCACAGCCGGCGGCCCCCGCGGGGACTGCCATCAAACCGCGGCCCGACGGCGTGCTTGAGTTCGCCGCCGCCGCCGCCGCCATTCACGGCCAGACGGCCCGGTTTATGAACGACGTGGGCAGCATTGGTTACTGGTCCGATCCCGCCGATTACCTCTCCTGGCCGGCCTCGTTCGACGCCGCGGGCGACTTTGTCGTCGAGTTGAAATACGCCTGCGAGGCCGGTTCGCAGGGCAGCACGTTCCAGATCAGCGTTGGCCGAGAGAATCTGGCGGCGCGCATCGCCGAGGACACGGACACTTGGTACGACTTCGAGATCATTAAACTTGGCCAGTTGAAAATCGCCCAGGCCGGCCCGCAGACGCTCACGCTCAAGCCGGTGAACAAGCCGGGCGAGGCGGTGATGAATCTGGCCTGGCTGCGGCTCATTCCGGCGGACGACTACTCCAACTACGTCGGGCGCACGGCCGGGGAGCGGCAGCGAAAACCCATCCCCCTGCCGGCGCGGGTGTTCATCGTGCCCAATTTCCATCCGGCCAGTTGCGGCTGGCTGGCCAACTGGTCGGTCGAGCGGAACCATTGCGCCAACTCCTACCTCACCCATCTGGACCGCGTGCGCGACGACACGAACTACAACTTCGCCCTCTCCGAATGCAACAACATGATCGCCATCGGGAACTTTCAACCCGACCGCTTCACCGAATTGAAGCAGCGCGTGGCCGAGGGCCGGGTGGAACTGGTCAACGCCTTCTTCCTCGAATCAACGATCAACCTCTCCGGCGGCGAGGCCCTGGCCCAGATGGGCATCCAGGGGCTGCGCTGGCAGCAACAGGTCATGGGCGCCCGGCCGCGCTTTTGCTGGGCCATTGATGTCTGCGGCACGCACGCCCAGATGCCCCAACTCTGCGACCAGCTTGGCCTCGACGCGCTCATCTACACGCGCATGAACCGCTCCGGCAAGACCATCTTCTGGTCCGAGTCGCCCGACGGTTCGCGCATCCTCACGCTGGTGCCCGGCCACTACGCGGAGAGTTTCGATGGCGCTTACGCGGCGCGCGAGCGGTTGACCGACGCGCAGTTGCGAGGGGTGGCCAGGGCCATTTCGTCCATGCTCGGCGCCACGCCCACGAGCGCGCCCGTTTTGATCCTGGGCGGCCAGGGCGATTACTCGCTGGCCCCGGCGCGGCGCGAGAATCCGACCGAATTTCTCCAGCAATGGAAAGCGTACCGCCCCGATTGCGATCTCCGTTACACGGGGTTGTCGGCCTTTGTGGACGCGCTCATGCCCGGCGTGAAGTCCGGCCAGATTGAACTGCCGACGGTGCGCACGGGCACGGGCTACACGTATTTTTCCTTCTGGATCGAGAATCCGCGGGTAAAGTCCTGGTACCGCCGCGACGAGCACGCGCTCCAGTCCGCCGAGACGCTGGCCGCCATCGCCAGTCTCAAGGCCGGGTTTGAATATCCCGCCCAACCTTTCTACCACGCCTGGCTGCAAATGCTGCTCAACATGGACCGCAACACCCTTTGGGGCGCTGGGGGCGGCATGGTCTATGAGGACCCCGCTTCCTGGGACGCGCGCGACCGCTTTCAGTGGGTCGAGAAGCAAAGCGCCGCCACCCTGGACTCCGCCGCGCGAAAACTTTCCGGCGATGGCCCCGCGGTCGTGCTGTTCAACTCCGCCAATTGGAAACGCACCGACCCGCTGCGTCTTCAACTGCCCGCGGGCGCCAGCCTCGCCGCCGCGAAGTGCGAGGCGGCCGGCGATGGCGCGACCTTTTGCCGGCTGGACGTTCCGGCGACGGGCATCGTCGGCGCAAAATTGAGAGCGAAACCGGCTGCGGCCCCCAAAGCCATCCCGTTGCCGCAGACGATTGAAACCAAGTTCTACTCCGCCAAGATTGACGCCGCCAACGGCGCGCTGGTCAGTTTGAAACTCAAGCCCTCCGGCCGGGAGATGCTCGGCAGCCCGGCCAACGTGATCGTGGCGGAAAAGCAGACCAACCCCGACGACCCCGGCGACTTTACCGAACCGCGCCCGAAACGCCCGCGCCTGGCCAGCTCAAGCGATTTCAAAGCCACCCTCACCGCGACGGAAGGCCCGCTGGCCATCACGGTGGAGGCGCGGAGCGACTTTTACGGCGGCGGCCCGTCCAAACGGGTGACGCGATTCTTCAAAGACCATCCGCGCATCGAGTTTGAGACCGAGTTGAACGACGTTCCGAACATGACGGTGGTCGTCGCCGAGTTCCCGCTGGCGGAAGCGCCGGCGGAAATCCGGCGCGGCATCCCCTTCGGTTTCTCGCGCGATGACGGCGTCATCTCCGGCGTCGCCCCCGCCGTGCGCTGGAGCGATTACGCCTCGCCCGGCCAGGGCGGCGTCGCGCTGCTGGATCGCGGTTTGAGCGGACGCGAGATCAACGGCAAAACGCCGATCATCTATCTCCTCAATTGCGTTGCCACATACCATCGCTACACCAACGCCTGGTTGAGCGGCCCAGGCCCGCATCACCTGGAATACGCTCTGGTGGCGCACGCCGAAGACTGGACCGCCGCCCGCGTCCCGCAGTTGGCCTGGGAATACAACTGTCCCGTCACCGTCGCCGCCGGTTGCAAGGCGGTGGAACCGCAGTCTTTCGCGCGGACTTCCGACAACGTCATCGTCGAGGCGCTGCGCCGCGACGGCTCAGACATTGAGATGCGGCTGGTGGAGGCCTTCGGCCAGCCCGGCACTGCGGAAATCACCCTCAATTTGCCCTGCACCAGCGCCGCGCAAACCGACCTGACCGGCGGCCACTCCCGGAAGCTGGATGGCGGGCCGAACTGCCAGTTCCCCATTCGCGCGCAGCAGATTGTGACGCTCCGTTTTCACACCGACGCTCCTGTGGCCGAAATTCAGCCGCTGACGAAGTGGGACGAACTGGTCCCGGCATCCAAGCTCCCCGCGTTGCGCACGTATTTGCCCCACGTCATAGGGCAACCCCCTGACGGCCCTTGAGCGAAAAAAAATGCAAAAAAAAAAGCCCTTGACGGCAGTTTGGGGATGGTGTAAATACAATGTAGTTACATTGCATTGGCATTTGATTTACATTGAATATGGAGTTTGATTGGAACAATCCGCCGTTTAATCTCGACAGATCGCTGACGCTCCAAGCGATTGAGGAGTCGTTCGAGGACCCCTTCGCCGTGCGACTGCTGCCCGATTCGCCCAGGTTCGCCGTCCAGGCGCGCTTTTTCAATCTGGGCGTCTCGGCCGATGGCATGGGCATTTTCACTCTCTATCGCACCAATGGCAAGCAGGCGCGGGTCATTTTCGCGCGCCCATTCGAGCCGGAGGAACGGTTCCTCTATCAACGCAAACTCAATCAGACTTTGGCCCAGTAATTACGCTTTGTCATGAATGCCATTTCCAGTTGGGAAGAAGTGCCGCTCTTCGACCGCGAAGAAGCGGAGGCGGCCTTTTGGGCCGACAACCGCATTGACGTGCGGCTCATGGAAAGCTCCGTCGCCGCCGGCTCCGAGTTGGCCGATTCGGTCACCATCACCTTGCGCTTTGACCCGCGGATGCTGGCCCGCATCAAGCGCCTGGCCCGCTCGCGCTACCTGAATTATCAAAGCATGATCAAACAATGGCTCAGCGAACGGATGGAGCAGGAAACGCGCGAGCAAAAAATCGGGGCGCGCTCGGCCAACGGATAGCGGCAAGACCATGAACGCCAAAGCCAATCCACACGTCCGTTCTTCCGCCGCCTTCACGCTGGTGGAGATGCTGACGGTCATTGCCATCATCGGCATCGTCGCGGCCCTGGTCGTGAGCATGGGCAAATACGCGGCGGCAACCAGGATCAAGACCAGGGCTGACGCCGGGAAGCACGGCCTGATCATGATGATTGACAGCTACCACGACAAGCTGAGTTACTACCCGCCGGACAACGGCAACCTGGCAAACCCCAACCTGACTCCGGCAGCCTACGATGGCCTGGCCGCCACCAACCCGCTGTTCTACGAATTGACCGGCGTGACCAACACCAACAACGGCGCCAATTTCTTTGTTTACAATATTAATAATTGCACCACTGTTTCCGCGTCGGACTACAGCAGGGTGTTCGGGACGAATCGCGGCGGCGTGGCTAATGCCGATGCGGTGGAGCCGCACAATTTTTATCAGCCCTTTCCTGCGCCCAAGGACTGCGCGCCGTATTTCCAAGGCACTTACCAGGGCAATCCCGAGGCCATTTACGGCCTGCTCGTTCCGGCTCAATTGGCGACGGGCAATACGAATAATTTCTGGCATTACGATTCCTCCAGCGCCAACCGGCATAACATGAGCAGCTATGACCTCTGGGCCGAATACACCGTCGGCTCCGTCACCAACACCAACGGCAACTGGTAATCTCTTCCATGAACTCCACCGCCCAACGCGATTTCGGCCCACGGCCCCTGCCGGTGCTCTGGCTCGACGCGCCGGCGGACAGGCTGCTCATATCCCTCTCCCCGCTGAACTTGATTTGCCGGCGCAAGCTCCGCCGTGTGGCAGGGACGCCGCGCGGCGGCGTCCGGCAGTCGGCGCAGCGCGCCGACCCTGCCGATGGCGTCCGCGGTCGTCGCGCGTTCACGCTCTTGGAGATGATGGTGGTCATCGCCATCATTGGCTTTATGGCGGCGCTGGCCCTGCCGCACGTCGTCGGTTTCTCGCGCGCCAACAGCATGACGGCGGCCACCCGGCAATTGCTGGATGACTGCGCGCTGGCGCGGCGGCGGGCGATCATCAACCGCTCGACGGTGTACATGGTGTTTGTGCCGCCCAGCCTCTGGAGCAACCAAACCGTTCTTCAGGAGATTTACGGCAACCAGATCAGCAACCTGGTGACGCACCAATTCGCCGCTTATGCCCTGGTCAGCCTGGGCAGCGTCGGCGACCAACCGGGGCGGCATTATGCCCAGTACCTGACCGATTGGCGCATCCTGCCGGACGGCGTCTTTTTCGCCCCATTTGAGTTTACCAATTCGGTGTGGCCCCTCTACGTCTATACAACCAATACGCTGATCGCCCCGCCCAACAACAGGGTCCAAAACTCCCTCCAACCTTGGGCCAGTGTGACCGTGCCGTTTCCGTCGCTGTATTATCCGAACACCAACATGCCCTTGCCCTGCATCGGCTTCTCCCCGGCGGGGTCGCTGACGACGCCCTTGCTCAACCAGTACATTGCGCTGGCGCGGGGCAGCGTGATTTACGCTCAAGGCTCCAACGGCGCGCCCCTCTTGCAGCCGGCCATCTGGGGCGAATCGCCGCCCGGCAACGACGTCAACAACGCAAACCTGATCCAGATAGATTGGGCGACAGCGCGGGCCAGGGTCGTGCAGAACCAATTGCAATGAAAATTTTGCCGGACATTCCGTCGGCAGACGCCAAGACAATGCGCCGCCAGGGCGAACGGGCTTTCACCATGGTCGAGATTGCCATCGCCATCGGTGTCATCGGTTTCGCCCTGGTGGCCATTATTGGCCTCCTGCCCCGCGGGTTGACCGTGCAGAAGACCACCCGTGAAGACACCGTTATCAGCCAGGATGCGGCCTATTTCCTGGACGCCATTCGCAACGGCGCGGTGGTCACCAATTTTAACCAATTTACCAATGCCGCTCACAGCCTGGATTTCCTGACCAATTACGTCCAATCCATCCGCTTCGACTACATTGTCAACGGCCTTACCAATGCCAACGAGGGACCCATCGTTTACAGCAATTTCACCAGCGGCGCGGAAATCATCGGCCTGCTCTCCACGCCGCAGACCAACTATCTCTCGCCCTTCTTTTCGTCCAACTTTTTCTACGTCAGCGCCGTTTGCCGGGCCTTGAGCGGGCCAGCCACCGAGGATAATGGGCTGAACAACGTCATGGCCTTCAAGTACCGGATGGACGTGATGGTCACTCCTTTTAACAGCTTCGCCTTTCCCACGACCAACTACTTCAACCCGGATCTGGATGGAACTCAATCTAATATATGCTATTACCGCTGGCTGGAGGCGAACGCCCTGACGAATCAGATCGGCACAGGCGCTTTGACCTACAATCTTTTTAACGTCCGCCTGCATTTCAGTTGGCCGGTCTTTTTCAACGGCACCAACGTCACCGTCGGAACGGGCCGCCAGACCTATTGCACCGTCGTCGGCTCCCAATTGGTCCCGTTTCAGCCGTTTGTCAACGGGCCGTACTACTGGTTTTTTCAACCGCAAACCTTTGCCAACGGCGCGCCGACCGGCTTGTGAAAACGCGATCACACATCAAGTTCTGCTCCCGCCCGCCGCGGCCGCGCCAGGGGTTGACCATCCTGGAAATGCTCGTCTCCACCGCCATGCTGGCCATGATTGTCCTGGGCTTGACGCTCGTCTTTGTCCAGACCCAGCGCGCCTTCAAGACGGGCATCAAGGAAACGACCATCACCGACGCCGCCCGCACGATCGTGGACATGGTCACGGCGGACCTGGGGCTGATGTCGGATGGGCAAAACACCAACGTGTCCAATTTCTACTGGACGAACAATCCCGCCAGCGTGATCGTCAATTCTAATAATGGCGTGTCCATCCGCACCAACCAGTTGGAGCAGCTTTACATCCTGCAGCGCACCAACACCACCTGGGTGGGGGTCGGTTACGCCGTCAGCAACCTCTTAAGCCCCTCGGGCGCGCCCTTGGGCGTGGGCACTTTGTACCGTTTTGAAACCAACTGGAACTGTCCATATCCCGCCCTGACCAACCTCTACGACCCTTTCTTCAATGTCTTTCACACCAACCTGAATTTCACCTCCAATTACTGGCATCCGGTGGCCGACGGCGTCATTGACCTGAAAATTCGCGCCTTCGACCAGAATGGCAACGACGGTGACTCTTATTTCTTCCATGCCAACAACAACTACTACTTTTCCTACCCCTCTTTTATTTATACCAACGACAGCAACTTTCTTGAGTATCCGATCATGCACCTGGGCATCCCGGCCGGCGCGTTGCCCAAAGCGCTGCCCAACGCCGTCGAACTGGAATTTGCCATATTGGAGCCGGAAGCCTTGGCCCAGGCGCGCTCCCTGGCGGTCAACCCGGCCGCCCTGCAAAATTACCTCGGCAGCAACGCCGCCACCCGGATGGAAGTCTTCCGCCAGCGCGTCACCATTGCCGCCGCCACACGATGAACCTGAACCCGCCTCATTCTGCAACCGCGTCCGGCCGCCGGCGGCTCGCCGGCATCGCGCTGGTGGTGACGCTGCTGATGCTCTCGGTCATCACCTTTCTGACCATCGCCTTTCTGGCCATGACCCGGCGCAACCAGGCCGACGTCAGCGGGACCCAGGACTTGACGATGGCGCGCGCGATGGGCGACGCCGCGGCGGCCCGCGCGCAGGGGGAGATCCTGGCCCAGATGCTGGCCCACAACAACGACCCGCTCTACTATGATTACATGGTTTCGCGCGCCTTCATCAACCCGAATGGCTTCGCCCTCGCGGAAAGAACGAACGACCCCAACAACGTCAATTATGACTTTATTTACATTCCCTCCACGCCGGGAACCGGCCCCCCGCTCCCTCCGGGAGCGTGGGTGCAAAACATTGCCAACCTCTGGTATGATCCCCGCGCGCCTGTTTTCGTCTTGACAAACCCGGCCTATCCCACCAACCTGGATTTCCGGTTTTGGGTGGACATCAGCCGCAACGGCCGCTTTGAGACCAACGGCTACCAGCCCACGTATAACGACAAGGGACTCCCCACCGGCTCAAACGCGTTTTTGAATGGAGAGCCTGAGTTCATCGGCGTCCTGAGAAACCCCCTCTATCCCCACTCCGCCACCAACCCCTTTGTCGGCCGTTACGCCTACCTGGTTCTGCCCATCGGCAAGGAATGCGACCTCAATTACGTCGGCAACGATGCGAAGGCCGATTACATGAACGTAGGGCCGCTGACCAATGCCCCGAATCCCGGCCACGCCTATGGCTCGGATGACGGCTTCGCCCGCGACCAGGGCGTCGGCTCCTGGGAACTGAATCTGGCCGGGTTGCTCGACGCGCTCAGCCCCTGGGCCTACGAAAGCAACGACGTTTCTTACCACGACCCTGTTTTCGGCCGCTATTTATCGGGTTATAGTCCCTACAATTACTGGGTTCCCACCTCCCTCCATCCCAACACGGGCAATGCTTTTGGCGACGCCGCAGCCATCCTTCATTATCGCGACTGGTCCTATACCCTCCCTTACCTGCAAAGCCTTCGCTATAATTTTACGAACTACGCGGCCTTGGGGAACAATGGCATAGACTATTACTGTGTTGGCGGCGCGTTGAACTATCCGTTCGATTATTCAAATTCCCCGGCCCAGAACCAGCCTGTCAGCCGTTCGTGGCCCGGCAGTTATTCCAGCAACAACTTCTTCGATCCGCAGGACTTGTTCGATCCCGCCAAGACCTCCGTTTACTTCACCAATCGAATGCTCCTGGCCGGGTCGCGCACCAATTCCTTTGACCGCTACACTTTCGAGCGGTTGATTTCATGCCTGGGGATGGGCTCCAGCCCCGAGTACGGCGTCTGGGTGTACAAGGATAACGACGTTCCCGGAAATCCAACGCGGCTATGCACCAAGGTCAACATCAATTACGATAACACGGCCCAAATCACTAACGTCAACGCGCCCTACGCCCCCATGCCGACCAATCTGGTCTCCTGGACGCCGTTGGGCTTTTTCACCAACGCCGCCGAACTGCTCCTGCGCTCGCAGGGCTACGTTTATGGCGTTTACACCAACGTAAACGGCACGATCTTGTTGACCGGCTTGGTGACAAACTTCTGCGGAGTGACGAATATTCCGATCTACCGCACGAACAATCCGGGCATTCGCTATGACGCGGCCGTTCACCGCATGCTGCAACTGGCGGCCAACATCTATGACGCGACAAACCCCACCAACAACTTCCCCTCGGCGGTTAGCGGTCTGCCACCCGTCCGGCACCCGTCTGTTTTCCGGCCCTTGTTCCAGATTGTAAGTCCGGGCACCGCCTACGCCGGCCTCAATATTTCCGGTTACGCGCTGGTGACCAGCGACGCCTGGACGCAGATACAGAAGGGCTTCCAGGATGTCACCAACGCGTTTTATCCGTCGTCCCAATTCCCGAAGTTCGACACGAATGGCAACGTGGCCGGGATACCGTGGGTGGTGGCCGCCAACAAAGGCCTGCCGGAATTTTACCATTACACTTGTGAGAGCCAGGTTTTATTTGAGCGAAAACTGAAATTCCCAAGGTACCTTGATGCGAACAACCAGCCCGAAACCAACCAGCCACCCGCTTCCACCAACCAGTTTTACTGCTTTGGGATTACCAATAGTATCGGGCTGGATGCCTGGAATTCATATTCGAACGCCTTTTACGGCGCCAGCCCTAACTATAACTACTACTATTTCTCCAATTACGTCACCATCCAGTTGACCAATTGGTACGGTGGCGGCATCGCACTTTCGCCCCTGGTCATTACGAGCAGCAACGGTGGAAATCCATTTTTCGGTCCTTTTCATTGGAGCGCCGCGGCGAGGAATCCGTCACCGAATAGCACAAGTGGGTTTGTTACGCTCTACAAGAACACAAACATCGCCACGTTGCCGGCGGCCTATTATTCGGAGTACATGCACGGGTTTTATTATTTGACGAACGGCAACAATGACAGCAACTCATTCCTTCAGGCCGACATGAAGCAGACGGGGTGGCCGGCGTACAATTGGACGTTGAATGTGACCAATCACCTTGTCTATGCGCTGTTCGACGGCAGCCCGCGCAATGGGGGGGCCTTGCTTGATTTCGTGAATCTCGGGCCTTTCGGCTCGTCATTGAGCCTGACCCAGGTCATTGCATCGGTCAGCACTTCCAGCGGACCCGGCGCCACCGGCAGCGCAAACACGACAGGCAACTACTGGGCTGCTGGCAATGCCACCAGTCTTTCCAATTCCCCGATGTCCGCGGGAATGCTTAACCAGATAACTAACGGTGAGGCGGATGCTACTTTCCTGCATGACATTCAAGGAAACACCATTTATCCCCACAGTTCCCTTGCTGTCTTTGACTGCCCATGCAGGCCCACCTGTGTGGTTCAAGGGCTGACCAACTGGGTGGCGAACGACCCGTTGGTCCATTATACCCTGGATGACCTGATCTGGATGGGCGATCCAAACCCGGCTACAGCCCATGACATTTCTCCCCCCATTCCCACCGTCGGTTTAGCGTCACAGATTCCTATCCCGGGGCCTCCTCTCCCCTTCACGGTGGGGATGGTGAGTGCTCGTTACGCGCCGTGGGGTGCGCGCGACACCATCGGTAACAACATGCTGTTCAAAGACCCTCTCCTAACTAATTCGATAGCCTGGCAATTTCCAACCAACAAGTTCCCCGGCGTCGGTTGGATCGGGCGGGTTCATCGCGGCACGCCCTGGCAAACAGTCTATTTGAAGGCGGACACTTCAGCAAACCCGGTTGCGTCTTACTCTCTCTGGTCCAATTGGGCCAACCCCACTTGGCTCAATTACCCGAATATGCCCGAAACCTATCCCACCCGCGATTGGCCGTTGGTGGACGTGTTCACGACCGCGCCCAACGATAACGCGGCGCGCGGCCTGTTGTCCGTCAATCAAACCAACGACGCCGCCTGGGCGGCAGTGTTCGCGGGCGTCATCGTCATCACCAACGGCAATGGCGAAGTCCTGAACGGCGGAACACCAATCAGTGTCGGTAACGCTTTACTGCTCGCGGAGGCGATCAGCCAGCAACGGAGGACCAATCAGCTCAATCAGCCCAACGGTTTATTCCACCACATTGGCGACATCCTCCAGACCCCTGCTCTCACCACGCCCATCGGGTCTCCGTTCCTCAGCAGCGAGACCAGCATCGCCGCGACTTACGACGACGAGGCCTACGAGCGCATCCCGCAGCAGGTGCTCTCGCTGCTGAAGGTGGGCGAGCCGCAATTTGCCATTTTTGCCTGGGGCCAGTCGCTCCGGCCCAAGGGGCCGCCCTATCTTGTTTCCGGCCCAAACATGGGTATCTACACCAATTACCAAATCACCGGCGAATACCTCAGCCGCACCGTCTGCCACCTGGTGCATACCAACGGCCTCAAGATGGTGATAGACAGCTACAACGTCGAACCCGGCAATTAACCCCGGACCATGCCATGAAAACTTGCGAAATTTGCCACGGATTTCACGGATGGAAGACCCGCCGCTTCTTATCCGTGCCATCCGTGAAATCCGTGGTCACCTTCTTTTGGTTGCGGCTTGCCGCGCCGCAGCCTGGCGAAGGCGGGGTAATGCGTCAGTCACGGAAGGTAGGGACGGCTCGCCGAGCCGTCCGCGGTTGGTTCTTGCCGGAACGGTCGCCTCGGCGAGGCGACCCTACCCTGCCCCGGCCCGCCGTCACTGACGCATTACCCCAGCGGTGCGATTTTACTCGCCAATCTGGCTCTTTTCTGTTAAGTTTTGAAGTGCCCTTGGCAATGTCAGGAGGTTCTTATGCGAATTAGGCTGCGAACATGGGGTTTTCTCAGTTTGCTGCTCGCCACCGCGGCGATCGTGATTTGCTTCTCTTTCTGGAGAAGCCGTTGCGTCATGTTGAATCAGGCGGCTGTTGACACGCCGACCGCGGCGAGGCTGGCCGGCGCAGGCGCGCCCGATCTGGCCAGGGTCCGCAACGCCGGCCGGCGGGAATCCTACCGCTTGAGCAACACGGGGCAGAGCGAAAGGCAATTGCTGGCCAGTCGTCACGCCATTCTCCTGCGCAACGCGCTCATTGACACGCGCCTGCCGCTGAGACTGGATATTCCGCCGCCATTGCGGGCCAGGGGCGCGCCGGGCAGTTACATTGTGCAGGCCCGGCAGCCGTTGGACGCGGCGTTCTACGCGGCCTTGAAACAGGCCGGCGCGGCTTATGTCTCCTTCATTCCCAATAACGCGGCCCTGGTGCGGGCCACGCCCGATCAAGCGGGGCAACTGGCCGGCAACGCCCTGATCCAGGCCGTGCTGCCTTACGAACCCTATTACAAGCTCGACACTGCCTTGCTGCCGGCGGCGGTGGAGCAGCAGCAGCCGCCGTCCAGCGTCTTGAACGTGACGACCTTCCCCGGAGAGCGCGACGCCGCGCTGGCCGCGTTGCGCAGCCTGGGGGCGACGTACATGGCCGAGGAGAGCAGCCCCTTTGGGCCGACGCTGACGGTCATGGTGCCGCCGGACAAACTGGCGGAGGTGGCGCAGTTGCCGCTGGCGCAGGAGGTGGAGCCTTACGCGCCACGCCGCTTGCTCAACGACTTGACGCGCGTGACTTTGGGGGTCTCGGCGGACACGCTGCTCGGTACATCCAATTACCTGAATCTGAGCGGGTCCAACGTGACGGTGAACCTGAACGACACCGGCCTGGACACCAATCATGCCGATTTCAAAGGCCCCAACGGAACGTATCGCTTCAACGCCAACGCGCCTTATGATTACAACGGCCACGGCACGCACGTGGCGGGGATCATCGCGGGCAACGGCAGCCAGTCCACCAACGTGACCAACCAGGTGCCCGGCTCGATCATTCCGGGGGCGGACTTTCGCGGCAAGGCGACCAATGCGATGTTGAATGTCCAATCGCTGGGCTTGGTCATCGGGACGACGGTGGCGGCCGCCTTTGAGCAGGGGGGGACGTATGTGTCGGACCTGTCGTTGCAGACCAACGCCTCGGTGCAATTGGGGCCGACCAACCTGATTTCCAACAACAGTTGGGGTTACGAAGGAGTCACCCGCTATGACATGCACGCGGCCAGTTTCGACGCCGCCACGCGCGATGCCCAGCCGGCGGTGCCGGGGGAGCAACCGCTGCTCTTTGTCTTTGCGGCCGGTGACGGCGGCAACGTGAACAACAACGGCGGCGGGGGGGTGGAAAGTTCGATTCTTTCTCCGGGGACGGCCAAGAACGTGATCACGGTGGGGGGCATTGACGCGGCGCGATTGATCACCAACGAAGTCACCGGCACCTTTAACGGCCTGATCACCAACCAGTACTTTTTCCCCTGGACGGACAACAACGATCTGGTGGCCTGGTTCTCCAGTTGCGGCAACGTGGGGCCGGGGACGGAGGCGAACTCCGGCCGGTTCAAGCCGGAGGTGGTCGCTCCCGGAATGTTCATCGTTTCCTGCCGCGCCAGCGCCTGCGTGGACCCGAGTTACGCGACGGAGGTGACGCCGTATTTTTTTGGAGGCCAGGTTGTCCTGCCCGGCAAAATCAACGATTATACGCTGCCGCTCGACACGCAACCGCCGCTCAATCGGTCGAACTTTCCGGCGGACACGCAGGAGTTGATCATCCAGGCCACGCCCAACGGCCAATCGCCCGTTCCCTTTCCCCCGCTGGTCATCCTGGGGGCGCAGACGGGGTCGCCGTTGCAGGTCTTGGGGACCAACTATGCGCAGGGTCAGGGCAGCAATCAATTCGTGGTCTTGACCGACAATTTGGCCAGCAACACCTGGAGTTTTGGCGTCACCACTATCAAGGGCCAGATTCAGCCGGTGTCCTATGACTTGACGTTTTCCCTGGTCGAGACCAACGACTTTGGCGTTTCCAGCACCAACGCCTATGGCTATTACCAGGTCATGAGCAATCTCAACAGCGCGCTCAAGCCCTCTTACATGTTCCAATACGGCACCAGCATGTCGGCGGCGGCGGTCTCGGGGATGCTGGCCTTGATGCAGGAGTTTCTGCAAACCCGGATGAACGTGACCAATCCCAGTCCGGCCCTGCTCAAGGCGCTGCTGATCAATGGCTCGCGCAGCGTCAATCAACAGTATGACTTCAACACGCAACTGCAAGGCTTCGCGCCCTCCGGCCCAACCGAGCAAGGCTGGGGTTTGCCCAACCTGCCCAACAGCATCCCGGCCTCGCTGACCAACAACAACGCCGCCTCCATGGTCTTTGTGGATCAATCCACCAATGACGCCCTGGCCACCGGCCAATGGCAATCTTACATCGTCAATTGCAGCGACCCTAACGCGACCAATTATCCGCTTCGCGTCACCTTGGTGTGGACGGACCCGCCGGGCGATCCGGCCGCGGGCCTGGCCCTGGTCAACAACCTGGACTTGCTGGTCACCGACGGCACGGGCACCAACGCGCAACTCTGGCTGGGCAATGACTTTTTGAGCGGGCAGACCTTCACCACGAACAACTCCGGCGACTCGCCGGACCTGGTCAACAACGCGCAAAATGTTTATATTGACAGCACCAATGCGCCGTTCACCTGGCCCCTGACGGTGACGGTGCTGGGGGGGCGGGTCAACGTCAACGCCGTCACCACCCAGACCAATCAGATCGCGCAGGATTACGCCCTGGTCATTTCGAGCGACGACCCCGCCATGACCGCGCCGTTGAAGCTCACTACCAACCCGGTTTCCAGCGGGCCGCTGATAGCCCTGGCCACCTACGAGAACATGACCAACGGCCTTGGGGCGCCCCTGCTGACCGGGTTGTTGCCGAACTTCCTCCAGGGCCCGGGCGCGACCGCGCTGGTGACCGTCGCCAGCAACGGCGCGCCGCTGTTGGACCAGCGGGTCGGGGCCAACGAGCCGAATCTTTACACCAACGGGATCTTGTACACCAACGGCGTGCCCAACACCAACGGGACGGTGGCGCAATGGCACTTCTTTGTCTTCACCAACGACCAGTTTAGCGCCACCAACCAAGCCAGCAACGTGGCCTTCGCCACCTTTCTGCCGCCCGACCTGGCCACCCAGATCGCCCCGCGCACCAACGGGGCGGACCTGGACCTTTACGTCTCGACCGACAGCCGCCTGACCAACCTGAACCCCGCGGTCTTCGCCGTCATGACGACCAACGACATGTCGCTGAGCCGGGGCGGGACCGAAACGGTCATCTACAGCAACTCGTCGGCCGGCGAGGTCTATTACATCGGCGTCAAGTCGGAGGACCAGGAAGCGGGGGATTTCGGATTTTACGCCGTGGCCCAGCAGAATCCTTTCGGGCTCCAGAATCCCGACGGGAGCATCACCTACGGCGGCACCGGGTTGCCGGTGACCATAGCGGACTACGGCAGCCCGCAGCGGACTCCGCCGGTGCTGGCCATTGCCACCCACGAGACCCTGGGGCGGAGCGTTCGCAAGGTGATCGTCACGCTGGTCATGAATCATGCCAACCCCGGCGATCTCTACGGGGTGTTTCAACCGGAGCAACCCGCCCAGGTGGTGCTCAACGATGCCTCCGGGCCGCCCGTGGGCCAACTTTTCACCAACACCTACAACGACTTGGCCGACGGTTTCGGCGGGGTCAACACCGACGGGCCGGGGTCGCTGGCCAATTTCATGGGCCAGACCATTCCGCCGGTGTGGATGCTGCAGGAAGTGGACAATGGCGCCTTGCAGGGCGGCCAGATCATCGGTTTCAGCGTCACGGTGTTCCCGCAACCGCTGCTGGGCGGCCCGATTGTCACCACGTTGGCCCCGGGGCAGGTCTTTTTTGATTACGTGGTCGTTCCCACCGACGCCATTGATCTGACCAACGCCGTGACGCTGCAAAGCGGCAGCGCCAGCCCCGCCCTGGGCATCTACATGAATCCGCTCAACGGCGCGCCGACCAACACGTCCGACGGCACCAATATCGTGTTCAATATCAATGGCGGCTTCCAGACGCCGGGCGGTTACCTGTTGGTCACCACCAACTCGACGACCAACTGCCCCATCCCCTTGAGCGGCGGCACGTGGTATTACGGCATTTACAACCAAGGCTCCCAGACCATCACCTTTACCAATCAAATCTTCTTCGGCTACAACGACACGCCCAATCTGGTGCAGACCTTCACCAACTCCAACTGGACGCCTTTGACCACCGGCGGGACGACGGCCAGTTCGCAAATCTGCATCTCCAACGGCCAGCAGGTGCTGGATTTGAGCGTGGGCGTGCGGCTGGCCGACCCCGACCTGGACGATTTGGTCTTGCAGTTGACCAGCCCGCAGGGCAGCAGCGTTGTTTTATTTGAGAACCGGGGCGGGGTGCTGGCCAGCAACCTGGGCCTGACCCTGACCAACGGGACCGGCACCAACGACATTTACACCACCTTCACCGAGGACACCAACCTGGCCGATATGCCGATCAAATTCGCCCCCCCGCCCTACGCCCAACAGGTCAGCAATGCGTTGACGGTCCTGACCAGCAACGGCTTCGAGGATGTCCCCGCCGGCACCTATACCAACGGGCAGAGCGTGGATGGCTGGCTGGTCGCCGCCAACCAGGTGGGGGTCATGACGGACCCCAAAGTCGCGCACACGGGCAGCAATTTCCTCGCCCTGACCACCGGGCGTCTGACCCGGACCTTTGCCACCGTGCCGGGCGTCGCCTACGAATTGCGCTACTACGCCCGCAGCCCCGGCCTGACTGATTGGTGGCCCGCGGACGATAACACGGTGGATATCGTCGGCACCAACAATGGAACCATACCGTATAACGATGTCACTTTTGACGTGGGCGAAGTGGGCCGGGCCTTCACCTTCAGCGGCATCAGTCCCAATCCCGCCGTTGGTTACGAGGGCAACGAAGTTGATTTCGGCACCAACGTCAGCAATTTCGGAACCAATGATTTCACGGTGGATTTTTGGATTAAACAACCCGCCAGCGCGACCGGCGAAATTGGCATTCTGGAAAAGAGGCCGGAATGTGACGCACTCAAAAGCGCTTGGGACATCAAGTGTGGACGTGTATGGTCCTTTGCCGCATCCAGGCCCGGTCAGTTCTTTGTGGAAAATTGGGGCGATAACATCGAGAACTTCGGCATTTGGTTCTCCAGCAAACCTGTCAACGACGGGGTTTTCCATCACGCTGCTTTCGTCCGCAATGGCACAAATTATTTGATCTATATTGACAGCGTCCTGGATGCCAACGTCATCGCATACGCTACCGGAATAGCCAATATTAGCAACTCCGTCATGTTTAGGGCCGGGCAAGCCGTCTGCGTCCCTCCCGGTATTCCATCGGGGGAGAACGACGGCAGCCAACCACTTGAGGGCGACTTGGACGAACTGGACCTGTGGCAGCGCGCCTTGTCGCCGGCGGAAGTCCATGCCATTTTCGCCGCCGGCAGCCTCGGCAAATACAGCACCAACTCGCTCTACCCCAACTTCCAGGTCACCTTTGACGGGCTGGCCACCAACACCGTCGTCCTCACCAACTTCGCCGGCGGCTGGCAGGCCTTCACCAACAGCTTCGTCGCCACCAATTACCAGACCACCATCGAACTGGCCGGCAACACCTTGAGCGTGCTCCTGGACGACATTCAGGTGGTGCAGCTTCCCTACACCAACTACAACAACTACTACCTGCCGGAGGAGCCGCTGGCGCCCATTATCGGCCAGAACCCGCAAGGCTGCTGGACCCTGAGTATCTGGGACACGCGCCTGGATTCGCCGCTGCCGGCCAACGGCGCCCTGTTGAGTTGGACATTGCAGTTGACAACCTCCTCGACCAACGCCAACCTCATCGTCCTGACCAACGGCCAGCTTTACAGCGACACCAACCTGCCCCCCGGCGGCATCGCCTATTTCGGGGTGGATGTGCCCGCCTTGGCCAATTTCGCGACCAACATCTTGTCCGCCGCCAGCGGGCCGATGAACCTGCTGTTCAACCAAAGCGCCCTGCCCACCGGCACCTTGCCGGGCGACGTGACGTTGATCTCTCTTGCCAGCGCGGGCGCCAGCAACGCCATCCTGGCCACCGTGGGCGCGCCGCCGCCGCTGATTCCTGGCCAGCGCTATTTCCTGGGCGTGCAAAACACCACCTCCAACGCGGAGACCTTCAGCTTGCAGGTGAATTTCGACGTCGGGTTCTTGACCAATATCACCGCCCTGAGCAACGGCATTCCCGTGACCAACAGCATCGTGGCCAATGGGACGAATTTCTACTCCTTCATCGTCCCGCCCAATGCCGCCCTGGTGACCTTCCAGCTTCTCAACCCGGCCAACGGCCAGGTGAACCTCTACGCCCGCCAGGGCCTGCCGCTGCCCGGCCCCTTGAGCTTCGACTACCAGAGCGAGAACGCCGGGGCCAGCGACCAATTCATCGTCATCACCGCCAATTCGGCGCCCGTCCCCCTGCCCTCGCCCTATGCCGGCGGCGCGCTGCCGCAAGCGCCGACGACATGGTATCTGGCGGCCTATAATTTCGCCGGTCTGAGCAACGGTTACACGGTCCTGGCGACCTACGTGACCAACGGCGGCATGACGGTGATCGCCCTGACCAACAATGCCCCCTATACCAATACCGCCGCGCCCGGCTTCCCAACCAACCTGATGTATTCCTTCTCCGCCACCAACGCCAGCGCCGTGGGAGTGCAGTTTACGGTGACCAATCTTTCCACCAACGGCAACGTGGAATTGCTGGCCGACACCAACGTCTTCCCGACGCCGGAAGACTTTTACATCGGAAGTTTCAACGCCGGCCCGCTCATTCAGTTTGTCGCCATCGGGACCAACGCCGATTTGCCCTCCGTGACCAACGTCACGTGGTATCTGGCGGTGCCGAACACTTCCAGCAACAGTATCAACTATTCGATTGTCGCCCTTCAGTCCACCAACGCGCTGCCTTCCCTGCCCCTCATCCTGGGCGCCAGCGTCTCCTCCGTCACCAATCAATTCACCATGTATTGGCAGGCCGTGCCCGGAATGAGCTATCAAATCGAAGTCTCCACCAACCTGGGCAGTTGGGCGCTCGTGACCAACGTCATGCCGCAGACCACCATCGGCGCTTACACCGACTCCGTGCCCGTGAGTACGCAACAGGCCCGCTTCTTCCGCCTCACCGCGCCATAGGCCAGAGTTCACCGGGCTGTGGCATCGTCGTAAAGACCCTCGTCTTGCGGGGCGTAGCTGTTTAGCCCGACTTTCTCTACTGGGGGGGGTGATGCTTCGTAAGTCGTTGAAAATCAAGTCAACGTCCTAAAAGGTCTGCACCAAACTCACCCTCTCAAATCAGGCCGCTCGC